>Ga0196971_1000816_pt1 | contig 18017 bp, 17 predicted proteins | sample S1v_1013CmetaG_FD_148660 | JGI IMG/M metagenome (GOLD analysis project Ga0196971, IMG submission 148660) | Soil microbial communities from Anza Borrego desert, Southern California, United States - S1+v_10-13C | ecosystem: Environmental > Terrestrial > Soil > Desert | place: USA: California... | reverse complement strand
CTTGGCGCCGCAGGCGATCCCGCGCCACCCGCTGGCGGTTCTGGTGCTGGGCGGGCTGTGCATGGCGCTGGTCTACGGGCTGGCGGTGCCCTTCACCGGGCTGGTGGCGCTGTCGCGCCTGCGCCGGCTGGTCGGGGCGGCCGCCTGACCGAACGGGGCGCGCCCGCCCGGACGGATATCTCCGAAGGCGCGCCCCTTAACTCTCAAGTATCGCTCCGAAATTTCACTTGCCAATTGCCCGAATCCCGTTCGCGGAGGGCAAGAAATTTTAGAATACAACCACCCATCCGCTTTCTTCTCCGTTAAATTCCAGGGGAACAACAACGGGTATAACGCGTTGGGACACAAGCAGCTTTTGGGGCAACGCCCGCGCAACATCGGCCTCTAGGCCGTCAACAACGCAGGACCACGCACGAATGCTTCCCAACACCTTTGCCGACCGAAATGTCTGTGTCCTGGGTCTTGGCTACGTCGGCCTGACGCTGAGCGTGGCGATGGCCGATGCGGGGTTCCAGGTGCACGGTGTCGAGATCCGTGACGAGATCCTGGACAAGCTCGGCCAGGGCGTCCCCCACTTCCACGAGCCGGGACTGGCCGAGCGTCTGCGCCACGTCATCCAGCGCGGCCGCTTCACCTTCGGCCGCACCATGGACTGCTCGCACCGCGCCAGCGTCTACATCATCACGGTCGGCACGCCGCTGGGCAAGCGCGGCCGGGTGCGCACCGACATGATCGAGGCGGCGACCCGCCAGGTGGCCGAGTGCATCCAGGACGGCGACATGGTCATCCTGCGCTCGACCGTGAAGCTGGGCACCACGCGCAGCATCGTGCGGCCGATCCTGGCGGCGACCGGCAAGCGCTTCGACATCGCCTTCTGCCCCGAGCGCACGCTGGAGGGCCAGGCGCTGATCGAACTGAACCAGCTGCCGCAGATCGTCGGCGCCGAGAGCATGGACGTGGCGGCGCGCGCCTCGCAGATCTTCGGCTTCCTGACGCCGACGACGGTCAAGGTCTCGACGCTGGAAACGGCCGAGCTGATCAAGCTGGTGGACAACACCTACCGCGACGTCACCTTCGCCTTCGCCAACGAGATCGCCCGCCTGTGCGACCGCATGGAGATCAGCGCGGCCGAGGTGGTGCGGGCCGGAAAGCTGGGATACCCGCGCACCAACCTGCCGCTGCCCGGCCCGGTGGGCGGCCCGTGCCTGGAGAAGGACCCGCACATCCTGATCGAAGGCGCGCGCGAGGCCGGCATCGACCTGGACATCACCGCCGCCGGCCGGCGCGTCAACGAGCGCCAGCCCATCGAGGTGGCGGAGTTCCTGCACAGCCTGGCGAACTCCATGCAGGGCTTCCCGGCCGAGCCGACGATCAGCCTGATGGGCCTCGCCTTCAAGGGCCGGCCGGAGACCGACGACCTGCGCGGCACCATGGCGAAGCCGGTGCTGGACGAACTGCGCACCCGCTTCCCGCAGGCGCGCTGGCGCGGCTTCGACGCGGTGGTGGCGCCCGACCAGATCCGCGCCTTCGGCCTGGAGCCGGCGGTGAGCATGGGCGAGGCGGTGCGCGGCGCCAACGTGGCGGTCATCCTGAACAACCACCCGGTGTTCACCTCGATGCCGCTGGTCGATCTGGCGAGCGGCATGGACCGGCCGGGCTTCATCTACGACTTCTGGAACAACTTCAACAGCCGCGAGGTCGATCTCCCCGAAGGCACGGCGTACATCGCGCTGGGCAGCCATGGGGCGGCGCGCTTCGCGCACGCGGGGTGAGACCATGGCCCATTACCTCGTCACCGGCGGCAGCGGCTTCATCGGCGCCGCGCTGGTCCGCCGCCTGCTGAACGACGGGCACCGCGTGCGCGTGCTCGACGACAATTCCCGCGGCCATCTCGGCCGGCTGGCCGGCGTGCTGGACTCGGTGGAGTTCCTGTCGGGCGACATCCGCGACGCCGACGCCGTGCGCCGCGCCGTGCGCGGGGTGGACGCCGTGCTGCACCTGGCCGCCGTCAACGGCACCCGGCACTTCTACGAGCGGCCGGAGCTGGTGCTCGACGTCGGCGTGCGCGGCATGCTGAACGTGCTGGACGCCTGCCGGACGGAGAAGGTCGGCAACCTGGTGCTCGCCTCCTCGTCGGAGGCCTACCAGACCCCGCCCGCGGTGCCGACGCCCGAGGAGGTGCCGCTGGTGGTGCCGGACGTGCTGAACCCGCGCTATTCCTACGGCGGCTCCAAGCTGATCTCGGAACTGCTGGCGGTGAACTGGGGGCGCACCGGCTTCGACCGCGTCGCCATCTTCCGCCCGCACAACGTCTACGGCCCGGACATGGGCTGGGAGCACGTCATCCCCGAGTTCGTGCGCCGCGCCGCGCACGCCATCGACCTCGCCGCCGCAGACGAGCCGGTGCCCTTCTTCATCCAGGGCGACGGCACCCAGACCCGCGCCTTCGTGCACATCGACGACGCGGTGGAGGGCATCGTCACCGTCGTCGAACGCGGCGAGCACCTGGGCGTCTACCACGTCGGCAACCCCGAGGAAGTGACCATCGCCGACCTGGCGCAGCGCGTCGTCGGCTGCCTCGGCCGCGAGGCGCGGGTCGAGGCCGGCCCGCCGGCCCCGGGCGGTACCCAGCGCCGCTGCCCGGACATCGCGCGCCTCACGGGCCTGGGATACCGGCCGCGCATCCCGCTGTCGGACGGCCTGCCCGGCGTGGTCGCGTGGTACGCCGCGCGCGTCGCCAGCGAGTCCGCCCAGCGCGCTGCCGAATGACGCTGGTCGCATGACGCCGTCCGCATGCGGCCGGCCGCAAGGAAAGACGCCATGACCCTACACCAGGACAGCCGAATCTTCGTCGCCGGCCATCGCGGGCTGGTGGGCTCGGCCATCCTCCGCCGGCTGGCCGCGGAGGGCTGCACCAACCTTGTCTTCCGCACGCACGCCCAGCTCGACCTGACCGACCAGGCGGCGGTGCGCGCCTTCTTCGAGCGCGAGGGGATCGAGTACGTCTTCCTCGCCGCCGCCAAGGTCGGCGGCATCCTCGCCAACGCCCGCCAGGGCGGCGACTTCATCCGCGACAACCTGCTGATCCAGACCAACGTCATCGACGCGGCGTGGCGGTCGGGGGTGCGCAAGCTGCTGTTCCTCGGGTCGTCCTGCATCTACCCGAAGTTCGCCGAGCAGCCCATGCGCGAGGATGCCCTGCTGACCGGCCCGCTGGAGCCGACCAACAAGCCCTATGCCGTCGCCAAGATCGCCGGCATCGCCATGTGCCAGGCCTACCGGGCGCAGTACGGTTTCAACGCCATCTGCGCGCAGCCCGCCAACCTCTACGGCCCTGGCGACCATTTCGAGCCGGAGACCTCGCACGTGCTGCCCGGCCTGATCCGCCGCTTCCACGACGCCAGGACGGCCGGGGCGCCGAGCGTCACCCTGTGGGGCACCGGCACGCCGCGGCGCGAGTTCCTCTACGTCGACGACATGGCCGACGCCTGCCTGCACCTGATGCGCCACTACGACGAGGCGGAGATCGTCAACGTCGGCACCGGCGAGGACATCGCCATCCGCGACCTGGCGGAGATGATCCGCGCGGCGGTCGGCTACGAGGGGCGGATCGAGCTGGATCCCTCCAAGCCCGACGGCCACCCGCGCAAGGTGATGGACGTCGGCCGCCTGACCGCCAGCGGCTGGCGCGCCGGGACCGACCTGGCCGAGGGAATACGGCGCACCTGCGCGTGGTTCATGGAGCACGCCGCCGCCACGGCGTCCGTCAACCGCGCCGCGGAGTAGCCCCATGCCGGACGACACCCAGATCCGCGCCCAGACCCGCACCAGGAGCGGCGCTGCGACCGTCGAGGTGCCGCCGGCGGTGCTGCTGGTGGCGATGAGCTACTGGCCGGAACCGGCCGGCAGCGCGCCGATGATGACCGACCTCGCCACCGCCTTCGCCGCCGCCGGTTCCGCCACCACGGTGCTGACGGCGCGGCCCAACTATCCGGGGCACAAGGTCTACGACGACTATGTGGACGGCCGCCGCGACCGCGGCGTGGTGGACGGCGTGCAGGTCGAGCGCTTCGCGACCATCCCGCCCAAGGGCGGTGGTCTGCGCGCCCGCCTCGTCCACGAGGGCGTGCTGCACGCCAGCTTCCTGGCGGCGCGCGCCAGCGGGCGGGTGCGGGCGCACACGGCGGTTCTGTCGCTGTGCCCGTCGATCTTCAGCGTCGCCGTCGCCGACCGCTTCAAGGCGCCGGGCGGCCGGCACGTCGCCATCGTGCACGACATCCAGTCGGGGCTGGCCGGCGCGCTCGGCCTCGGCGGCGGGGCGGCGGTGAAGGCGCTGCGGGCGCTGGAGCGCACGGCGTTGAACCGGGCCGACGCCGTGGTGGTGCTGTCCGAGCCCATGCGCGACGTGCTGCGCGAGCTGGGCGTCACCGTGCCCATCGCGGTGATCCCGCCCCATCTGGACACCGAGCTGATCCACCCCCTGCCCCGGCCCGAGGGCCGGCCGCCGACCGTGCTCTACAGCGGGGCGTTCGCCCGCAAGCAGGGGCTGGAGGTGGTGCTGGACATGGCGGCGCTGCTGCGCACCCAGGTCCCGGCGGCGCGCGTGGTGCTGCGCGGCGAGGGCGGCATCGAGGCGGAACTGCGCGCCCGTGCCCAGACCCTGCGCCTGGAGAACGTCACCTTCGAGCCGCTGACGCCCAAGCACCGCCTGAACGAGGGTCTGGCCGAGGGCGACGTGCACCTGGTGCCGCAGCGGCCGGAAGGTGCGGCGTTCGCCATGCCCGGCAAGGCGGTGACCATCATGGCCGCGGGCCGCCCCTTCGTCTGCACCTGCGAGCCCGGAGCGGCGCTGGAGCGCCTGGGCGCGGAGGTCGGGGCGTTCCTGTGCACGCCGCCCGCCGACGCCGCGGCGATGGCCGATGCGGTGACCATGCTGCTCGACAATCCGGCGCTGTGCGCCGCCATGGGCCGGCGCGGTCGCGCCTGGGCCGAGGACAACGCATCCCGCCCGGTGGCGCTCGCCCGCTACGCGCGCCTGCTGCGGGGAGAGGAGGTGTGATGACGGACCGTGCGGACAAGCCTACCCTGGTCTTCTCCTGGGAGATGTTCGGCCCCTACCATATGGACCGCCTGGAGGCGGTGGGGCGCCGGCTGGGCGACCGGTTCGACGTGGTGGGGCTGGAGATCGGCTCGAAGAGCCACACCTACGCCTGGGACTCCACCGGGGAGGGCCAGAACTTCCGCAAGATCACCCTGTTCCCCGGCCGCTCCAAGGACGCGGTGGCGTGGCCGAAGATCACCGCCGCACTGCTGCGCGAGTGCCTGCGGCTGCGCCCCTGCGCGGTCTTCCTGTGCAACTACGAGGATCCGGATATCTTCGCCGCCGCGGTGACCCTGCGCGCCTCCGGGCGCCGCCTGATCGCCATGCAGGCGTCCAAGTTCGACGACAAGCCGCGCTTCCTCAGCCGCGAGCTGGGCAAGAGCCTGTTCTACGCCCCCTATCAAGCCGGATTGGCCGGCAGCCACCGCACCCGCGACTACCTGCGCCTGCTCGGCATCCCGGAGGAGCGCATCTTCCTCGGCTACGACACGCTGTCGCTGGAACGGGTGCGCCGCCTGGCCGGCGTGCCGCCGGCCCCGGACGGCATGCCGTGGGCGGAGCGCCACTTCACCATCATCGCCCGCTTCGTCGCCAAGAAGAACCTGTTCCGCGCCGTCGAGGCGTACGACCGCTACCGCACGCTGGCCGGCGCCGAGGCCCGGCCGCTGCACCTCTGCGGCTCCGGCCCGCTGGAGGCCGAGCTGCGCGCCGACGTGGCGCGCCGCGGGCTGGAAGATAAGGTTATCTTCCGCGGCTTCCTGCAGGAGAAGGGCATCGCCGAGACGCTGGGCACCACGCTGGCGCTGCTGCTGCCCTCCACCGAGGAGCAGTTCGGACTGGTGGTGAACGAGGCGCTGGCCATGGGGCTGCCGGTGGTGCTGTCCGACGTCTGCGGTGCCCGCGACCTGCTGGTGCGCCAGGGCGTCAACGGCCACGTCGTCGAGCCCGACAACCCCGAGGGCCTCGCCCGCGCCATGCTGGAGCTGAGCCGCGACGAGGCGGAATGGCGCCGCATGAGCGAGGCATCGCGGCTGTTCCAGCCGATCGCCGACGCCGACTATTTCGCCGAGGCCGTCGAGAAGGCGCTGGGCAGCCTGAACGCGCTGCCGCAGCCCACTCCCGCCCCGCCGGCCGCCCTGGCGGCGGCGCCGGAAAGCAAGGGGTGACGCCATGCCGCCTTCCCCACGCAACCTGCCCTGGATCGTCGTCGCCGGCCGCCTGCCGCCCCCCATCGACGGCATGGCCCGCGTGACCGCGCTGGTGCTGGACCGCCTGCGGCAGGAGGGGCCGGTGCGCGTCGCCGACCTGTCGCCGGGCTACAACGGCCGCGGCCCGCTCTACCATCTGGCGAAGGCGTCGCGGGTGCTGTGGGCGATGCTGCTGCTGTGGGCCGGCGCCATGAAGGAGGACAAGCGCCTCTACATGCCGGCCGACGCCGGGCTGGGCAGCTATTACACCACGGTGCTGCTGGGGTTCGCGCGGCTGCTGGGCTACACGCTGTTCGTGCACCACCACTCCTTCGCCTACATCACGCGCCACGCCCGGCGCATGGCGCTGCTGACCCGCGTCGCCGGACCGGAGTGCCGGCACATCCTGCTGTGCCCGATGATGCTGGCGCGCTTCCAGGCACGCTATCCGGCGGCGCGGCGCAGCCTGGTGCTGTCCAACGCCATCTTCAGCCCGCCGGCGGCCGAGCCGGCGCCGCTCAGCCACCGCGATGGCGTCCTGCGCCTGGGGCACCTGTCGAACCTGTGCACCGACAAGGGCCTGGACACGCTGTTCTCGCTGCTGCGGGCGTTGCGCGACCAGGGCCTGCCGGCCAAGCTGGTGCTTGCCGGGCCGGGGCTGGGCCGCATGGACAACGCGCTGATCGCCGCCGGCCTTTACGAGTTCGGCGACGCGGTGGAATACCGCGGCCCCATCGATGGCGCGGAGAAGGCGGCGTTCTACCGGGACATCGACGTCTTCGTCTTCCCGACCCGCTACCGCAACGAGGCGCAGCCGCTGGTCCTGTTCGAGGCGATGGCGGCCGGCGTGCCGGTGCTGGCGCACGCGCGCGGCTGCATCGGCAACGACGTCGGCGCCACCCAGGCCGGCGCCGCGATCCCGGTGGACGAGGACTTCGTGACGGCGGCGCTGCCGATCCTGAAGCGCTGGGCCGACGACCGCGACGCCCTGCACCGTGCCGCCGAATCGGCCCTGTCCCGCGCCCACGCCGCCCACGAGCAGAGCCGCGAGGGCCTGGAGCGCGTCATCGCCCTGCTGACCGGCCCCCTGCCCGCCTCGGAAGAGACCAAGGCCGCCCCGGCGCCAAGGTCGCTGTAGGGACTACACGTGCCCCCACCCCGACCCTCCCCCGCTGGGCGGGGGAGGGTGCCTATCCTCGGCTTGCTCGGTGAAACGGCGGAGTTCCCTCCCCCGCCCAGCGGGGGAGGGTTAGGGTGGGGGCAAGTGCTACCGCCCCCCCAGCCCCTCCGGCCCGATGCGCGACCACGGCAGATCGTCGATGCCCAGCTCGCGGGCCGGGGAATTGGGGCGCAGGCGGAAATCGTCCTGGGAGGGATCGACGAAATAGGGGTTGGGCAGGCGCGGCCCCTGCTGCGTGCGGGCGACCACCGGGGCGCGCAGGGTGCCGGAGCCCGGGCGGTCGATGACGTTGGCCTCCACCAATGGCTGGCCGCCGGTGTGGCTCTCGATGATGTCCTTCACCTGGGCGCGCATGTGGATCAGGTTGCGGGTGATGGTGTTGTCGCGCAGGAAGCCGGCCATGCCCGCCTTCGGCACCCATTCCAGCCGCACGAAGCGGTCGCGGTCCTGGGTGAGCACGACGATGTTGTTGCGCACGATGTTGGTGTCGCCGCCGTGGATGAACACCGCCGCCCAGCCGGTGTTCATCAGGAAGTTGCCCTCGACCACCACGCCGTTGGTCTGGTCGTCCAGGTAGATGCCGAAGCCCTTGTAGCGCTCCAGCCAGCGTCCGGCGGCGTCGGTGGCCAGCCCGCCGGTGCCGCGCACCTCGTTGAAGCGGATCATGGTGCGGGTGTCGACGTCGCTGCGCCCCAGCATCTCGATGCCGCCGGTGTCCGCCGTCTCGCGCCCGGTGTCGCGGACGCGGTTGTACTCGACCACGTTGGCGAGGTTGATGGTCTCCGGGCTCCAGTTCTTCAGCGAGATGCCGTAGCGCGCGGCGTGCCGGACGTCGTTGTGGGCGATGACGTTGTGGTTGCCGCCGGCGACCGACACCCCGGCGCCGTACAGCATCACCTCGCCGACGTGGCGGATGGTGTTGGCGAGGATGCGGTTGCCGTGGCTGCCCGGCCTCAGCTCCACGCCGCTGCGCCCCAGGTGCTCCATCAGGTTGCCGCGCACCTCGTTGTCGGATGAGCCGGCCAGCCGCACCGCCTCGCCGACGTTGGTGAAGCGGTTACCGACGATGCGGTGGCCGCCGCCGCCCTCCGCCAGCACGGCGGCGCCGGTGTAGGGCACGTCCTCGAACGCCAATCCCTCCAGGGTGACCGCCGACGCCCCCTCCAGCCGCAGCAGCTGCGGCAGCCGCGCCACCAGCACCGCGCCGTTGCCGGCGAAGGCCCGCGCGTCGGCAGGCCGCACCAGCAGGCGCTTGTCCTTGGCGCGCCAAGCGAACTGGCCGGGATGCCGCAGGAACTCCGGATGGCCGAGCAGGCGGAAGGTGGAGCCGTCACGGAACGGATAGCGGGCGTCAGCGTCCAGCGCCAGCGTGTGGCGCGTCGGATCGATCTGCTGAATACCGGCGATGTCGTCGGCCAGCCGTTCGCGGTCCAGCGCCTGGACGCGGACGCCGGGCTGCGCCCAGCGCTGCTCCACCACGCCGGGGGTGAAGCGGAAGCGTCGCCTGTCGCCGCCGCCCTTGACCGCCGTCGCCACGAACCAGCCGGAGCGCACGGGATCGGCCGGGTCGTAGGCGCCGCTGCGCGCCGCCTGGAGGCGCCGGCCGTCAGCGGTGACGTCCAGCCCCGGTTCGCGGGGCAGCGGGGCGGCGAAGACGCCGTCGGCCTCCGGCACGAAGCCCTCGACGCGCTCGCCGCCCGACAGCACCGGCCGCTCGCCGGGAGCGGCGGCGATCCGCAGGCCGTCGTGGGCGGCGGTCAGCACCACCGGCTCACCGAGGCGGTAATGGCCGGTGCGCAGCAGGATGGTCCTCGCCCCGCCGCCGCCCGCCGCCTCGACGGCGCGCTTCAGCGTGGCGAAGGGACCGTCCCGGCCGTCCGGCGTGGGAGCGGCGGCGCGGCCCGACCAGCGGTCGTCGCCGCCCGGCGCCACGTAGAACGCCCGCTCGTTCGCCTGCGCCGGGAGCACCCAAAGGAGAATGAAAATCGCCGCGAGCCGCCCAACCATCGTGCCTCCTGGTTATCTGACGGGAAACTGGCGGCGCGGGCCGGTCGCGGCAAAGGCGCGAAAGGGGTGCCCCGTCGTTTTCCGTAACCGCGCGACCCGCCGACAGGTCCGTCAAGCGCCTATTCGGGGCAGCCCCGATGCGCACCCCGGCCGGCGGACCCCTGTCCGGGGGAGCGCCGTTCTAGCCATCGGGCGTTCGCGAGGCGGAGGCGGATGGGATCATGATCGAAACGGCGCTGATCGCGCAGGCCGCGGTGTTCGGGCTGATCGTCGTCGTGTTCCTGATGAGCGGGACGGCGTCCATGTTCCACCCGCTCACCTTCTACCTGATCTTCCACGGGCTGGTGTTCGTCGCCCGGCCGATCCTGGTGCACATCTACCAGTTCGGCGAGGTGTGGTTCTTCATGGGCTTCTGGCCGAGCCCGCAGCAGTTCGTCCTCACGCTGCTGGTCAGCACGGTGGCGCTGACCGCGTTCGCGCTGGCGTGCGGCTTGACCGGCAACGTCCGCCCCGACCTGGACCGCCAGCCGACGCAGGGGCTGGACACCGCCGAGGTGGTCGCCTACGGCGTCACGCTGCTGCTGCTGGGGCCGCTCGCCATCTATTCGGCCATCATGCGGCAGGAGGGGGCGAGCTTCGACTTCACCGGCGACGTGCAGATGGAGCGCGACCCGGTGACCGGACAGCCCATCTACGTCAACACCACCGGCTACATCGCCGAGGCGCACGCCATGGGCCTGCCGCTGACGCTGGGCCTGATCTTCCTCAGCCGCTTCAACCCGCTGTCCTTCATCCCCTTCGGCATGTTCGTGCTGTACCGCGCCTATCTGGGGTGGGGGCGGTGGGCGATCATCATGGGCGTGATCTCGCTGGTGCTGCTGGTGCTCTACCACACGCGGCACAAGTGGTTCGCCTGGTGGCACGTGCTGGCCGGGTTGCCGGTGCTGTTCCTGTTCCACCTGCTGGGCACGCAGCGCGGCTACATCCGCGCCCTCATCCAGGGCGAGGCCCCGCCGGTGACCGAGGAGCCGGGGCGCAGCTTCGTCGACAGCCTGGCCAACCAGGACCTCGCGAACTTCGACTTCCTGACCTACATCCTGTGGGTGGTGCCCGGACAGTCCAACACCTACACCTACTTCACCCAGTACCTGCAGCTGTTCACCGAGCCGATCCCCCGCATGTTCTGGCCCGGCAAGCCCGTCGGCGCGCCGATCAAGCTGGTGGAGCTGAACGACTACGGGAACTTCTCGAACCTCACCGCCTCGCTGGCCGGCGACGGCTGGATGAGCGGCGGCTGGCTCGGCATGATCATCACCATGGTGCTGGTCGGCGCCGTGCTCGGCCGGGTGCACCGCTGGTTCTGGGAGAAGGGCAGCCTGACCCGCCCGGGCGTGCTGTTCTACTGCACCTTCGTGCCGCTCTCGCTGCAATGGTACCGGGACGGCGGCATCTCGATCTTCAAGTTCGGCCTCTTCGCGCTGCTGCCGATCCTCGTCTGGGTCGGGATGACGCGGCTGCTGCGCGCCTGGATCGCCATCGGCGTCGACGAGCCGCACCCCGGCCCGATCATGGGGCCGGACGGCCGGCCCGGCACCCCCCGCTCGGCCCCATGACGGAAATGGTTCAGATGTCGTCCCCACCCACCGTCAGCGCCGTCATCGCCACCTTCAACCGCATCGGGGAACTGCGCATCGCGCTGGACCGGCTGCGCCGGCAGACCCATCCCCCCGCCGAGATCCTGGTGGTGGACGACGGCTCCACCGACGGCACCGACGCCATGGTGCGCACCGAGTTCCCGGAGGTGCGCTACGTCCGGCTGCCGCACAACGCCGGGCTGATCCACGCCCGCAACTTCGGCTTCGTCAACACCAAGGGCGACTACGTCCTGTCGGTGGACGACGATTCGTGGTTCGTCGCCGACGACGGCCTGGCCCGCGCCGTCGCCTTCCTGGAGGCGCACGCCGACGTGGCGGCGGTCGCCTGCAACATCACCACCCGCGACGGGCTGGTCTACCTGCCGCGCGGCGCGCCGCCCTTCGAGGTGCCGTGGTACGTCGGCTGCGGCCACCTGCTGCGCCGCCGGGCGGTGGCGGAGGTCGGTCTGTACGTGGCCGAGTTCTACCGCCAGGGCGAGGAGAAGGACCGCTGCCTGCGCCTGCTGGGCGCCGGCCACCGGGTGATGGCGCTGCCGGACGTCATGGTCTACCACGACAAGAGCGAGCGGAACCGCAAGCCGGGGATGGAGCGGTTCTACAACCACCGCAACGACCTGATCCGCGAGGTCGCCCGCTGTCCGGCCCGCCTGCTGCCGTGGCGGTTCCTGCGCACCTGGGCGGGGAACAGCTGGAAGAACCTGCGCCACGGGCCGCGGCTGACCGACTGGAAGGTGCTGCTGGCCCTGCCGGAAATCGTGCGAATCGGCTGGCGGCACCGCCGGCCGGTGGACGAGCCGGCGTACCGCCGCTGGCTGCACCTCGCCGCCACCGCCGCACCGGGACAGATCGGCGCGCGACCACCGTTCCCGACGGCTTCGGGCGATTGCCCGGTCCGCTCCCACCCGCGCGGTTGACTCTCCGGACCTCCGCCTCTATACAGCGGGGCTCATTTTGCCTCGCCGTGTCGCGGGGCTCGTTTTGTCCCGTGATCGATCTGACGGAGTAGTGTCGTGAAGCGTACCTTCCAGCCGAGCAAGCTCGTGCGCAAGCGCCGCCATGGCTTCCGCGCCCGCATGGCCACTGTCGGCGGCCGCAAGGTTCTGGCCCGCCGCCGCGCCCGCGGCCGCAAGGTCCTCTGCGCCTAAGGGCTCATGACGGCGCCGGACCTTGAGGTCGGGCGCCTGAAGAAGCGGCCGGAGTTCCTGGCCGTGGCCGGCACGCGACGCAAGCACGTCGCACCCGGCCTGATCCTGCAGGTGCGCCGACACGACGAACGCCAACGGCCCGCTCCCGGCGAGCCGTTGCTTCGTGTTGGCCTGACGGCCAGCCGCAAGGTCGGCAACGCCGTCGTGCGCAACCGTGCCCGCCGCCGCCTGCGCGAGGCGGCACGGCTTCTGCTGCCTGCACACGGCGTCCCCGGGCACGACCTCGTGCTCGTGGCGCGCCGGGAGACGGCAACCCGCCCCTGGGCGGACCTGTTGAGCGACCTGACCGCCGGGCTGAAACGCCTGGGCATCTGGCGCACCGAAGAGACCGCCACGGAGGCAAGGCCATGAGCCCGCTCGCCCGCGTGCTGTACGGGTTGGTCGTCCTCTACCAGTGGACGCTGTCGGCCTTCATCGGCCGGACGTGCCGGTTCCTTCCTACCTGTTCCAACTATGCGCTGGACGCGCTATCTAAGCACGGGGCGATCCGGGGCAGCCTGCTGGCCGGCCGGAGGATCCTGCGTTGCCATCCCTGGGGAGGGTCGGGGTACGACCCGGTGCCCGAACCGGGGGAGGATCGCCGCGGCCATCGTCGCTGCGGTCCCGCACACCACCAGCACTAGACCGCCACCGCTTCATTCTGGGCGCCGCTTTTTCATAGGCCCGACGGAGATTCTCGGGGAGCCATGACCGACCAACGCAACCTCATCCTCGCGATCGCCCTGTCGATCGCCATCCTGCTGGGCTTTCAGTACTTCTACGAAGGCCCGAAGGTGCAGCAGCGACAGGCCGAGCTGGCGCAGACCCAGCAGACGGAGGCTCCGGTCAACGTCCCCGCGCCTCCCGGCGGGCCCCAGGGCGAGACGAGGGACCCGACGCAGCTCATCGCCGAGCAGCTCCAGGCCGGCACCCGGGTCAAGATCGACACCCCGGCGCTCCACGGTTCGCTGAACCTGGTGGGCGGCCGCATCGACGACCTGAAGCTGGCCGACTATCACGCCACGCCCAATCCCAGCAGCCCGGAGATCGTGCTGCTCGCCCCGGTCGGCGCGCCGAACGCCTATTACGCCGAGTTCGGCTGGGTGCCCGAGGATCGCTCGCAGCCGGCCCCGGACGGCAACACCGCCTGGACCGCCAGCGCCCAGACCCTGGCGCCGGACAAGCCGGTGACGATGACCTGGGACAACGGCAAGGGTCTGGTGTTCGAGCGCACGGTCGCGGTCGACAAGAACTACATGTTCACCGTCACCCAGCGCGTGCGCAACACCACCGGCCAGCCGGTGCGCCTGCTGCCCTACAGCCTGGTGTCGCGCCACGGCACGCCGAAGACCGAGGGCTTCTACATCCTGCACGAGGGCCCGCTGGGCGTCTTCGACGGCAAGCTGACCGAAGAGAGCTACGAGGATCTGCGCAAGGCCGGCACCATCACCAAGCAGACCACCGGCGGCTGGATCGGCATCACCGACAAGTACTGGCTGGTCTCGCTGATCCCGGACCAGAAGGCGACGGAGACGGCGCGCTTCCTCTACACCAGCCGCAACAACCAGGACCGCTACCAGGTGGACACGATGGGCGCCCCGGTCGAGGTCGCGCCCGGCGCCACCGCCGAGACCACCGCCCGCCTGTTCGCCGGCGCCAAGCAGGTGCGCCTGTTGGACGCCTACTCCGAGCAGTACGGCATCGCCAACTTCGACCTGGCGATCGACTTCGGCTGGTTCTACTTCCTGACCAAGCCGTTCTTCTACGCGCTGGACATGCTGGGCCGGCTGACCGGCAACTTCGGCATCGCCATCCTGCTGCTCACGGTGCTGGTGAAGGCCGCCTTCTTCCCTCTGGCCAACAAGTCGTACCAGGCCATGAGCAGGATGAAGAAGCTCCAGCCGAAGATGACGGAGATCCGGGAGCGCTTCGCCGACGACAAGGTCCGCCAGAACCAGGAGATGATGGCGCTCTACAAGCGCGAGAAGGTCAACCCGATGGCGGGCTGCCTGCCCATCCTGGTGCAGATCCCGGTGTTCTTCGCGCTGTACAAGGTGCTGTTCGTCACCATCGAGATGCGGCACGCGCCGTTCTTCGGCTGGATCCGCGACCTGTCGGCGCCCGACCCCACCACCGTCTTCAACCTGTTCGGCCTGATCCCGTGGGATCCCCCGGCCATGCTGATGCTCGGCGTGTGGCCGATCATCATGGGCGTGACCATGTGGCTGCAGATGAAGCTGAACCCGACCCCGCCGGACCCGATCCAGCAGAAGATGTTCCAGATCCTGCCCATCGTGTTCACCTTCATGCTGGCCAGCTTCCCGGCCGGTCTGGTGATCTACTGGGCGTGGAACAACCTGCTGTCCATCATCCAGCAGACGATCATCATGCGCCGCGAAGGCGTGCCGGTGACCTGACGCAGCACTGCACTTGCCCCCACCCTCCCCATGCTTCGCATGGGTCCCCTCCCTCCCCCGCTCCCGGCGGATCCCGAGGATCCGCCGGGAGCGGGGGAGGGTTCGGGTGGGGGCCCGAAACGGGGGCTCCCGATGACCGAATCCAAATCCCCCTCCCTCACCGGGAACCTCAGCGACGAGGAGATCGAGGCCGGGCGCTGGCTGTTCGCGCAGGCCTGCGACTTCGTCTGGGGCGCCGATGCGCTGTCGCAGTTGCCGGAAGCCGCGCTGCCGGAGATCGCCTTCGCCGGCCGCTCCAACGTCGGCAAGTCCAGCCTGATCAACGCGCTGACCGGCCGCAAGACACTGGCCCGCACCTCGAACACGCCGGGGCGCACGCAGCAGCTCAACTTCTTCGACCTGGGCGGCCGGTTGCGGCTGGTGGACATGCCGGGCTACGGCTACGCCAAGGAATCGAAGGACAAGGTCGATGCCTGGAACAGCTTGGTGCGCCGGTTCCTCAAGGGCCGGGTGACGCTGCGCCGCGCGCTGGTGCTGATCGACGCCCGGCACGGGCTGAAGCCCAATGACCAGGAAATCCTGACGATGCTGGACCAGGCCGCCGTGCCCTACCAAATCGTCCTGACCAAGGCCGACAAGGTGAAGCCGCAGGCCCTGGAGGCCATCCGCACCCAGACCCTGGCGGCGCTGAAGAAGCATCCCGCCGCCTTCCCCGAGGTGCACGTCACCAGTTCCGACAAGGGCACGGGGATCGCCGAGCTGCGCGCCAGCCTGACCAAGCTGACCGAGACCTGAGCCGGCTTCCATGCACCTCGAGGTGACGCCGGCTCTCCTGTTCCTGGTGCAGGCGATCCTGCTGATCGCCGTCCCTTTCCTTCTCTGGCGCCTGACCGGCATGAAGCGGGTGGCGCCCATGGTCGTCATCCAGATCCTGTTCGGCATCGCGCTGGGCCCCTCGCTGCTCGGCCGCGTGGCGCCGGAGGTGTGGGGGGCGCTGTTCGCCAAGCCGTCGCTGGCGCCGCTGGCCGGCCTGTCCTGGCTGGCGGTGGTGCTGTTCGCCTTCATGACCGGGCTGCACCTGGACGTGACGGAGTTCCGCGGCAAGGGCCGCGCATTCGTCGCCGTCAGCCTGTCCAGCCTCGTCGTGCCGACCCTGCTGGGCGTCGGGCTCGGCCTGTGGATCGCCGGGGCGCTGCCGTCCATGTCCGGCCCGGCGGCCTCGCCCGCCCTGTTCGCCGCCGGCTTCGGCATCTGCCTGGGCGTCACCGCCCTGCCGGTGCTGGGGGCCATCCTGCGCGAGATGGGGCTGCTGGAGGAGCGCGTCGGCCGGCTGGCGCTGGGCTACGCGGCGGTGAACGACGCCATGCTGTGGCTGCTGATGACCGCGGTGCTGGCCTGGGGCGCCGGCCAGGGCGGCGCGCAGGTGGCCTGGGTGGCGGCGCTGGGGCTGGCCTACCTCGCCGCCTCGGCGTTCCTTGCCCGGCCGATGCTGGACCGCCTGTTCGAGCGGGTGGCGCCGGACGGGCATGTCGGCGACACCGCCATCGTGCTGACCTGCGCCGGCCTGCTGGCTTCGGCCGCGGTGACCGAGGCCATCGGCCTGCACTACATCCTCGGCGCCTTCGTCGCCGGCACGGTGATGCCGAAGCGCCTCGCGCACGCCATCCTCGACCGGCTGGAGCACTTCGCCACGCTGGTGCTGCTGCCCTTCTTCTTCACGCTGACCGGCCTTCGCGTCGATCTCGACCTGTCGGAACCGGCGCTGTGGACGGTGTTCGCGCTGGCGACCGTCGTAACGGTGGTTGGCAAGATGCTGGGCACCGCACTGCCCGCCCGCTGGTCGGGCGAGAGCTGGGCGGACTCCTGGCGGCTGGGCACGCTGATGCCGTGCAAGGGTCTGATGGAGGTGATCGTGCTCACCATCCTGCTGGAGGCCGGCGTGCTGTCGGTGGCCTGCTTCTCGGCGCTGGTGCTGATGGCGGTCGCCACGACGGCGCTGACCCAGCCGATGACGATGCTGGCCGGACGGTGGGCGCCCTCCGCCCAGCCACGGTAGGGCCTCAGCTCGGGGTTTCGATCCCCGGCTCGTCCACGGGGCCGCTGCCGGGCTTGCCGGCCGGTTCCGGCGCACGCCTTTCGGTGCCATGCGGTGGCGTGCGGCTGCGGTCGTCCTCGACAGGGGGAGAGCCCGGCTCGGGCAGCTTGCGGTCGTTCATCGCATCACCTGGCATCGCATCACCTCGGAATGGCCGGCGTCAGTCCGGCGGCGGGATCGTCGGCAGGGGGCTGCCGGATTGATCCTCGTTGGGAATCCTGCGGGAGATCTCCCGGTTGGCTTCGGTGATCTCCTTGGCCTCCGCATCGTCGCCGAGGCGTCGGCCGGGGTTGGACTGCCGCTCGTCGCGTTCCTGCTTGAAGGCTTCGGTGAAGGGCGTCCGCGGTTCGGGCATTTTCCGGTCGGTCATGGCACACTCGCGCGTCACGGCGGTTAGCGTTCAGGCAACCGCCCGCCGCGCGTCCGGTTCCCGCAAAAGGCGCTAGGCAGGGCTGGGCACTTCCGATAAAGAATTTTGCCATGTCCAATCCGACCGACGGCAAGCCTGTGACGAACGACCGCGAAGAGTGGCTGGGCAAGGCCCGCACCCTGTCCGAAGCGCTCCCCTACATGCGCCGCTACGCCGGGCGCACCTTCGTCATCAAGTACGGCGGCCATGCCATGGGTGACGACCACCTGGCCGAGCTGTTCGCCCGCGACATCGTCCTGCTGAAGCAGGTCGGCATCAACCCGGTGGTGGTGCACGGCGGCGGCCCGCAGATCGGCCAGATGCTGAAGCGCCTGCAGATCCAGTCGAGCTTCGTGGACGGCCTGCGCGTCACCGACAAGGAGACGGTCGAGGTGGTCGAGATGGTGCTCTCGGGCTCCATCAACAAGCAGATCGTCACCGCCATCACCAAGGCCGGCGGCCGCGCCGTCGGCGTGTCGGGCAAGGACGGGCAGCTGATCGTCGCGCGCAAGCTGCGCCGCACGCAGAAGGACCCGGACAGCAACATCGAGCAGGCGATCGACCTGGGCTTCGTCGGCGAGCCGTACCAGGTCAACCCGCAGATCCTGGAAAGCCTGCTGCAGGCCGACATCATCCCGGTGGTGGCGCCGGTGGGTGTGGACCGCCAGGGCGACACCTACAACATCAACGCCGACACCTCTGCCGGCGCCATCGCCTCGGCGTTGGGGGCGACGCGCTTCTTCCTGCTGACCGACGTGGCCGGCGTGCTCGACAAGAACAAG
>Ga0196971_1000815_pt1 | contig 18023 bp, 19 predicted proteins | sample S1v_1013CmetaG_FD_148660 | JGI IMG/M metagenome (GOLD analysis project Ga0196971, IMG submission 148660) | Soil microbial communities from Anza Borrego desert, Southern California, United States - S1+v_10-13C | ecosystem: Environmental > Terrestrial > Soil > Desert | place: USA: California... | reverse complement strand
TAGCTTCGTGCAAGAGCAAAAAGCGCGGCTTTCGCCGCGCAGCGGACGAGGACGTCCGCGTTCCAATTTCACGTGCAACCCACTAACGCGGCTTCACCAGTTTCGCGTGAAACGCCGCATTCCATGCGGGTTTTCGTGCGGACTCACTTGCCGATACAGAAGCTCGAAAAGATCTCGCCGAGCAGATCCTCGACATCGATGCGGCCGGTCAAACGCCCGATCTGATCGGCCGCCACGCGCACCTCTTCCGCCGCCAATTCGGCTCCGGCGTCGAGCGCCGGGATCGCGCGGAGGAGCGCGGCTCGCGCCGCTTCCACCAGCCGGCGATGCCGCGCCCGCGTTAGCACCGGCGCCTCCTCCCGGTCGAGCGTTTCGGCGACGCAGGACTCCAGCTGCGTGTGGAGCAGCGCCAGGCCGACGCCGCTGACGGCGGAGACTTCGAGCAGGTCGGCGGACTTGTGCGCTTCGGTGAGGTCAGCCTTGGAGTGGACGAGGATGTCGCCCTCCTGCATCGCGGCGCGCAGCTCGGCGGGGGCGTCGGCGCCGATCTCGACTACGCCGATGCGGAGGTCGGCCTCCTCGGCCCGCGCGAGCGCCCGGCGCACGCCTTCGGCCTCAATCGCATCGGCGGCTTCGCGCAGCCCCGCGGTGTCGGCGATCCAGACCGGGTAGCCCGCCAGCACCAGGCGGACCTCGACGACATCACGAGTGGTGCCCGGGATGTCGCTGACGATCGCCGCTTCGCGCTGAGCCAACGCGTTCAGCAGGCTCGACTTGCCCGCGTTGGGCGGGCCGATGATGGCGATGCGATAGCCGTCGCGGATGCGTTCGCCGCGGTGGGCGTCGTCTAGGTGGCGTGCCATGTCGTCGGCCAGAGTCTGGAGCAATGGCCCGGCCCGGCGCGCGAGCTCACCCGGCAAATCCTCGTCCGGGAAGTCGATCTCGGCTTCGATCAGGGCGGCCGCCTCGATCAGTTTGGAGCGCCAGCCTTCATAGACGGCGCTCAGCGCCCCGCGCCGCTGGCGCAGCGCCTGGCGGCGCTGGCCTTCGGTTTCGGCGTCTACGAGGTCGGCGAGGCCCTCGGCCTCGGCCAGATCGAGCTTGCCGTTCTCGAAGGCGCGGCGGGTGTATTCGCCGGGCTCGGCGATGCGTACGCCAGGCAGGCTCAAGCAGGCGTCAATGATGGCGGCGATGACGGCGGGGCCACCATGAACTTGCAGCTCAGCGACGTCCTCGCCGGTGAAGCTGTGCGGGCCGGGAAACCAGAGCGCCAGGCCGTCATCGAGCGAGAGGCCGGTGCGGGGATCGCAGAAGGCCTCGCGGGTGGCGGCGCGAGGCTTGGGCAGATCGCGGGCGGTCAGTGCGCCCAACGTGGCGCCAGCCGCGGGGCCGGAAAGCCGGATCACCGCGACGCCGGAGCGGCCCGCGCCAGAGGCCAGCGCGACGATGGTGTCCGGTTTCATGTGAAAATATCTAAGCCGCTCTTAGGGCTTTTCACGTGAAGCGCCCCCGCCCATTGCCCCGCCGGCGGCGGAGGTCATTAGCTTCACGAACGCGTCCTGCGCTTGCGTTCCGACGCTCATCCAGGACGACATCATCGTCTCCGGGCTCATCATGGCGAGGTTCGATTCCATGCGCTTGCCCATCTCGGCCACGAGCGCTTCGTTGATCGGCGTGACGTCCGGCAGGCCCATGAAGCGGCGCGCTTCCTCCGGCGAGCACTCAACGTTGACGGTGAACTTCATGGGACCATTTCCTTTTCGCGTTGCCGCGTTCCTGGGGTCTATAACGCGGCCCTACCTGAAGAGACAGAGATGGAGCTATGGCCATGGGCGAATGGGTCGAGATCGCGGGTCCGGACGGCGCCTTCAAAGCGTACGTGGCGCGGCCGAGCGGAACGCCGAAGGCGGCCGTGGTGGCGGTGCAGGAGATTTTCGGCGTCAATGCGGTGATGCGCGGCAAGGCCGACTGGCTGGCGCGCGAGGGCTTCCTGGCGGTGGCGCCGGACCTGTTCTGGCGGATCAAGCCGGGCATCGATCTCACCGATCAGACCGACGCCGAATGGCAGGAGGCGTTCGGCTACATGAATGCGCTCGACAAGAATGCGAGCGTCAAGGACGTAGCGGCGACGCTCACGTGGGCGCGGACGCAAGGCGTCAGCAAAGCCGGCGTGATGGGCTATTGCATGGGCGGCTACATTGCGTTCCTGGCTGCGTGCAGAACGGATACGAACGCGACGGTCGCGTACCACGGCGGCGGCATCCACACGGCGCTTGGCGAAGCTGGCGGCATCAAGAAGCCGCTGATGCTGCACAACCCGATGAAAGACGGCTTCATCCCGGTCGAAGCGCTGAACACGATCCGCGAAACGCTTGAGCCCAATCCGCTCATCACCGTGCACGAATACGCCGAGCAGGATCACGCCTTCACCCGCGAAGGCGGCAAGCACTACGATGCGGAAGCGACCAAGCTCGCCGACGGCCGCACGATCGCGTTCTTGAACCAGAACCTCGCATGAGGCGGGCGCTGATTGCTTCTGCGTTGCTGCTGGCGGCGTGCGATGCGCAGGTGGGTGATTACGGAGCGAGCATCGGCGCTGCGCCGACCGCGACGCTCGCGCCCAGTGATCTGCCCAGATTCTTCGATTGCCTGCGCGAGAGCAGCCAAGTCGCCATCTCCGCGCATCGCGGCGGGCCTGCGCCAGGCTATGCGGAAAATGCAATCGAGACGTTCCGGCGTACGCTTGGTCACGCCCCGACGTTTCTCGAAGTCGATGTCAGCGTCACTCGCGATGGCGAGTTGGTGCTAATGCACGACGACGCGGTGGGGCGCACCACCGAAGGCGAAGGCGCTCTGGCGGAGATGACGCTCGCCGAAGTGCAGGCATTGCGGCTGCAGGACGCCAACGGCACGACGCTCGACCAACATCCGCCGAGCCTGCGTGAAGCGCTCGACTGGGCGAATGGCCGCGCGATCTTGGAACTCGACATCAAGCGCAGCGTGGCGTTCGAGGCCGTGGTGCGCGAGGTCGAAGAGGCAGGCGCGATGGGGCGCGTGGTGTTCATCACCTATAGCGTGAACGCCGCGGCGCGGCTGGCGGAGTTGGCGCCGGAGGCAATGATCTACACGACGATCTCGAACGCGCGGGAATTGGATGTGTTGGAGCGGCGCGGCGTGAGCCTGGAGCACATCGTCGCTTGGGTGGGCACGGATACGCCGGCGGCGAGCCTGGTCGCGGCGCTGGCCGCGCGCGGCGTGGAAACGCGGTTCGGCATGTTCGGCGCCGGGCGCGACTACACCAACGGCGCGCGCGCCGGAGTCCAGGTCGTGGCCGTAGATGATGCCGCCGAGGCCGTGCGGGATCTCGATGCGGCGGATGGCGAAGAAGGCTACGCGGCGCTGCAATGCGCGGCGGCGAATTGAGTTCTACGCGCCCTAACCCCACATCCGTCATCCCGGCCGACCGAAGGGAGAGCCGGGACCTACGGGCCGCACGCTGGTCATTTGCCCTGGGTCCCGGATCGCGCTCCCGCCTTCGCTCTGCGAGCTTCGGCGGACAAGCCGCGCGTCCGGGATGACGGTTGAAAGATTGGAGCCCCTCATGAAAGCAATTCGCATCGACAGCCACGGCGGGCCGGAGGTGATGACGCTCGCGGACATTCCGGCGCCCGATCCCCGCGCACATGAGGTGCGCGTGCGGCACGAAGCGATCGGCGTGAACTTCATCGACACGTATCATCGCACCGGGCTGTACAAGATCGCGCTTCCCAGTGGGCTGGGGCAGGAAGCAGCTGGCGTTGTCGATGCTGTCGGCGACGGCGTGACGCGATTTAAGCTCGGCGACCGCATCGCCTATTCGCTCGGCGCGTTAGGCGCGTATGCGCAAGCGCATGTGATCAACGAAAATCGTGCAGTGCGTTTGCCGGAAGAGATCGCGTTCGACATTGCGGCGGCTTCGCTGTTGAAGGGCATGACTGCGCGTTATCTTCTGAGAAAGACGTTTCGCGTGGAACGTGGGCACACGATCGTTGTCCACGCGGCCGCCGGCGGCGTCGGACAAATCCTCGTGCAGTGGGGCAAGCGCCTTGGCGCACGGGTGATCGCGACTGCCGGCAGCGATGCGAAGACGCAGATCGCGCGTGCGCTCGGCGCTGACGATGTGCTGGTGCAAGGGCGCGACGACATCGCCAAGCGCGTGCGCGAAATCACCGGCGGCGTCGGCGCTGATGTTGTGTACGATGGCGTCGGCAAAGACACGTGGGACGCCTCGCTCGACAGCTTGCGCCCGCTCGGCATGATGGTGAGCTACGGCAATGCGTCAGGCGCGGTGCCGCCGATCAGCCCGCTCGTGCTAGCGCAGAAGGGCTCGCTCTTCCTCACGCGGCCGACGCTCGGGCATTATGTGGCGACGCCGGACTTGCTGGACGAAACAGCGCGCGATCTGTTCTCCGTGCTGGAGAGCGGCGCCGTGAAGATCGCGCCGCCGACTCGTTACGCGTTGGCCGATGCAGCACAAGCGCATCGCGATCTGGAGGCGCGCACGACGACGGGAAGCTTGGTGCTTGCGCCGTGAGCGACGACCTTGGTGATGAGGAGGCCGCCAAGCTGGGCTCTGCAGGCTTCATCACCGGGATCGGATGCGCCGTTGTTGTCTTCCTTGGCGGCGGCTTCATTCTGTTCGCGATCGCGATGGCAATGCGAGACTATCAAGGCTGACTATTTCACCGCCGCAGCGCGCTGGAATGCCGGACGTTGCGCCAGGTTGTCGTAATACGCGCGCATGCGTGCTGGAATCTTCTCGTCGATGCCGCCGAACTTCGCGGCGCTGACGATGTAAGAGACGGAGATGTCAGCCGCGGTGAAGCGATTGGAGGCGACGTATTGCTTGTCGCCCAAGCGCTCGCACACGAATTCGAGCCGCTTGACGATGGCGTTGGTGAGATAATCGACCGTCCAGTTTTGCTTCTGATCGTCAGGCGCCATGAAGCGGGTGGCGACGAGGGGATTGCCATAGGCGGCGATGCCGGCTTCGCCGAACATCAGATATTGCAGATAGTCGGAATAGCCTGGCTCAGTCGGCTTCACTTCAAGCTCGGTCGGGCCGTGCTTGGCCATGATGTAGATCATCATAGCGACGGACTCGATCATGGAGACGTCGCCGTCCTTCATCGCCGGCACGGTGCGCAGCGGGTTCACCGCTTTGAACTCGTCGCTCGGCTTGAAGAACGAGGCCTCCGCCGTCTCGTACGGCACGCCCATCTCTTCGCAGAGCCAAACGACGCGCAACGAACGCGCGCCTTGCGCGTGATAGATTTTCAGCATGAGCGGTCCCTCCGGTTGGAGCGACATTAGCGCCTGCTCGTCAGGCCGTCATCCTCGCCCTTGATAGGCGAGGTGGATCGCGTGCGTTTTAGCGCGCGAGACGGAGTGGGTGATAAGCTCAGTCCTGCAAGCACTGAGCAGCCACCCACTCGGTCATTCCACCTACGCCTTCGGCTTCGGCGGACTGACAGCTCGCCCATCAAGGGCGAGCAAGGATTGCGCTCGCTCACAAAGCAAAGAGGCGCAGCTCGCGCCGCGCCCCTTCGGATCACCATTGATGGGTAAGCCTACGTATTCATGCTCTGGAAGAAGTCGTCGTTGTTCTTCGAGCCCTTCAGCTTATCGAGCAGAAACTCAATCGCGTCCTGCGTGCCCATGGGCGAGAGGATGCGGCGGAGCACGTACATCTTCTGCAGGTGCTCCTTCGGCGTGATCAGTTCGTCTTTGCGGGTGCCGGACTTCAACACATCGATGGCCGGGAAGATGCGGCGGTCGGCGACCTTGCGATCGAGCTGAAGCTCAGAGTTACCGGTGCCCTTGAACTCTTCGAAGATGACTTCGTCCATGCGGCTGCCGGTATCGATGAGGGCCGTCGCGATGATGGTGAGCGAGCCGCCTTCTTCGAGATTGCGCGCCGCGCCGAAGAAGCGCTTCGGGCGCTGTAGCGCGTTGGCGTCGACACCGCCGGTCAGCACCTTGCCCGAGGAGGGCACAACGGTGTTGTAGGCGCGGCCCAAGCGCGTGACGGAATCCAGAAGAATGACGACGTCCTTGCCGTGCTCGGCCAGGCGCTTCGCCTTCTCAATCACCATTTCCGCAACGGCGACGTGGCGCGTGGCCGGTTCGTCGAACGTCGAAGAGACGACCTCGCCCTTTACGCTGCGCTGCATGTCGGTGACTTCCTCAGGGCGTTCGTCGATCAAGAGAACGATCAAAAACACTTCCGGGTGGTTGGCTTCGATCGCCTTGGCGATATTCTGCATGATGACGGTTTTACCCGTCCGCGGCTGGGCGACGATCAGCGAACGCTGGCCTTTGCCGATCGGCGCGACGATGTCGATGATGCGGCCGGTTTTGTCTTTGATGGTCGGGTCGTCCAATTCCATCTTGAGGCGCTCAGTCGGGTAGAGCGGCGTCAGATTGTCAAAATGGACTTTGTGACGGACTTTATCGGGGTCTTCGAAATTGACGGAATTGACTTTGGTCAGCGCGAAATAGCGTTCGCCGTCCTTCGGCGCTTTGATCTGGCCTTCGACGGTATCGCCGGTGCGGAGGCCAAACTTCCGGATCTGCTGCGGCGACACGTAGATGTCGTCCGGGCCGGGCAGGTAGTTCGATTGCGGCGAGCGCAGGAAGCCGAAGCCGTCGGAAAGAATTTCACAGACGCCGGCGCCGCCGATCTCGACGCCGCGCTCGGCGACGGATTTCAGGATCGAGAACAGCATATCCTGGGTGCGCAACGTGTTGGCGCCCTCGATTTCCAGCGATTCCGCGAGCGCGAGAATTTCGGTCGGGTGCTTACGCTTGAGCTCCTGCAGCGTGAGCGAGGTGAGCTCTTCGAGGGCTTGGGTCTCAGTCATGAGTGGGATGTCTCGGAAGGAAGGTTTGGAGAGACGGACTGCGGGCGCGGGAACGCTCGGGCAGGGCCGTCTGATTGAGTGAATGTCGGCGGATGAGAAAAGTTGCGGCGCCGCCGTCGCTTGCGCGCTTTGGGAAAGCGCGTTGGCCGCATGGACACCACATACCGGTTTAGGCGTCAAGCGAAGCTTAACGGGCGCCCGCGCCTCAGGGTTCGAGTGTGGCTAAGAGGACCGCGCCGATGGCTATGAGAAACGGGACCTCGCTCATCAGCCGCCAGTAGCGCTCGGTGTGCCGGCGTTCGCCTTTGATCAGCCGCCGGCCTTCTGCAGATAGGAAGCCCTGATAGCCGCTCAAGCCCAGCACCAGGATGAGCTTGCCCCAGAACCAGTGCGGCACGGTGGTCAGGACTTCGGGCAGAGGTCTCGACCAGTCGCCGGCAATGTAGGTGGCGAACAGGAAAATGCCGAACGCCCAGGCCAAGATGAAGCTGGGGACGAGGATGATGGCGCGCAGGTTGCGGGCCGCCTTCAGCATCGCCGCTTCGAGTTCACCGCCGGGCTGCGAGGCCGTCACATAGGCATAAAAACGCGGCAACATCAGCAAGCCGGCGATCCAGGCGATCACGGCGATGATGTGCAGGCCTCTCGCGAGGTCGTAGCCGATTACGTGCTCCATCGCCCCGATAGCTCCTCAAGCCCCATGCTGGGCGCATAGGCCCCATTCCGCCGGGCACAGCCTAGCTCCGGATTCGGACTGTGTCTTACCGGGCGCCGCCAAAGCGCGCTCGGCCAATTCCGCAAGCGCGTCGATGAAGCGCGGCGCGACGCCTGGGGTGGGGGCGCGCAGGTAGAATGGCAGGTTCAGCCGGCGGGCGACTTGAGCGTACTCAATGTCGAGTTCCACCAATGTTTCGACATGCTCCGAGACAAAGGCGATCGGCGAAACGAGAATGCCGACGCCGTCCTTGCCGGCTTCGTGGATGGCTTCCTCGGTCGAAGGGCCGAGCCATTTCAGCGGGCCGACGCGCGATTGAAAGCAGATACGGCTATCCCACTCGGCCGGGAGCAGGCGGCGTACGGCGGCGACACTTTGCTCGACTTGCCATTGGTAAGGATCGCCGCGATCGATCACGCGCTGGGGCAGGCCGTGCGCCGAGAAGAGAATGCGTGGCCGCTCTGGTGAGCCGGCTGCGCGCCACGTTTCGAGGATTGTGTCAGCGTGCGCGCGTGCGAACGACGCCCCAGCGGGATAGCAGCAGATCGTTGAGGCCGGCAGATCGCTCGCCTTATGCCAAGCTTTGAGTGACGAGGCAGTCGTGGTCGAGGAATATTGCGGATAGAGCGGCAGCAAGACCGCATCGGTCGCGCCCCAAGCTTTTGCTGCGCGCGCCGCGTCCTTCACGAACGGCTTCCAATAACGCATCGCCGGAAAACACTTGAACGTGACGTTGCTGACTCGCTTGCCGATCTCAGCTTCGAGCGCGTCCGCTTGTTTCACGGTTTCCGGCAGAATGGGCGAGCCGCCACCCATCAGTGCGTAATTCGCTTGCGCCAAATTTTCGCGCGAGCGGGAGATCATTTGCGCAATGAAAAACCGTATCGGCTGCGGCAAGCCTATGATGGCTTTGTCGTTAAAGAGATTGAACAAGAACGGGCGAACAGCCTCTTGGCTGTCCGGGCCACCGAGATTGAACAGAATGATGGCGACGCGCCGTGAGGTCATCACGCGCAGATTAGGGCCTTCCTGAATCTCGGAGGAGGGTGGCTTTTCTAGCGGCGCAGCGCTCATGCGCCGCCTTTCACGATCTGCACCAGATGCTCAACGTTTTCTGGCGTTGCTTCCGGCGTAATGCCGTGGCCGAGATTGAAAATATGCGGCGCGCTTCCGAAGGCGATCAACACATCACGCGCGGCGCGTTCCAAGGCTTCACCGCCGACAACGAGTGTCTGCGGATCGAGATTGCCCTGCAGCGCCATACCTTCAGGCGCGGCTTCGAACGCGAAATCCGCCGGCGTTTGCGTATCGATGCCCAGAGCGGTGACGCCAGTCTGTTCAACAAAGGCTTTGAGCTGCGCACCGGCGCCGCGCGGAAAACCAATGATCGGGACGGTCACGCCGAGCTCGCGTAAGCGCTGCACTAACTTACGCGTGGGCTCGATAACCACGCGCTGAAAGGCAAACGGCGGCAGGCCTTCAGCCCAGCTTTCGAAAAGCTGTAGACAGTCCGCGCCGGCCCTGACTTGCGCCGCCAAGTGCTGCGCTGTGGTCTCCACCAGCACCGACATCAGCGCGTCGATATCCTCCGGCCGCTGATAAATTGCACGGCGCGCTTCGTCCTTATCGCCGCCGCGGCCTTGCAGCATGTAAGTCGCCACCGTCCATGGGGCGCCGGCAAAACCGATCAGCGCAACGCCAGACTCGAGGTTTTCCTTGATGCGCTCGACCGTCTCGTAAACCGGCGTCAGCCTCTGGATCGCCTTTTCGGGCTCGCCCAATTTCCACGCACTGAGCGGCAGGAGCGGCTCCAAGCGCGGGCCTTCGCCTTCCACGAACCAGACCTTCTGCCCCAGCGCATCCGGTACGACCAGGATGTCCGAGAACAGGATCGCCGCATCGAGCGGGAATCGCCGAAGCGGCTGCATCACCGCTTCGGTCGCTAGGGAAGGGGAGTAACAAAAATCGAGGAAGCTCTTGGACCGCTTTCTGAGCTCCCGGTATTCCGGGAGATAACGGCCAGCCTGTCGCATGATCCAGATCGGCGGAGGGTCGAGCCTCTCCCCGTTCAGGACGCGCAAAAGCGGCTTTTCCCCGTCGGCCATTTCTTCCTTCCAAACTTAAAATTTGAATTCGATGAATTGGGACTCGTTGTTGTAGCGATCCTTAAACGAGGACAACTCGGATGCTCACACGCAATCCCCAGACTTGCTCTTCCCGGCGCCGCGCCGGAAGCCCTTGGCGCTAGAGGTCTTATTGCCGAGTGCGGAGGGGCGCGATTCCTTTTTGCTCACCGGCGCCCATTGTGGAGAGCCTTTGGGGGAATCGGGCACGAGGAGGCGGGACTCGGCGGTGAGTCAGCTGTGAACCGGTCTCTGCGGCGGTTGCTGGCGCCAGAACCAACAGCTTGTCCACATCGGCTCCAGGCCTGATATGTGACGGCGTCATGCGTGAACGCCTCGCCATCTATTTCAACGTCCACCTGGTTTCGGACTCCACCGGGGAGACCTTGGCCGGCGTCATGCGCGCCACTTGCGCCCAGTTCGACAATATCCTGCCCGTGGAACACTCCTACTTCCTGGTCCGCTCGGCGCGGCAGCTGGAGCGGGTGATCCGGGAGATCGAATCGGCGCCGGGCCTCGTCATGTTCACGCTCTCGAATTTGGAACACCGGGCGATGCTCGAAGAGGGCTGCGCCAGGATGGGCATGCCGTGCGTGGCGGTGCTGGATCCGGTGCTGGACATCACTTCTCGCTATCTCGGCCTTGAGCTGAACCATCGGGTTGGAGCGGCGCGAAAGCTCAACGCGGAATACTTCAAGCGCATCGATGCGCTGGATTACGCCATGTATCATGACGATGGGCAGCAGGCGGTCGAGCTGGCCGACGCCGATGTGGTGCTGGTTGGCGTCAGCCGCACCTCGAAAACGCCGACCAGCGTTTACCTCGCTCATCGCGGCGTGAAGGCTGCCAACGTGCCGATGGTGCCGGGCGTGCCGTTGCCGGACATTTTGTTTGGTGAGAAAAAGCCGCTGGTGGTGGGTCTTTTGATCTCGGCCGACCGGCTCATTCACATCCGCCGCAACCGTCTTGCTGCGATGAAAGAAACCCGCGCCGGCGACTACACGGATGAAGACGCGGTGCGGCGTGAAGTCATGGACGCGCAGAAACTGTTCGAACGCGAAGGTTGGCCGACCATCGATGTGTCGCGCCGCTCGATCGAGGAAACCGCGGCGCAAGTGTTGAACCTGTTGGCGGAGCATCGCGAGCAGTGACGTTGATCCTCGCCTCCGGCAGCGCGGCGCGACGCAAGATGCTTGAAGATGTGGGTCTTGCGTTCGAGGCCGATATCCCGCGCGTGGACGAAGAAGCGGCGAAAGCGAGCTTGCGCGCCGACGGGATGAAGCCGCGTGCGCAGGCCGATGCGTTGGCGGAGCTGAAGGCGCTGTCTGTTTCACGTAAACGCGCAGGCTTCGTGATCGGCGCGGACCAGATGTTGGCGATCGAGGGCAGGGTGCTCGACAAGCCGAAGGACGCCGCCGAGGCGCGCGAACATTTGCTGGCGCTGCGCGGAAAGACGCACGAATTGCTGACCGCTGCAGTTGTGGCGCAGGAGGGCGCCGTGATCTGGCGTCACATCGATACGCCGCGGTTGCGCATGCGTGCGTTTTCGGACGCGTTCCTCGATCAGTATCTGGCTCAAGCAGGGGAGAACGTGCTGCGTTCGGTGGGCGCCTATCAGCTTGAAGGACTCGGTGCGCAATTGTTCGAGCGCGTGGACGGCGATTATTTCTCCGTACTTGGCCTGCCGCTGCTGCCGCTGCTTTCGTTCTTGCGTGAACATGGCGTCGTACCGGCATGACCATCACTGCTGCGACCAAAGTGTTCGCCGTCATCGGCGACCCGGTGAGCCACTCGCTTTCGCCGCTGATGCACAATGGCTGGTTCGCCGATCACGGGCTCGACGCGGTTTATGTGGCGTTGCCGCTGCAAAGCAACGATCCCGTCGCCGCCATCCGGGCCCTCGGGGACTTCGGCTTCAGCGGGCTCAACGTCACTGTGCCGCACAAGGAAGCGGCGGCGCAGGCTGCGGATCGGAGTGAGGCCGCGGTCGCTAACGTGCTGAAACGGAAGGAGGGCGCGCTCTTCGCCTACAACACGGACGGCGCCGGCTTCCTCGATGCGCTCTCCGAAGCTGCGCCCGATTGGCGCGCGCGGGTGAAGCGCGTGCTGATCATTGGCGCGGGCGGCGCCGCCGTCGGCATTGGCCAGGCGCTGGCCCCCTTTGTCGATACAATCCATTTCGCCAACCGCACGCATGAGCGCGGCGAGTCGGCCGCAGCGGCGCTGCCGAATGGGCGCGTGCTGCGCTGGGAAGACATGGAGCGCGGCTTCGGCGCGGCTGATCTTGTGGTGCAGACAACGACGCTCGGGATGGAGGGTCAGGCGACACATGACTGGCCCGTGGCGCTCTGCCGGCCGACCGCGATCGTCGCAGACATCGTCTATCGACCGCCGGAGACGCAATTGCTGCAAGCCGCGCGCACCCGCGGCCTGGTCGCCGTGGATGGGCTCGGCATGTTGATCCATCAGGGCGCGCGGGCGTTTGAGCTTTGGTTCGGGATCAAGCCGGACGCCGCCAAAGCGCGCGCGCGTTTGCTGGCGGCGCTCCAATGATGGTGCTCGGTCTCACCGGCTCGATCGGCATGGGCAAATCTACTGTCGCGAAAATGTTCGCGGAGGAGGGCGCGCCGTTCCTGGATTCTGATGCGGTCGTGCATGCGCTCTATGATCGAGGCGGCAGCGGCGTCGCGCCCGTCGAAGCGGCGTTTCCCGGCGTCGCAAGGGATGGCGCCATCGATCGGACACTCCTCTCGGAGCGTGTCGTCGGCGATGCAGACGCGATCCGGCGGCTAGAAGCAATTGTGCATCCGCTGGTGCGCCAAGCGCAAGCGGAGTTCCTGAAGGCCAATATCGACGCCGGCGTCGATGTCGTCGTGCTTGACATACCGCTGCTGTTTGAAAGCGGCGGCCAAGCGCTGGTGCATAAAGTCGTTGTCGTCTCGGCGCCGGCGGAGGCGCAGCGGGCACGCGTGCTGGCGCGGCCGGGGATGACGACGGAAAAGTTCGAAGCGATCCTGGCGCGGCAAATGCCGGATGCGGAAAAGCGGGCGCGCGCCGACTTCGTGATCGACACCAGCGGCCCGCTCGATGCCACCCGCGCCCAAGTCAGAGCCGTGCTGGACGCGGTCCGCGAACACGATTAGCCCGGAAAAATGCGCGAAATCCTGTTCGATACGGAAACCACCGGCGTTTTCCCGGACCACCAGGATCCAAAATTGTGCGACCGAATCGTCGAGATCGGCTGCGTCGAGGTCGTCAACCTGGAGCGCACCGGCCGCGAGTTTCACGCCTATTTCAATCCGGATCGCGATGTGCCGGAGGAAGTCGTGCGCGTGCACGGGCTCAGGCTCGAATTTCTGCGCAATCAGAAGCGCTTCCCTGAGGTGGTCGCCGATCTGATGGAGTTCATCGGCGATGCGCCGCTGGTGGCGCACAATGCATCCTTCGACCAAGGCTTTCTCAACGCCGAATTGCGCCGTTGCAGCCGTGAGCTGCTCAGCAATGAGCGCTTTGTCGATACACTCGCCATCGCCCGCAAGCGTTTCCCCGGCGCGTCGTGCTCGCTGGATGCGCTGGCCAAGCGCTTCCAGCTCGATCGCTACGGTTTCGATCTCGCCGCGCGCAAAGGCGCGGGCGGCCACGGCGCGTTGGTTGACTCGCGCATTCTCGCGGAAGTTTATTTGCACTTGAAAGGCGGCCGTGAGCAGCGGCTGGCGTTCGATGCAGGGGAGGCGGCGACTGATAACGCAGCGATGCTGCGGGCGGTCGAATTCGTGCGCCGGCAGCCGCGGCCGACGCCGCTGGCGGCTTTGGTCACCGCGGAAGAAGAAGCGGCGCACGCAGAATTCATCGCCAAGCTCGGCGAAAACGCGATCTGGCGGAAAGTCGGCTAGAATGCGGCCGCGGAAGGGGCGCTGCTGCTCATGCCGGCCAGCGGCACGTCGCCGCGTGCTTCGCGCTCGCGCAGTTCGGCCCAATAGAGCGGCGTAAAATCGATCGGGTTGATCAGAAGCGGCGGGTAGCCGCCTTCGCGCGTGATTTCGGCCAGGATCTGCCGGCCGAATGGAAACAACAGCCGCGGGCACTCGATCCAGATCAAAGGCTCGACGTCGTCCGGCCGGACGTTGATGAACTGGAAGACGCCCGAATAGACGAGATCGACCGAGAACATCAGTGTGTCCTGCCGCTTGGCGTGGACATTGATGCACAAATCCACCTCGGTGGCCTCGCCCTGGCCCATGGGGCGCGACTTTACCTCCACGCCCATATCGATCGAGGGCTGAATGTCGTAAGCTTGCCCCGCTGCGCCCTGGACGTTGCGGAATGAAAGCTCCTTCACATATTGGGCGAGGACGCGCAGATGAGGCGAATCCGCTGGGGGCGGGGCGCCGTCAGGAGCGTTGTGGTTGTTCATGCGCCGGCTTTCGGTGCGATGCCTGGGAACTAGGCGGCTAGAATGGGACGCAAGCCGGCGCGACGCAACTGCGCTAGAAGTGGGCGCCTGTTGGCATTATCTTAATTATGCGCAGACCGTAGTGCGCCCCCGGAGTTTGTCCTTTGGACCAGAGCCTGATCGAGATTGTCGTGCTGGCGTTTGTCGCCGGTTTCGTGCTGTTCCGCCTCTATACGACGCTGGGCAAGCGCACGGGCGCGGAGCGTCCGCCGCAGCCGGCGCCCGCGCAGGGCGAATTGCCGCGTGACCTTCCGGGCGCTCCGCACATGCCGATGCAGGCGCCGGCCGGTCCCGCCGGCGAGGGCCTGATGGCGATCGTGCGCGCCGATCCGAGCTTCGACGTCGATCACTTCGTCACCGGCTCGCGCGCGGCCTACGAGCTGATCATCAACGCGTTCGCCAAGGGTGACACCGTGGCGCTGCGCGGGCTGCTGACGCCCCGCGTTTATGACTCCTACGCGGACGCCATCGCCAAACGCGGGGAAAACGATGCGGGGCCCGAGCTGGTGCGGCTGAAGTCCGCCGAGATCGTCGAAGCGACGCTGAGCGGCGACACCGCCCGCGTGGCGGTCAAGTTCGAAGCCGAACTGGCTGAAGGCGCGCACGGCGTGCGCGATGCGCGCGAGCGCTGGACCTTCGAGCGCAACGTGCGCTCGTCCGATCCGAACTGGCTATTGTCACGCGTTCAGGCGGCGTGAGCAAAGGCAAGCGCGATCTCACTGGCGAAGAGAAGAAGCTGTGGCGGCGCGTCGCCGCCAGCGTAAAGACGCGCCGGCCTTTGCCGGCGGATGAGATCGACCATCCAGAACCGGCGCGCACGGCGCGCGCCATTGCGCAGCCGCACGCGCCTGTGGCCCCCAAGCTGGCGCGCGCGGTCAAGTCCGCGCCGCCACCGCAAAACCGCGGCAACGAAAAGCGGGTCCGGCGCGGCAAGCTCGAAATCGGTGCGACGCTCGATCTTCACGGCCATACCCAAGAGAGCGCCGAACGCGCGCTGATCCGGTTTCTCCATCGCGCGCAGAGCCGTGGCGAAAGCACGGTGATCGTCGTCACCGGCGTCGGGCGCGGCGGGGAAGGGGTGTTGAAGCGGCGCTTGCCGGATTGGCTGGCCGGGCGAGAGCTGCGCGGCGTCATCAGCGGCTTTGCGCCGGCGCATCGAACGCACGGCGGCGGCGGCGCGTTCTACGTCTTCGTAAAGCGCGCGCGCGAAACCGAAACGTAAGCTTCGTGAACGCCTAATTTACTGCAAAAATAGCGGCTTTCAGCCGCCGCTAACTAATCTCGTGAACTCTCATACGCGCGCGCTCGTGTGCGCGGGAGTTTCAATGGCGCCGCTGTTCAACTTCGCCAAGGTGCGCCGCCCGCGCGGGCTCGCTGCGCGCGCGGTGTTGTTCACCACGCTGCTGGTGGCCGTCACCTCTGTGCTTTCGGCGATGATCGTGCTGGTCGGCGCACATCGAGAAGGCCAACGCCAGGAGCGGGCGATTGCGCGCGATCTGACCGAACACTTCGCCGAGCGCGCTGGCGGCCATCTCGCCCGCGGCAACGTGAGCATCTTACAGCGCAGCATTGTGGGCGCTGCGCAGCGCGAGGAAGTGCGGAGCCTATACGTTCGCGATAGCGCCGGCGCGGTGCTGGCGCAGGCGGGCGGCGGCGCCGCCGACTCGGCGCTAATGCGGCGGCTCACGGATCAGGCCATAGCCGAGCGCGCCACCTTCACCATCCGCGCCGACGACGGCGCGCTCGCCGTGGCGACGCCGATCGTGCGCGAGGACCAAGTGATCGGCGCCGTCGCCCGGATGTGGGAGCCCGGCGCGTACAGCTTCAACGTGCTGGCGGCGCTGTCGCCATTTTTGCTCATTCTCGCGTGTTTGACCTTGGCCGCCGTGCCGTTGACCGCCGGCGTCGTGCGCCGGGCGATTGCGCCGCTGGACGCGCTGGCGCGCTACGCCGAACGCGTCGGCGAGCAGGGCCGCGCCGAGGCGCTCGACCTGCAGACGGGCGACGAGTTCGAGACACTCGCCGCCGCGTTCAACAACATGACGTCCCGGCTCGATGCGTCGATGCGGCAAATCCAGGAAATCGCCTTCGTCGATCCGGCGACGCGGCTGCCCAACCAACAGCGTTTCATGCGCGAGGTCGATTATTTCATCCTGCAAAAGCAGGACGGGACCAGCGGAGCGGTGCTGGTGTTTGACCTGCAGCGGCTTTCGAAGCTGATGCAGACGCTCGATCCGGACGCGTCGCGCGATTTTCTGCGCGTCGTGGCGGACCGGTTCGTATCCTCCGTCCGTACGGTGGACCGCATCGTCCAGCGCGGCCAAGGCGAGGGCGCTGCGGCGCCGGCGCGGTTGGGCGTCACGGAATTTGCGGTTTTCGCGCCGGGGCTTTCCCAAACCGACGCTGCACGCTTTGCGCAACACATGAATGCGGCGCTGAATCAGCCGTTCGAGTGGCGCGGCCATAAGCTGATGCTCGGCGCCTGCTGCGGCGTGGCGATGGCGCCGCGCGACGGCCGCGATGCCGATGCGGTGATCCGCCACGCGCGCATGGCGCTCGGCGCCGCGCAGGGCGCGACGGCGAAGGTGAAGGTCTATACCCAATCGCTCGACCGCGAAGCGGTGGCGCGGCTGACGCTGGAGCGCGAGATGCGCGGCGCGCTCGAGCGCAACGAGTTTCGCGCCTATTTCCAGCCGAAGATCAACGTCGCGACGGGGCGCATCGAGGGTTGCGAAGCGTTGGCGCGCTGGATCCGGCCGGACCGCACCATCATCAGCCCCGGCCGCTTCATTCCTGTTGCGGAGGAGACGGGGCTTATCGGCCCGCTCTCGGACGCGATCATGCGTGAAGCCTGCTGGAAGGCCGCCGCTTGGGCGCGCGCCGGCCAGCCGGCGAAAGTGGCGGTGAACGTCTCGGCGCTGCAATTCCGCAGCGATCGCTTCGCTGAGAACGTGCTGCGCGTGGTGCAGCATTCCGGCTTGGCGCCCGGGCAGCTCGAACTCGAAATTACCGAGACGGTCGCGCTCGAAGATCCCGATCGGGCGCTGCGTGTGATCCAGCCGCTGCGTGAAGCGGGCGTCCGCCTGGCGATCGACGATTTCGGCTGCGGCCATTCCAGCTTGGCGGCACTGTCGAAACTGCCATTTGACGTGATCAAGATCGACCAGACCTTCATCCGCGCCATGGAGCGCGGCGATGCGCAGGCGGACGCCATTGTCGAGATGATCCTGGCGCTGGCGCGGACGCTCGAACTCGAAGTTGTCGCCGAAGGCGTCGAGCGACGCGAAGAAATGCAATTCATGGCCGCGCGCGGCTGCCACTGGGTGCAGGGCTTCCTATTCGGCGCCGCGGTGTCGGCGACGGAGTTCGCGGAACTGCTTCGCCGCCAATCCGGCGACGACGTGATGGCCGAAGACGCGGCTTGATCCGTGCGCGAGCGTCCGCCACATCAGGCGGATGAGCGAACAGCACAATTGGCACGGCACCACCATTCTCAGCGTGCGCAAGAACGGCAAAGTCGTGATCGCGGGCGACGGCCAGGTCTCGGCTGGGCCGACCATCCTCAAGGGCAATGCGCGTAAGGTGCGCCGGCTAGTCGGCGGCGACGTGATCGTTGGCTTTGCCGGCGCGACGGCGGACGCGTTCGCCTTGTTCGAGCGGCTGGAGCAGAAGCTGGAGCGCTTCCCGAAACAGCTTGCGCGCGCCGCCGTCGAACTTGCCAAGGACTGGCGCACGGATCGGGCGCTGCGCCGGCTCGACGCAATGCTGATTGTTGCGGATGCGAAGGAGACGTTCCTGATCACCGGGGCAGGGGATGTGCTCGATCCGGA
>Ga0196971_1000814_pt1 | contig 18054 bp, 18 predicted proteins | sample S1v_1013CmetaG_FD_148660 | JGI IMG/M metagenome (GOLD analysis project Ga0196971, IMG submission 148660) | Soil microbial communities from Anza Borrego desert, Southern California, United States - S1+v_10-13C | ecosystem: Environmental > Terrestrial > Soil > Desert | place: USA: California... | reverse complement strand
GCCAGCTCCCGGAGAACTGCCCGACCCGACCGGCGCTGCAGGGCAAGCCAGTCAATATACAGGGATACGTGCGGTCGGCAATGGGGTCCACGTCGGAGTGGATGGGGTCTGCTCAGCCCGCGGGCGAAATTGGCTGGAGCATCTTCTCCCTCTCGCGCACCGACATTGTGCTGAGCAGCGCTCGGGCCGATGCCTGGCAAAGCGGCGTTGTTCTGCTGCTGACGGGCGCCTGTTCCCTGCTGCTGGCCCTGATTCTGGGCCGGTCATTTCTCGGTCCCATTGAGGCCCTGCGACGAACCGCCCACGAGATCGCCGCGGGGGACCTGACGGCTCGCGTACGGGTGGCTGGGCGCGATGAGATCGCGGAGACAGCCCGCACGTTCAATGCCATGGCCGACCGCATTGAGCAGGCAGACCGGGTGCTGAACGCCCGGGTCTCTGCTGTGGCCGACCTGGGGCAGCAGGCACTCTCCGGCGTGGACACGGCCGAGCTGACAGCCCGACTGGCTGAGGCGGTGGCACATAACGTTGGCGTACCATTCCCGGCGGTGCTGGCCCGGCTCCCGGCTGCCGAGGCTGCCGCCCTGCAGGCGGCGTACGCCGAGAAGGAGCCGGTGGTAACGGCTCAAAGCATGTCAGTCATGGTGACTCCCGGCGACCAGCACTTCCTGCAAGCCGCCGCCAACGTACTGGCCACGGCACAGGCCCACAAGCAGATGGAGCATGAGCGGGCCTTTCTGGCTGAAGCCGGTGCCATGCTGAACGCCACGCTGGACTTCGAGACCACGCTGACCACTGTGGCCAGGCTGGCGACGGATCACCTGGCTGACTGGTGCAGCATCTTCCTCCAGGAGCCTGACGGCAGTGTTCACCGGGTGATCGCGGCTCATCGGGACCCGAGCCGCGGGCCATGGTTCCGGAATCTGCCCAGGAACGTTTCGTCGGTAGGCCGGCCCGGGGAGGATGTGCTCCGTGTGCTCCAGTCGGGGAGCTCACTCCTCTACCCTGACATTCCTGAGGACTACTTTGAGCCCGTAGAAGCCAATCCGGTCAAATGGGAGGAGTTCCGGGCCCTTGGCCTTGTATCGCTCATGGTCGTACCTTTGAGCGCCGGGGGAAAGACCATGGGAGCCGTGGGCCTCATGACGGACGTGTCCAGGCGTAAGTACGGCGAACCGGATCTTTCGCTGGCCGAGGAGCTGGCCAGGCGGGCGGCCCTGGCGCTGGACCACGCCCGCATGTATCGCGAGACGGTGGAAGCTCTGCGGGCCAGAGACGTGGCCCTGGCGGAAGCGCAGACTGAAAGGGAGCGGCTCGAGGCCATTTTCCTGCACTCGCCGGCGCTTATGTGCATTGTTGGCGGACCCGACCATGTATTTGAGCGGGTGAACCCCACCTTCGCAATGACCCTGGGTAACGTGCCCCTGCTTGGCCTTCCTGCCGAGGAAGCGCTGCCCCTGCTGAAGGAATCGGGCCTGAACCACTTACTCGACCGCATCTACAACACTGGAGAACCCTACGTAGGTCACGAACAGGTCTTCCGGTTTGACCGTAACGGTGATGGGCTTGTGGAAGAGGGCATTTTCAACTTTGTCTACCTCCCCCTGCGAAATGCGGCGGGACAGATCGATGCCATCTTCGTCTTTGCCATAGAGGTGACCGAACAGGTACGCGCACGGCACGCCCTGGAAGAGATGGCTGGCGCCCTACAGGTCCGGGCCCGCCAACAGGAAGCTGTCAATATCCTCATGCAGCGCATGATCGACGGTGCTCAAATACCGCACCTCCAGGTGGAAACCGTAAAGCTGGTGGCGGAAGCGCTGGACGTCTCTGCCGTTCTGCTTCTGGAACTTACGCCGGACGGGAAGAGCCTGCGCATGAGCGCCGCCCGCGGCTGGGGCTCCTCAGGGGCGATGGATTCGTTGATACCGGTGGACCCCGGCGGCCATTTGGCCGAGGCGCTCGCAACGCCCATCCCGGTGGTTCGCACTTCAGCCTGCGCTGAGGAGCGGCTCGCAGCCAACGGGGTAAGAGCCGGCGCCACAGTCCGCATTCGGGACGATGGCCGCCCCTACGGCCTGCTGGGGGTCTATGCACGAGAGGACCGGGTCTTCACGGCAGGGGACCTGGGCTTCATACAGACGGTGGCGGCCCTTGTGGGTACGGCCATCGAACGGCGCCGCCACGAGCGGTGTCGGAGCGTGGAGCATGAGGTGACCAAAATCCTGGCCAAGGCGGCTGCCGTGCCAGGGGCCATTGCCGAGACGCTGGAGACCGTGGGCCGGGGCCTTGACTGGGATGTGGGCATCTTCTGGGCCGTGACGGGCGACGACTGCTCGGTGGCAGCGACGTGGTCGACTCCCGAGTTTGGCCGGTCGGACTATCTCGACGGCAGCCGCCAGATGGTACTCCGCCCGGGAGAGGGCATTGTCGGACGGCTCGTTCGGACTGGTGAGTCTCTGGGCCTGTCAGACGTCACGGCGGACGCCGCCTTTTTCCGCAGACACCTCGCCGCTGGCGACGGCCTGCATGGTGCCGTCTGGTTCCCTGTGGTTCTGGGCGAGGCAGTGCATGGTATCTTTGAGTTCCTCAGCCGCAGCCCCCGCCGTGAGGAGGCCGTCCTGCGCACCTTGACCACGGTGGGCAGCCAGATTGGGCAGTTCATCGAGCGCAAGCGGGCCGAACAGGAGCTGCGGGAACTGAACCAGGAGTTAGAGCGCCGTGTGCAGGAACGGACTTCCCAGCTGGCGGCGGCCAACCAGGAGCTGGAGGCGTTTGCCTATTCCGTCTCCCATGACCTGCGGGCGCCCCTTCGCACTGTGGACGGCTTCAGTCAGGCCCTGCTGGAGGACTACGGCGAGCTGATTCCAGACGACGGTTGCAACTACCTCCGCCGAATCAGAAACGCGGCCGGGCGCATGGCCACCCTGATCGACGACCTGCTGCGGCTGTCCCGGGTGATGCGCAGCGAGATGCATCGGGAACAGGTGGACCTGACGGCCATGGTCCGGGCCGTGGCGGCGGACCTCCAGCGGTCTGCACCCGACCGTGCGGTCAAGTTCATCGTGGCCGACGGGCTGGTGGCCGATGCAGACGAACGGCTCATGCGCGTCGTTCTGGACAACGTGCTGAGCAACGCGTGGAAATTCTCCAGCAGACGGCCCGAGGCTGTGATTGAGTTTGGGAGGCGGCATGGAGACGGCAGGGATGTATTTTTCCTGCGGGACAACGGCGCCGGGTTTGACCCGGCCCTGGCGACCAAGCTGTTCGTGCCGTTCCAACGGCTTCATCCGTCCGCCGAGTTCGAAGGGACCGGCGTCGGGCTGGCCACCGTTCACCGCATCATCCAGCGGCACGGGGGCCGTGTCTGGGCAGAGGGCAGATCTGGCGAAGGTGCGACCTTCTACTTCACGCTGTAAGGGAGGGGACGACAATGGCCGTTCACCACATAGAAGCATCAGGCGGAAAGACAGCTGAAATCCTGATGGTGGAAGACAACCCAGACCACGAAGCGCTTGCTGTGAGGGCCATGCGACGCAACAAGATCGAAGCCCCGGCTTTCGTCGCACGCACGGGGCCCGAGGCCCTCTCATACCTTGCCGCGCCCGACCGCGCACTGCCCAGACTGGTGCTGCTCGACCTCAAACTCCCCGGTATGGACGGCGTAGAGGTATTGCGCCATATTCGGGCCAACGAGCGGACCCAGTCCATACCGGTGGTGGTGCTGACCTCGTCAGACGAGGAACGGGATCTGCGGGAGGCATATGAACACGGCGCCAACAGCTATGTGCTGAAACCGATGGAGTATGAGCGGTTCGTAGAGGTCATCCGCCAGTTGGCGGGGTACTGGCTTTCGATTAACGCCACACCTGAGGGGAGGTGACTGTCATGCCCATTCCTCTCCGAGTGCTGAACGTGGAAGACTCTGGCGACGATGCTGTCCTGCTCCGGCGCTACCTGGCGCGCAGCGGGTACGACGTCGTTTTGGAACGGGTGGCCACTGCCGGTGAGCTGGAAGCAGCGCTGCGTTCGGCCCGCTGGGATGTGGCTGTGGTCGATTACGTGCTACCTGGCTTTGATGGTCGCGCAGCGCTGGCCATGCTGGGGAAGCTGGCCCCTGACCTGCCGGTGGTGGTGGTCTCAGGCGCCGTCAGCGAAGAGGTTCTGGCCGGGCAGGCGGTGCGCCCCGGCGTGCATGACTACCTGGCGAAGACCTATCTCTCCAAGCTGGTGCCGGCCATTGGCCTGGCCGCAGGGGCCATCGCGGAGGTGGAGCGGCCCGATGCTCACCTGACGCTATGCAAGGAGTACCTGCAGCTGCCGGAACCCCACCTCAGCAAGGCGGCGTTTCACGGCGAGCAGGCCGTGCTGACCGCCGACCCCCGCCGCGCGCCTGCCCTGTGGGCTTCGGCTCTGGTGACGTTGGGCGGCTGCTACTTGAGAATGGGCCGCCCTGCTGATGCGGCGAGAACGCTCATGCGCTTCCTGGAGGCGGATCTCCGGCTCGATGAAGCCGACGCCATGCTCGAGGGCGAGGTACACCTACAACTCGGCCTTGCCCAGGAGGAACTGGGTGACCTGGAAGGTGCGGCCGCGCAGCTGCAGGAGGCGCGAATGGGCTTCGAGCGGTTGGGCCTCGCCATTCGCGCGGAGGAGTGCGCTCATCACCAGCGGCGACTGGTAATGGGGCACTCGGATTCGGACGAGGGGGCGGCATTGGGGCGCGGCGCCGTGGAGCGCCACCTGGAACACGCGGAATTGCACCTGGCTCTCGGCGACTCGGTGGCTGCCGTGCGGGAGGGCATTGCGGCTCTCCAGCAGGCAGGGGAGGACTCGGCCAAGTGCTTCGCCTGCTACGGCCTTCTCATGCGGTGTGCCCTGCACGAAGGGCACCGGTGGGATGCCCTCAGCTTCGCCCTCTCTGCCCACATGATGGCTCTGGAGGCGGAACGGGAGGAACTGGTCAATCGGTCTACGGCTGCCCTCACCACGTTGTTCGACGAACTGGGCGATGAGGGCCCCGAGGCGCTGGCACATCTGGAGCAGGAGTACGCTCGCCAGGGGCTGGACATTGCCCCGTTCCTGCCCGAGCCCATGCGCTCTGCCGGCGGCCGCGACCGCCAGCGTCCGGTCTAGCCACAGAGGAGACGGTTTCCTCGGCGATTCAGAAGGCTTTCCATTTTTGGCTGCCGAAATGTCCATCCCATATAGGATTCAGGGATGGAGATGGAGACGTGAGTTACTTCACCCGCAGTGGGGAACGGCCCCTGCCCCCTCTACCGCAGGGGGCGCTGCCTTCCGGATACGAGGGGTACCTGGATATTGAGAGCACGGGCCTGAGCCCCGACTCGGCCCACGTTACGCTGGTGGGTCTGGTGCTGCCCCAGAACGGCTCCCGATTCTTGGAGCAGTACTTCGCGGATACTCCGGCTGACGAGGCCGAGGTACTATCGCTGGTGGCAGCACGGCTCCGGCAGTTGGCTGGCGTGGTGACCTATAACGGGGCGACCTTCGATCTGCCGTTCCTGCGCCGGCGAGCCGCCCTTTACAAGATTGACTGGCCGTGGGTGGAGACCTACGATCTGCTGACCGTGGCCCGGGCCTGGCGGAGCCAGTTTGGCCAATTGCCCAACTGCAAGCTGCAGACGGTGATGGCCCACTTCGCCCTCGGCCGCGTGGACCAGACCAGCGGCTACGAGATGGTGGAAGCCTACCACCGCTGGGTCAAGCACGGGGAGGTGGCCGACCGGGACCTGATTTTGGAGCATAACGCCGACGACCTGCTGCTGCTGCCGGACCTGGTGCCGTGCCTGACGCAGCCGCCCGGGGCAGTTCGGCCCGCATAAGGAAAGCCGGGGAGTGAGGAACTCCCCGGTTTCTTTTACTCCTGCCCCTTCTTGAAGCTGTGCGCTCCCGGATTAGGCTTCAGCTCGTTCTGCTGGGCCTGCCCTTGCTGCCCGTGGTGGTTCTTAGTGGCATTTGCCCCTTGCCCGGGCTTGGAAATGCCCTCCTGCGCGGACTCGCGGCCCCCGGGGGCCGACACGTCGGGATTCGGCATGCTGGTTCAACACCTCCGATGCTTAGGGTGCCCCAAGAATGCGGGACAGCACCTTCGCGTCGATGTTGCCGCCGGTGAGTACCAGAGCCACCTTGCGGCCCCCAAGTTCGGGGGCCTTGCGGCGCAGCGCTGCCAGCGCCGAGGCCGCCGCTCCTTCCGCCAACAGGTTGGAAACCCCGAGGAGATCCCGCACGCCCTGCTCGATGTCGCCCTCGCTGACGCTGACCATCTCATCGCAGTACTTCTGGGCGAGCGCCAGGTTCAGATCGCCGGTGGAGCGAGTCACCAGCTTATCGGCCACCGAGCCCACATTCTCCAGACGCACGGGCTGTCCCGCCTCCAGGGCCGCCGTCATGGAAGCGGCGCCCTCCGGCTCCACCCCAATGACCCGGATGAGGGGGTTGACCGCCTTGGCCACCAGACCCACGCCGCCCAGCAGTCCACCACCGCCCACTGGAACGATGACAGCCTCCAGGTCGGGCAGCCGCTGGAGAATCTCCAGGCCCACCGTGCCCTGCCCCGCCACGATGCAGGGGTCATTGAACGAGTGGACAGGGACGGCGCCAGTCTCCTGAGCGACGGCAGCCGCCCGGAGCTGGGCATCTTCGTAGACCTGGCCGCTGACCAGCACCTCGGCGCCGTAGTCCCGGCAGATCTGCCGCAGGTTGAGTGGAGAGCGCTCTGTCATCACGATGGTGGCTTTCACGCCGAACTGCCGGGCTGCGAAAGCCACACCCTGGGCATGGCTGCCGCCGGACGCAGCCACCACGCCGCGGGCCCGCTGCTCGGCTGTGAGCCGGGCCATGAAGTTGCAGGCGCCGCGAATCTTGAAGGCACGGGTCTCCCTCAGCATCTCGAGCTTGAGGTATACCTTGCAGCCGGTCTCCTCGCTAAAGGGGTGGCTGTACTCCAGTGGCGTCTCCGACACGTAGGGGGCGATGGTGCGAGCTGCATCGAGCACATCGGTCAGGGCGGGAAGGCGCATCGCGGGAACACCTCATCTTCGGAATGCTGCTTTCACCAAGGGTTCGATATGCCAGAACATTTTTCCCTGTAACGGTTCGAACCTTGAAGCGTGATTCTTCGTATAGTGCAATGCAGAGATATAAGAACCATATTGCGCCGAACGGGGAGGAACGATCATGGGCGAAGTGGTGGGCCTGCGAGCCGTACAAGCGATGGCAGAGCGAGGTGACTACCGGGGGGCCGTTGCGGCTGCCCTGGCTATTGTGCCGTGTGCTGAAGCGCAACTGCGCCAGTACGAGATCATGATGGAGCTGTACGAAGAGGCGCGGGTGGGCGGCAGCTGGCGCCGGGCCCTGCGTGCCTTGGCAGACGCCCGCATGGCGGCCATAGCAGCCGAGCTGCCGGAACTGGAGACGGTGGCCACCGCCCGCCTGTACGAAGTGGTTCGCCTGCATGAACTCAGGAGGGCGTGAGCATGGAGCAGCAAGCCTTGCTGGCTCAGGCGGAGACGGCCTGGGCCCGGCGCGACTACCTGCGCGCCATGCACCTGGGCATGCGCGCCGCCCGGTCTTTGCAGGGGCGCGACCAGTCCCTCTGCGATGCGTACGTGCTTCTGGCTCTCACCAGCCTGGAACTGGAGATGCCGGAGACGGCTCTGGCCTACGCCGTGGGCGCCAACCTGGCCGCCTGCCGTCTTGGGGACGCCCGCCGGGAGGGACAGGCGGCAGCCACCCTGGAGCTGGTTACCGCCAGGTACCCCTACTTGAGGGATGGGGAAATAGCTCTAATGCATCATTAGAATTCCACAGCACTAGACCCTGTGCTACAATTTGATCATGGAGATTTGCGCCCGGCGGGGGAGATCCCTGCCGGGCCCTTTAGCTGTCAGACAAGTTTCCAGGAGGTGGGCGGATGAAGCTCTACGAGTATCTGGCAAAGCAGAGGCTCGCGGAATTCGGGGTTCCAACGGGGGGCGGCATCGTCTGTGACACGCCGGAGCAGGCCCGTGAGGCGGCCCGCCAGATCGGCCCCTGCGCCGTGAAGGCTCAGGTGCTGGTGGGCGGTCGGGGCAAGGCGGGCGGCATCAAGCTGGCCAATACGCCCGAGGAGGCCCGGGATCGCGCTGCAGAGATTCTTGGCATGAACCTGAAGGGCTACATTGTTGACAAGGTGCTGGTGGACCCGCAGATCAACATCGAGAAAGAGTTCTATGTGTCCATTACGCTGGACGGCATGGCGAAGCTGCCCCTGATCATGGCGTCGGCGGCAGGCGGCGTGGAGATCGAATCCGTGGCGCACGACCAGATTGTCTTCGCCCATGTGGACATTTCCACGGGGCTGCTGCCGTTCCAGGCCCGGGAGATCGCCCGACGGGTGGGGTTGAAGGGCGACCTGGCCAAGCAGTTCGTGAAGCTGCTGCAGGGGATGTATGCGGCCTTCCGCAAGTACGACGCCGAACTGGTGGAGATCAACCCCCTGGCCCTCACGGAGGGCGGCACGAAGCTCGTGGCAGCCGACGGGCGTTTCAATGTGGAAGATGACGCCCTGTTCCGCCACCCCGAGTTCCCCAAAGTGGAAGAGGGGACGGAGTTGGAGAAGAGGGTGAGGGCCATCGGCCTCGCCTTCGTGCAGCTGGACGGCGACATTGCCGTTATGGCCAACGGTGCCGGCATGGCCATGGGCACGCTGGACACGTTGGCCCACTATGGCGGCCGCCCGGCGAACTTCCTTGACGCCGGCGGCGGTTCCGGCGTGGAGCCTACGGCTCAGGCCTTTGACGCCCTGCTGGGGACCAATCCGAAGGCGATTTTCGTCAACATTTTCGGTGGAATTACCCGCTGTGATCTGGTCTCAGAAGCCATTGTGCAGGTGAAGCAATCCAGGGGCATTAGCGTGCCGCTGGTGGTGCGCATGGTGGGCACCAACGACGTCCGGGGCCGCGAGATTCTGGCCGAGAACGGCATTGCCGCTTACACCGACATGGGCGAAGCGGCCCGGGCTGCCGTGAAGGCAGCTTATGGCGCTGCAGTTCGAGAGGAGGCGTAGGGCATGGCCGTTATCATCAACCGCGACACCCGCGTGGTGGTGCAGGGCATCACCGGCTCCCAGGGGCAGTTCCATACGCAGCAGATGCTGGCTTTCGGGACCAAAATCGTCGGCGGCGTCAACTTCGACAAGGCCGGCCAGGAGGTTCACGGCGTTCCCGTCTACGCGACGGTCCATGAGGCTGTAGAGAAGGGTGGCGCCAACGCCTCCGTCATGTTCGTGCCCGGGCCTGCAGCGAAGGATGCAGCCTTTGAGGCCATCCACGCCGGGGTGAAGGTGCTGGTCATGATTCCCGAGCACGTGCCTACCCAGGAGACCATGGAGATCATGCAGTACGCCGCCAAGCACGGCGCACGGGTGATCGGGCCCAACACCTTCGGCGTGATCTCGCCCGGGGAGCAGGCGAAGATGGGCATCATGCCTAACCACATCTACAAGCCGGGTCCCGTGGGCATTGTGGCCCGCTCGGGCACCCTCTCGTATGAGATCGCCTACACCCTGACCACGACGGGCCTCGGGCAGACCACCGTCATTGGCATGGGCGGCGACCGGGTCATCGGCACCAACTTCGTCGATGCGCTGGAGCTGTTCAGCGCAGACCCGGCGACGGAGGCCATCGTCATGGTGGGCGAAATCGGCGGCATTCAGGAAGAGCTGGCGGCAGAGTACATCAAGGCGAACGTCCGGAAGCCGGTGGTGGCATACCTGGCGGGCAAGGCGGCGCCGGCGGGCAAGCGCATGGGCCACGCGGGCGCCATCATCGAAGGAAACCGAGGCACTTATCAGTCCAAGGTGGATGCCCTTCTGGGAGCAGGCGTTGGCGTGGCCACGCTGCCGTGGGAGGTTTCGGATTTGGTGAAGAAGGCCCTGGGGTAGTTGTTGGGCATATTGGAAGGCGGAGCGCTCCAGGAGGGCGCTCCGCCTTGGCATGCAGCCAACCGGGGGAAGAGGTCGTCCAGCAGGGCGCCCCGCCATCGCTTTCGTGTGCGGGCGAGGAGGCCCTGTCGGCAAAGAGTCGGCTTACTAGTTCGGCAAATCCTGCATCTTCCCCTGCAGAATCGGCGGCGCAACCCCGAGCCCGACCACTTCGTCCAAACCTGCGACTACTTGCGAAAGGGGCACCCCCCTTGAACCGCAGACAATTCCTGAAGACCACACTCGGTCTGGTCGCAGGGGCGGCTGGCCTGGCCGCCTACCCGACCCTACTTGAACCAAACTGGATCCGGCTTGAGCGCCTGACCTTCCCCGTGCCCGGCCTACCGGCAGACCTTGACGGCTACACCATTGGCGTGCTGGCGGACCTGCACATGGGGCCCCTGGTTCCGGTCGGCCGAGTGCGCCGGGCCGCGGCCATGTTGGCGGCCCAGAAGCCCGACCTGGTGATGGTGGCCGGCGACATGACCGGGCACGTGGAGATGGAAGAAGCCCACCGTATGGTGGACGATGGGCTGGCCCCCGTAAAGGGCGCATACGGCGTACTCGGCAACTGGGACTACTTCCACTATGATGGCCGGCTGAAGTTCTACGGCATCAAACCCCAGAGCACCGTCCGCATGCTGGTGAACGAAGGGGTGGAGGTGGCTCCGGGCCTCTGGCTGGGAGGCCTGAACGAGGGGATTTTCCTCGACGCCGACGTGGATAAGGCCCTGGCCGGCGCGCCACGCGGGGCGGTGAAGCTCCTGCTTGCCCACGAGCCCGACCTGGCCGACCTGGTGCGCCCGGACCACGGCGTGGCCCTGCAGATTTCCGGCCACACCCACGGCGGGCAGGTTCGCCTGCCCGTTGCGGGGCCCCTAATCCTGCCGCCAATGGGCCAGAAGTACGTGGCGGGGCTCTGCAAGGCCCCGGCCTGTCACGTGTACGTCAGTCGGGGCCTGGGGACGACGCAGGTGCCGGTGCGGCTGTTCTGTCCGCCGGAGATCACACTGATCCAACTGAAGCGGGGTTAGGACCGATCCGAAGACCCATCTCCCTGCGAAAGGGACCTGCCGCAACCTCACGACGTGCCAGGTCTCCGCCCTGCCGCGGGTTCCACTAGAATTTGCGGGCAAGCCTTCGGCGATCTGCGCAATGTTGCGTGGAATCGCTGGAAATCGGGGCCGATCAGAGGGTGAGCCGCCCTTTCTAGCCTTTTCCCCTCTATGTCAACATAGGTGAGACAGATGCTGTGGCCGCGCTGGAAGAGATGGCCTCGGAGTACCGGGAGCGCACCGCTGAGGAGCGGACGCGCAAAGGCCAGTCTATGCGGGAGCCGAGTAGCACCGACGGGTCTTCGGACCGGCACTTAGTCGGCCTGACTGGGGCTGACGTGGGGCGCCCGCTCCGGGATCCAGAGCGAGGCCACGACGGAGATGGCCAGAATGCCAAAGATGACGCCAAGCGACAGGCCAATGGGCACATGGTAGACGTCGGCCAGCAGCATCTTGGCGCCCACAAAGGAGAGCACGGCGGCCAGGCCAAGCTTCAGGTAGCGGAACCTATCCATAACGCCGGCCAGCAAGAAGTAGAGCGACCGCAGGCCCAGAATGGCGAAGATGTTGGACGTGTAGACCAGGAAGGGCTCCGTGGTCACCGCGAAGATGGCCGGAATGGAGTCCAGGGCGAAGATCAGGTCGGTGGCTTCCACCAGCACCAGCACCATCAGCAGCGGCGTGGCGACCTTCCGCCCGTTCTCCATGGTGAAGAACCGCTGGCCCTGGTACTCGTTGGTGACGGGCACGAAGCGCTTGAACAGCTTCACCACAGGGTTGTTGCCGGGATCCATGGCGTCGTGCTTCTGGAAGGCCATCTTGATGCCCGTGTAGACCAGGAAGGCGCCGAAGACGTAGATGATCCAGTGGAACCGCTCCAGGAGAGCGGCGCCGGCGAAGATCAGCCCCGCCCGCATGGCCAGGGCGCCCAGCACTCCCCAGAAGAGCACCCGATGCTGGTGCACAGGGGGCACGGCGAAGTAGCCAAAGATCAGCACGAAGATGAAGATGTTGTCCACGCTCAGGGACTTCTCGATCAGATAGCCGGTCAGGTACTGCAGGGCCGGCTCCGACCCCTGCCAGAAGTAGAGGCCCAGGCCGAAGAGCAGGGAGAGAATCACCCACACGGCGCTCCAACCGGCGGCCTCTTTCAGGGAGACGGCATGGGATTTGCGGTGGAAGACGCCCAGGTCCAAAGCGAGCATGGCGAACACCAACACATGGAACCCGATCCACAGCCACGGACTCACGAACATTCTAAGCAGCACCTCCATAAGATTAGGGGCAAAATACAAAGAGACACGGCCGACCTGGTTCCGTGAGGAACCAAGGTCTTGCCGTGTCTCCAATAAGCTAGCTTATTGGGAACCGGTACAGCCGGAGGAGGTAACTCCCCGAACTGACGACTGTACCACCTGGTGATGCCAGGCGGGCTACTCCCCTTGAAGAACTTTCTGATTACGTATCTAAGAATACTGGCTGGACAACGCTATGTCAAGAGGGTGTGCAGGGGAATGCCCGCAGGCGCAGAATTCACTCTTCAGTTTTCCAAGGGAAGGAGTGTCGCCGCATGCCCAAGATTACCGCAGGACAGACCTACCGACTTCGCCGCGATTTCGAGGTACGAGACGAGAAAACAGGCACCATGAAGCACTTCCTGCCCAAGGGAACAGCCCTGACCGTCAGGCGGATCGCCGCCGACGAGGACCGGGTCTGGCTAGAAGGCGTTCCGCTGCCGGTGGCCATCTCCGCACTGGAGCGGGCGGTGGAGTAGCCCTTAGCGGGAGACTGTGAGCGGGTCGCTGGTGTCGCCGCGCATAGCCTTGTACATGACGAACAGGGTCAGAATGGAGACCAGCACGCCGGCCCACCGGAAAATGGCGGCGCTGAAGTGCCAGAGCGAGTTGGCTGCCGTCAGCCCAGAGTAGAACCAGGCATAGTAAAGCCCTTTCGAAAGCAACGCCAGTCCAACCAGAACCAGGTTGGACTGGGCAGCCCACCAGAATCCTTCCCGGCCATGATGGAGCAGGAAAGCCGACCGCTTCCGGCCATAGGCCCAGGCTCCGAGGGCCACCGCCAGGCCGCTGGGCACCGTGAAGGCCCATTCCGGCAGCACCAGTGCCACCAACGGCACTCGTATGGCTCCCAGGTAACAGAGCATGGCGACTATTCGCACGACTGGTCGAGGCACGACACACACACCTCCGCGGGTAGATTTCCCCGGGGGTGTTTCTGCTTATGCAGAGAGCTGCCGGATACACTACTTCCTATGGACGTTTACATCTTCGGTGCCGGCGCCTCTGCTGCCGAGGGCGCCCCTGCCACCTTCGACTTCTTTGCCCGTGCCTGGCAGCTCCTGGCCCCCCAGTTCGACGATCGGATCCAGGCCGTGTGGCGGTTCCTGGACGAAGTCTTCCATGTGCGCATAACGGGTCCCGACGCCTTTGCCTACACGCCCGCCGTCGACGAAGTGATCAGCCTGGTGGACTGGTCGCTGCACGTAAACCAGGGCCTCGGCTACCGCTACGACCCGCCCCGGCTCTACCAGGTCCGGCGCGACCTGGAGCACTTGCTCTGCGCCACCCTGGACGCGGCCCTGGAGGCCCGGACCCGGCGCGCCACCGGGCCGCACGCCCGGTTTGTGCGCGGCATTGGGCAGAGAAGACCTGTCTCGGAGCCTGTGCTGATCTCACTGAACTACGACACGCTGCTCGATGACGCCCTGACTGACGCGGGTGCCAGTCCCAACTACGGCTTCAGGGACCTGGATTTGACGCGCCGGGAAGGCCCCTTGCTGGCCAAGCTGCACGGCTCGCTGAACTGGGCGCTCTGCCCCGCCTGCGGCCATGTGGCGGTGGCCGATGAGAAGATTGCCCACCTGCTGCCCCACGTGGAAGGGCTCTCCTGCAACCGGTGCGGCTGCGAGCGGCTGGGCGGCATGATCATCTCGCCCACCTGGCTCAAGAGCTATGAGGGCGCCCACCTTCAGCACGTCTGGGACCTGGCTCTGGAGGCCATTCAGCAGGCTGACCGCATCGTCTTTGTGGGTTACTCCATGCCCCCGGCCGACGTGGCCATCTACCATCTGATTCGCCGTGGGCTACTGGCGAGCCGCAAGGGCACCTGGCCCAGCGTGGAGGTGATCAACCACCATTCTGCCGCCTCGTCGCCCTCCGAGCGAATTCAGCACGAACAGCAGGTGATCAGCCACTTCACGCGGCTCTTTGGCAGGGGCGTGCGATTCGATTTCTCCGGTTTCTCCGGACAGGTTTAGCATTCAAAGGTATCGGTAACAGGTAAAACTTATCGTATAATATCACTATGACCTATAGAGAGGACGTCCGCCGTGGGATGGGGAGCCCTGCTAACTGCCATATCCGCCCTGGGATTCAGCTCGCTGTCTATCTTCGGCAAGCTGGCCTACGGGGCCGGAGCCAACGTCGTCACCCTGCTGGGATTCCGCTTCGCCATGGCCGCGCTACTACTCTGGGCCTACGTTCTGCTCACCCGCCGTCCCCTGCCGGACCGGCGGACCGCCTTCCAGCTGCTCTTCATGGGTGGCGTCGGATACACGGCCATGTCGACGCTGTTTCTGTCGTCGGTGGCCGAGGACCGGCTCTCGCCCGCCCTCGCCGGCCTGCTGCTCTACACCTACCCGGCCATTGTCACGCTCTTGGCCTGGCGGTTTGACGGGGTCCATCTGGGGCGCCGGCAGATGACAGCGCTGGTAGCGACCCTGGGCGGGACAGGCCTGGTCCTGCTGGCGCCTGGCTCTACGGCCGTCTTTACCTGGCCGGGGGCACTCATGGCGCTGGGCGCCTCAGTCGTCTATTCTGTCTACATCTTGCTGGGCAGCCGCGTCTCCCGCCGGTCATCGCCGGTGGTGGTGACGACGTTCGTGTCCAGCGCTGCAGCGGTCGTCTTCCTGACGTTCGGTGCGGCCACAGGCTCCCTGGTGACCGTGGCTCCCGCAGGCTGGTGGGCGATTGCCGGCACTGCCTTCTTCGCCACCGTGATCGCCGTGCTCTTCTTCTTTGCCGGCGTCGACCGCCTGGGGCCCGCCCGGGCGTCGATGATCAGCACGCTGGAGCCCGTGGGCACCGCCATTCTGTCAGCCCTGGTCTTTGCCGACCGGTTGGGCGCCGTGCAGATGGTGGGCGGCGCGATCGTCCTTGGCGGAATCGTCTGGCTCCAATCTGGCGCCGATACGTGAGTGTGGAGTATTTTGTGGGGGCCGCGTAACCTTTTCTGGCGCTCATCCGTTATGGGGGATGAGATGCCAGGACGGCGCGGCGGCCGATAGGAGGGGAAGCCTACGCACCGCCCGGACGTTGCATCAGACGAGCAGTGGCTTGTGGAGCGAGCCAAACGGGATCCTGAGGCCTTTGGCGAGATCTACGACATCCACTTTGACCGCATTTATGCCTACATCTACCGGAAGACCGGCGACCGTCAGGTCGCCGAGGATCTCACATCGGATACGTTTATGAAAGCGCTGGCCAACATCAAGAACTATAAGTTTACGGGTCAGCCCTTCGCTGCCTGGCTCTACCGCATCGCCTCCAACGTGGTCACCGACCACTACCGGGCAAGGCGGCCAGTGACCTCGCTGGACGAAGGACTGCAGATGCCTGCTACAGACACAGGCCCCGAGGAGGCGGTCCTCCATCTGGACGACCAGCAAGCAGTGGCTCGGGCTATCCAGACCCTATCCCCTGACCAGCAAGACGTGATTCTGCTACGGTTCACCGGTGACCTGAAGCTCAAGGAGATCGCACAGGTGATCGGCAAGACCGAAGGGGCGGTCAAAGCGCTCATGTTCCGAGCGCTGGGCAGCCTCAAGGGGAAGTTGATGGAAAGTGGGGTTCGGCCATGACCAACGCCGAGGACATGAAGGAACTGATTGCCGAGAACACGTCACTGCCTTCCGAGCGCCGTGCACTGGAATCCACGGCGGCGAGGGTGGAAGACGCGCTCTCCCGTGACGTTCCATACCGGCCGCAGTTCAAAGCGGAACTGCGAGCCCAGCTGATGGCCCAGGCCCGGCGGAAGATCACGCCGTGGTATGCCAGGCCCTCCGTATGGGGCTCGGCGCTGGGGGTGGCGGCTGCCGCCGCTGTCTTTGCCATCGGTCTGCAAATGCTTCGTACCGATACGCCTCCCACTACGAATCCCCCCGTGGCGGTGGCACCGACGCCGAAGGTGGGCGAGCCGCCCACTGCCCAAACGGAGTTGGTGGCCCAGCATAGCAGGCTCCCTGTGGTGAACCTGGCCGACGAGGAACTGGTGCCGGACACCGCACCGTCGGCGACCGCTGCCGACCAGAGCGAGCAGAAGGTCTTTACGGTGCAAGTGCGGGTGGATGCCGATACGGTGAACCGCCTGGCTGCAGCCCTTGGCTTCCAGGGGCAAGCCCGGGAGGCGGGCTCCGTGTTCACAGCCACCCTGGGCAGCAAGAGCCTGCAGGTGGCCATGGACGGCCACGTCATCTACGAAGATCAGGTCACGGAGCAGGGTACCGGCACCCAAGCTCTCACGGAGGATGGCGCCAGGGCAGCTGCCCAGACCTTCCTGACCCGGGCAGCCGTGCTGCCTGTGGAAGGAGCGCCGGCTGTCACCCTTCGGGGAACGGACTTCGTGGTCACCTTCACGCCGCAAGTGGAGGGCCGGCCCATCATCAACGGACGGACTACGGTTGTTCTGAGTAGCCGGGGCCAAATCATGAAGGCCGATGCGTACGTGAAGTCAACCTACACGCTGGACAAGAGCTACAAAGCGATCAGCCCGTCACAGGCTGTGACCGAGGCCCAGAAGCAGGGGGGCGGCACCTTTACACAGGCCGATCTGGTCTACGTGCGAACGCCGCATCAGGAGAAGACCTTCCTGCAGCCCTACTGGCGGGTCTTTGGCACCAGCGCCGCCGGCAAGCCTCTGGCCCGCTATGTGCCCGCCTTGATTCCCGGATCGTAGTCTTCGCCTGCAGTGAATCCGACGATTTTCCTGACAGCGGTGGGGGAGAGATACCCCCACCGCTTTTGTGTGACAATTTCGCTGTTGGAGTCAAGGAAGCCAGCGGCCACCACCCGAATCTCTCTGACAAACAAGCATAGATCAAGAGAGGTGGCGCTTCGATGGCACGGCGGTCCAAGCCCCTGGTAATCAAGGTGACGCACCGCTATGTCCACGACCCCGAGGCAGTGGAGCGGGGACTGCAGGCCTGGGCCATGTTCCTGGCCGAGCACCTTCGCAAGCAGATGCTCGAGGAAGCCAGGCGCCAGAGCGAAGAGGGCAGCGTTCACGAGGCGTAACGACAGAGAAGGAGCCCGCCAGTTCAACACCGGCGGGCTCCTCTTCATGCTATTTGCCGGCCACCGCCAGGCCCGCCACCTTGAGGGTGGGCGAACCGATGTAGCCGCCGGCGCCGTACTCGAACGCCAGGTCGCTGCCCACCGCCTCGATCTGGGTGAGCATTTGCAGGAAGTTGCCCGCCACCGTGATCTGGTTGACGGGACGGACAACCTTTCCGTCGTTGACGTAATAGCCGTTGGAGGCCAGAGAGAAGTCGCCCGAAATGACGTTGGCCCCGGAGTGCAGGCCGGAGACCTCGGTGATGACGATCCCTTCCGTCAGCGACTCCACCAGTTCCGCGAAGGATTGAAGGCCCGGCTGGATATACATATTGGAGGGAGCGATGCCCACGGCCCCCTTGTAGGACGGCTTGTAACCGTGGCCGGTGGAGGGCACGCCGTCCTTCTGAGCGGTCTTCAGGTTGTGCAGATAGCTCTTCAGAACGCCCTGCTCCACCATGGTGATCTTCCGGGCAGCGACGCCCTCGCTGTCGAAGGAACGGCTGGCCGCACCTTCCGGCAGGAACGGGTCATCGACGATGGTGATGTTGGCGCCGGCCACCTGCTGGCCCAGCTTGTCCTTGAGGAGCGACCGGCCCTTCTGCACGTCCAGCGCGGAGAACATGGGTGCGAAGGTGCCAAGCAAATCGGCGGCCGCACTGCCCCT
>Ga0196971_1000813_pt1 | contig 18072 bp, 14 predicted proteins | sample S1v_1013CmetaG_FD_148660 | JGI IMG/M metagenome (GOLD analysis project Ga0196971, IMG submission 148660) | Soil microbial communities from Anza Borrego desert, Southern California, United States - S1+v_10-13C | ecosystem: Environmental > Terrestrial > Soil > Desert | place: USA: California... | reverse complement strand
GCCGCATTCACCGTGAAGCTGCCGTAGCCGTTGCTGCCGGCTGTGCCGGACTGCGCCACGAAGCTCGACTGGTTCTGGTCAACGTCGGCAATGGTCAGGGTGCCTGCCGCCGTCAGGTTCGGCGTGCTCGCGTCTTCGTTAATGGAGGCGGTACTGACGCCCCCGATCACCGGCACGTCGTTGGTGCCGGTGACAGTCACCGTCACGCTTGCCCAGCTCAGGGTGCCGTTCCCGAGACGAATCGCGTAGGTAAAACTGTCGGACACGGATTGTCCATTTCCGATGAACTGCAGTGCGGGAGACGCAGTGTCGTACGCGACTTTGCCATCTGCCGTAATCCAGATCCTCGCTCCCAGCGCGCTCACCTCTTCGGCCAATGCCGCATCTTGAACCAGCAGGTCGACCGGTCTATCTCCACCGGTGCTTGTTCCGTTATCCACCGCGTAAAGTGACTTCGCATTACCACCAAGATCATTTCTGAGTACATCAAGAAGCACAATGCCCGAATCCTCTGCACCTCCCTGAAACAGGTCATCCTTGGCCTGTTTTGTATTGCCAAAGGAAACGGTTGATACGCTTGCCGGCATAAACTTCCCCCTATTTATTGGTATCTGGAACGTGACTTTTTTCTGGTCGCAGCTGCTTTTTTCTTGTAATTCTTGGTCACCGCGATTGATCGATGGTAAAACTACCCGGCGTCAACCTATTGATCTAAAGTAAATCAGTTCTTGACATCCATCATGGTTTGAAACGTCACGAGCGGGACCCTCCTCTGAAGGTTGACCGATTTTGCTGAAAGGAAATAAGTTCACGTCGACCAGGAGGGAGCTGGCCAATCTCGGGAATCACGGTATCACCGCTTCTCGAGTATGGTGTGTGCATGCGCGGGCGGGGCGATAGTGGCTGCCCGCTGCGTCACCGAAGGTGCAGGCTTTTCGCGCCACGCCGCGCGCGATAGGCTAACGGCGTGCGGTGCAGCTAACACCAGGTTCGTCGGCGGAAGACGTGTTGATGGCTGAGCCCCCTCCACCAGTCAGCGGGGGGCAACAGGAACCGGGCAGGCCGGCGCGGTCACGTTAGAAACACGTGATCCTGTTCCTTGCATCGCTGCTGAATTGCGGCCAATCCCGGCTCAGGAGGCATTGATCTTGAATATGCCTACCGCTTGGGACAGCTTGTTTGCCTGTTCCTGCAAGGCGCTGGCTGCCGCAGCCGCCTGTTCCACCAGGGCGGCATTCTGCTGCGTCACCTGATCCATGTGAGAGATCGCCACATGAACCTGCTCGATGCCTGACTGTTGTTCTCCGCTTGCCATCGCAATGTCGTTGACGATCGCGCTGACCTGCTTTACCCGCTCGACAACCTGTTGCATTTTCGAGCCGGCATGATCCACCAGCTCGCGGCCCGATCCCACCTGGTCGACGGAATCCGAAATCAAGGCGTGGATATCCTTGGCTGCGGCTGCCGAGCGCTGCGCCAGGCTGCGCACTTCAGCCGCCACCACCGCGAATCCCCTGCCCTGCTCTCCGGCGCGCGCCGCCTCGACGGCCGCGTTCAGGGCGAGGATATTCGTCTGGAACGCAATTCCCTCGATCACGCCAATAATGTCAGCCATCTTTTTCGAGGACGAATGAATGGCGCTCATAGTCCCCACCACCTGCGACATCGCGGTCTCGCCTTCGGCGACAACTTCATACGCGGTCGCGGCGAGCTGGTTCGCTTGCCGTGCATTGTCCGCATTCTGCTTTACCGTGCTCGTCAACTCTTCCATGGAGGACGCGGTCTGCTCCAGCGAGGAAGCCTGCTGCTCGGTGCGCGACGACAGATCGAGGTTGCCGGAGGCGATTTGATTCGATGCGGTCGCAATCACATCGCTGCCCGAGCGCACTTCGCCGACGATGCGTGCCAGGCCATCCTTCATCTGTTTGAGGGCATACATCAGGCTATCGGTGTCGCCAGCCTTGACCGCCACGGCAATCGACAGGTCTCCTTGCGCAATCGCATTCGCAATGACCTTTGCCTGTGCCGGCTCGCCCCCGAGCTGGGCGCGAATGCTGCGGGCGATCACCACGGCGACGGCAATGCTGAGAAGCATCGAGAAAACGCCCAGGATCGTCAGCAACCGTTGCGAGGCCGTGACCAAATCCTCCATCTCATTGCGCATTTTCGCAATCAGCGACGCCTGGTATGAGGTCAGCTTGCTGATTGCTGCGACATAGGAAAACAGGGCCGGCTCCAGGCTTGACTGCACAAGGCGGACGGCACTTTCTTCATTACTGCGCTTTTCCTTGAAAACCTGATCCCGCGCGGCGATGTAGGCAGCGCGGAGCTTGGCGATGTCGGCGAACAACTGCGCTTCTTCGGCATTCTTTTCGAATTGGTCCAGCTCCTTTTGTATCTCCGAAATCCGGTTGCTGGTTTCCTTGATCTTTTTCTGGACTTGCTCCTGGCGCGCCGGGTCGCTGGATTCCGCCACCGCGATGGTGCGCGCACCATTGACATTCGTGCTCGCTGCCCATTCTGCGACCAGCCGCTCTTTTGCCATCACCTCGTCAACCATCTTTTCGACAGCATCCTTGGCGCCATGCAGGCGCCAGGCGGCGATTCCGACGATCAAGCCCAACATGACCAGGGAAACGGTAAATCCGATCGCCAACCGCGTACCTATCGTTGTATCGCTAAGTCTCATATTCGCATTCTTGTGAATTTAACCATTCTGACGACGTCCGTATGGACCTCCCAGTACTGCCAAGACCCTACTTGGGTGATGGTTAAATTTCTTTGACTTGAGTCAAAATAGTTCCGGTCGGCAATTGTCGCATTTATGTACGTCTGCCCGGCGCATCGTTACAGGGACTTACAGAGGCACGGCTTCCACAACGGATTGGCGAAGGTGCGCTACTCGCGGAAACAGTCGTCCGAATGCGGTTTGATATAGGCAAATCAAGATTGCCGGTACAAACTCGAACCGGATTGTTTCCTGCACCCGGGCGCAGGCAAGCAGCGCAGAAGGAGGAGAAGTGAACGACCTGACCGCCCGCCAGCAGTTCGAAGCCTGGGCCGCCACCCGCGACCTTGACCTGAAACCCGGACGTTGCAGTTTCGGGCAGTTCCAGCATGCGGAGCATGACGCGGATCTCGCCTGGGAAGCGTGGAAGTATCAGCAGGCGAAAATCGACGCGCTGCAGCGGCAGCTTGATGAAGCGAAGACCGTGATGGAACGCGCCTGCGCGGCGTGGCAGGACAACGCCGCGCTGGAAACGTCAATACGTTCGCTGCGCGACTACCTTCTTCAGCGGCCACCTGCCCGCGGGTAGGGCGAGCTGGACGGAGCGGGCTCTGCGCTGACTACTTCACCGCGCGGATGCTGCGGCCAAGTTCCATATCCGACGTCTGGATATGGTGCACCAGCCACTTTTCCAGGAATTCCGCGACTTCCGCCGACAGGCTGCCGTGCGCATCCATGAACCGGCGGTGCAGGTTGTTGACCTTCTCCATCAGGATGATGTGCTGGCGGCGGTGGGTTTCGTAGCCGCTGAACTGGATCGCTTCCATCAGCGCTTCCTCGCGCGCGAAATGATCCCCGGTGTGCTCGATGAGCTCCACGAGGACTTCGCCGACGATGGAATGCTCGGGCTCTTCCAGCATCTCGGCTTGCACCCGGTGCGCAAGATCGAATATGTGTTGGTGATCGGCGTCGATCATTTCGTGGCCGATCGACAGTTCCTTGGTCCAGGAGGGAGTCGGCGAGTCTTGCTCGATTGTCGTCTTGGGATTCAGCATTCTTGGCCTCGGCGCTATGCGGTATGCCTGCAAGAACTATTTAATCACGGAAGCACCTCGCCTACTGCTGCAGATCCGGATCTATTGACTGAAGTCAAGAATTTGCCGCGGAACAATGCCCGGTTTTCGTCGACGCTCCGCATCACTAACTGCAGGAAAAGCAATTATTTGCGCATCGCCGACGCGGTCATGGCTTCCTGCGCAACCGGCGGCGAAATGTGCATCAACCGACACCATGCAACCCGGCAGGCACGGAAGCTGCAGGGCGGAGCACTCACGCAAACGCATGCGGGCGCCTCGCCGATTCTCCAGGCGTACGGAACGCAGAGCGCGCCGCCATGCCGGCCAGACAGAAAGGATTTCCATGAACCAGCAGAGCTTGCACGGCGAACTCGCAGTCGTGACAGGTGCCGACTCCGGTATCGGCCAAGCGACCGCGATCGCCTTTGCCCGGGAGGGCGCGGACGTGGTCCTCACCTATTTTCACGACCAGCAGGGCGCGGCGCACACCGCCCGCGAAATCGAGGCATCGGGCCGCAAGGCAGCCGTCTTTCAGCTCGACCAGCGCGATTCGTCAGCGGTCGCGCGGCTGTTCAGGGATGTGCGGGACAAGCTCGGCTTGCCGACCATCCTGGTCAACAACGCCGCCGCGGATGCGTCGGGCAAGCCGGTCAGGGACCTCACCGATGAGGAATGGGACGACGGGCTGCGCACCAACCTCTACGGTCCGTTCTACTGCTGCCGCGAATTCATCCGCATGCTCGACGGCAGCGGGAAGCATGGCAGCATCATCAATATCACGAGCGTGCACCAGGAAATCCCGCGCGCCGGCGCCGCTCCCTATGACGCGTCCAAGGGGGGATTGCGCAACCTGACCACGACCCTGGCCCTCGAGCTCGCCGAAAAGAACATCAACGTCAACAATATCGCGCCCGGCATGGTATTGACCCCGATGAATCAGGCCGCCGTCGACGACCCGGAGGTGCACAAACGGCAGGTACAGTCGATTCCGATGAAGCGGGCGGCGCAACCGGAGGAAATCGCGCACGTCGCGGTATTTCTTGCGTCGGAGCGGGCGCGCTATATCCATGGCACGACGATCGTGGTCGACGGCGCGCTGATGCTGTTCCAGGGGCAAGGCGCGTAACGGAGCGCTGCGGCACGCAGCGCCCTGCGCGAATCGTGCCTGCTCCTGCCTGGTTGGCTTTCTGCCTCGGCGCCCCTATGTTCCCCTGCTTTTGGCTCCGGGGCTAGTGGCGGCTTGGCTGCTTTCCGGTGCTCGGGCGCTCCGGCGGCACCGGCGCGGAGATATCGCCGAGCGTGCTGTCGGTATCGACGCCTTGTTCCGTCGCAAGATCCCCGAGCGAAACCACGCCGACCAGTTCCATGTTCCGGCTGATGACCGGTATGCGACGGATCTGCTGGTCACCCATTTGCTGCAGCACCTCGCCGACGGTCTGGTCCTCGAAGCACCACAGCACCTGGTCGCTCATCACGTCGGAAACGCGGACCGCGCCGGGCGCCTGCCCGTCCGCAACCGCGCGGATCGTGATGTCGCGATCGGTGATCATGCCGACCAGGCGTTTGCCGTCGCATACGGGCAGTGCCCCGACATTCATGTCGCGCATGACCTGCGCAGCCTGCTGCAGATTGTCATCGGGCCGCACGACGGTCACATCCCGGGTCATTACTTGCGCTATCGATTTCATGCTGGTCTCCTGGCTTCAACGTGAGGATGGCCAGTTGGATACGGAGTCGGCGCGGGAGTTTCAGAACGGGTCCGTGCGGACCCGCGCAATGCTCATCCGTAGACGATCTCGTCAAACAGGCCGATCTGCACGATGCAGTCCGCTGCTTCGGCGTCGATATCCGACGCATCATCGTTCTCGACCGCCGCCAGGATGATCTCGCGGATCGCCGGAGGCACTTCCACCTCGCCGCCGGCGATGCGGCCTATTGCATCCGCGATCCCCTGCAGATCGAGCGTGCCGCCCTGCGTCGGATCCTTTGACACGAGGAAGCTTGCCGCCGTGTAGGAAACCCGGCCGCCGTCATTGCTGCCGGGGTCGTCGTCGACATAATCGGAGAGGTCGAAATCCCGCACGCCGATATTGCCCGTATCGTCGCCAGCCGGTTCTGCGCTCACGTCTGCCCAATAGGAGCAGCCGCCCTCGACCGCGGTCTCGAGGACGTCGGACAGAAATTCCTCGCTCAGCTCGTAGTCCGCACCATTGATCGTGATCGTGTTTCGCCCGTTCATGTTCCGCTCCGCCGGCAATAGCCGTTTCCCTGTCGCCCGTGACTGCCCTTGCAGCGCGGCGTCGCCACTGTTTCCATCCGTCGCCAGCCACCGCCCCATGGCTACGAGAGTGCGCAGCCGCTTTAGTTCGTTCCCGGGGCGGCAGTCCGGCAGTGGATCAAACGCCGCACAGCCGGCGCGCTTTGTACCGCGCGTACGATCAGGCTGGCGACTGCATTTCAGGCTTGCGTCGCCTAAGCTTCTGGTAGCGGCAATCCTTTACCGACTCGCCAGCAGTGATTTTTGCCGCGAGGGGGACAGGAGATTGCATGGATGAAAGAAAGCGATCGGCTGGATCGAACCAGGCCGGTATGACACCCGGCAACAGCAGGACACGCAAGTCCGCCTCATGGATCGGATGGTCCTGCGTTGGCCTATCCCTGTTTTCCTGGTTCCTCGGCCTCGGCATGCCCGGAGCGGGATGGCTGCTGGCAGCCACCGTCCTCACCATCGCCGCTCTGCGCAGGCGGATGGTCGGAACGAAGTATCTGATCGCCTCCTTCCTTTTCACCACGGTGCATTTGCTTACCATCGGCCCGCTCGGCAATCGGGCAGGGACCGGTTCGCGCATCGACGCCGCGACCGCGTTCTTCCTTGCCGTCTTCGTGCTGACGCCCATGCTGGCCGCCCTGCTCGCCATCTTCATGGCGGCGTACCGAAAATAAAAAAGGCTTCCCGAACGGGAAGCCCTTTGTCCTTCGTGCTTGCGCAACCCGCGGCCCGGCCGCGGGCCGGTACGGGTTACACCGACACCGTATCCGCCACGTCGCGGAATTCCGCGATCTGGTCGAAGTTCATGTAACGGTAAATATCGGATGCGTTCTTGTCGATCACGCCGATATTGGCCATGTACTCTTCCTTCGTCGGGATCTTGCCCAGCATCGCGCAGACAGCCGCGAGTTCAGCCGAGCCGAGGTAGACGCGCGTATCCAGGCCGAGACGGTTCGGGAAGTTGCGCGTGGATGTCGACATCGCGGTGGAACCCTTGCGGATCTGCGCCTGGTTGCCCATGCACAGCGAGCAGCCCGGCATTTCCATGCGCGCGCCGGTGCGGCCGAGGTTGCCGTAGTGGCCTTCCGCGGTCAGCACCTGCTGGTCCATCTTGGTCGGCGGCGCGATCCACAGGCGCACCGGGATGTCGCTCTTGCCTTCGAGCAGCTTGGACGCTGCGCGGAAGTGACCGATGTTGGTCATGCAGGAACCGACGAACACTTCGTCGATCTTGTCGCCGGCGACTTCGGACAGGGTCTTCACGTCGTCCGGGTCGTTCGGGCAGGCCACGATCGGCTCCTTGATGTCGGCCAGGTCGATCTCGATCACGGCCGCGTACTCGGCATCCGCATCCGGCGCCAGCAGTTCCGGCTTGGCCAGCCAGGCTTCCATCGCCTTGATGCGGCGCTCCAGCGTGCGCTTGTCCTGGTAGCCGTTGGCGATCATCCACTTCATCAGCGTGATGTTCGACGTCATGTACTCGGCGATCGGTTCCTTGTCGAGATGCACGGTGCAGCCGGCGGCGGAACGCTCGGCGGAGGCGTCGGACAGTTCGAATGCCTGTTCGACCTTCAGCTTCGGCAAGCCTTCGATTTCGAGGATGCGGCCGGAGAAGATGTTCTTCTTGCCCTTCTTCTCGACCGTCAGCATGCCCTGGCGGATTGCGTACAGCGGAATCGCGTTGACCAGGTCACGCAGCGTGACGCCCGGCTGCATCTCGCCCTTGAAGCGGACCAGCACCGATTCCGGCATGTCGAGCGGCATGACGCCGGTGGCGGCGGCGAACGCCACCAGGCCGGAACCCGCCGGGAAGGAAATGCCGATCGGGAAACGGGTGTGGGAATCGCCGCCGGTGCCGACGGTGTCGGGCAGCAGCAGGCGGTTCAGCCAGGAGTGGATCACGCCGTCGCCCGGACGCAGCGCAACGCCGCCGCGGGTCGAGATGAAGGACGGCAGCGACTGGTGCATCTTGACGTCGACCACCTTCGGATAGGCGGCGGTGTGGCAGAACGACTGCATCACCAGGTCGGCGGAGAAGCCCAGGCAGGCCAGATCCTTCAGCTCGTCGCGGGTCATCGGGCCGGTGGTGTCCTGGGAGCCGACGGTAGTCATCTTCGGTTCGCAGTAGGTGCCCGGGCGGATGCCCTGGCCGGCGGGCAGGCCGCATGCGCGGCCGACCATCTTCTGCGCCAGCGAGAAGCCCTTGCCGGAGTCGGACGGATTCTGCGGCAGGCGGAACAGCGTGGACGGCGCCAGGCCGAGCGCTTCGCGCGCCTTCGCGGTCAGGCCGCGACCGATGATCAGCGGAATGCGGCCGCCGGCGCGCACTTCGTCGAACAGCACGTCGGACTTGACCTTGAACTCGGCGATTACTTCGCCGTTCTTCAATGCCTTGCCCTCGAACGGACGCAGCTCGATCACGTCGCCCATTTCCATCCTGGACACGTCAAGCTCGATCGGCAGTGCGCCGGCGTCTTCCATGGTGTTGTAGAAAATCGGGGCAATCTTGCCGCCGAGGCAGACGCCGCCGAAGCGCTTGTTCGGGATGAACGGAATGTCTTCGCCGGTGAACCACAGCACGGAGTTGGTTGCGGACTTGCGGGAAGAACCGGTGCCGACCACATCGCCGACGTAGGCGATCATGTTGCCCTTGGTCTTGAGCGCTTCCAGCTGCTTGACCGGGCCGACCTTGCCCGGTTCGTCCGGGTTGATGCCCGGGCGCGGGTTTTTCAGCATCGCCAGCGCGTGCATCGGGATGTCGGGGCGGGTGGTTGCATCGGGAGCCGGCGACAGGTCGTCGGTGTTGGTTTCGCCGGAGACCTTGAACACGGTCAGGGTCAGGCTTTGCGGCACTTCCGGACGGGAGGTGAACCACTCGGCGTCGGCCCAGGACTGCAGCACGGCCTTCGCATTGGCGCTGCCCTTGTCGGCCAGTTCCTTCACGTCGTGGAAGTAGTCGAACATCAGCAGGGTCTTCTTCAGGCCGTCGGCGGCGACGGTGCCGACCGCGGCGTCGTCGAGCAGCTCGATCAGCGGCTTGATGTTGAAGCCGCCAAGCATGGTACCCAGCAACTTGGTCGCGAGTTCGCGCGGGATCAGCGGGCTCTTTTCCGTGCCCTTGGCAACCTGCTCCAGGAACGCGGCCTTGACCTTGGCCGCGTCGTCCACGCCGGCCGGGACACGGTTGGTGATCAGGTCAACGAGGAACTGCTCTTCGCCTGCCGGCGGGTTCTTCAGCAGCTCCACCAGGTCCTTGGTCTGTGCCGCGGAAAGCGGAAGCGGGGGGATGCCGAGGGCGGCGCGTTCGGCGACGTGGTTGCGGTACGCAGCTAGCATGTGTGTGCTCTTCAGGTAGGTTGAGAAAATAACAAGAAGACTGATGGTCTTCCGATGCTCGCAATATTGTACCTGAACAAGTCTTCTATAAGATATAAGACATAACAAGTTAGTCGGGAATTTTTGGGCCGGCGGGGAATTTGATGCAAATATGGCAAGCCGGGACTTTCCGGGTTCGTTGCGGCACCTCAAGTCGGGTGCACTAGCTGCCCGTCCGCCCTCTCGATCCATGCGCTGCCGGCTGGCAGACAGTCGGGATGAACCTGCCGAGCGAGGAAGTCGGATAGTAGATCGTAGGGCGGGTGGGGCCGCCGAGGTGGGGCCGCCGAGGTGGGGCCGCCGAGGCAGAGCGCGGGCGAAGCCCGCCATCCCCGTATCCGGAGAGCGCACGGTGGGTTTCGCCTGCGCTCTACCCACCACCCCACTATCCTTTAAATTTATCCGGGCGCTCGATCAGGACCCGTAGCGTGGGCAGAGCGCAGCGAAACCCACCGTTGTGGCTACGCTCATCGAGGCGCATGGTGGGTTTCGCTCCGCTCTACCCACCCTACCTGTTTATCAAATTCATCCGGATGGCCTACTAGAGCGACGGCAGCCGCAGCATGTCGACCACGCTGCGGATCAGCCGGCGCCGGCCCTCGGTGAACGGCGGGAAGAACAGCTTGACCAGCATCAGCGGCGTGGCGCGCAGCACCGCGCGTTCATGCGAGAACGCGAGGAAGCCGAAATGGCCGTGGGCGCTGCCGATGCCGGAATTGTTGACGCCGCCGAACGGCAGCCCGCCGTGCGCAAAGTGCATCACACAGTGGTTGACGCAGGCGCCGCCGGAACTGGTGCGCGCCAGCACGGTGTCGATTTCCTTCTTGTCGCGGCTCCAGATGTAGAGCGCCAGCGGCTTGGGACGCGCGTTGATTTCCGCGATCACCGTGTCGAGCTTCGCATAGCCGAGGATGGGCAAGAGCGGGCCGAAGATCTCCTCCTCCATGATGTCGGCGTCCGGCGGGACCCGGTCGAGCAGGGTCGGCGCCACATAGCATTGCGCCAGGTCGACCTCGCCGCCGGTCTGCACCGCCGCGCCGCGCGCGACCGCATCCGACAGCAGGGATGCAACGCGCTGCGTATGCCGCTGGTTCACGATGCGGGTAAGGTCGGCGCTGCGCTTCTGGTCGGCGGCGCTCGTGCCGTAACGCGCCTGCAGTACCTTGCGGCATTCGGCGACGAAGGCATCCTTCACCGTGTCGTGCACGTACACATAATCGGGAGCGACGCAGGTCTGGCCGGCATTGAGGAATTTCCCCCACATCAGCGTTTCCGCCGCGACGCGGAGATCGGCGCTTTCGGTGACGATGGTCGGCGACTTGCCGCCGAGTTCCAGCGTCACGCTGGTCAGGTGCTTCGCGGCGGCCGCCATCACGACCTTGCCGACCGCGGGCGATCCGGTAAAGAAGATATGATCGAACGGCAGCTCGAGCAGCGCCTGCGAGGTCGCCAGGCCGCCTTCGAACAGCGCGACTTCGCTGGCCGGGAAGACGTCGCCGATGATGCGTCCCATCAGCGCCGATACCGCGGGCGTCATCTCGGAAGGCTTGATGATCGCCGTATTGCCGGCCGCAAGCGCCGACACCAGCGGGCCGAAGCACAGCGACAGCGGATAGTTCCACGGCGCGATGATCAGCACCCGGCCGCGCGGCTGGTACTGCACCGCTGCCCTGGTGCCGAGCATGGTGGAGGTCGGCATCACGCGGCGCGGCTTCATCCAGCGTTTGAGGCTGCCGATCGCGTGGCGCATCTCATCCATCACCGGCAGCAGTTCCGATGCCTCCACCTCGGACGGCGACTTGCGGTAATCCTGGCGGAACGCCTCATAGAAGGCTTCGCGCTGCGCCATCATCGCATCGCGCAGGCGCTTGATGCGCGCGATGCGCTCCTGCGCGGTCGATTGCCGCCAGCGCAGCGCCGTCTCCTGCTGGCTGTCGAATGCCGCGCGCATCTGCGCCGGATCGCTTTCAGCCTGCGCCGGCACCGCCGCAAGCGTACGTTCAGGCTGGACTGACACCGTTGTTTGCATTTTTTCTCCTGTCAGAAGACAAATATCACCGCTACCGGGCGCAGCGCCACGCCTGGTCATCCTGTTGCAAGGGGGCCGCGAATGCCGGCGCAAGATCGACAGTCCGGCTCCGCCTGCTGCCCTTTGGCAATTTCGATTTCGTAATCCGGAGCGCGTGCGCCCTTATTCCCGGTCATGATACCCGGCCTGCGGGTATCGCCGCCAATCATCTCGGGCATGACCTTGCATCGCTTCGCCTCCAATGAGCAATCCGCATGCAGGAAAGCCGGCGCATGTTTTTGCGCCATCTGAGAATCAATGTAATCAAATTTCAGCCGGTTTTTTTGCCTTTGAAAGCCAATTGCTTGACATTTCACGCCATGAGCGCCGAACCGGCGTAGCCCGCCGCATCCGTCGGAAAAAACTGACCCGGCCCATGCGTTTCGGCCGCGACCCGGCCCCGGAAAAAAAACAGGGTGCATCGCTGCACCCTGAAAGCTCGCTCGATCAACCCTTTACCGCATCTTTACCTGGTCAGCATGCTCAACGTGCCGCGCCCCTTCGCGTAGATCATGCCGAGGCTGTACTGCGCGCCGGCGTGGCCCTGATCGGCCGCCTTGCGATACCAGTCCAGCGCCTGCGCGACGTCCTGACGCACACCCTCGCCGTTGTTGTACAGGACGCCGAGCTGGAACTGCGCGCCGGCATCGCCCTGGTCGGCGGCGCGGCGGTACCACTGCGCCGCCTGCATGAAATCCTGCTTGACGCCGATGCCGCGCCGGTACATGTTGCCGAGGTTGTACTGCGCGGTCGCATATCCCTGTTCGGCCGCCTTGCGGTACCACTGCGCAGCTTCCGCGTGATCCTGCTGCGTGCCCTGGCCGCCGGCCAGCAGCAGGTCGCCCAGCTTGTTCTGCGCATGGGCGTCGCCCTGGAAGCCCGACTTGCGGTGCCAGTGCACCGCCATCGCATAGTCCTGGTCCACTCCCAGCCCCTTCATGTACATGTCGGCCAGGTTGTGCTGCGCCAGAGCGTGGCCCTGCTCCGCTGCACGGCGATACCATTCGGACGCCTCGAGGTAATCCTGCGCGATGCCCTCGCCGTTGAAATACATCAGCCCGATGTTGTACTGCGCGCCGGCGTCGCCCTGCGCGGCAGCCTTGCTGTACCACTGGAAGGCTTCGCCGAAGTCGCGGCGCACGCCTTCGCCGTTGTAGTACATCAGGCCGAGATTGACCTGCGCACCCATGTCGCCGGCTTCGGCCGCCTTGCGATACCACTGCGCGGCCGTCGCATAATCCTGCTTCACGCCGAGCCCCTTGCGGTACATGTTGGCGAGGTTGTTCAATGCCTGCGCACTGCCCTGCTCCGCGGCGCGCCGGTACCAGTACATCGCCATGCGCGGGTTCTGCGGCACGCCTTGGCCGTTGGTGTACATGTTGCCGAGGTTGATCTGCGCCAGCGCATGGCCCTGCTCCGCCGCGCGGCGATACCACTGCAGCGCCTGGTCGTAATCCTGGACCACGCCCTGGCCGTTGTTGTACAGCGCGCTGGCGAGGTTGAGCTGCGCCGACATGCGATCCTGCTCGCCCGGCTTGCGGTATTTCGGCAGGTCGAGGTCGAGTTCGGCCAGCTCGCCGTGCTCAAAACGCACCCCGGCATTGACCGGCGCGCTGGCGTAGCCCAGGTCGGCCGCCTTGCGATACCAGAGCACCGCCTGCCTGTGGTTCTGCTGCACGCCCTGGCCCAGCGTATACAGGTTGCCGAGGTTGATCTGGGCCAGCGGATAGCCTTGCTCGGCGGCCTTGCGATACCAGTTCGCCGCCTGCGCGAAATCCTGCTTCACGCCTTCGCCGCGCTCATGCAGCCAGCCAAGCTGGTATTGCGCCCGGGCATCCCCCTGCTCGGCGAGCGGACGCCATTCGTTCAGCGCATTCGTGAAGTCGTTCTTGTTGTAGGCGGCCATGCCCTCCACGTAGCCGGCCTGGGCGGCGGCGGAGAAAAGGGAAGCGATGAAAAGGGGAATGATGTGTCGGCGCATGATTTCCACGGTTAAAGTAGTTGAGGCGTGGGAAGATATTAAAATGACATGAGATGCGGAAACAGCGGATTGCGATGACCGCAGGAGCCAAAGAATTGGCTTTGCGAGACAAGCCGAGCGCCGTCGGGAACCAAAGCGCGGCAGGTTGATGCATGATCCTGCGCCTTGGCTTGCGCTGCCGCAAACGCTTGCGTTTTCGCATGGCTGCAGTCGCGAGAGGATGCCCCCAAATCCGACCCCGCATCCCCTCGGGTTGCACTGCCTAAACCCGCCTCCCCTCCCGGCATATCCGTCCCGAGGCCGTGCACCGCGCTAGCCGGCTTTACCGCTCCTAGCCGTCCGCAAGTTCACGGAATTTTGCAGCTTTACCCCAGCCAATATATCCTTGTCGACACATTACCTGCCCATCGCAGCGGCATACTCCGTTCAAACGCCTGACGTACTGCGCATGCGGCAGCAATCCTGGGGACAACGGGAGGAGACATTCCATGAGCGCTGTTTCGCGCATGATCGATCACGTGGCCGGCGACGACCCGAAGATGCGCAGGCTGATCACCTACTGGGGCGCAACCGTGCTGCTCTATGTGCTGTCCCTGTCCATCCTCTGGGTCGAAGTCCTGGCCGGCGCGGCCCGGCGCGCGCCGGTCGTCGGCCTGACGGTGCTGGCGGTCGCCGGACACAGTTTTTTCTATGTCCTGATCCGCCTGAGCAAGCGCCTTGACCTGGCGCCGGCACAACTGTCCGTCTATCAGGGGCGCTTCGCCGTCGTCTGCACCGTGGCCGGCTATTCGGTGATGGGCCCCCTGCGCGGTGCTTCCCTCGTCATTCTCCTCGTCATCCTGGTCTTTTGCGCATTCACGCTCGAGGCAAGGAAAACCCATGCGCTCAGCGTTTTCGCGCTGACGCTGCTCGGCCTGGCGATGCTGTCCATGAAGTTCACCGCGCCGGAATTGTTCAACCCCAAGACGGAACTGATCCACTTCACGCTCAGCGGCTCGATGCTGCTGGTGGTGGCCACGCTGACCGGCCGGCTGAGCGAATTGCGCGCCGGGTTCAAGGCGCAGAACAAGGCGCTGGTCGAAGCGCTGGCGCATATCCAGATGCTCGCCACGCGTGACGAACTCACCGCCTTGCCGAACCGGCGCTACATGATCGATCTGCTCGACCGCGAATGGGCGCGCCGGATTCCGGGCGACATGCCGCCCTGCCTGGCGCTGCTGGACATCGACTGGTTCAAGAAAATAAACGACTCCTACGGGCATGCCGCCGGCGACGCGGTGCTGCGCGCGTTTTCGCAGGCGTGCCTGCAGAACCTGCGCGCCAACGATGTCATTGCGCGCTGGGGCGGCGAGGAATTCCTGCTGTATCTGCCGCACACGCAGCTCGACGCGGCAATCACGACCATCGAACGGCTGCGCGACCAGTTGCGCTCGTTGCGGCTCGACAGCGCCGGCGTTGCGGTCCAAGTGACTTTTTCCGCCGGCCTGATCGAACTCGGCGCGGGTGAGCCGATCGACGCGGGCATCCAGAGGGCGGACGCGATGCTGTATCAAGCCAAGGCGGATGGCCGTGACCGCATCGTCGCATGCGGTGGAGAGGCAGTGACATGCCTCACCGAGGCGCGCTGCAGCGGGACAATCTGACAGTGCGCGTTGTGATGCCTGCGCATCTCCCTCACAATAGCGTCCTGCAGCCCCGTGATCTTCCCGACATAACATGAAGGAGCCTTGCATGCATGATAATTCTGCGCCCGTGGCTTTGATTCTTGGCGCTAACGGCCGCCTCGGCCACGCGGCGGTCGAGGCATTCAGCAATGCGGGGTGGAAGGTGATCGCTCAAAGCCGGTCCGCGCAACGGGATGCGCTGCCGCGCGCCGTGGTTTCCGTGCAATGCGACCCGTTGGATACCGACGAACTGGTACGCCGTTGCGGCGCCGTCCAGGTAATCGTCAACGGCTTGAATCCGGCGTATACCGAATGGGAACGGCTGGTTCCACCGATCACCCGGAGCGCGCTGGCGCTTGCACGCCGTACCGGCGCGCTCCTGATGCTCCCCGGGAATGTCTACAACTTCGGCAACGCATTGCCGGAGCACCTGGCCGAAGACACGCCCCAGGCAGCGAACACCTCGAAGGCGAGGATCCGGATCGAACTGGAAAGGCAGATGCAATCGGCTGCAACCGAGGGAGTACGGAGCGTCGTCATCCGCGCCGGCGATTTCCTCGGCGGGAACGTGCCCGGCACCTGGATCGACCTGGTCATTGCCAAAAAACTGGACAAGCAGGAAGTCGTTTATCCGGGGCCGCCGGACCTGCCGCATGCCTGGGCCTACCTGCCGGACCTGGCACAGGTATTTGTCGCCGTCGCCGAACGCCGCGATGCATTGGCGCCGTTCGAGGTGCTCCATTACGGCGGGCTGACGCTCACCGGCCTCGAACTGTTCCATGCGCTCGAAGCCGCCGCCGGCCGCCCGCTCAAGCTGCGGCAGATGCCATGGTGGCTGCTGAAGATGGCCTCCCCCGTGGTGCCGATGTTCCGCGCACTGCTGGAGATGCGCTATCTCTGGCAACGTCCGCACCGCCTCGACGAATCGAAGCTGCGCAAACTGATCGGTACCGTTCCCCATACCCCGATTGTGGAAGCGTTACGGCAAAGCTTGCCGCCGGAGACAATCGCGCCGGGCGGCGTCAAGCGGACAGCCGGGGCGGATGCCGGCCCCGGATGATCGAAGAAGCGCGTCTGCGTGACGCCGGCGTCCTGCGCTCCCCGTAGCGCGCGATGTCATGCGCGGCCTGCAGGGTGGCGTCTGCCGAGGCGCGCCGGAACGTGATCGATTTTCATGACATCTAATGGTGTGAATCGGTAAAGATCCGGAGCCAACATGCAAGCGCAGAATTCCAGACCAGACTTCCACCGGCACTCGGATGCCGAACTCGTCGCGTGCTCCGCCCTTGGCGATCACCGCGCCTTCGAAGTCATGATGCGCCGCTACAACCGTGCGCTCTACCGGACGGCGCGCAGCATCGTGAAGGACGATGCCGAAGCCGAGGACATCCTGCAGGACTCCTACCTGCTCGCCTATCGCAACCTCGACAGGTTTCGCGGCGACGCCAGCCTTGCCACCTGGCTGACGCGCATCGTCGTCAACGAGGCGCTGGGGCGCATACGCAAGAATAACCGCAGGGCGCAGATCATCCAGATCGTCCCTGAATCCCAACCGGAAGAGGACACGTCGGAGGCCGCCATGAACCCGCCCGTGAACGAATCCCGCCTGGACCAGCCGGAGCACGCGGCGATGCGGGCGGACACGCGGCGCCTGATCGAGTCCGGAATCGACGCCCTGCCCGATAACTTCCGCACCGTCTTTGTCCTGCGGGCGGTCGAGGAATTATCGGTCGAGCAGACCGCAGCCGCGCTCGACATTCCGGAAGCGACGGTGCGCAGCCGTTATTTCCGCGCCAGGAGCATGCTTCGCGAGGCGCTCGCCCGCGAATTCGACCAGGCGCTCGAAACGGCCTTCTCGTTCGACGGCGCGCGCTGCGACCGCATCGTGGCCGGCGTTCTCGCGCGACTCTGAATTCCTTTTCCGGGGCCAAGCCCCGCTTTCACTCACATCCTTCCCTGAAAGGAGATGGCCATGTCTTTCCTGCTTTTTTCGGATGCATCCGATCCCGCCACCCGCCGCGGCTTCCTCGGCAAGTCCGGCCTGCTGCTCTCGGGCGCCGCGGTCGCCCTGCTTGCCGGCAGGGATGCCCTCGCCGCCAAGGACGACAACAGGCACGACGGGGCTGCCGACGATGTGCGCATCCTGAATACCGCCCTCGGCGCGGAGCTGGAAGCGATTGCTGCATACCAGTTCGGCGCCGAAAGCGGTCTGCTGCAGAAGCCGGTGCTTGACCTCGCTGTCACCTTCCAGGGCCATCACAAGGAACATGCGGATGTGCTCGCCAAGACGATCGGCAAGCTCGGCGGAAAGCCGGTCTCGGCAAAAGCCGGGTACAGCTTCCCGACAGACAAGCTGAAGTCGCAGTTCGACGTGCTGCGCTTTGCCGCGGCGCTGGAGCAAGGCGCCGTCAGTGCCTATCTCGGCGCCGTGCCCCTGTTCGGCAATCGCGAGCTGGCCAGGGCCGCCGCAAGCATCCTTGGCGACGAGGCGATGCACTGGGCTGTCTTGCGCAATGCGCTGGGTGAAGTGCCGGTTCCCTCCGCTTTCGTCTCATGATCATGAAACCCGCCACTGTCCTTGTGCTGGCTGCGGTGGCGGCCGGCCCGGCATGCGGCGCGCAGGCCGGCGATCCGCGCGCGGGCGAAGCAGTATACGCGCGCTGCCTCGCCTGCCATGCGCCCGCGCACGACAGAACCGGGCCGCGCCACTGCGGCCTCGTCGGCCGTCGCGCCGGCGCCATCCCGGATTTCCCGTATTCCGATGCGATGAAAAGTTCAGGACTGGTATGGGACGCGCAGACCCTGGACCGCTTCCTCGAGAACCCGGCGCGCACCGTGCCCGGGACGACGATGGGGTACGCCGGCGTGAAGGACCAGAAGGAACGCGCGGACCTGATTGCCTATCTGCTGC
>Ga0196971_1000812_pt1 | contig 18075 bp, 20 predicted proteins | sample S1v_1013CmetaG_FD_148660 | JGI IMG/M metagenome (GOLD analysis project Ga0196971, IMG submission 148660) | Soil microbial communities from Anza Borrego desert, Southern California, United States - S1+v_10-13C | ecosystem: Environmental > Terrestrial > Soil > Desert | place: USA: California... | reverse complement strand
GAACGGGCGTGATTATTTGATGCTCCATGAGTTGGCTTGACCATTGATTAACGGTCACAGGAATCAAGTTGGCCGATGAATCAGTCTTGAACATGGAGAGGAAGCGACGGACAGTCCAGCCCGTAGGTGGGTTAGCGCCAGAAACAGAGGTGTCCCCGTAAACGTCTGTGTCGCCGGTAGAGTTCTCGGTGATGGCGAAGATAAACAACTGTCCCGATGTGGGAATTGAGAGTCCATTGCCAAGACCGCCAGCATTCGTGCCTTTGGCAAAAGACGCATCCATGCGCTTTGTGATTCCGGAGGTGAGCTTGTATATACCGGTTGCGCTGGAGAAAGCACAGAGGCCAGCGGATATATCAAGGTCATGATCTGAGTCAACGGTGCTGATAGTTACTACAAGGCCATTGATTTCATACCCCATGATTCCGTCAAAGGCGGTTTCGCGTTCAATCTTTACGTCGAACGTGCTTGTCGTTGTGGCAACAATTGTTATCTTGTCGCCTGCGCTAGTCGTATAGTTTGTGTTGCCTTGTACAGAGATTACGGCATTATCAGTGAATACTGTTCCTGCTGCGGGATAAACTACGCGCGTTGCCCCTGGTTGTGGGGCCACTGGAAAGTCTGTAATGGTAGGTGTTCCAGTCCAGTCCTGCACCTCTGCAATAGAAGTCCATAATGGAGTCGTCGTAGCTGTGGCTGCTACGGTAGCGCGGAACTTCTCAATAACGGAAGGAATGGAAGTATTGTCTGTGGTAATGAGGCCGAGTTGTATTGCAGAAAGGCCAGAGTCAAGAGCGCTTGAGCCATCCCAATCAACCGTGACGGTGGTTAGTGATGTATACGCCGATGTGGAAATGCTGCCGTAGATAGTTCCAGCCGTTACAGTGGCCTTTACCCTGCGCTTAACGGTGAAGTTTGATGTTTGATCGCCAGGTAATGTGAACTGGGTAGCAGACACATAGGTTGGAGTTACGCCAGAATCAACCCACTGATCCAGAGATATTGAGTTATCTCCTACACCGGAAACATCGTCAATAGTGCGAATTGGAGATGTAGGCGGGTCGGTATCTGTGGAAGGCGCGAATACCATCTTGTAAGATTGGCCCTCTGCCAGCCATATAGGATTATCAGGCTCACCACGGGAATTCAGGATGATGGGGTTTGACTGAGCAACAAGGCCATCTTCATCCGTGTAAGTCGTCTGCTTTGTGCTGGAGCCTGCGGCATAGGTGAATATCTTTGCGCCAGAGGCAGGAATGCCGTTGATGAATTGTGCCTCGTTAAACAATGGACTGAGCTTCGCCATGGATACTCCAGAAATGAAAAAACCCGCATTTGGCGGGTTTGTGGTAAATTACTGATATGAAAGAATATGCTACGTTTCTAGGTGTCGCTCTTGCGCCATTTGCTGCGTTTGCTATGCAATACGTCGCACGGCTTGGGCTTATTGCCACTCACAAGTGGATGCCTGATTGCTGGCTGAAGCGTCTACTGGTTACCAATCGCTAAAGAAGTACCAACAGCAGGCAGCAAACGGTTTGGTACCTGGCTGTTTTGCAAAGCCGGAACCCCATTCACCATATAGTTAGCCAAGCGATTACTGCCCATCGCAGTATTAGCTACACGGCCCAACGTCAACCCAATCCCGGCGCTCACAGGGTCAACCATCGTCCCTGCACCTAGCATCCCGTAAACACCTGCCCTCTGTGCCGTGCCAGAGTCCCCCACGCGCCCCTTGAGGAACTGCGCGGAAATATCAGCAAGTTCGCCTAGATCCTTGGAGCGGATGTTTCTAGCGTTGGCTAAACGAGCCGGGGAAATATCAACTTCAGCGCCGCGTGGGATAAGTTTCTCGAGTTCGCGCATGTTGCCGTATTGCTGTCTTGTCTTAGCGAAAGCCTCGCCTCCGTCTGGCAAAGAGCGGTTTAATGCGTCAAAAAGTGCGGAGCGTATTTCTTTAGCATAGTGAGCGAGTGTCGAGTCTCCACCGTTCACAATCCGGTCTAAGCCCTTCTTGATGTTGTATGCGGCGCTAGCGTCTATAACGTCGCCCTGCTGCACTTTGCCGAGAATGTTTTCAATCTGCTTATTGAATACCTTGAGCTGATCGTCCTTCATCTCAATTTTGGCGTCTTCTGCTACTTGAGCTAGGTCAGCTATAAAGTCATCATCAGCTCTAACAGAAGTATTCTTCAGAACGTTGTCGAACTCGTTACCTAGTCTGGATTCCGCTGCCTTCAAAGCCCCCGCTAGGTTGTCTGTGTTTTCCCCAATGGTTCTGGAAACAGCCTTGTTGAATGCCTTCTGCTGAGATTCCTTTGCCCCAGCGGAACCGGAGAAAGGCACATAATCAAGCGCCGAGGAGACTACGTTGAGAGGCTTACTGTTAACAACCTGATCGGCACGAACGGGAATCTCTAGCTCCTTCGCACGATTCGCTAGCCTTGCTACGTCATCTGAGACGCTAGCAGACGGAGCAGCTATTTTCCCCACGCCAGCAGCAACGCCTTGACCGACTACGCCGCCAGCAGCGCCTATTGCAGCGTTTTGACCGCGTGAGCCGCCAGTGACTACAGGTTGAGCGCCAGCAAAAGCAGCACCTTCAGCGCCAGCAATGGCATATTTCGATAGCGGATTGGCCAACCTTGTAACAGCGCCAGCCTTGCCCACAAGAGAGGCAGGAGCCGCCACTTGTACGGCTTGACCTGCGATATTGCCCAACATGCCGCCACCAGTATTCATGATGGGCTCATCTATTCTTGCGCGTTCGTCTATCTGGGCTTGAACATTGGAAACATTTGCTGACGTGTCCTGTTTGAACCTTGCCGCCGCATCCGTATATACATTCTCGCCCATGCCGGTGCCGAGAAACTCCATGTTCGGATTTTTCTGGGCAACAGAGGCGGAGGCGTCTGCAAGACTATCTGCCCCGCTAGAAACTAGCTGCTTCACCCCTTCTACAGTGTCAACAAAGGATTTGCCAAGCCCTATACGTGCATTTTCAAGGAATGAGTTGCCTTCGGTTGGGTTTGGTGCCTCTTCTTGCACAGGCTGTGGCCGAGCGGTAGCTATCTGCCCTTTGGCTTCCTTGTAGGCAGCGGCTACAGTTTCGAACTCAGGCGAACCCTTCCTATCCTGGTTCTGGACAATCCAGTTTGCGTATTGGTCAGCAGTAGCCATTTATAGCCCTAGTATCTTGTCAGCTTCTTGCATTACGTTGGATGGTTGGTTGAGGGTGCCGGCGCCAGAACCTGAAGGGATAATCTGCTGCCTACCCTCAAGGGTGTTTTTCCAGTTCTGGTAGTGCTTCTTGATTTCGCCTAGCCTAGCCTTCAATTGGTCTGGGTCTTGCAGTTGATCGAGGGAGGCTACTGTGGATTGCAAAGCTGCAAGCTCTTGAACCGCAACCTGCCCAAGGGCGCCGCCTGTTGGCGAAGCATCACGCATGGCTTGCAGTTCTGCGAAGCCGAGATTTGCCTTGATGGTTTCCAGGTCTGCGGCAAGGTTCCGAGCATCGGTCATTGGCACATTGCGGAGCTGCCCACCAATCCCTGCTGTGGAGTAGCCAACCTTACCGAGCGCCTGATCTACCTTGGAGATAACCCTATCTGCTTGCGCAATAGAAGCCTGAGTCCTGCGTCCTAGCTTCTCGTTCTTCTCGTTCATTTCGGCCTGAGTCTCTTGCTGCTTGATGATGGCGTTTTGACGTGCAATCTCGTTGGCTTCGCGCCCGCGTGTGTCGATTAGGTTTTGACCGCGAATAGTAACGCCGCGATTATCCGCGTCATTCTGCTTGCGGTAGTCGAAATCGCGCTGCTTCCACTGCTGCTCAAGCTGATCCTTCGCATCCAGCGAGGTCAGCATGTATCTCTCTGCCAGCGCCTTGATTTGCGCCGGGTCTTGTGGGATTGTCTGCCTTGCCTCTTCTGCTTGCTGAGTATTTAAAACTCCGAGTTGAACAAGCTGGTCAACGGATGCCAAAGCATTCTCATAAGTAGGATTCTGAGCAACAGCACCGAACACTTGCCCCGTTGCGTCGTATTTCTTCATGCCAAGTTCAAACTTCTTGGATTCGGCATCCAAAGCTGCGCTGTCCTGTTCGGAGAACGTCTTTTGAACTGCTGGCAACTTTGATCCGAGGCCGAGTTCTGCCATGCGCGAATACAAGCGGTTTCGATTTAACGTCCCATCTGGTTCAAGCGCATCGCGATAGGCATTACTCGTAGCATCGGCCTGCTCTGTCTCACGCTGGGCTGCTGCTGTCTGCATTTCAAGGAGTCGATTCTGATTGCCTAGCCCTTGAATCTGCATGGCACGAGCAATAGCCTGCCCACGGTCAGGTATTTGGAATTGAGCAGGACGTACGTTTAGCGGAATGGATGCGTCAATTGCCATGTTAATACCCTCCGCCGTAACCACTCTGGCCACGAAGCACTGTGTCGAGTATTTGGTTTGTTTGATACTGGTTTACGGCATTACCTACGCCGCTAAAAGCATTGCCCCATGCGTTAGCACTGCCGACTATGCCAGCAGCTTTAGCGTTACCGGCTCCAGTCATCAGGTCAGATACATTGTTGGATACGCCAGTATTGACACCTGCATTCAGACCAACAGCCTGCAAGCCCCTGTCAGTCACGCCGGATAGAGTGTTGTAGGTGAACCCCTTGTCATTCATGAACCTGTCGTAAGCTCCAGCAGCCTTGGTTGAGGCGTAGTCGTTGCCGTATTGCATCGCAGCCTTTAGGGTCGCGCCAGAGTCTAAGCCGCCGTTGGAAGCCGCCCTGCGCTCAATGGCTTTCATCCCCTCGTCAAGACCGAACTGCAAGCCGGAGTTGTATACAACGTCGTTGGCCAGGTCATCTTCAGAGAAATTGGCAAGCAGTGATCCGAAGTTTTCGCTGCGAGGCGCATCTTTAGGCAAGCTGCTCATCAATGCCTCGGCTTCTTGCATCCTGCGCCGCGCATCCGAGATTAGCGCCTGGTCTGCTGATCCGGAGCCGTTAGCCATATCCATCCACGGATGAATCGCCACACCCTGGGCAAGAGGGTTTATGTAGCGGCCTGATGAAGATGCAGATGACGACGCTGATCCGCTTGTCAGGCTTTCCAGTTCGCCCTTGGCTTTGTTGTACTCTTTCTTTGCCGCTTCATACTCTGGATTAACACTACCAAGCCCCATCAGGTCGGCAAGCATTCTGTTTGCCCTGTTGCCAGACTGGCGATAGGTCAAGGTTTGCTTGTTCGTCCTCTCTGCCAACCTGCGTTGTTCTTCAATGGCAGCTTGAGCGGCTTCAGCTTGCGCCTCTGCTGCGTCCTCTGCTGAGTCGCCTCCCATCATGCCGCCAGCAAGCGAACCCGCAGCGCCAATAGCTGCGCCTACCCAATGGCAGGTCAGCCAGTTATTCATCATCCACACTGGGTTGAGCAGGTTAAGCATAAATTTCTCCATCAAATAATTCTGTAAACGGTGTCAAACCACTGCGCCTGTGGCATCTACCCAATCCGTTCCTGAGTGCCAAATAGGGTGTCCCAGAGTCGTGTCAAAGTACGGCTTGCCGGGGTAAAGGTTTTTCGTTGGCCTGTTGGCAGTTGTGCCAGAGCGCTGCATATCAGCCATCAGGAGATAAGCGGCGGAGAAGAATTCCTGCCATGCAAGGTTTACGTATCCACGGCTATCCTGTAGCGGGAAATCTAATGGGGGAGCCTTAATCATTTGTTCCCCGGCCTTGCTTCAATGTGTACAGGGACCGTAATCACGCGCTTAACCGGGTCGGTAATCCTGAGCTTGAATGTCCAGTCATACGCAGCGCCCAAACGCCGCCATACGACTCGTTGCAGATACCGGCCTATCTTGCCGAATGACTTCCATTGCTCATTGCCATAGGTGTGCCCACCATCACGCGAGATTTGGAGCATGATTTGCGGGTTGGAGCCTTGCCCTGTGGCGAGTCCGACGCCTGATTCCATATCAAGCGTGACTGAATCAATGATGAGCTGTTTATTACCGTTCGAGATGTGGCGGGAAATAAGCTCCATCGCTATTGGGGCGCCGTTGTCCGTGTAAGAGTCAGGGTTCAGGCGGTACAGGTTGCCATTCTCGTAGTCAGATACGATGATGCGGTTAACGAACTCCACGCCCATCTCTGCTCTGTGCCTCGTGATCTCGTTGCTTTCCAGCCTGCTCCACAGTTTCGATAGCCCGTCATACAGCCAGCTTTCGCCACCAGTGGGGAAATTGACCTGCAACATAGGGTGCCCATCCACCATGTAGCTGAATGCGGTAGCGTCTGAGACTGCGCCGTATTTGTTGATGATGTACTCAAGCTCTGGAGTGGAGAGCCTTTGCGGCAATCCTTGATTCATCCGCGCTATGAACACATCGCCAGCGGGGTTTCTGGCAAGGAAGGCTACCGAGTTGTCATATTTGCAAACACTCGCTGGAGATGCGCAGCCGTACTCAATAGATCCGCCGGAAATCTTCACGAACGGGAAGTCCTGATTGCCTGCGTTCACCCAGAACTCTGTCGACAACTGCCCGAACAGGTAGAGCTTGCCGTTATCAGGAAAAACCCTTACCAGGTCATCCGGATTGGATTCGGCTGAGGCGAAGTCGAGCGCGTCCCACGAGGTTGCGTCGTTGATCGCAGAGACATAGAAACGCTGTGTGCCTGGCCTGTTGATGATGAAATAACCATCCATCCATCCGTTAGTTGATGCGCCTGGGTAATCGCTATCTGTTATCTGCGCAAATGTCGCTGTGGCGTAGGTATAGGTATAACCATCTGTGCCATCGGTCAGCATCAGTTGAGCGCCGTTGTCAGTCAGATAGACACGGCCTGAGGTCGTGTTCAACAAGCCTAGTGAGGTCTTTACCCCTGCGTTATTCACGCTCCATAACGTGCCCCTGTGAACCAAATACAGGAGGTCGTCACGTACATACATGCCACGGATAGGCGTATCGCCAAAGGACGTGAACAAATCAAGTCCAGGCGTTCCGAATATGGCCTTAACCGCCCTGTCATCACCAGGCTGGAACTCGATATAGCAGTTGAGTCTTTCCTGTGACGTAACATTGGTGCTTTTCCCGAACAGGGAAACGCCAAATAGATCAACAGCAGCCATTTAGCGTATCGTCAGGATGCCGTACACAAGCACACTCGTAAGATTGCCTGTGGTCTTTGTGATCTTGTAGACGTAACGGCCTACCAAATCTTCCGTGTTGCTGGTAGAGAAGGTAAAAGTGCTGGACGAAGCGCCTTCAGTGCCTTCTATGGTGAATTCCGGCGTATCGTTGTCACTCACCACACCATAGTCATCACGCCATTGTGGAATGTCCGGGTAAGCCTTGAGCGTGAGCGTTGATGCTGACATATCCGAAGGGTTTAAATCCTCAGTGTCAGTCGCATACACGGTCAAAGTGAGCGTGAACGCGTCACCCGCAAAGAACTCCATATTGCGTCTGTTAGGCTTATTCAGCACAGCGGAGATACTAACGTCCATCAGAAATACTCCGCTTCTACAGGCGTGTCAGGCTTTGGGACAGAGGTATATTGGCGAACCAGCCTGAGTCCCAAATCATAGGTTTTTGATGGGTCTTGCGGAAAGCCGAAGTCGTCGCCTGCATACCATGCAGCCATGAGGACATAAGGCTCTGTGATCTCTTCTGGAATGTCATTGACGGACCAGAGCAACAGCCCTTTGCCAGACAGATCGTAATGTACTGACTTCAGGGCTTGGAGCGCTTTGTTTTGGTCGCCTGCGCTTACGGTTTCCCACGCTGACTGCACCCCCACTCTCTCCAGAGTCCGTGTTACCAGATCGGTTATCTCGGCCATGGGTTACTCCTTGAAAGTGGCTATTGCCTGATAGTTTCTTGATAATGAATTCGTCTGATACTTCAACTTCCTGGTTGAGCGGGAAGGTAATACCGAAGCACTCAATGCTCTCGGCGCTATCCCCGGTCGGATCGCCAATGAATTTGAATTTCATGAAATAAAAGGGCAGAGTTTCCCCTGCCCTATCTCCTTAATTAAGGAAGTACGTAGTAGACGACTACGTAAATGGTGCCAGCAGCGAACACATTCGAAGGCACGTTTGCCTCAACCTGCACCATGGTTTCATTGGTGAAGGTCAGAGGGCCAGTAGCCATCGGGAATGGACGGTAGTTGGAACCAGCAGCCAACAGGTCGGTGATTGCGTCGCCAGTCAGAACTCCGCTATTCACGAAGCCATCGGGGTCGGCAGATTCCGTGCCGTTAGCAGCCCAGCCCACATCCAAGTCCAGAACTTCCGTGCCGGTATCCAAATCGCCGGCATAGAAAGCGCCACCCAATACAACAGCGCCAGCAGGCAGCTTGCACAGCTCAAAGATGTCGCCATCTTCTACTGTTGCAGCTACCGCATAGGAGCCATACGCAACCTTGAGGTTGCCAGCAAAGCCGTGTGCAGCGACTGGAAAGGAGTCAGCAGCGCGGGTGCCAGTTAAAGTTTCAGCAGCCATGTCGTTTCTCCTTAAGCGTCAGCTACGCCAGCGGCATAAACCGTGACGACGCCATGTTGTACAAGATCATCGGTATCGCCACTGCCCTTACCGAACAGCAGTTTCTCGATGCCACGCATTTCCTGAACGCCTACGCCATTACGGAAGCCGTAGTCACGTACATTAGTGGTGGACTTGAGGCGTTGTGCCCAACCCACACCAAGCGCCTGAGCGCCAACCAGGAAGTTAAAGCCAACGTCAATGCCAGCAGCACCCACCCCAGACAGAACGCCGAGTTCAGGGATTTCGCGAATAATCACGCCATCCCAGATTGCGGAGCCGCCAGTGAACAGTGGGTTCTTTTCGCCACGTTCGAGAGCATCACGGCGAGCTTGCTGATAAGCAGAGGACTCGGTGAGGTCGCGGAAGGACAGGCTGTTGGCGAACATGACATACCACTCTTCATCTTCGTTAACGCGGATAGGCTTGATCGCAGGAGATGCGTTTTGAGCCATACGCTTTGCCAGCGATACAACAGCAGGGGTCAGCTTGTCAGCGGTATTGTCGATGTTTGCCAGAGAGGCGGAGTGGTCGTTGCCGGAGTTGTTGGACTTGGCAGCCCCGAACAGAACGCGGTCTGAGTTATCAACCAGCCATGCGTCTTTTTCAGCTTCAGATGCGGATGCATAAGCGGTGCCGTTGATGGACTTCAGCGCAGCGATAATATCGTCACGCATCTTTTCCATTGCCCAGAGCTTCAGGGCCATCTTGCCGGTATTGCGCAGCTCGATAGCGGACTTCTGCTCATCCCACTCGGTAACAACAACAGCGTTACGAAGCGGCTCAACGGTAACGGCCATGGAGCGGCTGTCGAGTTCTTCCTCGTTGCCTTCCAATACCTGATTGCCGGTTACGCCAGCATTGCCCAGCTTGCGGACGTTAGCAAACGTGATCTTGTCGCCTTTCTTGCGGGACAAGTCCTCTTTTACGTGAATGATGGAGTTTTCATTCGTGCCCATGTACCGCTTGAAGCGGTTTTCACGGACGTACTCCATGAAGAACTGGTCATCCCACTGCTGTGGGGTTAAACCAGCTCGTGCAGTAGTTTCTGCCATGATTTAATCCTTAAATGATAGTGTCGAGCGGTGTAGGGCCTGTCCATGTAGTGGCGCGAACGCCTGCTGAACGAGTCCCCGCGAGTGATTGCGGAACCTGTACTTGCGGAGTGGTGACTTGTGGTTGGGCTTGGGCCTGTTCGGATAACACCTTCTGGCGAATTTCCTCTTCAAGCCGCTTGCGGTAGCTTTCGGGGTCGTCGCCCATTTCCTGCATCATCTTGAACTTTCGGCCTTGCTGATAAACCCATTCCCAAGGGTGCGTCTGTTTCGCTAATTCAGCACCAAGAGCAGGGTTCTTGTTCGCGGCTTCCTCGAATACCGCCAGCATCTCGTCCATGTCGGCATGGTCCTTACGGGCCTGTAACTCACTCATGTTCAGCCGCTCGTTCAACACGAGCTTGTGAGCAAAGGAGTACGGGTCCATCTCTTCCTGCTGCTGTGGTTGTTGCTGGGTTTGTCGCGCCTCGCGGAATGCCTTGAGTTCAGCCTCGGCCCGAATGGCCTTTTCCTTCCAGTCTGTCTTTTCCTTGCGTACAGCTTCCAGAGCAGCCAAAGGAACGTGCTTGTCGTGTTCTTCACCAGGCGGCGGTGATTCTGGTTTAGCTTCCGGCTCTGCCTTTGCCTCGACTGCTGGCTCTTGCGGTTCAGGTTGCTGTTCAGTTACGCCCTCTGCATCTTCAACTTGCGGTTGAGTGCCATTCAAAACATCGTCTAGTTCCATCTGTGCTCCACTACGCCCGATTGAAGCCCGGCGGCAGCCTTCACGCCCGAAACATCCCGGCGGCGGATTGCCTGAAGACAGGCATAAAAAAACCCGCCGAAGCGGGTTCTTGGTAAAACTGTGTGATTAGTAGTAGTTCTGCGCCATGGGCGGCTGCGTCATGGCAGCTACCCTTTGCATGGCCTCTAGCTCTGCGTTAGTGGCCTCTGCCTGCGTCTTTTCTATCTGTGCGCCCTTCTGGGCTGCGGATGCTTCCTTGTCGGCTGCTTCAGCGTTTGTCTTGCGAAGTTCAGCCTGTCCGGTAGCCATGGCAAGCTCTTGCCTGAGTTTTCCTATCTCGGCCTGTGCGGCGTCGGATTTCTCCAGCTCATCCAGCAGCGCGTCCTTATTCCTGAGACTTGATGCCTTGATAATGACTTTTGGCGGGATCTGCATACCTGCCTGCGCCAAGCCAGTGAGCATCTCGAACTGCTCTGATTGAAGCGTAGTGATGTCCGGTCCTTCTTCGATGATGATGTCCACATCCAAGCCTGATACGGGGTTCTCGATCTCGACCACTTGAGCCAAGCGGGGGTCGTTAGGCATTAATCCCATGCGCTGCATCTGCATGGCTCGCATTTCTTCCGGCATCTGCATGAGCTTTTCGCCCAATGTGACTTGGCGGTTAAGCCCTACCCACTTGATGTTGCGTTCGTCGTCGGTGACGCGCACCCACTTCTCTTCATTCCAGAACTGCTTGATGCGCATCCATACGGCTTCGTAAACATCGCGTGACCATTGGCGCAAGTCGTCAAGTCCGGGCTCAATCTCAATGGAGCCGCCTTGCTGTTGTACCTGTAGCGCTTTGCCTGATTGATGGCGCGGGTCTTTTCCGGAGAGTGAGGCATTGGGGCCGGAGGCTTGCATTTCCCCTGTCGCTTGCTGTAACAGTTGGAACTGAGCAACTGCCATGTCGCCAGTTGGGATAACGTCAAACTGCATCCCCGGCGTGACCTCAACCATTCCGTCAGGCTTGGCGAGTTCTCTACGTGCAACTTCCATGTCGGGCACAGCGCCCTTCTCGTACTTCACTTGTCGTACGTTAATCAGGTGCAGGGCTTTGGATCTGCGCTTGTTGATTTCGTCCTGCAGACTAATCATGTCGCGTACATGCCCGTAGCGGTTATTCTCGCGGTCGATGTAGGCAGAGCGCATAATCAGCGAACAAGCGGTCTTGCCATCCTTGTCCAGGTATGGGGATAGCTGAGGCTCTACGAGATAGCCGCCCTTGGTGAATGTGCATACCCACCATTGGCCTTGATACGTGTAATGCATCTGCACAACACGAACGCGGGTTCTGCGGTTATCGCACCATGTTCCGTACTTTGGCCTGTCGTCATAGGTATCGGAGATGGAAGTGGATGCGAAGGTGGTCTCCAGCACATCCTCTGCGCCAGGATAGGTTAGTAGCGCATCCTCCTTGTCCATCCAGACTACAATGCCCTTGTACTTGGCATCGCTGAAGTCTCTCTCACGACTATGCGGGTCGTAGAACAGCCGGTCCCACGGAATATATTTGATCTTGACTTCGTAACCGCCACGGCTATTTGGCTCAACAACCACATCAGCGCCACCGAAGCCCTCGATAATCAGGTTTTCGTAGACTTCCGAGCGCACTTCATCGAAGTCGTTCTGGTCTGCAACAAATCTCAGTGCGTCGGTTGCGGCTTCAGCGCCTTGTTCGTCATCTGGGTTGCGGGGGAATGCTTTGGGGTCGGAGCGTATACGGCGCTCGAATCCACGCAGGAACTCAACCTTGCGCTTGATATAGTTGATCGTTAAGGCTGGCTGTTTGCGCTTCTTGAGGATTGCCAGCTCTTCAGCGGTCCACTGGTCGTTGTCGTAATAATCCCGGTCACGTTCGGAGAGTTTGCGAGATTCGTTGGTTAAGTCCTCGGCTTCCTCGAAATAGCGCACGAGCATCGGAACATGATCGTCCGCCTGCTCGGTCTTTGTGTTTAGGCTATTTTCCAAGATTCTTCCTCGTCGTCGTCTTCAAATGCTTTCCTCCAACTGTCGCGGGGAAGGCTCTTCTCGGGTAATGGGGCTATTGCTGGGTGCGCTTCGTCCAGTGCGCGGCCTATGATTGCGGCTGCGTCCACTTCGTCGTCATTCTTGCCAGCGGGGAATTTCAAATACTGTTCTATTACGTCATCGCCTACCTTGCCTTCAGGCAGCCACACGCGACCCGATGAGGCCATAGCCTGGAATGCCCTAGCTTTAGTCGGCTTGTCTGATCCGTGTGGGGAGATAGGCTCTATGCGGCAGTAAGATTCACGCTCACGCATCATGCGCTTGATGAACCCTGCGGCTGACTTCCAGTTGTTGTCATCTTCAGGGAACCAGCAGAAAGGCTTGTATTTGCGGATTAAGCCGCCTTTCTTCTCTTGGCTGCCCACAACCCCATCTGCAACAATATCCAGCGTCTCCTGCGTCCTGAAGCCATCTACAAGGTATATGTCGCCTTGGTGATCTATGCCCCACACACGAACACAGTTGAAGTCGTTGTGTTCTTCGCCACCTGGCGCATGGTCGGATGTGATGTAGTAGTGCAGGTTATCCGGCAGCTTCTTGTAGCGCTTGAACCATTCCTTCTGGAAATACGTTCCTTCATCCGGAGTCGGCTTCTGCTGGTAGAGGCTGGACCATGTGCGCTTGTTCTGTTGAAATGGCTTCCAGTGTTCGTGATTGAACCATTCAGGCCACAGCGTTTCACCGAGCTTGCGGCCTAGGGGGTCGTCGTTACGGTCAGCGATAGCTGGCAAACAAATCACATGCCACGTTCTACCGTCACGCCCTGCGAATACGCCTGATTCTCCGTCCCAATCTTCAGGGAGGATACGTCCTGCTGGGTCGTCCTGATGCCAGCGCGTGAGAATCATGATTTGCGGAGCGCCAGGGATGAGCCGTGAGCAGAAATCGTCTACGTAGGCATCCCACGTCTTTTTGCGTATGGTTTCCGATTCAGCCTGTTCGCGTCCGCGTATAGGGTCATCCAGTATGCCTAGTGCAGCTCTGTTCCCCGTAAGACCGGATAACAAGCCGCCAGACATATATTCAGAGCCATTAGTCAGCGACCATTGGTCTGCTGCGGCATTATCAGCGCTCAGGTTCACTTCCATGAGCGATTGAAAGCTTGGTGACTTGATGAGCTGTCTAGCTCGTCTACCCTGCTTTGCCGCTATGTCTGAGGCGTAGCTGGCGAGAATCACATTACGCCGTGACTTGCGCGACATGAACCACGGCACAAACACTACATCGCTGTAGGTACTCTTAGCTGAGCCAGGCGGCATCAGCACCATGAGGTTAGGTATTGAGCCGTTCTCTACGCCTTGCAGCTTTTCCAGTAACAGCTTGTGATGCGCGGCCAGTGTGCCAAGACGCATGACGGAGAATTGATCTTCCTCGTCAGCATCGGTCAGCGGCACGGTGGGAATGTCCACCATGCAGGCAAAGTCAGGAAGGCTGCGTTTCGCCAGTTCCCGCCTTGCCGCTAATACATCAAGAGGGGTTAACTTTAATGCTGGCGATTGCACGGAGCTGTTCGTCTGTGAGGTTCGACAGGTCTAATGTGTTTCTCTGCTCTATCGGGCCACCGTCTACGCCTGTCAGCTCTTGCGTTACCTTGTCGCCGTATTTCTTGGGCTTGAGCTTTGAGGCAACCCACTTACGGGCATCAACTCTAAGCCTTGCCTGATTAACCTGTTCGGGAGCTGCTTCGTCTGCAATTGAAACGATCTCATCTGCTAATGCCTCGGCCTGTTCTTCCCTTGCCCTCGCGTATTGGTCGCCAAACTCAGGATGCCTATCCAACCAGCGGAACACGGTAGCCTTGTTTGGCATATCAGCAGGGTCGCAGATAGAGCGTAGACTTTGGCCGTTAGAGATGGCTTCGCATATCTTGTCTGCCACCTCTTGGTTGTAGTCTGTTGGCCTTGCCATTTGCTTTATCTGCTCCAGAAATAAAAAAGCCCCGCTGTTATAGCGAGGCTGGGGTGGCTTCTAAGATTAGCTGGCTGAGCATGTAACAGAATGGCTCGCCGTTTCCTTCTCTTGGATCAATACCGCAGCGTTCAAATGTATGCAGCACAACATGCGATAGTTCATGAGCTAGCGTGTGCGGTTCTTCAGCCCATACCAGGTACGTCCACATACCATCATGGCCTTCGCCAGCAGCCATACGGCCAACTTGTGCACACGTGAGAACATCCTCACTTGAAAATAGTCTGCGATGGCTTCTTTCATAATCGTCTTTAGAGGACGCATAGTAGAGATTCCCGTGATATGGGCGAAGAGAGAGCTTCTTCACTAGTAATTTCCGTTAGGAGGCTCTGTTTGCCCCTTAGGGAATGCCGCGTCCTGTCCCTATACACTCGCCTTTCAAATTGAATAGCGGTTGATCTGGGTAAATAATGCGTTCATCGCCTGGCGGGAAACCAAAACTTTGGTGTTCTTCTTTAGCAAGCGCATAAGCAACTTGATACGCAATCTCTGCGTTATCAAATTCGCCCTTGCCGATACAGCCAGCACCACCGCCGTTATCTAATTCTTCATACCGCGTTACAACATAACGAGTCACAGGGCGCACCTTGTATTCGATCTTCATGATTCACCTTTCCGCATCCGCAGATGCCATAAATGAAAAAGCCCCAATGAAGGGGCAGTTGGTGCCTTCCGGCTCGATGGCGGCACAGACCATCTGTTAACGTGGAGCCTATCCCGTTTAGCAAGCTCGTAAGCTCAGGGGAATGCGAAATTGGTAGTGTGCACCAGTGCTGATCTCTGGCATCGCGGCGTGTTCGATTGCGCCCGTATTCTCGCGTATATTCCGGGTCATGGTCACAGCGTATCAGCCTACGCATTGCACACAGCAAAGCTCTCTAATCCGTAAGCACCAGGGAGATAGAGTCTCTAGTGAGTAGAGGTGTATTGGGTTAGAGGAGCTTTGCAATGCACAATAAAAAGGCCCCGACCATTTCTGGAAGGAGCCTTTCTGTTCTCGCAACAGGTTAGCAGCCTGCTACTTCCCATATATGCCTATATAGGCGTTGGTGCCGGTCAGCGCAATACTACTGATGACTAATGAGGCTGCGAACCCTCTTTCCAGTTCATGCTGGACATTTCCATTCCGTATCGCATACGGTTTTTATCAATCATCATGAGTATTACGTTTCTTACGGCGAAGCGAGGCCATCAACTGCCTCGGATTTAATTATTCTTCTAACCGTTGAACTATTGTACGTTCGTACAACAAGCTTGTCAACCCCTGTCAAGATATTTTTTCAAACTAATTACTGTGTCCTTCATTTCGCCAGAGTAGATCCCTTCCACTATCAGGTAACGCCGTGACCAGTTCTTCAGATACACATCCAGCGTTACGCCAAGGGCTTGTGCGCGTTCATTGTCTGTGTGCCTATGCAATCCACTACCCTGACATGAATGGCACGTTATAACGCGTTCCCCTGCCTTCAGTTCCTTGCGGCCAGCACAACTCCTGCAGAATTTGAAAGCGGCTTCCTTGATAACCTGATTGCAGATGCGAATGGTCATTTCCCTAGAGGCTTGCTTGGAGAACTTGGCATTAGCTTTCTTTGCCAGCAGATAGACAACCTGCTTGTATGCCTTGGGCTGTAGTGAGTCGATCAGGTGGATAGCTTCTACGCCCACAGGGGAATACTTAGCGGTGTAGCCTAGGGCCTTAATCTTATCTATGGATGTTTCCCATTCTTTTTCCTCCAGGTGAGATGAGTTAATGGCTGAGGCTACTGATTCACGCATATGCGTCCTTTCTAGGAATTGCTTATCAACCGAGTCCAACAAATGAACATGAGTCGGTGTTGTGTGTCTGGCATTTGGGATGGGAGCATGGGGAGCCTTTGCTTATTCGTCTTGGGTTAACTTCAGCAGTTCTTTTTCGAGATGCCGAATGTAGGTTCTGAGACAGCTATTGATAGCTGACAGCCCTATGCAAACGACCAGCAACCATGTGAACCATTCTGGGAAAGTTATCGTTATCATCCATGCATCCTTTCTGAACCATGTTTGTTTATTGATGGATAAAATCTACCCAAAGGGTTTTTGTTCATTCGATCACTGTGCTAATAGGCTGGGGTGCCGAGTATCAGGCTTTGGGTATAAATGCTCTAACTGCCATTTCATATATCCTGCTGGGGGCATCTCACTTCTCCTTTTCCAGTTCCTTACACTTCATCTTGTAATGCGCTAAACATCTGTTTTGTTCATTCGGTTACAGCTTCGGGATGCTGGGTTGCAGAACATCCGGCAGTGTTAGTGCTGCTGAATTTCGTTTGCCTTGGCCTGTACTTTGTTGGCTATGTCTCGCAAGCTATACGCGACTTCTAGGCCGACTTTCTTGCTTGGGTTGTAGTTGAGGCAAGTCATAATTACGTTCATAGCCGCTCCTATTGCTACAGCGGATTGTTTGCCAGCGCATAGCCCTAGAAACGCGGCTGTAAGTTGCTCCATCTGTGCTTCTGTTGCGTCTTGCTTGCTCATTCTTGGTTCTCCTTGGTTATCTCTTTGCATTTGAGTTTGTAATGCGCTATCAACTGCTTTAATTCGTCTATGGTGTAGTGCTTGGCTTCGTGTGGGCCTTCTAGCCATTCCACTACTTCCCTACCGACCTTCTGTAGCAATCCAGTTCGGTAATTGATGATGTTTCCGGACAGGTGGTTGTTACAGGGGGCGCATTGTTTGTGAACGTTACGCTCGTCAAATCTAAGCTCCGGATTTGCGCCCACTGTTCGATAGTGACCGGCGTGGTACTGACCGCTATGAAACCTCTGGCAAGATATGCAGGGCTGATCTGCATCACGTAACCGAATAAACCTGTTAAACACATGCTGCGCCTCCTTGAGCCATTGGCTCCTTGGTTTGATTCTTTCCTTCGCCTCACGTAATGCCTGCCTCTCGCGCTTCTCTCTGACTGCTGCCACCTTCTTTGCGTGGGCTGTGGCAAAGGCAACCTGGCATTCGTACTTGAAACATACTTTCCTGATACTGTTGGGCGGGGAGAATAGGTCTCCACACTCTTTGCATTTCTTGAGCTTTATCTTGTCCTTGGGGATCAAGCTGCCTGCTCCACATCTAGCACTAGGTCACAGTTCTCAGCAGCCCATTGCAGCGTGTAGGTGATGAGGTCTGCGTATTCGCTTCTGCCGGCTGTTTCTGATGGCCGTACACCTCGATACCACTTGCCGTTGATCTGCCACTCATCCATGCCGAAATAATCGGTTTTGATGGCTTCCTTGACCTTGCCAGGGGTTAGCCCTACGTGGTCGCCAATGATCTTGCAGAGAACGTGAAACTTCTTACGCTGGTCATGCGTCTTTGGTTTTTCTCTTCCGCATGTAGGGCACTTAGGCATTAGCGTCATCCCTGCTTGCGTATTCGGAGCGCTCTACTGATTCATAGGCAGAGGCAATACTTTGTTCATTAGGCTTCTGTGCTAATGGGACGGGTTGCAGAACGCTTGGCGCTGGTGGTAAAGGCATCCAATGGGTGACTTCGTTTATCTCATCAAAAGTCATGGTGTCGGCCCATGCTCCGCAATACCATTGCGCGACTATTGGCTCTTGAGCAGTGCCGCCAATCCAGACCAATACATTGCTTCCGTCCGCAGGCATTCCGTTCTCAACATTAATCCATTCCATCGCGCTTCCTTTCTGATCCATGCCTATTTACCGAGTAACCGACAA
>Ga0196971_1000811_pt1 | contig 18081 bp, 16 predicted proteins | sample S1v_1013CmetaG_FD_148660 | JGI IMG/M metagenome (GOLD analysis project Ga0196971, IMG submission 148660) | Soil microbial communities from Anza Borrego desert, Southern California, United States - S1+v_10-13C | ecosystem: Environmental > Terrestrial > Soil > Desert | place: USA: California... | reverse complement strand
TCGCCCCTTGCGCGCGCACTTCGGCGTCCGCCGCATCGAGCGCGCTCGCACTCTTCAGTGGCCGCCACCACAGATATGTCCCGTGTCCGAACCGCTTTAGCGCGCCGCCGATCGCGCGCGCCGACAGCGCGAGTTCATCCGGCGCTTCGTAGGGCGGATCGATCAGCACCAGCCCACGCCGCTGCGCCGGCGGCAGCAGCGCGCTCAAGGCTTCCCAACCATCGCGCGCATGCACCTGCACATTTGGCTGCCGCGGCAGTGAGCGGCGCAACGCCGCGTATTCCTCCGGATGTAGCTCGCAAGCCATCAGCACATCGTCGGCGCGCATCTGTGTCGTCACTAAAGCCGGCGAGCCCGGATAGACGCGCAAACTCCCGTCTTGGTTGAAGCTGCGGACCGCCTCGAGATAGCGCCCCACCAGCGGCGGGGGATCTGGCCAGCTCCAGAGCCGGCTGATCCCGTCGCGCCATTCGGGACTACGTTCGGCTTCCTCGCTTGCCAGATCGTAGAGTCCGCGCCCCGCATGCGCATCCAGCACCGCGAACGGCGCCGGTTTGCGTTTTAGCGCGTTAAGGCAAAAGAGCAGCACGGCGTGCTTGAGAACGTCGGCGTGGTTGCCCACGTGGAAGGCGTGGCGATAATTCACGTATTGGACCTAGCTTTTAGCCCGAGTTCAGGAAAGGGGCGTTGATGGAAGGCTTTCGCGATAACGCGTCCGCGCACCGCTACGAATTGGATGCGCCGGAAGGCATGTCGTTTGCGAACTATCGCGATATCGCCAGCGTGCGCGTCATCCTGCACGTGGAAACGCCAGCAGAGGCGCGCGGGCGCGGCTATGCGCAAAAGTTGATGGACGCGATCGTCGCTGAGGCGCGCGAGCGTGGTCACCTGCTGCGCGCGAGCTGTTCCTACGCCGTTGCGTACTTCCGCCGCCACCCAGCCACGCAGGACGTGCAAGCCTAGTTCGGCTCCACCGGAAAGCCCTTTTCCCGCCAAGCCTTCATGCCGCCGTCGAGCGCGACCGCGCGGGTGAAGCCGAGCTTGCGCAGCGTTGCCGCCGCGAGCGTCGAGATCTTGCCGAACTCGCAATAAGTGACGATCCGTGCTGTCGGGTCGGGCAGCGCCTCGTTGACGCGCAGCTCCAGCACGCCGCGCGGCAAATGCTTGGCGTTCGGGATGTGGCCCGCTTCGAATGCGTCCTTCTCGCGCACATCGAGCACGATGAAATCGTTCGCGCCGGCTTCGGCCCGGGCCTTCACTTCGTCCATCGACATGAACGGCACTTCCGCCGCCGCTTCGCTGAGCATTTGCGCAACGCTGACGCCGCCGCTCATGTTGACCCGCAGCGCCTCGGTCAGATGCTCCGGCATCGACAGCGAAAGCGTGCGCATCATCTCGACGAATTCGGCGCGGTCGGTCTTTTGCAAACGCGGGTTCGACCGGCGCTCCTCTTCAATCGTCGAACACGAATGGCCCTTATAGACGTGGGCCGGATAGACCTTCATTTGCGGATCGAGCTTCAGCAGCTTGTTGAACAGGCTGTCGTAAAGCTGCTCCGGATCGCCGCTCGGCAAATCCGTCCGCCCGGTTGCGCCGATCAGCAGCGTGTCGCCGGTGAAGACCCGATCGCTGGCCACCAGGCAGATTGCGTCGCGCGTATGCCCCGGTGTGTGCAATACGGCGAGGCGGATGTTGCCGACCTTGATCACGTCGCCTTCATCGACGCGGAGATCAGGATAGGGCGCCGGCGATAAGCGATGCGCCACGGCCGGTACGCCGAGCTGTTCGCTCAATTGTTTCGTGGCGCTGAAATGATCGGCATGCGTATGCGTGTCGATCACGTAGCGGATGCGGACGCCGTGCTGCGCGGCCAGCGCTTTGTAGCGCTCGATCTGGCGCACTTCGGGGTCGATCACCGCTGCGGCGCATGTCTCGCTGCAGCCGATCAAGTACGATTGACAGCCGCCGGCCGCGACCTGTTCGAAAATCATGGCTTCCCTCTTCGTGGCTCAGAATCCACTTTTCCGAGGGAACGCGCAACCGCTCCCGCCAGCGGCGGGAGCGGGGGGCTCGGTTAACGCGGCTGCGGGACGACGCGCAGATAGGGCTTCACACTGGTCCAGCCGTTCGGGAAGCGGGTCTTGGCTTCGTCGTCCGACACGGACGGGACGATGATCACGTCTTCGCCGTGCTTCCAATTTACCGGCGTCGCGACCTTATGAGTGGCGGTCAGCTGGATCGAATCCACCAGACGCAGCACCTCGTCGAAGTTGCGGCCGGAGCTCATGGGGTAGATCAGCATCGCCTTGATCAGCTTGTCCGGGCCGACGATGTAAACCGTGCGCACGGTCGCGTTCGTCGCTGCAGTGCGGCCTTCGGACGTGCCCCCAGTCTCCGCCGGCAGCATGTCGTAGAGCTTCGCGACGTTGAGATCGTGATCGCCGATCATCGGATATTGCACGTCGCCGCCGGTGACTTCCTTGATGTCGGCGCGCCAGCGTTCGTGGTTTTCGACCGGATCGACGGAAAGCCCCATCACCTTCACGTTGCGCTTCTTGAACTCGGGTTCGAGCTTGGCGAGGTAGCCAAGTTCAGTTGTGCAAACCGGCGTGAAGTCTTTCGGGTGCGAAAACAGGATGCCGTAGCTATCGCCGAGCCATTCATGAAATTTGATCCGGCCATGCGTGGTCTCGGCTGCGAAATCGGGGGCTTTATCGCCAATGCGCAACGCCATGGGAGTCTCCTTCAATGCTGAGCGCCCGATAGCACGGCGCATCGGGCGCGGCTAGAAAAAGGGAATCAGTAACGGGCGTTTCCGCAAGATGGACAGTGATCCGGATGCGGCAACGGGGGCTGGCGAATGAAGCGAGTGTTAGTTTGGTTCGGCGCGCATCCCTTGCGCCCGGCGATCGCCAGCATCGCGGCGATCCTCGCGCTCGGCGCAGCCGCCAAGCTAAGCGGTGCGCCGCAGCTGGAGCGTGACTGGTATCCCTACCTCGGCCGCACGGCGCAGGTGGATATGGTGGGGCAGGGCTTCGCGATCTCGCCGGTGAGCGATTGGAGCTATGCGCGCGAAGGCGTCGCGCGCGAGCGCTACATCGAAGCGTCGTACACTCTCGACGAGTTGCGCGAGGTCTGGTTCATGCTGGAGCCGCAGCCTGGTTCGCAGCTGGCGGCGCACACGCTGTTGCTGTTCGAATTCGAAGGCGATCGGCTGCTCGGCCTCACCATCGAAGCGCGCCGGGAGCAGGGCGAGGAATATTCGGCGCTGCACGGCGCTTTCAACGCGTTCGAGCTGGCTTATGTCTGGGGCACGGCGCGCGATTTGCTGACCCGCCGAGCGGTGATGTTGGGCCACGAAGTGTTTCTCTACCCAGTTAGCATCACCGACGAACAAAAGCGTGTGCTGCTTACACGCCTGCTGCATCGCACCGATTATCTCGAAACGCGGGCGCGCTATTACAACACGATTACCTCGAACTGCACCAATGAGCTGGCGAAGGCCGCCGGCTTCAACTGGGCCCCGGCTTACATTCTCACCGGGCGTTCGGACGAATATTTGTTCGAACGCGGCATCCTTCCCGGCGCCAGTTTCGAACAGGCGAACGCGCGATCCGATATCACGGCATTCGTGCAAGCGTTGAACGAAGCCCCGCCAGCGTCGTTTGATGCGGAGCTGTTGCGTGAACTGCGCCGGCGGCACACGCACTGATCACTTGCTTGCGCGGATCAGCGCGTTGCGCTCCTCGGCGGCAAGCGCGCGCCATTTGCCTTCGGGCAGGTCTCCGAGTTGAAGCGGGCCGATGCGGGTGCGCAGGAGATCGGTGACTTCGAGATCGACCAGTTCACACATGCGCCGGATTTGCCGATTGCGGCCTTCAGTCAACACGAAGCGGAGGCGCTGGTTTTCGGCTACGCTCACTTTCGCGGGCTTCAGCTGCTTGCCGTCGAGCGCAAGGCCATGCCGGAGCAAAGCGAGTTTCTTGTCGGTGATTTGACCGGCGACGCGGACGAGATAGTCCTTGTCGAGCTTCGAGGTTTCGCCGATCACCGCTTTGGCCAGCACGCCGTCTTCGCTCAGCAGTAGCAGCCCGCGCGAGTCCTGGTCGAGCCGTCCTAAGGGCGCAAGACTAGTGCGTTTGTCCGGCATGTTCTGCGTTGCGCCGATCAGGTTCGCAGGCGTCAGCAAGCGCGCCGCAGGAATCTGATCATGCTCCGGCTGCGCCGAAACGAAGCCGACCGGCTTGTTGATCAGCACCGAAATCTGTGGCGCTTCGTTGCCGGTATTCACCTCGATCGTTTGGCCGCGCTCGATCTTGCGCCCCGGCTCACCAACGCGTTGACCGTCGATCGAGACCAAGCCCTTGGCGATCAGCTCTTCGGCCTCGCGCCGTGAGCACACGCCTTCGCTGGCCAAGTATTTGTTGACCCGCTGCGGCGCCTCGCCGTCATAGATTTTTCGCCAGGACACGCCGTTCATTAGCGGCAGACGGCGCTTTCCCGCAATGCGCGCAAGCGCCGCTCGGCCATGGGCTGGATTTGTTGCTCGTCGCGCAGGCAGACGAGCGCCTGGTAAAGCTGAACCGCCCGCGCCCGCTCTGGGGGCGATCCGCTGCGCAAGAGGTCGGCCAGGTTGAACATGGAGGGCGGATAGTTCTGCCGCGCCGCCCGCTCGTAAAGCGCCCGCGCCCGTGCCGGATCGCGGGCGACATCGCGCCCGTCGCGAAAGAGCGTGGCTAGCAGATGCAGCGCATCGACCTGATCGCCCTCCGCCGCGCGTTCCAGATAGGGCAGCGCCGCCGCCGCATCGCGCGGACCCGCCGGGCTGTCGCGCAGCCAGCGGGCGTAGAGGAATTGGCCGCGCGCATCGCCGCGCTCTGCGGCTGCGAGAAAATAGCGTCCCGCTTCCGCTTGCGAGTCCATCGCGCGCCGTTCCGAGAGCAACTCGGCATAATCCAGCTGCGCCGGCAACCAGCCCAGCCGGGCCGCTTGCGCTAGCCGCTCGCGCGCCGTGATCGCATCGATGCCGGCATGCGGGGCTGAACGCTGCAGCACCCAGGACAAATAAAGTCCCGCTGCTTCGTTCTGTTCGGCGCTTTGATCGCAATATTCGCGCGCCGCTGTCGGGCTCGGCAGGAAGCCTTCGGCCCCGGCCAAGTGGCCCAAGCACGCCAACGCTTGCGCCCGCGCATCGCCCGAGGCGGCGCGACGTTTGATGCGGTCGTCGTCGCTGAGTTTTTGGGCCGCTACGCGCCAATTGTGCTGCTGCTCCAGTTCGCTCCAGCTGATGGGCAGAGCCTGGGGCGCCTCGAGTGGGGCGGAGGTCGGCGCCGCTTCGGCCTGCGTTGTCGTCACCAGAAATTCGCCCGACCGCACGGCTTGCATCACCCGGCCCGCGCCGTAGCCCAGCGCAAACAACATCGCTACGCCGGCCGTGAACACGGCCACACTCTGTAGCACCCGCCGCGGCGGCGAAGGCGGGCGCGCCAATAGAGCGGCGCGCGCTTTGATCAAAGCATCCGGCAGCGCTTCGGCTTTGCCTTCGGTAGGCGCGAGCTTGTCGATCGCGGCGAGCAGGGCGGTGAATTTTACCTTGAACGCGGTGCGGTCGCGCGGCGCAAGGTCGATCGCCGGCGCGGCGCGGAATGGAGCTGGGATCACCTCCGCCCGTGTGGCGGCGCAGACGAGCTTGTTCTGCTGCAGCGCCATCGTCGCCAGCACGGCCATCCAGGTCGGCGGCTCGGCCCCGGTCCAGAGCGCAACGACGCATTTTGCGGTCTCGATCAGCGGCCCGATCTCGGTTTCGCCCGGCGTACTCGCCGCCGCATCGAAGCCCAAAGCGACCAGCGCCTCTGCCAGTCCGCGCGCCCGCGCCTCGTCCGTGGCTGGCGCGGCTATGAAGACGTCCGCCATACTCTCCCTCGCCTGCTATTTTGAACCGGGCAAGGCGCAGGCGCGTCAAGCGCGCTCGAACAACATGGACGCGTCTTAAGCACGGCGGCTTCCATGACCACCATGTGAGGAAATTCTCGACGCCGTGTCGGCCAAGGCCGTAAGCGTGCGTCTTTAGATTATGAGGCCCTATCCGATGCTCTACACCGTGCTTTGCTACAACGACGAAGCCGCCGTCTTCTCCTGGACCAAGGAAGAGGACGACGCGGTTATGGGCCGGCTCGAAATTGTGCATAAGAAGTGGGAAGCGCAGGGTAAGCTGAAGCCGGCGATCCGGCTTTTGCCCACTTCGGCGGCGACGACGCTGCGGAAGAAGGACAATGAAGTCCTCGACGGCCCGTACGCCGAGACCAAAGAGCAATTGCTCGGCTTCTACGTGATCGAGGTAGATAACCTCGAAGAGGGGCTGCAGTTCGCCCGCGAACTCGCCGTCGCCAATCCGGGCGGCGCGTATGAGTTGCGGCCGATCATGATCTATCAGCCCGGCGGCCCGGTGGAGCCGCGCTAGGCCGTGAGCGACCTTGCCTGGATCGACGGCGCGCTCGTCTCCGCGCGGCCCCAGGCGGTGGCGGCGCTGCTGCGCTATTTTCGCGATCTCGACCTGGCCGAGGAGGCTTACCAGGACGCTTGCCTCAGGGCGCTGAAGAACTGGCCGAAGAATGGCCCCCCGCGCGATGCCGCGGCGTGGCTGATCATGGTCGGCCGCAATGCGGCGATCGACGTGACGCGGCGACGGGCGAAGCAGACAGCGCTGCCGGACGAGGATCAAATCTCCGACCTCAGCGACGTCGAGGGCGATGTCGTCCAGCGTTTGGACGAAGCTGATTACCGCGACGACGTGCTGCGGCTGCTGTTCATCTGCTGCCACCCCGATCTGCCGGCGACGCAGCAAGTGGCGCTGGCTCTGCGCATTGTTTCCGGACTGACGGTGCCGCAGATCGCGCGCGCGTTTTTGGTTGGCGAAAGCGCGATGGAGCAGCGCATTACGCGGGCGAAGGCGAAAGTCGCCGGCGCTGGTGTGCCGTTCGAGGCGCCGGACGCGGTGGAGCGGTCGCAGCGTTTGGCTTCGGTCGCAGCGATGATTTATCTCGTGTTCAACGAGGGCTATTCCGCCGCCGATCCGGGAAGCGACCGCGCATCGTTGTGCGACGAGGCGATCCGGCTCGCGCGGCTGTTGCTGCGCATGTATCCGGCTGAGCCAGAGATCATGGGCCTGCTCGCGCTGATGCTGTTGCAGCACTCGCGCATCGCTGCGCGCTTCGACACGGCGGGCAACGCTATTTTGCTCGACGACCAGGACCGCACGCTGTGGAAGCGACCGCTGATCCAGGAAGGCTTGGTGTTGATCGACAAAGCCATGCGCAGCCGCGCGCCGGGGCCGTACCAGATCCAAGCCGCGATTGCCGGTTTGCACGCACGCGCCGATACGCCCGATGAAACGGATTGGGCTGAGATCGATGCGCTTTACCAAGCGCTCGAGCGGCATACGCCATCGCCCATCGTCACGCTCAACCGCGCCGTCGCCGTGGCGAAGCTCAGCGGCCCGCAAGCAGCGCTCGACCTGATCGCGCCATTGGCCGAGCGGCTCGACGGATATTTCTATTTTCACGGCGTGCGCGGCGCGTATCTGAAACAGCTGGGCCGCACCAAGGAGGCGCGCGAGGCGTTCAACCGCGCCATCGCGCTGGCGAACACCCCGGCCGAAGCGACGCATATCCGCCAGCATCTCGATAGCCTGGAAGCGGAAGCTGTGAAAAAATAGGGCGGCGTGTCGGGACGCGTCAGCGTCGTTCGTCCTAGAAGCAGCAACAACGACGACTGAAGGACGACGACAATGACTGAACAAGCCAAGCACGAACTGGTGCTCGACCTCACGCTCGATGCGCCGGCGGACAAGCTCTTCCGCTGCTACGCCGATCCGAAGCTGCTGCAGCAATGGTTCGCGCCGCGCCCATGGACGATCAAGAGCACCGACATCGACTTCCGTCCCGGCGGCCGCATGGCGTTCGTGATGGCCTCGCCCGAAGGCGAGGAATATCCGAACGCCGGCATCTATCTCGACATCGTGCCGAACAAGCGGATCGTCACCACCGACGCGATCACGCCGGACACGTTCGAACCGTCGGGCCCGTTCATGGTGGCGGAGATCACGTTCGAGGATCTCGGCAACGGCAAGACCAAATACCGCGCCGTCGCCCGCCACTGGACGGACGAGACCAAGAAGCAGCACGAGCAGATGGGCTTCCACGAAGGCTGGGGCCAAACCGCGCGCCAGCTCGAAGCGCTCGCCAAGACGATCTGAGCCGAGCCCGACCGCGGCGAAGCGCGCTCTCGCGAAAGGCGAGGGCGCGCTTTTCTTTTCGGGCGTGTCCTGCGTCAGGACGGCCCGTAGCGGCATTCGACCTTGCGGGCGCGAAGCGCCGCGGGGTAATCCGGGTGCTGAGGATTTCGATGAAACTGAACGCGCGCTTCATTCAGCTGCCGGTAGCCTATGACGTTGAACGCCTGCGCGCGGAGATTACGGCGCTGGGCGAGGACGCTTGGCGGCCGCACCCGGAAGGCTTCCAAGGCAACGACTTCATCCCATTGATCGCCGCCAATGGGGAGCCGGGTGACGAAAGCTTTGAAGGTCCGATGCGGCCCACTGAGCATTTGAAAGCGTGCCCGTACCTGATCGATGTGCTCGCTAGTCTCGGCGCCGCATGGGGCCGCACGCGGCTGATGCGGCTCGGGCCGCACGCGGACGTCAACCCACACGTCGACGTCAATTATTACTGGCGCGACCGCATGCGGGTGCACGTGCCGATCATCACTCAACCGACCGTGCGCTTCCATTGCGGCGATCAAGAAATCAACATGGCCGCCGGCGAGTGCTGGATCTTCGACACGTGGAGCTTGCACAAGGTCGAGAACAACGACGAGCGCTTCCGCGTCCATCTGGTTGCTGACACCGTCGGCGGTGAAGGCTTTTGGGACTTGGCCGCGCGCGGCAAGGCCGTGGGTTTTCCGGCCCCGCCGAACTGGACTCCCGAAAAGATCGAGCCGCGCGATACGCCAGTCGCGGCGCTCGATCTTGAGAGTGTCAACGCGCCGGCGGTGATGAGCCCATGGGAGGCGGCCGATCACATCAATTTCCTGCTCGGCGAAGTGCAGCCGAACCAACCCGCTATTCCGGGCGTGCGGCAGGTCGTCGTTCATTTTCTGCACAAATGGCGCGCGCTTTGGTCGATCTATGGCGAGTCGCGCGAGGGCTGGCCGCGCTATCGCGCCGCGCTGAACGCGTTCACCGAAGATCTGAAGACGGCCCAAGCGCACACGATCCGCTTGCGCAATCGCGCCTCGTTCATGACGGCGCTTTCGTATTTGGTGCTGTCGCCGGGTTTGGCCGACAATTCGCGCAATTTTGCGATCGGCGAAGTGCGCGAAAATCCCGATGCGGCGCCGCAGGCCGAGCGTGCGCCCTCGGTGTCGCGTATGCCCAGCGAACCAGATCCCGAGTTCGACCGGCCGATCTTCATCGTCAATCCGCCGCGCTCTGGTTCTTCGCTGTTGTTCGAGACGCTGGCCCAGGCGCCGGGGCTCTATACGATCGGCGGCGAAAGCCACAACCTGATCGAGGGGATACCGGCGTTCAATTTGGCGGCGCAAAAGTTCGCATCCAACCGGCTGGGTCGCGAGCACGCTCTGCCAGCGCCGGTGCAAACGTTGCGGCTGCGCTTCCTGCAGTCGCTGAAAGACCGCGAGGGCCGTGCGCCAACCGGCGGCCGTATTCGCATGCTGGAGAAGACGCCGAAGAACGCGCTACGCATTCCGCTGCTGCACGCGGCGTTTCCGGAGGCGCGCTTCATCTATCTTTATCGCGACCCGCGCGAAGTGCTGGCCTCGATGATGGAAGCCTGGGAGTCGGGGCGCTTCCGCACCTATCCGACGCTGCCGGGCTGGACCGGCAAGCGCGCTTGGTCGCTCCTGTTGACGCCGGGCTGGCGCGATCTTGGACCGCTGCCGCTGAACGAGGTGGTCGCCGGGCAATGGGCGGCGGCGACGCAAGTGCTGCTCGACGATCTGGACGAGATCGCGCCCGATCGCGTCGCCGTGGCGCGTTACGATGCGCTGATTTCCGACCCGGACGCCGAAGTGCGCCGGCTCTGCGCGGCCGTCGATCTGGACTGGGACCGCAAACTTGAAGGCGGCTTGCCGCTGGCGCGCCATACCGTGTCGAAGCCGGAAGACGGCAAGTGGCGGGCGCGGGAAGCGGAGATCATGGCGGTGTTGCCGAAGCTTGAGCCGCTGATGCAGCGCGCCGCCGCTTTCGCGCAGCGATGAAGTGTTGAGCCGATGAGCACGGCCGCACACGCGCTTGTCTCGCAAGCGTTGAAGCTGATGAACGCCGAGCCGGCGCAAGCGGAAGCATTGCTGCGCGCGGCGCTCAGCGCGGAGCCGGGCAATAACGACGCACAATTGCTGCTCAGCGAAGCGCTGCGGCGCACAGGCGATCTCACCGGCGCGCTGCAATTCGCGCAGATGCAGGCGCGGGCGCGGCCGCAATGGTTCGGCGCGCAGCGCCAGCTCGGCGTGGTGTTGGCGGAGCAGGGTCAAGCTTTGCCGGCGGCGGTGGCGTTTCAGCGCGCCGCTGAGCTCAATCCGGCGCATCCGACGATCTGGCGCGACCTGGGTGAGCAAAGTGCGCGGGCGGGCGATCAGAAAATGGCCCGCAGCGCTTACGCGCGTCACGGTTCGATGGCGCCGGAGCCGGCGCTGAAACCCGTTGCGGAAGCGCTTGCCGCGGACGATGTCACCGCAGCGGAAGCGAAGCTGGCGGAGCATTTGCGCCGCTGGCCGGATGATGTGGCCGCTTTGCGGATGTTGTCGGAAGCGCAGGCGCGCGCCGGGCGAACCGCCGATGCGGAAGCGACGCTGCGTCGCGTACTGGAAATTGCGCCGGAGTTTGGTTTGGCGCGGCATGCGCTGGGGCAATTGTTGATGGGGCTTGGCCGGCTCGAAGAGGCGGACGCCGAGGCCAATGCGCTGCTGCTGATGGATCCGCACAATCCAGGCTCGCGACGGCTGAAAGCGGCGATCCTCACGGCGCTCGGCGAGTTCGATCAGGCGATGGCGGTTTACCAGAAGCTCCTGAAAGACACGCCCACGCATGCGGGCACGTGGATGAGCTATGGCCACGTGCTGAAAACGGTCGGCCGCAGTGACGAGGGGATCGAGGCGTATCGCAAGAGCATCGCGCTCGAGCCGCGCATGGGGGTTTCCTATTTCAGTTTGGCGAATTTGAAGACGTTCAAGTTCAGCGCCGCCGATCTTCGGCAGATGGAAGCGCAACTGGCGCGCGATGATCTGACGACGAATGATCGCGTGCATCTGCTCTATGCGCTGGGCAAGGCGCATGAGGATGCGAAGGAAGTTGAGCCGGCGTTTCAGCGCTATGCCGAAGGGGCGAAGCTCTATCGCGGCACGATCAACTATGATCCGTCGCGGCTCACGGCTTTGGTGGAGATGAGCGAGCGGCTGCTGACGCCGGAATTTTTTGCGGGGCGTTCCGGCGGCTGCGAGGCGGAGGATGCGATTTTCATCGTTGGTCTGCCGCGGGCGGGATCGACTTTGTTGGAGCAGATTCTGGCCTCGCACTCGATGGTCGAAGGGACCATGGAGCTCGGCGATTTGAACGCGATTGCGTTCGACCTCGGCGGCGGCGAGGCGGATGCGGTTTATATCGATAAATTGCCCGCGCTCGATGCGGCCGAGCGCAAGGCGTTGGGCGAGAAATATCTGCGCACGACGCGAATTCAGCGCAAGGAAGGCAAGCCGCTCTTCATCAACAAGATGCCGAATGATTTTCGCCACGTGGGGCTGATCCAGCTGATCTTGCCGAACGCGAAAATCATCGACGCGCGCCGGCATCCGATGGCGTGCGGCTGGTCCTGCTTCAAGCAGCATTTCGCCATGGGCCAGCACTACACCTACGATCTCACCGAACTCGGCCATTACTATCGCGACTACGTTCGGCTGATGGCGCATTACGACCAAGTGCTGCCGGGACGCGTGCATCGGGTGATCCACGAAGAGCTGGTCAACGATCCCGAGCCGCACATTCGCGAGCTGCTCGATTATTGCGGACTTCCTTTCGAGGAGGCGTGCCTGAAGCCGCACGAGACCGAGCGCGCGGTGCGGACGGCGAGTTCCGAACAGGTGCGCCAGCCGATCAGCGCCAAAGGTTTGGACTCCTGGCGCACGTTCGAGCCGTATCTGGACGAGCTAAAAACAGCACTCGGCGATGTGCTGACTGCCTATCCGCACGTTCCGCGCGGGAACTAAGGCCGATCTTGGCCGTTGATGCGGCGTGCATTTCACTACGTCTCAAGGATAAGCCATGCCCACGGCGACGAAATTCAGCGCCGGCGAGCGCGTGTCCATTACCCGCATCACCGCGTTCACGGCGCCCAGCGGCGTCTACGAAGTGATCGGCGCATTGCCGCGCGACGCCGGCCCGCAACGCTATCGCGTGCGCAACCCCAGCGAAAACTTCGACCGCATCATGGACGAGGCGCGCCTGGAAGGGCTGAACGCGGAACAAATGCGCGAACATTGAGCGTTCGCGCACGCGCGCGGCTGCGCGCATGTTGCGGCGAGAGCGAGAGGCGGGGCGCGTCGGACGCGCTGAGGTAGTCTCTAGTGACGTCGCTCGATCGCTCGAACAACGCTGCGCGTCGAACGCGCCCCGTAATCGGCCGTTATTCCCGGACTGGGATAGGGCTTGCTCTGCTCACCTCGAGGGAAACCGCCGAGGGGCCTTAGACCCGAATTCACCAGATTTCACCGGTTCAACGCGTCGGCAGCTCCCGAAAGCTGCCGGACCCTTCGGTTTCATGCCCCGAAGGCAATGCAGGCGCCGTTCGCTTCGCCCGATGGACACGAACCTCTGTCGAGACTTCGAGTCCGCGGACTTCCTCAACGATGTCGGAGTCGTCGTTCGCACGTTCTTCTCCTGCATCGAAGCGACGCCTGCCGCGCCGGTCGACGCCCCGACATTCCAAAGGTTCGGTGCACTTCGAAATCCTCTCGTATCAGGGCGAAGCCATTCTACACCCGCCCGAGCGCGGTCGGATTGATTTTGCGCCGCGTGTTGGGATTCAAGGCGTTAGCTGGAAAAACGCAAGGATAGAGCGCTGCTCTATCCGCGTATTGCGCTGACCTCTGGGCCGCCGGCGCGCGCGATTTGGGCGGTGTGCATTCCCCCTCTCCCTTGCGGAGAGGGGGTAGGGGGTGAGGGGCGTTAAGCCGCCGCGCCGTTGCAGAACGAGACCCGACCAAGGCTTGCACGCACAGCGCGTCGGAACGCCCCTCATCCCCCGACCCCTTCTCCGCAAGGGAGAAGGGGTGTCGCGCGCTAACCAGCCGCCATCGCTTGCGTGAGCCGGAGACTATCGCCGCGCGTGCTGAGGAAGATCAGCGTTTCCGTCGCGGCGGAGACGATGGCGCTTAGCGCGCGGGCGAAGGCGCCGTTTGTGTTGTGGTGCGCTTCGGCGTGGGCGAGGTGGGCGTCTTCTTCGGTGAGAATGTCGCGCACGATTTGCGCGAGCGGGGGATCGGCACGCTCGAGGAAAGCGATTTGTTCGACGAGATGGCGATGCACCGTGCGCTCGACCGCGGCGGTGCAGACATAAATGCCGGTGCGGCCGCAGAGCGCGGTGAGCGCGCCGAGCGCCGCGCCTCCGAACGACCACACGAACATGAGGCGGCAGGGCTTGGCCTCGTGCGACGGCATCGCTTCGCGGAAGCGGGTGCGGTGGGTTTGTTCGTGCGCGAGCGTTTCGCTGAGCCAGGGGATGAGATCAGGATGTGCGCGGCGCGCGTGCGCGAGTTGCGCCGAATAGATCGCGACCGCGCCATGCTCGCCGGCGTGGTTCACGCGCAGGATGCGGGGGATTAGGCGGGGTGGCATTGCGGTAGCATGTCGTTGGATGACACCAAGTTGTCGAGCCGAGGCACCTACTGCAATAAGTGGAGCATTATGGTCGCGAACTCTAGTCATGTGCATGTGCGCCAAGCCCTGGAAGGCCATGGCTTTGCGCTCCTCCCTGGATTTATGAAGGGAGCGTCCACTGAGGACGTAGCCCGGCTTTTGGGACGTCCCGAAGCGGTAGGGCATCGTGATTTGGTGCAAGTGTTGCGAGTCCGCGCCTCGGCCGACGCTCCGATCAACACCTACAGTGGCGCCTACGGGATCGCGCGCTTCCCTCTGCACACAGACTTGGCTCATTGGCATAGCCCGCCTCGCTACTTCTTGCTCCGAGCAATTGTTGGTTCGCAGAACGTCGCTACGCCGCTGCTGAATGCCAAGTCCATTTTGTCGCTAGTGCGTACGTCCGTGTTGGCGCGCGGCTTGATGCGGCCACGCAGGCCGAACGCAGGTCAGCTACCTCTGCTCCCACTGTACCAGCCGACCGCGGATGGAGGATGGATGGTGAGATGGGATGAAAGATACATTCTCCCGGCCTCAGCTGCGGGGACGGCCGCGCAGGAAGCAATGGCCGAAGCAATTTGCGCTTTAACACCTCACCAGGTATTTCTTCAATCAGACGGGGATACGCTGATCATCGACAACTGGCGCGTCCTTCACGGAAGGGGCGATGTACCCGAGTCCGCTCGCGATCGGGTTGTCGAGCGTTGCTACCTGGAGGAGTTGTTTTGACCAAGGCTCTTTCAACGCCCGCTTCCTGGGATAGCAAAGCGCTATTTGCAAAAGCCCAGCGCTACTCTGAAGAAATGCTGAAACACTCTCACGGCGAGTGGCAGTCAGCATTTTGGTCATCGCTGGCTTTAGAGATGGTCGCTCGCTCAGCGCTCGCTCACGTCAGCCCAACATTGCTCGCGGATTCGACAAGTTGGCACAATCTCTACCACGCACTCGGGCATGAGCCCAACGCCGCCAAGTACACGCCGAAATCGATCACGATCACGGATGCTCTAATGCGCCTTCGGGACATTCTGCCCGAGTTCAATACTGAGCTTGAGCGATTTTGCATCGCGCATACGGGAAATCGAAACGCCGAACTGCATTCCGGCGCGACACCATTCGATGGCATCTCAAGTTCATCGTGGCGCCCAATGTTCTACAGGGCATGCCAAATTTTGCTTCAGTCAATGAAGCGGGAGTTGGACGATTTGGTCGGTGATGAAGAAGCCGAAATTGCGGAGAAGCTGATCGCGGCGGCGATGGATGCAGCCGCAAAGGCTGTCGAAGGGGAGATTAAAGCATATAAGACGGTGTGGGCCGGCAAGAGCGATGACGATCGCAAGAAGCTCGCGGCACAAGCTACGGCGTGGGCGAGAAGGCAAGTTGGACACCGCGTGGAATGCCCCGCCTGCGAGTGCAACGCGCTAGTGATGGGGGAACCCATCGCAGCTCCCAAGAAGACCATCGATGAGGATGAGATCACTGAGGTCCAGCAATACTTGCCGAGCAAATTCGAATGTGTTGCTTGCGGCCTTAAGATAGACGGCCTTTCGAAGCTAAGCGTCGCTGGCCTCGGAGACGCATACAAGAAGACTAGCACGTACGACGCCGCGGAATATTACGCGCCTGAGGACGGGCTTCCGGACTATGAGCCGGATTACAACGACTAGCCCTACGGCCCCTTCCGCCGCCGCCCGCGATACGGTGCCTTTCCCTTCCGCACCGTCGCCCCCGTCACTGTAGCGCGGCCGTCTCCGCTGCGCGCTGCGCGCACAGCTTCGTCGGCCGCTTGGGAGACTGCGGTTTGGCGGGCTAGGGGATCATCGGCGATTAGGAGTTCGGTTTCTTGTAGGCGCTTGATTTCATCGCGCAGTCTTGCGGCCGTTTCGAACTCCAAGTCCGCGGCGGCGTCTTTCATCTGTTTTTCGAGATCGGCGATGTAGCTCTTGATGTTGTGGCCGATGAAGGGGGCTGACTCTTCACCGACACCGCCGCCCCTGCCGGCGAGGCGCCGGCGGTCCATATTGCCGCCCGCGCCACGTTTCCACGCCATCGGATCGCGCGGGTCGATCGTCAGCGAGTCTTTTTCGTAGACGCTGTCGAGGATGTCTTTGATGTGGGACTTGATGCTTTGCGGGGTGATGCCGTTGGCGAGGTTGAAGGCGTGCTGCTTCTCGCGGCGGCGCGCGGTTTCGGCCATGGCGCGCTCCATCGAGCCGGTGACCTTGTCGGCGTAGAGGATGACTTTGCCGTCGATGTTGCGGGCGGCGCGGCCGATGGTTTGCACCAGTGAGGTTTCGCTGCGCAGGAAGCCTTCCTTGTCGGCGTCGAGGATGGCGACGAGGCCGCATTCGGGGATGTCGAGGCCTTCGCGCAGGAGGTTGATGCCGACGAGCACGTCGAAGGCTCCTAAGCGAAGATCGCGGATGATTTCGATGCGCTCGACGGTGTCGATGTCGGAGTGCATGTAGCGCACGCGCACGCCTTGTTCGTGCATGTATTCGGTGAGGTCCTCGGCCATGCGCTTGGTCAGCACGGTGACGAGGCTGCGATAGCCGCGCTTCGCCACGTCTTTCACTTCGGCGATGACGTCGTCGACTTGGGAATGGCCGTGCGCTTGCACGGGGCGCACTTCGACCGGCGGATCGATGAGGCCGGTGGGGCGGATGACTTGTTCGGCGAAGATGCCGCCGGTGCGATCGAGCTCCCAGGGGCCGGGCGTGGCCGAGACGTGGATGGTCTCCGGGCGCATGCGGTCCCATTCCTCGAATTTGAGCGGGCGGTTGTCCATGCAGGAGGGCAGGCGGAAGCCGTATTCGCTGAGCGTCGATTTGCGGTTGAAGTCGCCCTTGTACATCGCGCCGATTTGCGGGACGGTGACGTGGCTTTCGTCGGTGAAGACGAGGGCGTTGTCGGGCAGATATTCGAACATGGTCGGCGGCGGTTCGCCGGGGCGGCGGCCGGTGAGATAGCGGCTGTAGTTTTCGATGCCGGCGCAGGAGCCGGTGGCGAGCATCATCTCCATGTCGAAATTGACGCGCTGCTCGATGCGCTGGGCTTCGAGCAATTTGCCTTCGGCCTTGAACCAGGCGAGGCGGTCGTCGAGTTCGAGTTTGATCTGCTCGACGGCTTGCTGCAGCGTCATCTTCGGCGTGACGTAGTGGCTGTTCGCATACACCTTCACCGCCGGCAGCGTTGCGGCCTTGCGGCCGGTGAGCGGATCGAACTCGTCGATGCTTTCGATCTCGTCGCCGAAGAAGGAAAAGCGCCAGCAGCGGTCTTCCAAGTGCGCCGGCCAGAGTTCGATGGTGTCGCCGCGGACGCGGAACATGCCGCGGGCGAAGCCGGCTTCGTTGCGCTTGTAATGGGTGGCGACGAGGTTGCGGATGAGTTCTTGGCTGCCGAATTCGTCGCCGACTTTCACGGTGAAGGTCATCGACGTGTAGGTCTCGACGGAGCCGATGCCGTAGATGCAGCTGACCGAGGCGACGATAATGACGTCGTCGCGTTCGAGGATCGCGCGCGTGGCGGCGTGGCGCATGCGGTCGATCTGCTCGTTGATGTTGGATTCTTTTTCGATGTAGGTGTCGGTGCGCGGGACGTACGCTTCCGGCTGGTAATAGTCGTAATAGCTGACGAAATACTCGACCGAATTTTCCGGGAAGAATTGCTTGAACTCGCCGTAGAGCTGGGCGGCGAGCGTCTTGTTCGGGGCGAGGATGAGCGCCGGGCGCTGCGTCTGCTCGATCACCTGCGCCATGGTGAAGGTCTTGCCCGATCCGGTGACGCCGAGCAGCACCTGGTCCTGCTCGCGCTTCTTGATGCCGTTGACGAGCTCGGCGATCGCGGTCGGCTGGTCGCCGGCGGGCTGGTAGTCGCTGACGAGCTTGAAGCGCTGGCCGCCCTCAAGCTTTTCCCACGCGCGCTGCGGCCGGTGCGGCGTCCACGCGGCGGCGGTCATGTCGAATCGGGTCGGCGCCTCGGCGACGCCGGGCGGTGTGGAGCGGGAGCGGGGCATGGCTTTGGAAAATAGGTAGTCGCGGGGCTCTGCGCTAGCGCTCTACCGTTCGTCGCAAAGAGCTGCGGCGCGCGACGAATGACCGGAACAGGGCGAAATATGGCGCTTTGTCATAATGCCCCGCACAGCGCGGGGAAACGCGCGG
>Ga0196971_1000810_pt1 | contig 18081 bp, 16 predicted proteins | sample S1v_1013CmetaG_FD_148660 | JGI IMG/M metagenome (GOLD analysis project Ga0196971, IMG submission 148660) | Soil microbial communities from Anza Borrego desert, Southern California, United States - S1+v_10-13C | ecosystem: Environmental > Terrestrial > Soil > Desert | place: USA: California... | reverse complement strand
GCAACAGACATGCCATTGGGAGCGCTGCTCGATTTGATCGCACAAGGAGTCGAGGATGCAGGCACCGCTAGTAGCCTCGCATCTGCCGCTCTGCAGGAGTTGAGTTCGGGCATTACCAATAACGACAACATCAGGCTCTCGGATATCCTGACCGTGAGTACGCCAAATGGGGATGCCACCGCAGGCCTTGGCATCAATGCCTTTTCCCTGATTACAGCAGTGGCCTTGTTTGCCAATGAACAAAGCACTGTGAATCTTTCCATTGCCGGCATCAATGCAGGAATCACAATTACACAGGCGCCACTGCTGGCTGTGGGGCCGAGCGATGGCAACAACTGCACGGTAGCGCGTACCGCCCAACTGTCAGTAGGCGTCTCGGCCTCTGTGGCAGGGATCCTGAACGTAATGCTGAATGCAGCAGTAGCTCAGGGAACGGCCGAGCTGACGGAGTTCAGTAACAATGGCGCTGGCTCGCATGTGGTGATTGCCGCCACTCCCGGAGTCGCGGCTGTCAACGGTTCCGCCACTGTTACAGTTCTGGGTATTCCTGTATCAATCGGCATCAATTTGCCCGTTCAGACGGCGGTTGCGGAGGATCTTGAGTTCGACGTGGCCCATCCGGCAGCCAACCACCTGCCCCAAATGCAGACAGTGGCAAGCCCGCTAGGCGGTAGTCTTGAAAACGCCTTGCAGCAAGGCAACATATTAGACATTCCGGCCTTGAATTTTCTGCTGGAGCCGTTAGTGGAGCCTATTGTCAGTACACTGTTGAGCCCATTGCTGGGCCAGATCGGTCGAGTGTTGCTAGACCCACTACTTGAAATGCTGGGCATCCGTCTTGGCGGCATGGATGTCACCTTGCATGGCATACAGGTGCGGCAGGCGAGACCCCTCATTATTTAACCGCTACCAACTCAAACAAAAAGGCCGGGATAACCCCGGCCTTTTTGTTTATCGCTACTGCGGCTGATTAGAACTTACCGTAATACCCTTCCTTCAGCGCATCGTAGAGATTGGCAGCGGTGTGGATTTCACCGTCATACTCGATCTCTTCGTTACCCTTCGCTTCGATAACGGTGCCATCCTCCAGCGTGAACTTGTAGGTAGTGCTTTCCAGATCTTTTTCCGTCACCAGCACGCCCTGGAAGGCTTCCGGGTTGAAGCGGAAGGTAGTGCAGCCCTTGAGTCCCTTGTCATAGGCGTAGAGGTAGATGCTCTTGAAATCCTCATAGTCGTAGTCAGTCGGCACGTTAATGGTTTTGGAAATGGAGCTATCGATCCATTTCTGCGCTGCCGCCTGGATATCCACGTGCGCTTTGGCGGGAATAGAGGAGGAATCCACAAAATATTCTGGCAGCTTCTCGTCTTCCTTGTCGCTGAAGGGCATGGCCTTGGAATTGATCAATTCGCGATAGGCCAGCAACTCGTAGGAGAAGACGTCTACCTTTTCCTTGGATTTCTTACCTTCGCGGATCACATTGCGGCTGTAGTGGTGTGCAAATGAAGGTTCGATGCCGTTGCTGGCGTTATTGGCCAGAGACAGCGAAATGGTGCCGGTCGGCGCAATCGAACTGTGATGGGTGAAGCGCACGCCTTTGTCAGCAATCTGCTGGCGCAGCGTGTCCGGGAACTGTTGCATGTACTTGCTGTAGCGGCCCATGAGCACCTTGCCCTTGACCTTGCTGCCTACCTTGATGCCGTCTGCTTTCATCTCGGGACGCTTGGCCAGCATGTCTGCCGTTACTGTGAATTCCTCGTCCATGATGGGTGCCGGACCTTTTTCCTCAGCCAGCTGTACGCCGACTTCCCAGCCCACCTCAGCCATGACGCGTGTGACTTCCTCGGTGAACTTGACGGACTCATCTTCGCCGTACTTCATCTTGAGCATGGCGAGCGTGGAGCCCAGGCCCAGATAACCCATGCCGTGACGGCGCTTGCGCATGATCTCATCGCGCTGCTGTTGCAGGGGCAGTCCGTTTACTTCAACCACATTGTCCAGCATGCGAGTGAAGGTGCCTACGACTTCGCGGTATTCGTCCCAGTCGAAATAAGCTTCATTGGTGAAAGGCTGACGCACGAACATGGTCAGGTTGACCGAACCAAGCAGGCAGGCGCCGTAAGGCGGCAACGGCTGTTCGCCGCAAGGGTTGGTGGCGCGAATGTTTTCGCAGAACCAGTTGTTGTTCATCTCGTTGACGCGGTCGATGAGGATGAACCCGGGCTCGGCGAAGTCGTAGGTGGAGGACATGATGACATCCCACATGCGGCGCGCCTTGATGGTCTTGTAGACGCGGCAGGCCACCTTGCCGTCGGATTCACGCGTCAGGTATTTGCCCTTGACCGGCCATTCGCGCCAGACAATTTGATCCGGGTTATCCAGATCTACGCCATCGGCTTCGGCTTCCTTGGCGGTAATAGGGAAAGCCAACTTCCAGTTGATATCCGCTTTGACCGCTTCCATGAATTCCCTGGTGATCAGGCACGAAAGGTTGAACTGGCGCAGGCGCCCGGCTTCGCGTTTTGCCTTGATGAAATCCATGACGTCCGGATGCGAGATGTCGAAGGTGGCCATCTGCGCGCCGCGGCGGCCGCCAGCGGACGAAACGGTGAAGCACATCTTGTCGTAGATATCCATGAAGGATAACGGTCCGCTGGTGTATGCACCGGCGCCCGCTACGAAAGCGCCCTTGGGACGCAGGGTGGAGAATTCATAGCCGATGCCGCAGCCGGCCTTCAGGGTGAGACCCGCTTCATGCACTTTTTCCAGGATGCCATTCATGGAATCCTCGATGGTGCCGGATACCGTGCAGTTGATGGTGCTGGTGGCGGGCTTGTGCTCCTGCGCGCCGGCATTGGAGGTAATGCGTCCGGCGGGAATAGCGCCATGGCGCAATGCCCACAGGAATTTCTCATACCAGTGCTTGCGTTTTTCCTCAGTATCTTCGGCATCCGCCAATGCGCGGGCGACACGCTTGAAGGTGTCGTCCATGTTCTTGTCTATGCATTCGCCCTGCTTAGTCTTGAGGCGGTATTTTTTATCCCAGATATCGAGAGAGACGGGTTGCACGGGGACTTCCCGAGTGGTTTCGTTAACCGGTTTGACCGCTTTAAGCATGGGCAAATTCCTTCCTTGTTCTTTTGCGAGATACGAGATTTCGGACAATCGGGCCTGATACAGCGAAAACAACCCGCAGACACAATATCTTGTGATTGAGTAGAAAATTATTTCATTTTGTAGGGTGGGTCAAGGGGATTTTTAGGGCCAAGCAGGCACCGAAAGAGGGCATTCTCAAGCTTCTCTTTAACTGGCTTGGACTTAGCCAAGTTAAGCTCAGTGAACACTCACCAAAAATAAATTGATTGACCGCCTGCATCTCATATGCCGGAGTGTATGCATGAGCCGACTGTGAGAAAATCGCAGCATGCCCCGTTATATTTATAGCCTTCTGCTTTATCTGTTGCTGCCTTTGGTGCCTATCAAGCTAATCTGGCGCGGGCTCAAGCAGCCTGGATACCTTAAGCACTGGGGTGAGCGCTTCGGCTGCTATCCCAAGGCTTCCTATCGCGATAAACCATTTATCTGGCTGCACTGTGTATCGGTCGGCGAGACGCGGGCAGCTGAACCGCTGGTGCGAGAGCTGCAGCACAGGTATCCCCGCCACAAAGTCTTGATCACCCATGGCACCCCGACCGGGAGGCAAACAAGCGAGCAACTGTTTGCGGATAGCATAGAGCGTGTTTATCTGCCTTACGACGTACCGGGTGCAGTGCAACGTTTTCTCAAGCACTTCAGGCCTGGCGTTGGACTGCTGCTGGAAACCGAGTTGTGGTTCAACCTGATTGCAGCATGCAAGAAAAATGGAGTTCCCCTGCTGCTTGTCAATGCAAGGCTATCGCAGCGATCGGCGGATGGTTATGCCAGGATTGGCAAATTAACCAGACAGGGTTTGACTTCCCTGACGGGCATTGCGGCCCAGACAGAGGCAGACGCAAATCGGCTGCAGGCATTAGGTGCCCGTCATGTCCAGGTTTTCGGCAATCTCAAGTTTGATGTGCGGCCGCCGGCAACTGCGTTCGAGAATGGAATCAAGCTGCGGCGCCAATTGGGTAGTACGCGCCCGGTATTCCTCGCGGCAAGCACGCGTGACGGGGAAGAAGCACTGATCCTTAATGCGGTGGCCGAAACAGGTATTCCAGACCTCTTGACAGTTCTGGTACCCAGGCATCCGCAGCGATTTGATGAAGTGGCTGGACTGCTTGGCCGACGTGGCCTGAATTTCGTGCGCCGGTCTTCGCTATCGGATGTGGCCGCCACAGTGCCAGATGATGTCGAGGTTGTGCTTGGCGACACCATGGGTGAAATGTTTACTTATTACGCCAGCTGCGATATTGCCTTCATCGGCGGCAGCCTGCTGCCATTTGGCGGCCAGAACCTGATCGAGGCGGCAGCCATGGGCAAGCCGCATATTATCGGACCGCATACCTTTAATTTTGAAGAGATTGCGAATCTGGCGATCGCCAGCGGTGCGGCATTGCGTATCGGGAATGAGGAAGAGCTTGGCCAGGCGCTGCATCAGCTCATGCAAGACGCTGCGCTACACGCCACCATGAGCGAAGCTGCCCTGCAATTCAGCCGCAAGGCAGGCGGCACCGCGGAAAAAATTGCAGGGTTTGTGAAGCCTTACCTGACTTCCGCGTAATGCGTTTGCGGCTGCTTGCCGCGGACTTCGAAAGAAGTGACATAGACCAGCTCGCAGGCACCATCACCTGTGTCATTGCGTGTCAGCGAACTGCGCCAGCGCCAGTTGTCCTGGCCGCGCACTTCGACCAGATAGCCGTTGAATACCACGATTTCTCCTGGCTGCACCGACTTGAGGGATTCCTCGATGATGCTGTCCGCCGGAATCAGGTGCATGTTGGTGCTCTGTGTTTCTATCTCGCCGCGCGGAATTGGGAATGCGTTTGTTTTCCAGAAATAAAAACGTCCGTCCTGGCGAATATCGATCCTGTTGAGCACGTTATCTTCGGACATGCGCTTCCAGCCGAGCGCCAGATCTACAGGGACGAGAGATGCTTCTCTATCCTGGTTGTAATGCTTGGCGCCCAGTACGCGCGCCTGGGCCTGAAACTCCGCAAGTGGCGTAATCAGGTAGCCATTTTTCTCGATAGGAGAGACCGGCTCATCGAGATTTTTCTGGATGGGGTCGCCGAGCACTAATGGGTCGGGACTGAAGGTGGCAGAACTGGCAGGCAATACCGGAAAGAGCGCGCCAGCAAGCAATGCGGCGAAAAGCGATTTTCTGAATTTCATGTGAAACCCCCCGCCTGGTTAAACTTTACGGCTAACGGTCCAGGCGTCGTTAGCTGTGCGGGCTTTAGCGAAGCAGACGGCTGATCTGCTTGAATACGTCTCCTTCGGCTTTGCCCAGCCATTCAAAAACAATCGATTCGGAATTGCTGACGATAACCCCTGCTTGCCGCAGCCTTTCCATGGCATTCATTCTAGCTGAAGAATTCCGGGAAATCACTGCATCCTCAGCAACAAATATCTCGCGTGCCGGGTCCTGCTGTTTCAGGCGTAATGCGGTCTGCAATATGCAGATATGGGCTTCCATGCCAGCCAGGACGATGTGTCGCCTATCTCGTATCAACTGCCGATAGAAGGTCGGCTCATCAGTACACGAGAAGGTGATCTTTTCTATCGGGCGTTGGGAGGGCAGAAGCTCAGCCAGTTCCGGCAGGGTAGGACCCAAGCCCTTGGGATATTGTTCCGTATGAATGACAGGAATTTCCAGCAAGGTTGCTGCCTGAATCAGCAGACTGCAATTTCTGACAACTGCCTGCATGGCATCTGCTGCCATGGCTGCTGCCAGTTTCTCCTGCATGTCGACCACCACCATGCAGCTGAGGTCGCGTTGTGCTAGGGCAAGATTCAAGGCTGTGGCGCAGCTGCGATAGGGCTGTTTGACATGCGCTGGCTGACATCCGCGAGATCGGATTCGTTGATGAGACCAGTGGCGGCCTTGAGCTGCAGCACGCTAAGCAGATAGTTGTAGCGTGCCTGCAGCAAGTCACGCTGAGCCGTGTTGAGCTGTTGCTGGGCATTCAGCACGTCGATACTGGTGCGAACGCCGACTTCATAACCCAGCTGGGTGGATTCGAGCTGACTGCGGCTGGACGTCAGTGCCTGCTCGAAAGCGGCAACCTGCGCGACATTTCCAGTCAGGTTCAGGTAGGCGCTACGCGTTTCGAATTCCGCCTGCCGCCGGGCGGGTTCAAGGTTATCGAGCGCCTGCTGTCGCAGCGCAACAGCTCTGCGCGCACGTGCGCTGACGAGTCCGCCCTGGTAAATCGGAATTTGCAGCTGCAAGCCTATCTGGCCATTCTGCAGATCGCTGCCGAAACCGTTGGCGCTGCCGCCGGCGCGGGTGTCGTTATAGCTGCCGACGGCATCTAGTATCGGATAATGCCCGGCATTCTGAAGCTCGACCTCTTCGGCGGCAATCTCATAGGCAGGCTGCTGGATGTTGATATTGAGATTATTCTGCCGCGATTTCCTGGGCAAGAACGAGGTCATAGCGCGCCTATGCTTCATTCACATCGGTAATGGTGGCGGTGCCGACTTCAAAGTTGGCATTTGCCATCTCCAGTTGCCCGGAATTGGCAGCCTTTTGCGCATTGATAAGCTCGATGTTGTCGCGCGCTAGCAATACGTCGAAATAGGCATCGGATACGCGCAGCATGAGTTCCTGCTGGGCCTGAATCAGTTGCAGGTCGGATTGCAGCACCTGTAGTTTGGCTTGATCATACTGATAGAGGTTCTGTTTGCGGAAAATGGGCTGGGTGGCGTTGACGCCATAGGCAAAGGTGTCGAAGGATTCTTGCCCGCCAGCGCGGAATGGATTGTTCTGGTTGTTGAGGTAGCGGATGCCAGTCGCGGACCGCGTCGCATTCATGTTGAAATTGATGGTCGGGAAGAAAAGCGAGCGTGCCTGTGCAAGTCTTTCTTCAGTGGCCTTGTTCGCACTGCGGGCGGTCGCCAGTGTCGGGTCGCTAGCCACGGCCTGGTTATATATGTCCAACAGGTTGTGGCTTGCTTCGGGTTGGGCATGCGCCAGCATCGACAGAGAACCCAGGCCGATCAATAGAAATCTGCAAAGTGATCGAAACATCAAAACTCGAAACGTGAAAACTGTGGCGCGTTCACTAGCGGTGGCAGACAGGTTTCGAACAATGCCTGCTGTCTGTAATTATTGGTTGCAACACATTGAATCATGACGGCTTCCATGGCCGGAGGTTCCCCAACCACGGCGAATAATCGGCCGCCCACCTTCAGTTGCTGCTGGATGTTTTTTGGCAACATGGGTAGCGAGCCTGTGTACACGATCACATCATATGAGCCATGTTCAGGCCAGCCATGGGCGGCGTCGCCTACTTCCAATACGACATTATCTATGCCCCGTGATTCCAGTCGTGTACCTGCCTGTGTACTTAGTTCAGGGACAATTTCCACGCTTCGGACTTGGCGTGCGAGCGACGCCAGCAATGCGGTCAAATGACCGCTGCCGGTGCCGATTTCCAGTACCGTATCTGTCTTTTTGACCTCCAGCGTCTGCAGGATGCGGCCCTCGATCTTGGGTGGAAGCATGGTCTGGGCGTGGCCGATGGGAATTTCAATATCCGCGAACGCCAACCCCTTGTATTGTGGAGGGACGAAATCTTCGCGCGGGATCTGCTGGAATAGCTGCAATACATTGCTATCGAGCACCTCCCAGGTGCGAATCTGCTGCTCGATCATATTGAAGCGAGCTTTTTCGCGAGTTGCGGGATCGGAGGGATGACTGGTCTGGTCGAGGGTTTGTTCTGGTTCCATGTGCTTCTTTGAGGTCGCTGCCAACCTTGCAATTATTCCATATTTCAAGTACTTTCGCAGGCATTGCTGGGGGTCTGCCGGCCAAGGTGCTGGCGGTGAGAAATACCCTTTGAACCTGATGCGGGTCATGCCGCCGTAGGGAAGCAGATTTATCGCTTCCCTACCAATTGACAAGGGAAGCAGAACTACGCTTCCTCACCCTATTTAAGGGGAAGCAGTTCATCTGCTCCCTCGTTTACATCTGCAAGGAGCACACACGATGAACGCCACCGACAAAGCGCTGCACGCCGCTTTTCTCAATGAAACCGCGCAGGTCGACGCCGGCGCAACCCAGCCTTTCGCCAAATCGCGCAAGGTTTACATCGAAGGCTCGCGCCCGGATATCCGCGTACCTTTCCGTGAGATTTCCCTGTCCGACACCCCTTCTGCCTTTGGCGCGGAAAAGAATCCGCCCGTGGTGGTTTACGATACTTCCGGACCGTATACGGATCCGCAGGCCGGCATTGATATCCGTAACGGTCTGCCACCATTGCGCGCAAAATGGATTGAAGAGCGAAACGATACCGAGCAGCTGGATGGCCCGACTTCTGAATACGGCCAGCAACGAAAGACCGATCCCGCATTGGCACAGATGCGTTTCAACCTGACACGCAAGCCGCGACGCGCAAAAGCCGGTATGAACGTAAGCCAGATGCATTATGCCCGCCGCGGCATTATCACTCCCGAGATGGAATTCATTGCCATTCGCGAAAATCAGCGCCGCGAGAATATGTCCGAATTGCTGCAAACGCAGCACCCTGGCCAAAGCTTCGGCGCCAATATCCAGAAGATCATCACCCCCGAATTCGTCCGCGAGGAAGTAGCCCGCGGACGCGCCATTATCCCGGCCAACATCAACCATCCAGAAATCGAGCCCATGATCATAGGCCGCAATTTCCTGGTGAAGATCAATGCCAACATCGGCAACTCAGCCGTAACTTCCGGTATTGCGGAAGAGGTCGAAAAAATGGTCTGGGGCACTCGCTGGGGTGCCGATACCGTCATGGACCTTTCCACCGGCAAGAACATCCACGAGACCCGTGAATGGATCATCCGTAATTCACCGGTACCCATTGGCACCGTGCCAATATACCAGGCACTGGAAAAAGTGGACGGCAAGGCAGAAGAGCTGACCTGGGAAATTTTCCGCGACACCTTGATTGAACAGGCTGAACAAGGGGTGGACTATTTCACTATCCATGCTGGCGTGCGGCTGCCTTATATTCCGCTCACCGCCAAGCGCATGACCGGTATCGTGTCACGCGGCGGTTCCATAATGGCCAAGTGGTGTCTGGCACACCACAAGGAATCCTTCCTCTACGAGCATTTCGAAGACATTTGCGAAATCATGAAGGCCTATGATGTGAGCTTTAGCCTGGGCGATGGATTGCGTCCGGGCTCTATCTACGATGCCAACGACGAAGCGCAGTTTGCCGAACTCAAGACCTTGGGTGAGCTCACGCAGATCGCCTGGAAGCATGATGTGCAGACCATGATCGAAGGCCCCGGTCACGTGCCCATGCACCTCATCAAGGAAAACATGGAACTGCAGCTTGAGCATTGCGGCGAAGCGCCGTTTTATACATTGGGGCCATTGACCACGGACATCGCGCCGGGTTATGACCACATCACCTCCGGCATTGGCGCTGCCATGATTGGCTGGTACGGCTGCGCCATGTTGTGCTACGTGACACCAAAGGAACACCTGGGCCTGCCGGACAAGGAAGACGTGCGCGAAGGCATTATCACCTACAAGATCGCCGCCCACGCGGCCGACCTGGCCAAGGGTCATCCTGGCGCGCAGATTCGCGACAACGCGCTTTCCAAGGCGCGTTTCGAATTCCGCTGGGAAGACCAGTTCAATCTGGGTCTTGATCCCGAGAAAGCCAAGGAATTCCATGACGAAACGCTGCCGCAGGAGGGTGCCAAGCAGGCACACTTCTGCTCCATGTGCGGACCGCATTTCTGCTCCATGAAGATCACCCAGGATGTGCGTGAATACGCAGCTAGCCGGGGGGTGAGCGACGAGGAAGCATTGAAGCGCGGCATGCAGGAGAAGGCGGTCGAGTTTGTTAAAAAGGGTGCAGAGGTCTATCACAAGGTTTAGATAGACGCAGCATGACCACAATCAAACTCAACAAGAAGCCGGCGGCTCCGCCAGCCACTTCTTCAGCTATGGAAACGCGGCGCGCGCCTGTGCGCCGCGCAGATCCTGCGAAACGTTCGCGAGCTGCCGCTCCCGCACCCAAGCCCGTCAGGCCGGATGCGCAATCATCCACACGCGATGAGAAACGAAAACCTGCAGTGGCCGAGGCGGGATCTCGCGAACGCACCCCACGCGCGCCATCGAGACCGCGAGACGCTACCGGACGCGATACACCTCGCCGCGGCGGCAAGCAACGCGATGGCTTCGAACAGGGCGAATTCAATCGCGACCGGGCGACCAATCCCAAATTCTCTCCCAAGCCGGTAGCCAGCAATCCTGATCTACCCAGGCTGTCCAAACGCATGGCCGAGCTCGGGTTATGCTCGCGGCGTGAAGCCGATGAATGGATCGTAAACGGCTGGGTCAAGGTGGATGGCGTTGTCATCGACACTCTTGGTACCCGCGTAGCCCCTGATGCAAGGATTGAAGTGAGCGGTAGCGCACAACAAGCCCAAGCTGAAAGCGTTACCATTATTCTGCACAAACCTGTCGGGTATGTCTCCGGGCAGGCAGAAGACGGCTACGAGCCGGCAGTGGTTTTGGTCAAGCCGGAGAATCAATGGCAGGAAGCGCTGCAAGACCCCACGCAACCCAAATTCAAACGCGGTCATCTCAAGGGCCTCGCGCCTGCTGGCCGACTGGATATTGATTCGACCGGATTGCTGATTTTCACGCAGGATGGCCGTATCGCGCGCCAGCTGATAGGCGAAGATTCCCGTATTGAAAAGGAATATCTGGTACGCGTGGAAGGCGATCTTTCCGAAGAAGGGCTGCGCAAACTGAACCACGGCCTTGAGCTGGATGGCGTGAAACTCAAGCCAGCCAAGGTTTCCTGGCAGAATGAAGACCAGCTGCGTTTTGTGCTGCGCGAAGGACGCAAGCGGCAGATTCGCCGCATGTGTGAGCTGGTGGGTCTCAAGGTCACAGGCCTCAAACGCGTACGCATCGGCAGCGTGGTTCTGGGAAAATTGCCGCTGGGAGAGTGGCGCTATCTGCGACCGGGCGAGCAATTTTAGAACACGGCCATAGGCCTCCAACACCAATAACGTCGCGAAAGCGGGACAAAATTCATGGAGCTGTTAATTCTGCTGAAGGCATTCATCCTCGGACTGGTGGAGGGTGCAACCGAGTTCCTTCCTGTCAGCAGCACCGGACACCTGATCATCGTCGGTGATATCCTCAATTTCACTGATGAGCGTAGCAAGGTTTTCAAGATTGTCATCCAGTTGGGTGCCATTCTCGCCATTATGTGGGAATACCGCGAACGGCTGATTCACACAGTCGCCAACCTGCATCAGAAAAGCGCACAGCTCTTCGTCCTGAATATCGGCATTGCCTTTATCCCCGCAGCCGTGCTGGGCGTGCTATTTCATGGTGATATCAAGGACTTGCTGTTCAATCCCTTCACGGTATCCATTGCGCTGATTGTGGGTGGTTTTGCCATTCTTGCCATTGAACGCTGGGCACCGCCGGCACGCACACCCACAGTGGACGACATGACGCCGCTGCAGGCGCTGAAGATAGGCCTTGCGCAGTCAGTGGCCCTGATTCCCGGCGTCTCTCGTGCCGGTGCTACCATCCTGGGTGGTGTCGTGTTCGGCTTGTCGCGTCAGGCCGCTACGCAGTTCTCATTCTTCCTGGCAATCCCCATCATGTTCGCCGCAACCGGCTATGACCTCTTCAAGAGCTGGGATCTATTGTCGCCAGCCGATGTTCCGATTTTTGCAGTAGGATTCATCACAGCGTTTTTTGCGGCATTAGTGGCGGTCAAGACTCTGCTGCGCTATGTCGCTCACCATGATTTCCGGATTTTTGCCTGGTACCGCATCATATTCGGGCTGGTCGTGCTGGCCTATTACTGGTAAGCCATGAGCGACTATCAGCAGCTGGTAGCTACCCTTGAACGCTTTGCCGAAGAGTCCAAAAAACGCCCGTTAACGCTGGGAGAGGCGCTCGATACGCTGGACGAAGCGGCTTACGGGTTTATCGCGCTGATTCTGGCCCTGCCCTTCATGCAGCCCATTCCGCTGGGCCCGATCACGGTTGCCGGTGGGCTTACGTTCGCGACCTTGGGTTGGCAGATGTGGCGCGGGCACGAGTCGCCGGTGCTGCCGCAGAAAATCCGCAATGTGGAAATGAGCGAAAAAAGCTGGCGCATCCTTGTTTCAACCTGCCTCAAGATCGTCAACTTCGGCCGCAAATTCACCAGGCCACGTATGGATTATCTGGTGTCCGAGGAAAAGGGACCTCGGATCGGCGCCCTCATCCTCATAACGTCGGGGCTACTGATGGCGATCCCCTTCGGCGTTCTGCCATTCAATAATGTCTTGCCGGCACTGGCCGTGTTCTTCTACTGCTTCGGCCAGCTGGAGGAAGATGGGCTCATGGTGATGATTGCGTTCGTCTGGATCATTCTTACCATACTGTATTTCGGATTTTTCTTTTTCGGGTTATGGTATTTCGGCAGCGCCGCCATGATGCGCTGGCTGGCCTGATTCAGTGACCAATAAAGAGACCCTCCCGACTGGAGCTCTTGCATGAACAAGATTCTCAAATATTCGCTATTCGCCCTCGGCGGCCTGATCCTGCTGGTGTTGATTGTCATGGCCGTCATCGCCGCGACTTTCAACCCCAATGATTACAAGCCGCTGATCGTCAAGATGGTGCAAGAGAAGAAGCAACGCACCCTCAATATAGAAGGCGACATCAAGCTGGCTTTCTGGCCCAAACTGGGGGCCAATCTCGGCAAGGTCTCTCTTTCCGAACATCAGGGTAAAAAGGAATTCGCTTCCGTGCAGGGGCTCAAGGTGTCGCTGGCGCTATTACCGCTGCTCAAGAAGGAGCTGGTGGTAGATACCATCTACGTGGACGGTGCCCGTGTGAACATTGTGCGCCACAAGGATGGCAGCACCAACTTCGACGATCTGCTGAGCAAGGACGAAGAAGAATCCGAGCAGATCAAGTTCGATATTGACGGTGTGGACGTCAGCAATACCATGCTGACCTATACCGACGAGCAGGCCGGCAGTCGTTATCAGGTCAGCGACTTGGATATCGAGGCAGGTCACATTGCACTTGGCGAGCCATTCGATCTTGAAACCAATTTCCTGCTCGAAGCTAGTGAACCTGCGGTCAAGGCGCAAGTGACCTTGAGTGGCAATTTAATGGTGGATCCCGAAGCCGGGCATTATGTCGCTAAAGGTTTGGACGCCACCATTCAGGGTGCGATTGCCGGCGGCAAGGGTGTGAATGTCAAGCTGTCGGGCGACATCGATGCCAAGCCGGACAATACCGAGCTGCTGGTGGATGGCCTCAAGCTCGCGATGTCTGGTGATTTCGACGGCGCCGAGCTGACGGCAGACCTGCAGGCGCCCAAGCTCAACATATTGAAGGACGAAGTCAGCGGTCAATCCGCACGACTGGAATTCAGCTGGGAAAAAGATGCCGACAAGGCAGAGGGCCATCTGGAGCTGGCTGATATCAAGGGCTCACCGCGTGCCGTGCAAAGCGGTGGTGTCAAGGGCAACGTCTCCATGACCCAAGGCAGCGAGCGCAGTATCGAGAGTCAGTTTTCGTCACCACTGAATGCCAACCTGGAAAACCTGGTGTTCGACCTGCTCAAGCTCGCGGGCGACATCAAGCTCAAGGATCCGGCATTGCCTGGCGGTCAGCTGCAAGGCAATTTCGCGCTGAAAGTGCATGCGGATGTGAAGCAGGAGCGGGCCGAAAGCGATTTCAGCCTGAATGTGGACAAGAGCAACCTCAAGGGCAACCTCCAGGTGGCAGGTTTTGCCAAGCCCGATATCAAATTCAGCCTGAGCGCCGATCAGCTGGACCTCAACAAGTGGCTGGGCAAGCCGCAGGCGTCGTCTGCCAGCGCGAAGACATCTTCCGAGCCGGCGAAGCCCGCCGATCTCTCTGCCCTTAACGACCTCAGGCTGCAAGGCAAGGTCGATATCGGCAGCATGCGCTATGAACAGTATCAATTGGACAATCTGGCCATGACGGTAAATGCCGATGGCAGGCAGCTCAGCGTCAACCCCTTTGCCGTCAAGCTGGACGACAGCAATATCAAGGGTTCATTAGGAATCAGCAGGTACGCGAATCCGCTATATACCTTCGACGTGGATATTGACCGGCTGGATGCTGATCGTTATGTGACGCAACCTGAAGGCCAGAAGCCTGAACCCGCAGCCAAATCCGACCCTAATGCGCCGATAGACCTCAGTGCATTGCGGCAGCTCAATGCCAACGGCGAACTGCGCATAGGCTGGCTCAAGCTCGCCAATGTGAAGAGCACCAATGTGCGCCTCAAGGTCAAATCCGAAGGCGGCGTTGCCGAGTTTTCGCCGTTCTCCGCCAATTTGTACGAAGGCTCCATGGCAGGCACCCTGCGCGTGGACGCCCGTGCGACACCTAGCATCGCTTTCAAGCAGGACATGAAAAGTATCCTGATCGGACCATTGCTGGTGGATGCCATCAACAACGACATGCTCTCAGGCAAGGGAAACCTCAGCGTGGATGTCACCACCCAGGGCAACACGGTCGGCGAATTCAAAAAAAAACTTGATGGCAAGGCTGCGCTCAATCTGGCTGATGGTGCAGTCAAGGGCATAGACATTGCCGGTACCTTGCGCGGTTTCAAGGACAAGTTGAGCTCGCTCAAGGGTGAAAGCACCGTACAGGGCGACAAAGCCAAACAGACGGATTTCAGCGAAATGTCAGCCACCTTCAACATCAAGAATGGCGTGGCACATAACGATGATTTAAGCCTCAAGTCCCCACTGTTCCGTATCGCAGGCAACGGCCAGGTGGACATCGCCAATGAAACCATCAGCTATCTGGTCAAGCCTACAGTGGTTGCGACCCTCAAGGGCCAGGGCGGTGCGGGCATCGAAGAGCTCAACGGCTTGACCGTGCCGATCAAGGTTAGCGGCAAATTCGCCAAGCCATCCTACGCCCTGGATTTCGCCGGCTTGGGTGCAGCGTTGGCCCAGCAGAAAGTGCTGGAGAAAGTCGGCGGTGAAAAAGGCGAGGCCGTGCAGAAATTGCTCAAGGGCGACAAGGCTGGCGCTCTTGAAGCGCTGCTGAACAAGAAGAAGCCCGCAGAGCAGGCCGATCAGCCGCCGACGCCTGCAGAAAGTGGCGATGCGGCAGCTCCCGCGGAGCCTGCTCCTGAAGAGCAGAAGCCAAGCCGCGAAGAGAAAACCCGCAAGAAGCTCAACGATTTGCTCGGCCTTTGATGTGATCCTGCATTTCATAAGCTGCGCTCACTTCTTAAATTTCTAAATGATGCCAGACACAGTTTTTGTGCAGGAAATGCCCGACTTCGCATCAGGCATTATCAGTTGGCAAAAAGTCCACGGTCGCCATGACCTGCCCTGGCAGAATACGCGCGACCCATATGCCATCTGGATATCCGAGATCATGCTGCAGCAGACGCAGGTGTCGGCAGTTATCAGCTATTACCAGCGTTTCATGCAGCGGTTTCCGGATATCGCTACGCTGGCAGCTGCCAGCCAGGAGCATGTGCTGCAATGCTGGAGCGGACTTGGCTATTATTCGCGAGCCCGTAATCTGCATGCGGCGGCGCAGCAAATCATGCGCATTCATGCAGGACAATTCCCTCAGGCTCTGGACGCCATACAGGCATTGCCTGGCATAGGCCGTTCTACCGCCGCGGCCATTGCCGCTTTCTCCTTTGGCCAGCGCCAGGCCATACTCGACGGGAATGTGAAACGGGTACTTGCCCGCTTTTTCGGGATAGAAGGCTGGCCGGGTCAGCCCACGGTCGAAAAACAGCTGTGGCAACTGGCTGAGCGGCTGTTGCCCGAGCGCGATATTGAAGCCTATACCCAAGGTCTCATGGATCTGGGTGCCACCCTGTGCTCACGCCGAGCGGTATGCGGCAATTGCCCGGTACAGCAGGGATGTGTCGCCCTGCGTGAAGCGAAGGCACATCTGCTGCCCAGCCCCAAACCTCGCAGACTGGTCCCCGAGCGCCAAACAACCATGCTGCTGCTCATGTCAGGCAATGAAGTCTTGCTGGAAAAACGCCCATCCTCAGGCATCTGGGGCGGGCTTTGGAGCCTGCCTGAAACAGACGGGGACTTGGACTTGCAGGAGGAAGTGCAGCGGCGCTTCAATGTGCAAGCAGAACCATTATCCGCGCTGTCAACTTTGGTTCATGCTTTTACCCATTACACACTGACCATCACGCCGCAGCCAATGCGGATCCGGCAACGCCTGCAGCAGGCAATGGAACCCGGACTGTTATGGCTGGATATTGAAGATGCGGGCGGGGCGGCCCTGCCGGCCCCGGTCAAAAAGCTCCTGACGCAGTTGAAGGCTACCAAGCTGGCAGCCTAAGCGAGGCTTGCTAAAAGCCATTGGATACTCGCCCATAAAAAAGCCCCATCAAAATGGGGCTTTTCATTAGCAGGGATCGGAGTTACTTCTGTTCCCAGCTGTCTTCCCACATGCAATGCTTGATCGTGTGGCGGTTCTTGATCAGCTCGTCGATACTGGGTTCATCGTTGAGCGCGCGCTTGATCGCCAGCTTGGTTGCCTCATAGTTGTTCTTGTACATATCGGCCTTGTCCAGCTTGCCTTCCTTGGCCAGCGGCGCACAGCCGGGATCTACCCACACCAGGCTGATGATGCACAAATCGTTGGCCTGGTCCTTGGGGATGATGCCCTCGATGACGCAGTCGATGACGGCATCAGCAGTCGCGGCCTGTACCACACCGCCGAACAGCTCGATATTGGTGGAATCCTTGAGCGTGACCTTGGGCACCATCATGGTGGCTGGACGCACCATCTGGTTGATGTCGCGTACGGCGAACATGGCGGTATGGCCCTTGCTCTGTGCCATGAGGTTTGCAAAGGCGGCGCCGACCGGGCCGTCCACTGCGCCGATGACGATTTCCGGCATGGCGGCGGTGACATCCTTGCCTTCACTGAAAATGGTGGCTTCGCCAGCCTTGAAAATAATCTTGTTCGACATTGAGGTTTCCTTAACTGAATCTGGAATGTTGAATGGAGGTTGAGGGAAGGATTGTATAGAAGCAGACCGGCACAGGCAATTTCAGTCAAGCCTTGTTCATGAAATTCAAATGCTTAGCTTGAGCTGCATGTCGCGGTGCGGGATTTCTGCGTCCATGTATTCATCACTGTAAATGACAAACCCGCTGCGCTGATAAAAAGGAATCGCATGCGTTTGTGCGGAAAGCGTGATGCTGTTCAAGCCGCGCTCGCGACAGCATTGGATCGCTTGTTCCAGCAAGGCGCGGCCTACACCCTGTCCGCGATAGTTTTTCAGTACTGCCATACGGCCGATGGTTCCCTTTTCCAGTATGCGTGCGCAGCCAATGGCATGTCCTGCGCTGGATAGAGCCAGCAGGTGAATTGCGTTTTCATCGTAGCCGTCCCATTCCAGATGGGCGGGCACAAGCTGCTCTTCGACAAATACGCATGACCGGATTTCACGCAATTCGGCTTGCGCTTGCTGCCAACTCACTTCGCGGATCAAAAAGCGAGCGGGATTATTGGGTTTGTTCATCCACCTGCTGGCTGTTCTTTTCGGCTGATTGCTGCAGTACATCTTCCACAGCTTTGACCTGGTCCAGCACTTCACGCTGGTCTTCGGCAACCTTGGGCTCGGGATCGCTCGGCGAGCAGGCGACTAGCAGGGATGTGAGGCCTAAGATGAGCAGTGCGGTTTTCATAATGATCTCCTTGTCGGTGTTGCGGCTGGCGGCGCTTACAGGCATCATGCCCTCTGGTATTTTGATGCTGATTTGAGTAAAGGTAAAACAATGAACAAATACTTGGGCCTGATTGCCCGCATTCTGCTGGCACAGGTTTATCTGATTGTGGGGCTGTATGCCCATGTCTACCAGAGCATGACCAACCCCGTGTTTTACAGCGGATTCCAGCAATATCTGGGTTCGGTGGGGCTGCC
>Ga0196971_1000809_pt1 | contig 18096 bp, 10 predicted proteins | sample S1v_1013CmetaG_FD_148660 | JGI IMG/M metagenome (GOLD analysis project Ga0196971, IMG submission 148660) | Soil microbial communities from Anza Borrego desert, Southern California, United States - S1+v_10-13C | ecosystem: Environmental > Terrestrial > Soil > Desert | place: USA: California... | reverse complement strand
TCTCCCGGATGCGCAAGTCGTCAGTGCGTTGCATGTGTACTCTCCAGTCAGGTTCAAGTCTGTATAAACGAAAAAACCGCCATTTCTGGCGGTTTTTCAGGATTCGGTTCGTGCTCTTTTATTCGTGCGCTGACCGCTTTTCCACCGCCTTTGGGCTGGAATAGCTAAAGAAAAAATAAAAGTAAAAGCGCGCGAAAGTCATGTTTTTCAGGGTTTTTGCTGAAAATTTCGATTAATAGTGCAGTAATTCATTAGATTTGGCAAGGCTTTGGGGGAAATTCGTCGCAAATCCCGCTCCAGCCCTGCCAGTGTGTCAATCAGGCGGTGCCGCCCACGGTCATGCCTTCGATGCGCAGCGTCGGCTGGCCCACGCCCACCGGTACGCTCTGCCCTTCCTTGCCGCACACGCCGATGCCGCTGTCGAGCTGCATGTCGTTGCCGATCATCGTCACGCGGTTCAGCACGTCGGGGCCGTTGCCGATCAGGGTGGCGCCCTTGACCGGATAGGTCACCTTGCCATCCTCGATCATGTAGGCCTCGCTCGCCGAGAACACGAACTTGCCGTTGGTGATGTCCACCTGGCCGCCGCCGAAGTTCACCGCGTACAGGCCGTTCTTCACCGAGGCGATGATCTCCTGCGGGTCCTTGTCGCCGGCCAGCATGTAGGTATTGGTCATGCGCGGCATCGGCAGGTGTGCGTACGACTCGCGGCGCGCATTGCCGGTCACGTTCATCCGCATCAGGCGCGCATTCATCGTGTCCTGGATATAGCCCTTCAGGATGCCGTCCTCGATGAGCGTCGTGCATTGCGTCGGGTTGCCCTCGTCGTCGATGTTGAGCGAGCCGCGGCGGTCTGCGATGGTGCCGTCGTCCACCACGGTCACGCCCTTGGCGGCGACACGTTCGCCGATGCGGCCCGAGAAGGTGCTGGAACCCTTGCGGTTGAAGTCGCCTTCGAGGCCGTGGCCGACCGCTTCGTGCAGCAGCACGCCGGGCCAGCCGGGGCCGAGCACGACGGTCATCGCGCCTGCGGGAGCGGGACGGGCATCGAGGTTGACGATCGCGGATTCGACGGCTTCGGTGGCGTACTTCTCCAGCAGCTCGTCGGTGAAATACGCATAGTTGTAACGTCCGCCGCCGCCGCTCGATCCGATTTCACGCCGCCCGTTCTGCTCGGCGATCACGGTCACCGAAACACGCACCAGCGGGCGAACGTCCGCCGCCAGCACGCCGTCGCTGCGGACCACCAGCACGACATCGTATTCGCCCGCCAGCCCGGCCATCACCTGCACCACGCGCGGATCCTTCGCGCGCGCAATTTTTTCGACCTTCTCGAGCAGCTTCACCTTTTCCGTTGCATCAAGGGAAGCAAGCGGATCGTGCGGCAGGTAGAGTGAACGGCCGCCCACCGGCTGGATCGCCGATGCGACCTTCACCTTGCCGGCGCCCTGACGCGCAATGGTGCGGGTGGCCGCGGCCGCTTCCAGCAGTGCGCGCTCGGAAATTTCATCGGAGTAGGAAAACGCTGTCTTGTCGCCCGACACCGCGCGTACGCCCACGCCCTGGTCGATCGAGAAGCTGCCGGTCTTGACGATGCCTTCTTCCAGGCTCCAGCCTTCGTTGCGGGTGAACTGGAAGTACAGGTCGGCATAGTCGACCTTGTGCGTGAAGATCTCGCCCAGTGCCCTGTTCAGCTTGGATTCATCGAGTCCGAAGGGGGACAGCAGGATGTCGCGTGCAATGCCGAGGGTCTGGAGATTCGGTTCGAAAAGATTCATGGTATCTCTGCATGCGCCCGGCGGGCGCGGGGGAAAGGAGTCAAAAGATGGAAAAAGATGGATAGATTGTAGAACATCCGCAAGGTGCCCGTTGATTTCAGGGCCAGTGCCTCGCGGTAACAAAGGTCTACAGCTTGCGGTGCTTCAACGCGGGCAGGCTCTCGCGCACGCGCCGCAGGTGCGCGGGATCGAGTTCGCCGACCACCGTTCCCTCCCCTTCCGGGAGCGCCGCCTTGACCTCTCCCCAAGGATCGACCAGCATGCTGTGTCCCCAGGTCCGGCGGCCATTGGGATGAATCCCGCCCTGTGCGGCGGCCAGTACATAGCACTGGTTTTCGATCGCCCTTGCGCGCAGCAGGATCTCCCAGTGCGCGCGGCCGGTGGTGTAGGTGAAAGCTGCCGGCACGACGATCAGCGCGCAGTCGCCCATTGCCCGGTAGAGCTCCGGGAAACGCAGGTCGTAGCACACCGAAAGCCCTACCCTGCCGAACGGCGCGTCGAAGGCACCGACCGACGTGCCATGCACGATAGTGCGCGCCTCGTCATAGGATTCCTCGCCCTTGGTAAAGCTGAACAGGTGGATCTTGTCGTAGCGGATCACATGCTCGCCCTGCGGGTTGTACACCATGGTGGTGTTGAGGACCTTGTCCGCTTCCGCCGCTGCCATCGGCAGTGTGCCGCCAATGAGCCACACGCCGTTTTCGCGCGCCATCTCCGCCATGCATGCCTGTATCGGCCCCGCGTCGAGGCGCTCGGCATGCGCCACCTTGTCGGATTCCTTCATGCCCATGATGGGCCAGTATTCGGGCAGCAGGACCAGCCTTGCACCCTGCCGCGCCGCATCGGCGACAAGCCGGCGCGCGTTTGCGAAATTCTCTTCCACGACGGGCGTGGAAACCATCTGTACCGCAGCGATCTTTACAGGTTCGGCAAGCATGTCATTCCTCAACTATTGTTTCTGGAACCGTTGGCAAGCTCCCCGGTCGGGCTCGTCGGCTGGCGTACCAGCTTGGTCACCACCGGGTCCTTCCACGGGCCGGTGACCTGGTACTCGAAGGTAAATGCCTTCATCAGCGGGTCGCGCAGGAACAGCTGGGCAAGGAAGGTACCCACGCCGATCACCGGGTTCACCGCCAGACCATACACCACGGAGGCGGCACCGACATTGATCTCGGGTATGACGACGACGTGCAGGTTCTGCGCCTCCTTGGCGATGTCGGCCGTGCCGTCCATCAGCACGGTGGCGGCGACGCCGCGCATCTTGAAGTTGTCCGTCCGGGCAACGCCGTTGCTGATGCTTGCCGTCGCGGTCACGCCGTCGAAGGCAAAGCCTTCCGAAAACACGTCGCGGAAGTCGAGGACGAGGCGGCGCGGCAAGGATTGCAGGCTGAGCACGCCGAGCAGCTTGGCGGCGGCCGGGTCGACCTTCAGGAACTGGCCGCTGGCGAGATCGAGCGTGAACTGGCCGTTGAGGCTGGGAATATCCAGCGAGAACGGCAAGCCCTTCCAGTTGATCTCGCCGTCCATCTTGCCCTTGCCGCCGCGTAGCACGTTGGCAAAGCCGAAGCGTTCGAGCAGCTTGCCGGCGTCGGCGATATTGAGCGTGTAGTCGAGGCTGGACAGGTTTTCCCCGTCGCGGGCCGTCCACTTGCCGGTCGCTTTCAGTTCCGCATCGGCGTTGGTGATGGAGAGCTTGTCGATACGCCACTCGCGTCCGGCAAAGCCGCGGGCATTGTGCGCGGCCAGTTCCAGTTGGCCGAACTTCTTGCCGAACAGTTCGAAATTCTCGGCGACGATATCGACCGCCGGCATCTGGGTCGTCGCGCTCGGGCCTTCCAGGAGATCCGTCACTTCGCTTGCGGCGGATTTGGGAATGACCAGCGAAGCAAGCCGTGCGGACACGCGTCCCAGTCCCCGCCCGGAGCGCGATTCCACCCAAGTCAGGTAGCCCGAAGCCTGCTCGGAATCGATGTTGGCCTGCCACACGCCTTTCTGGTGCGAGGCGCCGACTACGACGTTGTCGAGCTTGCGGTCCATGATGAGCAGTTCCGTTGCCCGTGCTGCAAGCACTTCCGGCTCGATGTACTGCGCAAGCGCGAGCGCATCCTGCTGCTTGCCCGTCTCCGCCTGCCGGCCGGAGGACGTGACCGGCGCCAGCGCACGCCGCCAGGCATCGATGTCGAGCGTCTTCATGACGACGTTCGCGATCAGGCCGTTGTCGGGCATCGGCACCGGTACGTTGACGCCGATCCCGCCGCGGACAACTTTCCATTCGGCGTCCTTGTCGCTTGCCTTCTGCCTTTCGTAGCGGGCCGCAATCGTCGCGCCGAGCGAGAGTTTCATTTCGTCGCGCAGGCTGCCGGCATCGCCGTTCGCCAGGCCGTTCAGTTCGAACTTGAGCGGCAGGGTTTCATTGGCCGCCTTGCGCAGCGGCGCCGGGAAATCCAGCGCGATTCCGGCGAGGTTCGACTCCACCGTGATTTCGGGCTGGCCGTTGCGCACGCGCACGAGCGTCGTGTAGCGGGTGCTGCCGGTGATGCGTTCGGACAGGCGCTGGGTGGCCGGCGTCGCATAAAGCTTGCGCACGCCGTCCGCGGTCAGGTTGCCGTCCGCGCGCACCAGAATCGTGCCGTCGCGCTGGGTGCCGCCGCTCAGGGTGACAGGACCGCCGAGGAAATTCGACTTGATCGCGCCGATGCTGAATCCTTTTTCATTGAATTCCAGCTTGCCGTTGGTGCCGGACAGCGGCGGAAGCATGTTGCGCAGGGTAACCGTGTTGCCGGTGAAATGCAGGGTGCCGAGCACCTTGGACTCTGGCATCCGGTGCAAGGGCAGCAGCAGTTTCAACTGCAGCTTGGCATTGCCGGCGGCCTTGGTCTCGTCGGTGAAATGGCCGATCCACTCGCCCACCGGGCTGTCCTGCGTGAACTTGACGAAGTTCTGCAAAGGCCCGGCCGCTTCGCCGTCCACGTCGAGCACCGCATCATCATCGGCGAGATCGGGAATGACTACCTTGACACGAGAAAGCGTGGTTCCGGAACTGCGCGCGCTGTCGGCATGGATCTCCATGCGGGCGCGGTCGAAGGCGATGGTGCCGTTGATCTGGTCGATCACCGGCCACATCGGCGACTTGCCGTCCTTGCCATGCAAGTCCGGCGCGTAATTCAGCTTACCGTTCTCGATCTTGCCGGCGATGCTGAATTCGCCTTTCGAGCGGTCCTGCTGCGCATGGTAGGGGAACTGCGACACCTCCCCTTTCCACCGGAGCTTCACATCCTTGACGGTGCCGCCGCCCAGGGCGCCGGTCAGCCAGTCGCGCAGGGTTTTCGGTGTCTGCACCGGCAGGTAGCGCTCGACCTTCTGGATGTCGAGCTTGTTGATCTTGCCATTGATGTCGACCGTTCCCTGCACGCCGCCCTGCTTGCGGTTGAGCGGCATCAGGTGCTTGCCGGAGAAGGCGCCGGCCAGGTCTTCGTGCACGAAGTCCATCTTCTGCACATCGAGCAGCAGCTGGTCGTTGTCCTGGAAGGCCCAGGTGGCCTGCATGTTCAGTGCCTGGAAAGGCAGGGCCGGTTCGTCGAAGTAACCGGGAAGCTGCAGCACCAGCTTGCTGGAAGCGAGCTGGAAGGCGCCGCCACGATCGTTCGCATCGACGCGGCCGGTCAGGTTTTCAAAGCCCGGGATCGCCGGCACCGCCGCCTGCGCCGGCTCGGTGGCGGTCTTCGGCCGCGCCGGACGGGCCGGCTGCGGCTTGAGCGACAGCCCCGCGAACTGGCCCTTCACGCTGTAGGCGGAGATATTCGGATAAGCGCCGTGCCATTGCGCGGAAAAGTCCTTCAGCACGCCGCGCGGTGCGAAGTCGGCAAGCATCTCGCGCTGCTCCGGCGGCAGCGGCAGGCGTTCGGCAAAATTGGCAATGGTCTCGAGGTCCAGCAGGCGGGCGCGGATTTCCGTCTTTGCCGGACGCCCGCCTTTCGCCGGCGCATAACTCTCGCTGATCGTCGTGCGCGGCAGGAACAGGCCGTCGTCGGTCTGCAGGGTGAAGTCCGTCAGCGAAATGGCATGTCCATTCTGTCCGAAGGAAGGCGTGCCGTTATTGCTGCCGGCGCCGACATCTTCGCGCACCGAGATGCGGCCGCTGACTTCGGTGAGATTGAGCTGGTCGAGATCCTTGCGCAGGCGGGCCGATACATTGGACAGCGTGAGGTCGGCGGTGAAGTCCGCCACCCGCGCATGATCGAACAGGAGCCATGCGCGCACCGAACCCTTCCCGCGCTGCATGTCGATCGGATAATCGGCATAGGCGCGCCACGCTGTCAGGTCGGTGTCGCGCAGGTCGGTGTACAACTCGCCCTTCCAGCGGGTGACGTCCGAAATGGTTTCGGCAAAATGCGGATGCTCGAAGGATGCGCGGATATCGAGCGGCGCGGCGAAGGCGGCGGGCGGCGTGGCCCTGAGCGCAAACCGGTGGTGGCGCCACTGGTTGTGCAACAGGAAATCGACGTCGTCGAGAACGAGTTCGGGCGCAGCGCGCTTTTCATCGTTCCAGCGCAGCCGTCCGTCGCGGATCACGATCTCGCGCTGCGACAGCACCCAGTCCGCGCCCTTGCCGTCGCCGCCCTTGCCGGCATCGACAAAGATGCCCGCCACGTACAGCCTGCCCTCGGCGTCGCGCCGGATGTCCATGTCGGGCCGGTTGATCTCCAGCTGCTGCAGGCGCAGCTCGCCCACGGCGAGGGTCAGCCAGGACAGCGTGGCGGAGACGCTGGGCAGTGTGAGCGCGGGCTGGCCGGCCTTGTCATGGATGACAACGGTGTCGAGCGTCAGCCGCGGGTGCAGGCCGGACCAGGACGCCTGGATATCGGCGATCGTGACGCGGTTGCCGATGGCGCTGCTGGCCAGCTTTTCCACATCGGGCTTGTAATTGTCGATGTTGGGCAGGACCACATAGCGCAGTCCGAGCACGAGGGCACAGAAGATGAAGTAGATGAGGACGGCAAGCTTGAACAAGCCGCCGAGCGCGCGGTAGGTGGCCGCATTGGTGATTCGATAACATTCCCGGACCGCGATCCAGACGCTGAGGGCGCCGGCGGCGATTTTGTGCGGAATGAGTTTGGCGATGGACATCTATTGGAAAACAGGCAGCGTAGGCAGCGTAGGCAACGTACAATAGGGTCAGACAGATATTGCGAAAAACATCATGTTCGCACGGATATCGTCTGCGTGGAAACGCAAGCGTGATCCAGCGACCCTACGCCCGCAAAGACTCCCCCCATCGACACACTCCCCTTTGATATTGTGACCCAATCCTATTTGACCAGTAACATTGCATCGCGGTTCTACGCGCGTTGGCTGAATGCGGACCCGGCTCGTGCGGGCATGGTGGCGGAGCTTGCCGGATTATCCATGACACGGGCCGATTTTGCCCGGCTTTTACAAAAAGAAACAGAGGCCGGCATGCCCCTCGTCCGGGCCATGCGCCGCTTGCGCAACCTGGTCGTGTGTCATCTGATCGAACGCGACCTCGGCGGCAAGGCCGACCTCGACGAGGTGCTGCGCACCATCAGCGAGTTCGCGGATTTCGCCGTGCAGACCCATGTCGCCGCGCTCAACGCGGAGATGATCGCCGCCCACGGCACGCCGATCGGCAACGAGTCGGGCGAAACGCAGGAGCTGATCGTCCTCGGCATGGGCAAGCTCGGCGGCTGGGAGCTGAACGTCTCCTCCGATATCGACCTGATCTTCGTTTACCCGGAGAACGGCGAGACGCGGACGGATTCGCCGGAGCAGCGCCCCTTGTCGAACCACGAATTCTTTGTCCGGCTCGGCAAGAAGCTGATCGGCGCACTGTCCGAGATTACCGAGGACGGCTTCACCTTCCGCGTCGACATGGCGCTGCGCCCGAACGGCGCATCGGGGCCGCTGGCCGCGAGCTTCGGCATGGTGGAGGAATACCTCATCGTGCAGGGCCGCGAATGGGAACGGTATGCCTGGGTCAAGGCGCGCGCAATGACCGGCCGCCCGGAAGACATCGCGGCCCTGGAACAGATCGTCCGTCCCTTCGTCTACCGGCGCTACCTGGATTTCGGCGCCATCGAGGCGCTGCGCAACATGCATGCGCAGATCCGGGCCGAAGTGATCCGGCAGGAGACCCGCCATCCGGGGCGCACAAACAACGTCAAGCTCGGCCGCGGCGGCATCCGCGAGGTGGAGTTCCTGGCGCAGGTGTTCCAGCTGATCCGCGGCGGCCGTGATGCCTCCCTGCGCGACCGCTCGACCCGCAGGACGCTCGCCACCCTGGTCGAGAAAAACCTCTTGAGCGCGGAAGAAGTGGCGCAGCTGCTGGAGGCGTACACCTTCCTGCGCAACCTCGAACACCGCCTGCAATACCTGGACGACGCGCAGACCCACACCTTGCCGCCCAACCCGGACGACCGGCTGACCGTGGCGAAGATGATGGGCTTCACCGATGTGGAAGCGATGCTGGAAGAGCTCGACGCGCACCGCGCGGTGGTCGCCTCCCAGTTCGATGCGATGTTCAGCGACAAGCGCAGCGGCCAGGCGCAGCCCGAGGCCGCGGAAGCGCCGGCGCACGTGGCGCTGTCGGACGCCGACAGCCGCGATGTCATCGAGACCGGCCTCGCCGCGCTGGGCTTCGACGATGCGCCCGCCGCCGCGCAACGGCTGCTCGCGACCTGGCAATCGCCGAAGCTCTCATCCCTTCCGGAATCCAGCCGTGCCAAGCTGCAGGCGCTGGTCAATGCCGCCCTGCCGCAGATCGCGGCGCTCACCGATGCACGCAGCGCCACCCTGGGCCGCCTGCTGGACTTCTTCGAGGCGATCGCACGCCGCGCCGCCTATCTCGCATTGCTGACTGAGTATCCGCACACGCTCGGGCGCGTAATCCGGATGATGAACGCCAGCGACTGGGCGGCAAAGTACCTGACGCGCCATCCCATCCTGCTCGACGAACTGCTCGAAGACCGCACCCTGAACGCCGCGCCCGAATGGCCCGCTTTCGCCCTCGAAGTGCAGCGCCAGCTCGACGCGGCGGACGGCGACACCGAGCACCAGATGAACGTCCTGCGCGACCTGCACCACGCGCAGCTGTTCCGCCTGCTGGCGCAGGATCTGGAAGGCACACTGACCGTGGAGCGGCTGGCCGACCATCTCTCGGCGCTCGCCGATATCCTGGTCGATGCGACCATCCATGCCGTGTGGAAGACAATCCACAACCGCCACCGCGAGACGCCGAAATTCGCCGTCGTCGCCTACGGCAAGCTGGGCGGCAAGGAGCTGGGTTATGCATCGGACCTGGATGTCATCTTCCTGTACGACGACGAGGACCAGGAAGCGCCGGCGCTGTACGCGAAGCTGGCGCAGCGCTTCATCACCTGGATGACCAGCCATACGCCGGCCGGCATCCTGTTCGACATTGACATCGCGCTGCGTCCGGACGGCGCCAGCGGCCTGCTGGTGTCGCGCCTGTCCTCGTTCGAGAAGTACCAGACCGGTTCAGCGTGGGTGTGGGAACACCAGGCGCTGACCCGCGCGCGCTTCTGTGCCGGCGACGCCGCCATCGGCGCCCGTTTCGAAGCGATCCGCGAAGCGGTGCTGCGCCAGCCGCGCGACGAAAACAAGCTGCGCGAGGAAGTGCGCGCCATGCGCAGGAAGATGCACGAAGCCCATCCCAACCGCTCGACGCAGTTCGACCTCAAGCACGATGCGGGCGGGATGATCGACATCGAGTTCATCGTCCAGTATCTCGTGCTGCTGCATTCTTCGCGCTACCAGCAGCTCACGGCGGATATTGGCAACATTGCACTGCTCAAGCTGTGCGGCGACCTCGGCCTGATCGACGCCGGCCTCGCGGTCCAGGTGGCCGACGCCTACCGGATGTTCCGCAAGCTCCAGCACCAGATCCGCCTGCAAGGCAGCGACCGGGCGCGGGTGGACATGGAACGGGTTGGCATGCAGGCTGCCTGCGTCAGGGCCTTGTGGGAAGCGACATTGGGTACCGGGCCGAGCTGAATAAAAAAAGCCCCGTCATGCGGGGCAATACGGTTCACTTACGGTTGATTCCACCGCCGTCATCCCGACGAAAGTCGGGATCGCGTGTCTTTCTTCGCGACTCTAACGACGCTGGATCCCGGCCTTCGCCGGGATGACGGGGTGAGGGAAGCGGGAGGTGGTTCCGCTTCTACCCGCATGCGGTCAGACAAGGCTGTCCTGCTGCATTCGAATGCGGGTCGCTGAGTTCAATCACACTCCCCCCTCGCCCCGTCATCCCGGCGAAGGCCGGGATCCAGTGTCGTGCGTGCATCGACTGACGCCACCGTCATTCCTGCTTACACAGGAACGACGGCGAATGCCAGTAATTACTTGGCGTTCATCAGAGCCACGGTGGTGTCGAGCATACGGTTGGAGAAGCCCCACTCGTTGTCGTACCAGGAGGACACCTTCACCAGGCGGCCGGAGACCTTGGTCAGGGTCGCGTCGAAGTTGCTCGATGCCGGGTTGTGGTTGAAGTCCACGGAGACCAGCGGCTCGGTGTTGTAGGTCAGGATGCCCTTCAGTGCGCCGTTGGCCGCATCCTTCATGATCTGGTTCACTTCCTCGACGGTGGTGTCGCGGGCGGCCACGAAGGACAGGTCGACGATGGAGACGTTGATGGTCGGCACGCGGATCGCGTAGCCGTCCAGCTTGCCGTTCAGTTCCGGCAGCACCAGGCCGACTGCAGCGGCGGCTCCGGTCTTGGTCGGGATCATGGACTGGGTGGCGGAACGGGCGCGGCGCAGGTCTTCGTGCATCACGTCGGTCAGCACCTGGTCGTTGGTGTAGGCGTGCACGGTGGTCATCAGGCCGTTCTCCAGGCCGATCTTGTCATGCAGCGGCTTGACCAGCGGGGCCAGGCAGTTGGTGGTGCAGGAGGCATTGGAGATGACGGTGTCGGATGCCTTCAGCACGTCCTGGTTCACGCCGAACACCACGGTCGCGTCCACATCCTTGCCGCCCGGAGCGGAGATGATGACCTTCTTCGCGCCGCCCTTCAGGTGGGCGGATGCCTTTTCCTTGGTGGTGAAGAAGCCGGTGCACTCGAGCACGACGTCGACGTTCAGCTCGCCCCAGGGAATCTGGGCCGGGTCGCGCTGCGCGAACACCTTGATCTTGTCGCCGTTGACGATCATGAATTCGCCGTCGACTTCAACGGTACCCGGGAACTTGCCGTGGGCGGTGTCGTAGCGGGTCAGGTGGGCATTCGACTGGGCATTGCCGAGGTCGTTGATGGCAACGATCTGGATGTCATGCTTCTTGCCGCCTTCGTAGTGGGAACGAAGGATGTTGCGGCCGATGCGGCCATAGCCGTTGATTGCGACGCGAATGGTCATGTGGTTTTCTCCTGAAGTAATTAAGCCAAAACCGATTTCACCTTGGCGACGACGTTGTCCGTCGTGAAGCCGAAGTGCTTGAACAGCACACCCGCCGGCGCCGATTCGCCGAAGGTGTCGATACCCACGACGCCGCCTTCCAGGCCGACGTACTTGTACCAGAAATCAGTCACGCCGGCCTCGATGGCGACGCGCGGCAGGCCCTTGGGCAGCACGCTCGCCTTGTAGGCGGCATCCTGGCGGTCGAACAGGTCGGTGCTCGGCATCGACACGACGCGTACCGGGATGCCCTGCTTGGCCAGCTCGTCCGCGGACTTGAGCGCCAGTTCGACCTCGGAACCGGTCGCAATGAGGATCGCCTTGGCGCCTTCCGCATCGCGCAGCACGTAGCCGCCGCGGTTGATCGCCACGATCTGCTCCGGCGTGCGCTCGACGAACGGCAGGTTCTGGCGCGAGAAGATCAGCGTGGTCGGGCCGTGGCGGCGGGCGACGGCGTGCTTCCATGCAATCGCGGATTCGACTGTGTCGCACGGACGCCAGTTTTCGAGGTTCGGGATCAGGCGCAGGCTGGACACATGCTCGACCGACTGGTGGGTCGGGCCGTCTTCGCCGAGGCCGATGGAATCGTGGGTGAAGACGAAGATCGAACGCGACTTCATCAGCGCCGCCATGCGGATCGCATTGCGGCTGTAGTCGGAGAAGGTGAGGAAGGTGCCGCCGAACGGGATGTAGCCGCCGTGCAGGGTGATGCCGTTCATGATCGCGCTCATGCCGAACTCGCGCACACCGTAGTTGATGTGGTTGCCGGCCTTGTCGGCGCGCACCGCGACGCACTCTTTCCAGTTGGTCAGGTTGGAGCCGGTCAGGTCGGCGGAGCCGCCCAGGAATTCCGGCAGCACCGGCGCCAGCGCCTGGATCGCATTCTGGCTGGCCTTGCGGGTGGCGATGGTTTCCTTCTTCTCGACGCAGGCCTTCACATAGGCGTCGACCACTTCATTGAAGTTGCCCGGCAGTTCGCCCTTCATGCGGCGCAGCAGCTCGCCCGCTTCCTGCGGATAGCGCTCGCCATAGGCCTTGAACAGCGCATCCCACTCGCCTTCCAGCTTCTGGCCGGATGCCTTGGCATCCCATGCGCCGTACACATCGGCCGGAATCTCGAACGGCGGATATTCCCAGCCGATCGCATCGCGGGTGGCGGCGATTTCCTTGTCGCCCAGCGCGGCGCCATGCACGTCGTGGGTGCCGGCCTTGTTCGGGCTGCCCTTGCCGATCACGGTCTTGCAGCAGATCAGGGTCGGCTTGTCGGATTTCTTGGCGGCGGCGATGGCGGCCTCAACGGCAGCGACGTCATGGCCGTCGACGTTGCGGATCACATTCCAGTTGTAGGCTTCGAAGCGCTTCGGGGTGTCGTCGATGAACCAGCCTTCGACGTGGCCGTCGATCGAGATGCCGTTGTCGTCGTAGAGCGCGATCAGCTTGTTCAGGCGCAGTGCGCCGGCGAACGAGCAGGCCTCATGCGAGATGCCTTCCATCAGGCAGCCGTCGCCGAGGAAGACATAGGTGTGGTGGTTGACGACCTCGAAGCCGGGCTTGTTGAATTCCGCTGCCAGCAGGCGCTCGGCGAGCGCCATGCCGACGGCATTGGTGATGCCCTGGCCGAGCGGGCCGGTGGTGGTTTCCACGCCCGGGGTGATGTGCACTTCCGGATGGCCGGCGGTCTTGGAATGCAGCTGGCGGAAGTTCTTGATCTCCTCCATCGGCAGGTCGTAGCCGGTCAGGTGCAGCAGCGCGTAGTGCAGCATGGACCCGTGGCCGTTGGAAACGATGAAGCGGTCGCGGTCGATCCAGTGCGGGTTCGCCGGGTTATGGCGGTAGTGCTTGGCCCACAGGGCGACGGCGATCTCGGCCATGCCCATCGGCATGCCGGGGTGGCCGGAGTTTGCCTTTTGCACGGCGTCCATCGCCAGTGCGCGGATCGCATTGGCCATCTTGCTGGTGGGGAGAGAAGAAGTCATGTCAAATCTGGTATAGGCGGGTCTTGAAGCGGATCCCGGTTCTTTGAACCGGAGGATGCAAAGCCCGTTATTTTACCAGACTGATCCATCCGGAATTACAATCGGGGGATTCCCTTTTGCCAACTCCAGCCTATGAATACCGAGCCTCTTGCATGCTTTGCCATGCAGACCGCCGATTTCCTTATCCTGCATGCAACACATGCTGTTGTCATTGATGAAACGCAGTGCAGTAGGGGTAGCTAGATCATGCCGCGTTTCTATTGCCCCATTCCGCTTGCGATCGGCGCGACGCTAACGCTGCCGGAGACGATCGCGCACCATATCCACGTGCTGCGCATGGCGCCCGGGGATACGGTAACGGTGTTCAACGGCGAAGGCGGGGAGTACACCGCCATCCTGCACGCGGTGGAGAAAAAGCGCGCGGCAGCGGAAATCAAGGCATTCTCCCCGCGCGAGGCAGAGCTCCCCTATTCGGTCACCGTGGCCCAGGCATTGCCGGAAGGATCGAAGATCGACTGGATCATTGAAAAGGCGGTCGAACTTGGCGCCGGCACCTTCCAGCCCATCGCCGCGCAACGCTGTGTGGTCCGCCTGTCGGCGGAGCGTGTCGCAAAGAAACTGGACCACTGGCGCGGCATCGTCGCCGCCGCGGCGGAACAGAGCGGGCGCAACCGTCTCATGCACGTGGCTGAGCCGGTGGATTTCCACCACTGGGTCGGCCAGCAGAACCTGCACGCGCGCATCATGTTGTCGCCGCGCGCCGGGCAGTCGCTATCCGACTGGGCGCGCCACCATCCGCCGCAGGCAGTCGCACTGCTGATCGGCCCCGAAGGGGGATTTTCCGAACAGGAGGAAAACGCGGCCGTCGCCCAGGGCGTGCTCCCGCTCTCGATCGGCCCGCGCGTCCTGCGCACCGAAACCGCCGCCCTCGCCGCCCTGGCCGCACTCAATGCAGTCTGGGGGGAAATCTGAGCGCGATTCTATCGGGATCAAACATAGCGCGAATTCCTTCACGGCACCTCCCGCTTTCTTCTATGTTGGAGACTTTCAGGGGCGGCTCAGGGAGGTGCAGGATGGGAATTCTCGACAAGGCGATCGAGATGCTCGGCGGTGATCATTTGCCGATGATGGACTCGCGCATGAAGCTGATGCAGGCGGCGCTCTCTCTCCTGGCCAACAACGGCCGGTCCGATGGCGTGCACGGACTCGTGCACCGCTTCAACCAGGCCGGGCTGGGCAATGTCATTCAGTCATGGATCGGCACCGGCCAGAACGTACCGGTGACGGCGGAACAGTTGCGGCAGGTGCTCGACCACGGCCAGCTCCGCGCAATCGCCGACGAGACCGGGCTTTCCGAGCGCGAAGCCGCCAGGCAGCTGAGCGACATGCTGCCCGACCTGGTCGACAAGCTCACGCCGGCCGGCCACATTCCTCCCGGCGGACTGGGCAATGTGAGCACCCTGCTGGACCACTTCCTCGGGCGATACCATTAGCGCGGCGGGCCGGCACACAATGCGCGACAATGTGCGGTATGCAATGGCTCAAACAACTATTCAACCGCAAGAAGCCCGACATTCCCGCCGCGCTGTGGGCGGAAAGCCTCGAACGGCTGCCTTTCCTCGACCGCCTGACGGCGGATGAATTGTCGCGCCTGAAATCCCTGTGCGAAGAAATCCTTGCCAGAAAGACATTCACCGGCGCGGCAGGATTTACCCTCACCGACGAAGTGGCGGTACTGATCGCCGCGCAAGCCGCCCTGCCCGTGCTCAACCTGACGCTGGACCTGTACGACGACATGGCCGGCATCATCGTCTATCCGAGCGCCTTCATGATTCCGCAGAGCGAGATGGACGAAGCCGGGGTGGTGCATGAATGGCACGAACCGGCGTCCGGCGAGGCGGTGCATGCGGGCGGCGCCGTCATCCTGTCCTGGGAGGATGCGCAGGAGAGCGAAGCGCCCGGCTACAACGTGGTGATCCACGAATTCACCCACAAGATCGACATGGCGCGCGGCTCGGCCAACGGCTGTCCGCCCTTCCTGGGCGAGTTTCACCGGGAAATCGCACCGGCCGAGTGGAAACGGACGTTTACGCGGGCCTACGACGATTTCCTGCGCCGCGTCGAAGAGCGGGACGCCCTGCTGCCCGCGGACTTCGACGACAACCGGCCCGGACACGCTGCCCTGTACGACGAACTGTTCGGCGATCTGCCGCTCGATCCCTATGCAGCCCGGCACCCGGCGGAGTTCTTCGCGGTCGCCTCGGAAGCCTTTTTCCTGCTGCCCGAACCGCTGGCCGAAGACTATCCGGAAGTATTCCGGCTGCTCTCCCTGTACTACCGGCAGGACCCGCTGGGACAGTAAAACGGCCTGTTGCGACAAAGAAAAGGCCCGGAAAGCATTTATAATCACTGGTTTTCCTGAGACCGACCTGAATGAAGGTATTTCGCGGACTTCCCAACGCCGCATCGCGGGCTGCATGTGCGCTCACGATCGGCAACTTCGACGGCGTGCATCGCGGCCACCAGGCATTGCTGGCGCGCGTGCGCGAGGCCGCGACGCGCCTGGGCGTGGAAGCGGCGGTCATGACCTTCGAGCCGCATCCGCGCGAATTCTTCGCCCGGCTGTCCGGCGACCTCTCGAAAGCCCCCACCCGCATCGCCAACCTGCGCGACAAGCTGCAATCGCTGGAGAACGCCGGCGTCGACCGCGTGATCGTCGAGCATTTCAATGCCCACTTCGCCGGCATGTCGCCCGAGGATTTCGTCGAAAAGGTGCTGGTGCAGGGCCTGCACGTGAAATGGCTGATGGTCGGCGAAGACTTTTGCTACGGCTCCAGGCGGGCGGGAAATGTGGCCACCCTGATGGAAGCCGGCAAGAAATACGGCTTCCAGGTCGAGACGCTGCCCACCGTGATGAACGAAGGCACGCGGATTTCCTCGTCGGCGGTGCGCGCCGCGCTGGCCGCCAGCGACTTCGCGCTCGCCGCGCAGCTGCTCGGCCATCCCTACGCCATCTCGGGCCATGTCGCCCACGGCAAGAAGCTGGGCCGCACCATCGGATTTCCCACCCTGAACCTGCGCGTCGCCCACAAGCGCCCGGCCATTTCCGGCGTGTTCGTGGTGCAGGTGCACGGCCTTGCCGACCGCCCCCTGCCCGGCGTGGCCAGCCTCGGCGTGCGCCCGACGGTGGAGGATGAGGGCCGCGTGCTGCTCGAAACGTATCTGTTCGACTACAACGAGCAGTGCTACGGCAAGGTGGTGCGCGTGGAATTCCTGAAGAAGCTGCGCGACGAGGAAAAATACGTGGACATCCCGACGCTCACCGCCGCCATCGAGCGCGATGCCCAGCAGGCGCGCGAATTCTTCAAGGCGCGCGAAGGCCAGGCGATTTCCGCAACCGACCGAATTTGACGATCAGACACGCCTCCCACCTGTTTGATCCACCCGATTTCCAAGACTGAAACCATCATGTCCGAGCAAAAAAACAAGTACCCGGTCAATCTGATCGACACGCCCTTCCCCATGCGCGGCGACCTCGCCAAGCGCGAACCGAAGTGGGTGAAGGAATGGCAGGAAAAGAAGATCTACCAGCGCATCCGCAAGGCGTCCAAGGGACGTCCGAAGTGGATCCTGCACGACGGCCCGCCGTATGCCAATGGCGACATTCATATCGGCCACGCGGTCAACAAGATCCTGAAGGACATGATCGTGAAGTCGCGCAACATGGCCGGCTTCGATGCGCAGTACATCCCGGGATGGGACTGCCACGGCATGCCGATCGAGATCCAGATCGAGAAGCAGTTCGGCAAGCACCTGCCGACGGCTGAGGTACAAGCCAAGTCGCGCGCCTACGCCACCGAACAGATCGAGCGCCAGAAGAAGGACTTCATCCGCCTCGGCGTGCTGGGCGACTGGGACCGTCCGTACAAGACGATGGATTTCAAGAACGAAGCCGACGAGATCCGCGTGCTCGGCAAGATCCTCGACAAGGGCTACGTCTACCGCGGCCTGAAGCCGGTGAACTGGTGCTTCGACTGCGGCTCCGCGCTGGCGGAAGCGGAAGTGGAATACCAGGACAAGCGCGATCCGGCGATCGACGTCGGCTTCCCCTTCGCGGAACATGACAAGCTGGCGCACGCCTTCGGCCTCGACAAGCTGCCCACGGACAAGGGCTATGCGGTGATCTGGACCACCACGCCGTGGACCATTCCCGCCAACCAGGCGCTGAACGTGCATCCGGAACACCGCTATGCGCTGGTGCAGACCGAGCGCAACGGCGAGACGATCCTGCTGCTGCTCGCCGCCGAACTGGTCGCTTCCTGCCTGCAGCGCTATGGCATGGAAGGCAAGATCATCGCCACCTGCGGCGGCGAAGCGCTGTCGATGATCCGTTTCCGGCACCCGTTTGCGAACGCGGACAAGGGTTACGACCGCTACTCGCCGATTTATGTCGGCAACTACGTCACGCTCGATACCGGTACCGGCATCGTGCACTCCGCGCCGGCCTACGGCCTGGACGACTTCGTCTCCTGCAAGTCGCACGGCATGAGCGACGACGAAATCCTGAAGCCGGTGATGGGCGACGGCAAGTACGCCTCCTGGCTGCCCTTCTTCGGCGGCATGACGATCTGGGAAGCATCCAAGCCGATCTGCGCCAAGCTGGAGGAAGTCGGCGCGCTGTTCAAGCTGGTGATGTTCGACCACAGCTACATGCACTGCTGGCGCCACAAGACGCCGATCATCTACCGCGCGACCTCACAGTGGTTCGCCGGCATGGACGTGATGCCGAAGGACGGCGGCAAGAGCCTGCGCGAAACCGCGCTGGCCGGCGTGGAAGCGACCGCCTTCTTCCCGTCCTGGGGCAAGGCGCGCCTGCACGGCATGATCGCCAACCGGCCGGACTGGACGCTGTCG
>Ga0196971_1000808_pt1 | contig 18108 bp, 13 predicted proteins | sample S1v_1013CmetaG_FD_148660 | JGI IMG/M metagenome (GOLD analysis project Ga0196971, IMG submission 148660) | Soil microbial communities from Anza Borrego desert, Southern California, United States - S1+v_10-13C | ecosystem: Environmental > Terrestrial > Soil > Desert | place: USA: California... | reverse complement strand
CAAGTTCCTCATGCAGCTGGAAGAGCAGCTCCACGAGAAGAAGGTGGAAGCCATCTTCACCGAGAACCTGCGCAAGTACCTCGGCAGGAAGGGCTTCGACCCGCTCATGGGCGCGCGTCCGATGTCACGCCTGATCCAGGACATGATCCGCAAGGCGCTGGCAGACGAACTGCTGTTCGGCCGCCTCGTCTCCGGCGGCAAGGTCACGGTGGACCTCGAAGAGAACGAGCAGATCAAGCTCGAATTCGCCGAGAACGATGCGCCGCCGCCGTCCGCGCCCGAAGAGACGCTGGAAGTCGAATAAGCCTACCCAAGCTTACTCAGGCGAGCCCGGATCCGCGAAAGCGATCCGGGCTTTTTTCTTACTGGGCGGGATTGGTGATCTCGCGGTGAATGGCGTTGATGGCGTCGATGACCGAGTCCGGCAGGCGCACCGCAAGCGCATCGATGTCTTCCTGCAGTTGCGCCATCGTGGTGGCGCCGATGATGGTCGAGGACACGAAGCGGCGCGAATAGCACCAGGCCAATGCCATCTGTGCGGGCGTCATTCCGTTCGCGCGGGCGAGGGCGGCATAGCGTTTTGCCGCTTCGGCCACCGATGGCCGGAGATAGCGCGGGCTCCAGTTGGGCGGGAAGATCGTCAGCCGTCCGTGCGCCTTCGGATCGTCGAGATACTTCGCGCTGAGCTGGCCGAATGCAAGCGGGCTGTAGGCCAGCAGGCCGACGTTCTCGCGGTAGCACACTTCGTCGAGCCCGTTCTCGAAGCTGCGGTTGACGAGGTTGTACGCGTTCTGGATCGACACGATGCGCGGCAGGCCGCGGTTTTCCGCCTGCTTGATGAATTCGCACACGCCCCACGACGTTTCGTTCGACACGCCCACGTAGCGGATCTTCCCCGCCTTGATCAGGCCGTCGAGCGCGGCCAGCGTATCCTCGACTGCCGTGCAGGGGCGCTCCTTGTCGGGATCGAATGCGATCTGGCCGAAGATCGGTGCGTTGCGGCTGGGCCAGTGCAACTGGTAGAGATCGATGTGGTCGGTCCGCAGCCGCTGCAGGCTGCTGTCGACCGCCGCACGAAGGTTGGCTGCGTCGAAGTCGCTTTCTCCGTTGCGTATCCAGGTCATGCCGCGCGATGGTCCGGCCGCCTTGGTGGCGAGAATGATGCGGTCGCGCTTGCCGGATTTCTTCAGCCAGCTGCCGATGTGGCTCTCGGTGCGCCCCGTCGTTTCCGCGCGCGGCATGACGGGATACATCTCGGCCGTGTCGATGAAGTTGATACCGCGCTCGAGCGCGTAGTCGAGCTGGCTGTGCGCCTCGGCCTCGGTGTTCTGTTCCCCGAAGGTCATGGTGCCGAGGCAAATCCTCGACACCTGGAGGTCGCTGTTGCCCAGGGTGATTTTTTCCATGGTCGTCTGTCAAAGGCGCTCCACCGCCGTCGGCGGAGCATGACAGAACTTTAACGCGATTTGCGCAGCGCTGCCGCGCACTCCTTCACCAGCGCGGGGCCGCGGTAGATCAGACCGGTGTAGAGCTGCACCAGTGATGCGCCGGCGGCGATCTTTGCCTGTGCATTCTCGCCGGAGAGGATGCCGCCCACACCGATGATGGGCAGGGCATCGCCCACTTCCGCCTTCAGCGCGCGGATCACTGCGTTCGACATCTCGAAGACCGGGGCGCCGGAAAGCCCGCCGGTTTCCTCCGCGTGGGAAAGGCCCTTCACCGCATCGCGCGTGATCGTCGTGTTGGTGGCGATGACCGCGTCCATCTTGTGCCGGAGCAGCGCGGCGGCGATCGATTTCACCTGTTCGCCATCGACATCCGGCGCGATCTTCAGCGCGATCGGCACGTAGTGCTTGTGCTTGTCGGCCAGGCGTTGCTGCACCTCCTTCAGTTGCGACAGCAGTGCGTCCAGCTCGGAACCGCCCTGCAGCTGGCGCAGGTTCTTCGTGTTCGGCGACGAGATGTTCACCGTCACATAGCTGGCGTAGGGATACACCTTCTCCAGGCAGTGCAGGTAATCGTCGGCGGCGCGTTCGATCGGCGTATCCGCGTTCTTGCCGATGTTCAGTCCGAGCACGCCTTCCTTGTTCCGGAAAAATTTCGATGCCTGCACATTGGCGACGAAGGCATCGACGCCGCCGTTGTTGAAGCCCATCCGGTTGATCACCGCATTGGCCTGCGGCAGGCGGAAGATGCGCGGCTTCGGATTGCCCGGCTGCGGCCGCGGCGTGACGGTGCCGACTTCGATGAAGCCAAAGCCGAGCGCTGCCAGCCCGTCGATATAGGCGCCATCCTTGTCCAGGCCGGCCGCGAGGCCGACGGGGTTGGGAAAGGTGATGCCCATGACGGTGCGCGGATCGGACGCCGGCTTGCCGGCCAGGGCCGTCAGTCCGCAGGCGGCCGCGTTCTTCAGCGCGGGCAGAGTCAGGTTGTGCGCGGTTTCCGGGTCCAGAGAGAACAGCAGGGGGCGTGTGAGGGCGTAAAGCAGTTTGTCGGACATGGGAAACCGGCGCAGTGAAAACCCGCTATTTTACTATTGCAGCCGCTCAAAACCGGAAATCAGGTCTCCGCCTGCCACGGCTGCCAGCGCCCGCGCTGCAGCGCTTCCAGCGGCTGGAAGTTGACCTTGTATGCCATCTTGCGGCTGTCGCGGATCCAGTAGCCCAGGTACACATACGGCATGTTCAGGCGCCGGGCCTGTTCGATCTGCCACAGCACGTTGTAGGTGCCATAGGATGCGCCCTCGACGTCGGGATCGTAGAAGGTGTACACCGACGACAGCCCGTCGTTGAGCACGTCGATGATGCTGACCATGCGCAGCGTGCCGCTGGCGTCGCGGAATTCGACGAGACGGGTATTCACCTTGCTCTGCAGCAGGAACTGCGCATACTGGTCGCGGCTGTCCTGGTCCATGCCGCCGCCCGCGTGGCGGGCCGACTGGTAGCGAAGGTAAAGCTCGTAGTGCTCAGGCACGAAGGAGAGCGTGCTTACCCAGGTCTCGAGCTCGCCGTGGCGTTTCCACGCGCGGCGCTGGCTGCGGCTCGGCGTGAAGTCGGCGACCCGAACGCGGACCGGGATGCAGGCATTGCAGCCGTCGCAGTAGGGGCGGTAGGTGAAGATGCCGCTGCGTCGAAAGCCGTTCTTCACAAGCTCGGAATACACGTCGGCGTTGATCAGGTTCGACGGCGTCGCCACCTGTGAACGCGCTTGCCGCCCTTCCAGGTAGCTGCAAGGGTAAGGCGCGGTCGCGTAGAACTGGAGCGTCGCAAACGGCAGGTCTTTGAGGTGCGTCATGTGCGTGATGCCTGGCTACGATACTGGTAATTTACACTGTAAGCGCCGGCGCCGTGAGAAGCATCTTCAACGAGGCTCAGTACAGGTCGACCGGATGCCACACCTCGATGGGTGGAAGCCGCGTTGCCTGCCGCAAATGCCTGATGAAATCCTCGCGCGGAATCGCGACGGCGCCGAGCGATGCGAGGTGCGCTGTCTCCTGCTGGCAGTCGATCAGCGCTACCCCGTTCAGCCGGAGAAAGTGGACCAGGTAGGCCAGCGCAACCTTCGAGGCATCCGGTACGCGCGCGAACATCGACTCGCCGTAGAACATCCTTCCGATGCACACGCCGTAGGCTCCGCCGACCAGTTGTCCGTCCAGCCATACTTCCGACGAATGCGCAAAGCCGCGCCGGTGCAGACCGGTGTAGCCGCGCACGATGTCCTCCGAAATCCAGGTGCCCGCGCCATCCCTGCGCGGCGCCGCACAGGCACGCATCACGCGCTCGAACGCGGAATCGAAACGTACTTCCCATCGGTGGTCGGTGGCGATGCTGCGTTGAACTTTCTTCAGTGTTTTTTTGAGACTGTGCGAAATGCTGAAGCGTTCAGTAAACAGCACCATGCGCGGATCGGTGCTCCACCACAGGATGGGCTGGCCCTCGGAAAACCACGGAAAAATCCCGCACCGGTACGCCTCGAGCAGGCGCGCCGGCGACAGGTCGCCGCCGGCTGCCAGCAGGCCCGGTGCACCATCTTCGTCCGTCAGTGCCAGCGAGACGTCAGGAAAGGGCGTGTCCGCCTCCAGCCATGGAATCATTCCGCCTCCCCAAACTGGGCCGGCGCCGTGCACCGGTAAAGTGCATGCCGGGCATGCGAACATGGCGTCAGAAAAATTTCCATTTATAAATCAGTAAGTTGCCGATCCGCACCAAAATGGAATGAATTTTGCATCATCCCCGAGCATTAAAACAATCTTGCACACTTACAGGGAGAGTCTTTTCATGGAGGCGTATAAGAACGGCGCCGATGCCTTATTCATCCTGCTCGGCGCCATCATGATTCTTGCCATGCACGCCGGGTTCGCATTCCTGGAACTCGGCACGGTCCGCAAGAAGAACCAGGTCAATGCGCTGGTCAAAATCTTAGTCGATTTTGCCGTGTCGACGATTGCCTATTTCTTTGTCGGCTACAGCATTGCCTACGGCGTCGACTTTTTTGCCGACGCTGCCACGCTGGCACAGAAGAACGGCTATGAGCTGGTCAAGTTTTTCTTCCTGCTGACCTTTGCCGCCGCGATCCCCGCCATCATTTCCGGCGGCATCGCCGAGCGCGCCAAATTCTATCCGCAGCTGGCCGCGACCGCACTGCTGGTCGGACTGGTCTATCCGTTCTTCGAGGGCATCGTGTGGAACCAGAAGTTCGGCATCCAGGCCTGGCTCAAGGCGGCGTTTTCGGAAGAGTTCCACGACTTCGCCGGCTCCGTGGTGGTCCATGCGGTGGGAGGCTGGGCGGCGCTGCCTGCGGTGCTGCTGCTCGGCGCGCGCCGCGGACGCTACTCGAAGGACGGCGCCATCGCTGCGCATCCGCCCTCCAACATTCCCTTCCTCGCGCTCGGCGCCTGGATCCTCACGGTGGGCTGGTTCGGCTTCAACGTCATGAGCGCGCAGGCGCTAGACAAAATGAACGGCTTGGTCGCGCTCAATTCGCTCATGGCGATGGTCGGCGGCACGCTGGTGGCCGTCCTGCTCGGCAAGAACGACCCCGGGTTCGCCTACAACGGGCCGCTGGCCGGCCTGGTTGCAGTGTGTGCGGGTTCGGACCTGATGCATCCGCTCGGCGCGCTGATCACGGGCGGCATCGCGGGCGGGATTTTCGTGTGGATGTTCACGCTGACGCAGAACAAGTGGAAGATCGACGACGTGCTCGGCGTGTGGCCGCTGCACGGCCTGTGCGGCGCGTGGGGCGGGATCGCGGCGGGAATCTTCGGCCACAAGGCGCTGGGCGGCCTGGGAGGCGTGGCCTTCATGTCCCAAGTGGCGGGCACGTTGATGGGCGTGGCGATTGCGGGCATCAGCGGCCTGGCGATCTATGGGCTGTTGAAGAAATTCGTCGGGCTGCGCCTCGATCCGGAGCAGGAATTCGACGGCGCCGATCTCTCGATCCATCGCATCAGCGCGACGGCGGAACGCGAGACGAGCTGGTAAGGTGCTTGCTCCAGAAAAAGGGGCCGCCGAAATGCGGACTCTTTTTCATATGCCGGCGTCGCCGAGATCTCGCCCCTTCACGCATACATGTGACTCACCAACTTCTTCACCGAGCTCTGAATAAGCCAGCCGTCGCGAATGATCCGGATCATCTCCTGCGACAATGATGCGTACCGTTCGCGATCCGACAAGAGGCTGAAGATCGCCTTTGCCAGTGCTTCCGGATTCTTGTCAGGTACGGTAAGTCCTAACGAAGGTTCCAGCAGCTCTTCAATCGATCCGGTCCTTGTAGAGATCACGGGAATGCCGTAACTCATTGCCTCCATCAGGCATACGGGGACGCCTTCATGGTGTCCCTCGCCCAGGTTCACGCTTGGAAGAACGAACAAATCGATGTGGCCGTTCGCGTAAAGGCTGAACAGTTCCTTCTGGCTCAGGTGACCAAGAAACTCCACGTTGCCGGCCAAGCCGAGAGAATGCGTCAAATCCTCCAGATCAGTCCGCAACGGTCCTTTACCCGCGAGTTTCAACCTCACCGGCATGCCCCAGGCGAGAAGCAGCGCGGTTGCTTCCAGCAGATAACGATGGCCTTTGACTTCGAGCATGTTCGCCGCACAAAGGATCACCGGGACATCATTGTCGAAGTGCTGACGCCCTGACGGATAGACGTGGCTTACTCCCATTGGAATCATCATCGCCTTGCGCTGCGTTACGCCCAGGCGGAACGCGTCTTCCATCCCGCGGCGTGAAATAAAACGCGCGAACCGGGCTGTTGTCGACTTTACGGAGAGGAGGTTGTTTTCGTATATGTCCCAGCGATGACAGGTGAAGGACCACGAAACGCCGGACATCTTCGATGCAAGCATGGCCATTGTCGAACTTGTGCCCGCCCAATGCGCATGGATATGGCCGATGCCGCACCGCTCGATTTTCCAGGCAACCCACATCGCTTTCGGAAAGACGGCCAGGTTCTTGAAAATATGCTTGACCGGCAGCTGCAATATGCAGCCCAAGGCGCCGAGAGTCCGCAACGGGTGCCGCAACAGTGTCCTGACCGCTCCCGAAAGCACGGGAAAGGAAAGCAGCTGTTCACCCAACACAAGGACGCGCGGTACCTTTGGCGACCATTCCCGGCGATGATGTCCTCTGGGAAGGAGTGGAATGATAATGATGCCGTCGACATGTTCCTTCAGAGTCTCAATTTCCGGAATAAGAAAAGTTTCACCGTCGCCAAACGGGAATGATGCGGTGATGTATGCGAGATTCATAAGAGTGGACATTTGTCTTTCTTGGGATCCGTCGAACGAAAAGCAACACGATGATTGGAAGGCCAAACCCTTTAAAAAACGCGACATGAAAACCGACGAGGTCGCTGGAGACGAAGTTCAACATGCTTGCCACGCCGGTTGCCACCAAGGTCCCGATCGCGGCGTCCCTGTTGCTGAAAGTGGAAAGGCGTGCGACATACCGAATGATCATGGCGGTCAGTACGCCCCACAAGATCATTCCGAATGGACCGAAATTCATGAATGCCTCGGACAGGAAGAAAAACTGCCTTCCTTCATTTCGTTTGGTCATTCCATAAAAAGTCGCCGCGTACCAATTGGATAAGCCGTCCGGCCTTTCGGGCCAGATAACCCCCGGAACGAGCATCAAGAGCGAGCGCACCGAATAGGCGCCGAACCCAAGGATGTACTCTTCGCCGACCGTTCGGACGACTTGAGGCAGGGTCTCGAACGGAATGGCGAAGTTCCCGGTCGTCAGTGCGTAGAAAAGGCCTGGGTTGTGCTCTTCGAGCCGCTTGTTCTGTTCCATCAGCATCGGAAGGATGCTGTCGACGTTGTCGTAACTGGCGCCGCGTATGAGGCCGATGAAATTCAACAAGAAGAAAATCGTGGCCGCGATGGCGGCGATCCGCAGTAGCGAGAGACGCTTGTAGGCGGCGTGATACGCGTACACGACTGCACCCAGAAGCACGAGCAGCGCTCCTCTTCTCCCCATCAGGAAGAACGTCAAGGTGAGCGACAAGATCATCATTACCGCCAGCCACAACTGCGCCTTCGATCTTGATATGAATGCCGAGAAAAGAAGATAGACGGTCAGCGCGGTCAGCCAGTCGAATGCAATCGCGTAATGTCCCGCATCGTTGAAAAGTTCAGTGACCCTGTATCCGACAAGCAGCAAGTTCAGGATTCCGCCGACATGAGAGCCCAGACGCGACAGCATCCACAGGCTGACAAGCAGAAACATAACAAAAACCATTTGCTCATACAAACCCATCGTTGCTGCCGGCCGTTCGACCGGACTCCTGACGGCCGGCGGCTTGAGCCGGTAAGCAATAGCGAAGGTGATGTTGAAATATGCGCACATCACGAGGGAGATGGGAATGTATTCCGTAAACAACGCAATTTGCGGACTGATCATCCCATCGACGCTGATCGTGAAAATTGAACGTATCGACAGTGGCAGGATGTACAACGCCACGACAAGCAGGAAGTAGATCGGCAAAGCGCTCTTTCCCAGCGATCCCCTGACAAATTGAAAGCGCCTGTTCATCCCAAGGATCCATACGGCTACGGCAACCGAGATGAGATAAACAAGAAGCCCAAAAAAAATCAGTCCGTCGAACACTTGCTTTCCTAATGTCGTGTTTTGAATAGTGGTTGCAGGGGAGTGGAGTGTTCGAAGGATCGAGGGCCGCCGGCGCACTACGAGCCTTGTGCTACTTCATCCATTGCTTCATCAACTTCAAGAGTCGGCTGCCCTTTTGACGGGCGCATAAAAGTACTTCGCCAAAACGACGATTACCATGGAAGCCATCACCAGTTCGGCAGTCGTCCATGCCACTGCCGCTTGCTCGGATCTGTCGTCGCCGGGGTAGGCAATCAGGAGGAAAAACAGCGTCAGTGCACACGTGATCAGTCTCACGATCACCATCATCGCGTTGACGCGGAACTTTCCGATCGCCATCAGCGCCGGCATGCCGACGTATCCGATATACATGAACGGCACACCGAGAAGAATGAGTTGAATGGAACGAGTTGCTCCTGCATAAGACGAGCCGAAGATCACGGGAATAAGGAAAGGAGCGAGCTGCCACGCTACCCCGACACTGATGACAATCACGATGAGCGGCCAGGCAAGAGTCTTCAGGTCGACGGCGACATCGTCAGTCGTTTTGGCGCTTGACCAGCGATTGAATAGAAGCGGGGCAACCATCGTCAAGGGAAGTATCGATGCTTGATAGATATATGCGGCGAGCGAGAAGAATGCGACGTCGTCATAGCCGCCGCCAGCCCGGCGAAGCAAACTGATCGTCAGAACTGGCTGCATCGCCATCACGATGGACTGTACGAACGTCGTGCTCCCGTTTGAAAGAAGATTCTTCCAGGGGAGGGAGTTGTGGCTGAGTTCCGAAAGAAATGGGCGCGAATATCGGATGGTGACGATTGCGCTCAGCGATCCCGCAATCGCATACGCCAGTATCGGGTCGAACCAGTTTGTGCCGAGCAATAAAGTTATTGCGGTGAAGAGAAACAAGGCGGGCAGGATCGTTATGAACGAGAATCGCCATCCGTCATCGGCCGTCAACAGAATTCCACGCAGGAGGCCATGCACGATCAGTCCTGCAACGGCAAGGGCCAGAAAGAGGGTGTCTGAGAAGCGGAGCTTTCCTATCGGAAGAAAATTCAGTTGCTCAAATGGGACGATCCAAAGCGGGACAGTCACCAGGAATATGGCAACGGCCCCATATTTCATCGACCACCGGGAAAGTTGACCGCGGGCTATGTGCAGCCGGTTGATACCGTAAATAAAACTCTGCGGCAGGCCGAGCAAAAGCCCGACCACCAGAAGGTCGACAAACGCCTTCACCTCCGAAAATCTTCCCTGCTCGTCTGGGCCAAGAATGCGTGCGATGAAAAATACTGTGAGAAAGATCGCGCCCGAGCCGAAAGACTGAATAGTAATAGTAGTTAAAAATTTCTTTATCGATGCCATCGCGGCGGATGTACTTCCAGCTTCAGAAATTCACGGGCAACCTATCGCGCATGCGGCGTGCAGCACAGCAACCCCACTATCACTGCTTGTTGCCAACCTTAAAATGATAGGAGGCGGTCAGGAGAAAGATAATTACGAAATATCGATACCGATTGCTGCCGCCGCAATGCATGTATCGACTTATTTAATGCTTTGAAAGTCTTCATAGCCGTCGCCGATGCCCGTGCCGCTCGCCGTCATGCATTTCGCCGGAGAACGAAAAAAAGCCTGCTAAAGCATTTGCTTTAGCAGGCTGAGAATGTGCAGCTTGTGTTGCGTTGTTAAATCACTTTTCCATCTTCGAACAGAAATGTCGCGATGACCGGTCGGTCAAGCGGGAGCTCTGTAAGCCGAGTTCCCGTGCCCAGTAGAATGAGCTGCTTGACCAGCGGGGATCAGTACTTGTACGCCCCCAGATCAACCGGCGAGCCGGAAGGACGTGCGGTCCCTGCGAAATCGACGGACGGCGCGTAAGTCGCCAAGCCCCTGCCGATCGCCGGCGACGTGGACTGGAGGTGGTAATCACCTGTCACCGTGCCGGTGTAGTTCTTGAACTGCGGATCGTTGGCGATATCTCCGGTGGGCCGCAGGCCATTCTTCAGCGCGTAGTTCGAACCCAGGTTCCCGTAGACCAGATTGTTCGCGTACACGTTATGGGTGCCAGTCGCACCATCTTCCGAAATACCGTGCCTGCCGCCGAGGTGGCCGTTCTTGTACACGATATTGTTGGCAACGACGGTATAGTCATTGAGGGTCGCATCGGCGTCACCGGCGCCAACCAGGATGCCACCGACCAGGTTATTGAATACCGTGTTGTTGGCGATGAGGGTCTTGGTCGCACCGTGCCACATATGGATACCCCAACCTTGCGAGCCGTGAACGATGTTGTTGCGAACGGTTTCGTTCTGGCCTTCGAGGTAAATCGTATGCGTCAGATAGCAAGCCACACCGGTGTTGTTGCCGACGTTGTAAACCCAGTTGTTTTCGACAACGTTGTAGCTTCCGCGATAGGTGTGGATACCCGCGCCGCCGCCGGAGGGGCAGAGACCCGGAATGTCATGAACCTTGTTGCCGACGATGCGGGTGTAAGAACCATACGTCTCGATACCCTGCGTGCCGGAGGGGTTGGTGAGCTCGAAATCCTGAATGCCGATGTAGTTGCCGCGCGGCTGGAACATACCGACGATCTTCGCGCCCCACTTCGACTGCGAGACAAAGGTGATCGGTGCGGTGGACGTGCCGCTGGCGGAAACGATGACGTTGCCACTATACGTACCCGGCGCGACACGAATGGTCGTGCCAGCCTTGGCGACGCTTGCTGCTTTCTGGAGCGTCCTGAACGGCGCAGACGCGGTGCCGGGATTGGAGTCGGAACCCGTCGGCGAAACGTAGCGGTCATTGGCGGTGACAGCCGGGGCCGGGGTCAGAGCCGGAGCCGGTGCCGCACCGGGAGCAGGCGCAGGTGCCGGAGCGGGCGCAGGTGCAGGTGCAGGTGCAGGAGCAGGAGCAGGTGCAGGAGCAGGAGCGGGTGCAGGAGCAGGTGCGGGTGCCGGAGCAGGTGCCGGAGCGGGCGCAGGTGCCGGAGCGGGCGCCGGAGTTTTAGTACCTTTACGGGCATAGTATTGCTGGACGAATTCACTCCATATCGCGGACGGATTTTGCAGGCGATATAGGGCCCATCCGGCTTGCAGATCGGTGGATTCGGCTGCTGCGACTTCGGTGCTCGCGGCTACATCGGCCGCTTGCATTTCTTCGGCCGTGACATCGCCGCCTCCGCCGCCGCAGGCGGACAGTAATACAGAAGCAGCAGCACAAGTGAGGGCGGCCATCGAAAGTCGTTGTGAATGCAGGTAATTCAAAATCATCCCCTTTGCAGATCGTTGGAAACACTGCTCGTAAGCAAGTGATTACTGAGAGCAATGCTCTTCGGAAATGGTTCCGAATATCTGCAAAGGAACTTTAAGACGGTTTGTAACAAGGCTTGCGCAACAAACCGTCAGGCGGATACCTCCTCCTGGGAAAGTGTTACAGGCATTTGCAACGTAGCGCAGCGGAGTGCGTCATTATTTGAAGACGCGCAATTCCCTGCCTTTTTTATGGCGACTGAGGGAGCGACCGGGCAAAAAACCGGGGCGAGCGCGTGTCCCGCCGTGCGGCGAACCTGTAAGCCGTTATCGTTTTTTCTCTGCTCGCCCGTTAAACTTGTCGGTTCTTCAGCTAAAGCGGGACTGGCAGGCACGCTGGTGCAAGATGAGTAAAGCAGTAAGCTTGATGAGAAGACATGGCCGGCTCGCGACGGGCGAGGCGGCCAGGTGGCGGCAGAGGAAGAACTGGAAAGGGTAGTGTCAGCAGGGGGGCCGCCGCTCCATCAGCCGCGCTCGGTGTTTCCCGCCTCATTGTTGAGGGCAGCCAGAGGTGGCATGAAGCGGTACGCGAGCTCCCACTTCTTTCGCCACAGGAAGGCCAGTGTTCTCGACCCCTCGTAAAAATTCCCGAACTCGAGGAATTGCGTGGATATCCTGTTCTGATAGAAGAAGAACGGATGCGGCCCTGACTCCCGGCGTTGCGTGTCGCGGTACATGCCGGAAACCTCGAGTGTCCCCCCGCCCCAGGGGAAATTGAACATGTACCATGCAGCCTGGCTGCACATCGTGAAGCGGCAAGGATGCGCGGGGTCGTGCGGGCTCATCGCGACAAGGCCCGTCGCCGGATCAAAACGCAGTTGCTTGTCGACGTCGGTCAGGTGGATGGTCAGTGCTGGAACGCGCTTTCTCTGACGCGGAAAATGCGCGGTAAAGGCCGTCATGGAATTCCGGGCCGCCTTCATCAATTGTTCCTCAGGCACCGCAGGCGGAGTGGGGTCAATCGCCTTTTCGGCGTTGAAGTCTTCCCGGTAACGTTGCAAGGCATTGGCGGACGCAGCGTCATCCTTCTCGAGATTCCACACGTCGCCGGGATACATGAAGTGCAGTCCCGGAATTCCTTGCCCCGCGATTGTGTCGGGTGTATTGATCCAGGCATTCATGCGCCGGTTCTCTTCATTGCAGAAATAAACGAAGCTCGCAAACGGCACGATATGGTCAGGTTTGACTATGCGGGCCTGCCAGCGAAGTTCATCGAGCTTCTTTTCGCTGCCGCCCAGCTCATCGTGATCGTTCCCCACCCAGTTGGCGATCGAGAACTGGGTAAAGAGTACGGTGATAGGCCCGAGCGCTGACTTGACGTAGCGGAGCTGCCTCGGGTTCAGCACACAGTCGTTGAGATTCAGGATGCACTTTCCCTCGCTTCGCACGGCAAGGAATGAATCCATGCTGCCCACGGAGCCGCAATACACCTCGATGTCCTGCTCAAGCTTCGTCCATTGATAGAGCGGCAGTTCGGTCACGCGGGCGAAGCCGAGTTTGCGCAGCGCATCGACGATACGTTTGGAAGTATGGTTCTGGTAAAGGACGATGATGCGCTGCTTGTCGACGAGAGGGATCGCCTTCAGGGTCGGGAAATGGAAATGGTCCGGGTGCTCGTGGGACAGCCATAGATAATCGACGGTGGACCAGTCCACCTGCATTGGCGGACTTACTTGCGCCCAACTGTCGTTGAAGACCTTCCCGCTGAGCCACGGGTCGCAGACTAGCCGCTTCCCCCGGGCCAGAACGGAAAAGCTGGCGTGGCCGATAAACTGGATTTGCATGTTTCTGTCACCTCCCGCGCGTGCGCGCGACCTGGCCTGCATCGAGCAGGCTGCTCGTTTAGGACGCTGGCGGGGCTGGGCCACGCCGAGTGGTTCAAACTTTGGAAGCAGCGCGGCGTACGCCCCGGCCTGAAACACCAGGGGCGGCAGGTTGGACCTGTCGAAATCGATCACCTCGCCTACCAATATAAGGTGATCGCCGGCCTCGTGCCGGAATGCGGTCTTGCACTGCAGCCGGGCGCAGCAATTCTTCAATAGGGGCACGTCACCGAGGCCGGGCTCCACGTCAATCCCCGCAAACTTGTCATTCCCGCTCGTCGCAAAACGGCGCGACAGTGTTTCCTGCTCTGCCGAAAGAATATGGACCGCCCAAGTCTCGCTTTCGCTAAATGTCGCGAAACTGCGCGCGCCGCGGGACAGGCTCCACAGTATCAGGGGAGGATCGAGTGATACCGAATTGAAGCTGTTGACTGTCATGCCTACCGGACGTCCTTCGCTGTCGCGCGTAGTGACGATTGTTATTCCCGTCGTAAAGGTCCCCAGGGTACGGCGATACTCGCGCAGGTCGGACGCCGCTATGCATTGCATTTCCATCTTCATTGTTTGGCGGGTGGCTGGGGCAGGCTTTGATATATGACGTGCACCGGAATTTGCACAACGTTCACTGTACAGAAGCAGAGATAGAAAAAAAGTCGAAATTTTCGAACGTTCCCGGAACGTGTAAAGCTGCACGCCCTAACGCTGCTTGCTTTTCCCCTGGCCGCTTACTTTCGTTGTGCTTGGGCAAAGGCAGCCAATTCCACGCCGCAAAACTGGACAAGTTTTGCTCCAATCTAGAAATTGAATCGGACCAATGCGTCCGCGCGCGGTGCAGATCGAAATCTTGAACTTATTTTTCCCGTGGCCGCTGGTTAAGCTTTAAGGACTGTTGGTCGCCGGTCGGCGCCGATGCTTCTGGAATAACAACCAGCCCAGGATAAATGCGCGATACACTTCCAACACTCACCGCACGCGTCGGGGAAAAGCTTGTGTCGATGAGCCGGTCGACAAAGATTGCCCTGATGCTGGCATCCGACTTACTTTCCCTGCCGTTCTGCTCCGCAATTGCCCTCTTACTACGGGTAGGCAACACCGCCTCGGCGGCAGATTACGGCGTGGCGCCGCACATTCTGATTGCGGCGCTGACCGTGCCGGTCCTCGCGCTCGCCGGCTTGTATGGCGCGGTGATTCGCTTCATCGACCACAAGCTGCTGACGGCAACCGGCATCGGCCTCGCCATCGCTGTGGCGTGCGGAGTCCTGATCTCCGCAGTGTTTGATTACCGCGGCCTGCCGCACAGCGCGCTGGCGATCTACTGGTTCATCGGCTTTGCCTATGTCGTCAGCTCCCGGCTGCTGGCCCGTGCGCTGGTGCGCAACCGCACGGCCGGCATGCGCCCCGCAGAACCGGTGGCGGCCATTTACGGCGCGGGCGAGGCCGGCGTCAAGCTGGCGCGCGCCATGCGCCTCAGCGGCAAGTACAGAGCCGCATGCTTCTTCGATGACAAGCTTGCACTGGCCAACAGGACGGCAGCAGGCCTGAAGATCATCCATTCCGATCATATCGTCGAGACGGTGGCCGAGAGGCATATCGAACTCATCGTGATTGCGATTCCTTCGGCCACGGCCGAGCAGCGGCGGGAAATCCTGTACAAGGCTCGCAAGACCAACGCCAACGTCAAGATTCTCTACAACCTGATGGAGCTGGCGGACGAGGAAATCACGGCCCACTCCATACGCGAGATCAAGATTGACGACCTTCTGGGGCGCGAACCGATCCGCCCCGACCCGGAGCTGTTTGCCAAGTGCGTGCACCGTCAGGCGGTGCTGGTCACCGGCGCCGGCGGGTCGATCGGCAGCGAGCTCTGCCGCCAGATCATGACTTTGGCGCCGCGCGAGTTGCACATGGTCGACCATGCGGAACATGCGCTGTACAGCATTGAGCAGGAGCTGCGCGCGCACTTTCCGCAGGCGACGATCCGGCCGCATCTCGGCTCCGTGTGCGATGCCGGACTGATCGAACGCATCATCGGCGGCGCGCGCATCGACACCGTGTATCACGCAGCGGCATACAAGCATGTCCCTATGGTGGAGGACAACATCGCGGAGGGTATCCGCAATAACGTGGTCGGGGCGGAAGTGGTCGCCACGGCGGCGTCGATGTTCGGCGTCAAGACCTGCGTGCTGGTCTCGACCGACAAGGCGGTGCGGCCGACCAGTGTCATGGGCGCGAGCAAGCGCATCGCTGAACTGATCTTCCAGGCGGCGGCGGCGCGGCAGCCGTCGAAGCCGGCGACGCGGTTCTGCATGGTCCGCTTCGGAAATGTGCTCGGCTCGTCCGGCTCCGTCGTCCCGCTGTTCCTGCGGCAGATCGAGCGCGGCGGGCCGGTGACCGTCACCCATCCAGAGGTCGTGCGCTATTTCATGTCCATTCCCGAAGCGGTGCAACTCGTGATGCAGGCGGGCTCCATGGCAACCGGCGGCGACGTGTTCGTCATGGACATGGGGGAGCCGGTCAGGATCGTGGACCTGGCGCGCACCATGATCGCGATGTCCGGCTTGTCCGAGCGCACGCCGGAAAACCCGCGCGGCGACATCGAGATCAACTACGTCGGCCTGCGGCCCGGGGAGAAGCTGTACGAAGAACTGTTCGCCGGCGACAGCGCCGTGCCAAGCCGGCATCCGCGCATCATGACCACGTCCGAATACGTGGTCGAGCCGGATGCGCTGGCACGCGAGCTGGCTTACCTCAAAGTGGCGTGCGCGACGAACGATGTCGCGATGATCAAGTTCGTCGTGCAGAAACTGGTGCACGGCTACCAGCCGTCCTTCGGCGCGGCGGAGACGGAGCAGGGCGCTGAAATGGCGTATCGGAAAGCGGCAAACGGGCTCTTGCGCCTGGCACACGGTCTCCGTGCCCGGGGCTAGTCAACTTCAACAAAAGGAAAAAGCGGATGCAGTACGTCGACAACTCCATTTCGTACAAGCCAGTACATCTCCTCCAGCCGGGACATGCCGACTACCTGGAAGAGCTGATCACGCGCCTCGAGACCAGGACTGCCGTCATTGGCATCATCGGCCTCGGGTACGTCGGGCTTCCCCTGATGCTCCGCTATGCCAATGCCGGCTTCAAGGTGACCGGTTTCGACATCGACGCCCGGAAGGTCGCGATGCTCAATGGCGGGCAGAGCTATATCGAACACGTCACATCACGCTCCATCGCCGACGCGCGCAACCGCGGCTTTGAGGCGACCACCGACTTCTCCGCGGCATCGGAAGCGGACGCGCTGATCATTTGCGTCCCGACGCCGCTCAATGCTTACCGCGAGCCCGACCTCAGTTTCATCTTCGGCACCGTGGACGCGCTTGTGCCGCACATGCGCAAGGGCCAGATCATGTCCCTGGAAAGCACCACCTATCCGGGAACGACCACCGAGGAACTGCGTCCTCGGCTGGAGGCGCGCGGCTTCGAGGTAGGGCGCGACGTATTCCTGGTGTTCTCGCCGGAGAGGGAAGATCCGGGCAATCAGCAGTTCAAGACACGCTCCATCCCCAAGGTGTGCGGGGGGGATACGCCTGCCTGCTGCAAGGCCGGCATCGCGCTGTACGGCTCGGCGATCGACCAGGTCGTGCCGGTCAGCTCGACGCGCGCGGCCGAACTGACCAAGCTGCTGGAAAACATCCACCGCGCGGTCAACATCGGCCTCGTGAATGAGATGAAGATCATCGCCGACCGCATGCAGATCGATATCTACGAGGTGATCAATGCCGCTGCCACCAAACCCTTCGGCTTTACCCCCTACTATCCCGGGCCGGGGCTGGGCGGCCATTGCATCCCGATCGACCCGTTCTACCTGACCTGGAAGGCGCGGCAGTACGGGCTGCACACTCGTTTCATCGAGCTCGCCGGCGAGATCAACAATGACATGCCCTACTGGGTGGTGAACAAGGTCATCAACGCATTGAACGATCGCGGCCTTCCGCTGCGCGGCAGCAAGATACTGGTGCTGGGCATTGCGTACAAGAAGAATGTGGACGACATGCGCGAGTCGCCGTCGGTGACGCTCATGGAGCTGCTGCGCGAACGGGGTGCCGAGGTGTCTTACTCCGATCCGCATGTTCCGGTGTTCCCGCCGATGCGCGAGCACCATTTCGATCTTTCCAGCATCGAACTGACACGAGAATCCATTTCGTCGCACGACGTCCTGCTGCTTGCCACGAACCATAGCGACTTCGACTATGCCTTCATCCAGAAGCACGCCAAGCTCATCGTCGACACGCGCGGCGTCTATCGCGATTCGTATCCGAACGTCGTCAAGTCCTGAGGACCGAACATGGATCATTCACCGCTCGCCCTATCCGGAAGAAAAATACGCTTTGCCCTCGTCGGCTGTGGACGAATATCGGGCAATCACTTCAGCGCGCTCAAGCAGCATGGCGACCATTGCGAACTCGTCGGCGTATGCGACACCGACTACAAGGCCCTTGAGAAGGCGGCGGGGTCCACCGGCGCGCATCCTTACCGCAGCCTTGAAAGCATGCTCGAAGGCTGCAACGCGGACGCGGTCATCATCACTACGCCGTCCGGCCTGCATTCGCGCCAGGCGATCCAGGTAGCCGATTCTGGAAGGCACGTGATCACCGAAAAGCCGATGGCGACGCGCTGGGAAGACGGCAAGCGCATGGTCGCCGCCTGCGACGAACGGCGAGTGCGCCTGTTCGTGGTCAAGCAGAACCGGCGCAACACGACGCTGCAGATGCTCAAGAAGGCGGTGGAGGAGCGGCGCTTCGGCCGCATCCACATGGTGAACGTGAACGTGTTCTGGACGCGGCCTCAGGAATACTACGACAGCGCCCGCTGGCG
>Ga0196971_1000807_pt1 | contig 18114 bp, 17 predicted proteins | sample S1v_1013CmetaG_FD_148660 | JGI IMG/M metagenome (GOLD analysis project Ga0196971, IMG submission 148660) | Soil microbial communities from Anza Borrego desert, Southern California, United States - S1+v_10-13C | ecosystem: Environmental > Terrestrial > Soil > Desert | place: USA: California... | reverse complement strand
CGGGCAACAAGTCCAAGCTCGACGCATTCATCGAGTCGATCGACCGCACTGCCATCCTCGAAACCGTTCGCACGGGCGGTTCCGGCATCGGCCGCGGCGAACGCATTCTCAAAGTTTAAATACCAACAACAGTTACTTAACCAATTTAGGAATATCAATGAAAGTTTTCTACGACAAAGACTGTGACCTGTCCCTGATCAAAGGCAAGAACGTCACCATCATCGGTTACGGTTCGCAAGGTCACGCTCACGCGCTGAACCTGAATGACTCCGGTTGCAAAGTGACCGTTGGCCTGCGCAAGGGTGGTGCTTCGTGGGAGAAGGCAAAGAACGCCGGCCTCAACGTTGCGGAAGTCAACGAAGCAGTCAAGCAAGCGGACGTCATCATGATCCTTCTGCCTGACGAGAACATCGCCCAGGTCTACAACGAGAACGTTGCGCCGAACGCCAAGCAAGGCGCTGTGCTGGCTTTTGCCCACGGCTTCAACGTTCATTACGGCCAGGTCGTGCCGCGTGCTGACCTTGACGTCATCATGGTTGCACCGAAGGCTCCGGGCCACACCGTCCGTGGTACTTACACCCAAGGTGGCGGCGTGCCGCACTTGGTCGCGGTATACCAGGACAAGTCCGGCAGCGCGCGCGATATCGCTTTGTCGTACGCGATGGCCAACGGCGGCGGCCGTGCCGGCATCATCGAAACCAACTTCCGCGAAGAAACCGAGACCGACCTGTTCGGTGAGCAGGCAGTCCTGTGCGGCGGTACCGTTGAACTGATCAAGGCAGGTTTCGAGACGCTGGTTGAAGCTGGCTATGCACCGGAAATGGCTTATTTCGAGTGCTTGCACGAACTGAAGCTGATCGTTGATCTGATCTACGAAGGCGGCATCGGCAACATGAACTACTCGATTTCGAACAATGCTGAGTACGGTGAGTATGTGACCGGCCCGCGTATCGTCACCGAAGAGACCAAGAAGGCAATGCGTCAGTGCTTGAAGGACATCCAGACCGGCGAATATGCAAAGAGCTTCATCCTCGAAAACAAGGCTGGCGCCCCGACGCTGATTTCCCGTCGTCGCCTGACTTCCGAGCACCAGATCGAGCAAGTCGGTGAGAAGCTGCGTGCAATGATGCCTTGGATTAAGAAGAACAAGTTGGTTGACCAGTCCAAGAACTAAGCCTGTCACTAAGCCTGTTTCTTGGGTAAACATTGCGTTTGCTTGAGTTGAGTAGAATAAATAGGGCGCGCATGAAAATGTGCGCCCTATTACTTTGGGAGACGCTTCATGTTTCGACCACTTTTCATAGTTGCTGCATTGCTTTTCGCATGTGGCAGCGCCTTTGCCACACAAGTACAAATGCAGCCACCGATCCAGACTTCGGGGGCATTGGTAGTGGTTCCTGCATTTGGCGAAGTCAAGCATCCTAATGACGAAGCGCGCGCTACCTTTATGGTGGAGGAGCAGGATAAAGACAAAGTCGTTGCTTCAACGCGCGTAAATCAGAAAATGAAGCAGGGGATGGACATTCTCAGAAAAGAAGATCCCCAGGCAAGCATGCACACGCGTGGTTACTACACTTATCCGGTCTACAACGAGGAGCCAATTTTGCCGCGCCAAGGCAGCAAGGCGAGACAACTGGTGGGATGGCGAGTTGGGCATTACCTCGAAGTGACAACACGCAACTTGGAAGGGCTGCCGAAGACGGTCGCTGCTGCACAAAAAGTACTTGCACTCAGTAGCCTGCAGTTCGGCTTGGCTGAACGAACTAGCAAAAAGCTCGAAGAGCAACGCATCGCGGCGGCCTATACCAACCTAACCGAGCGCATCGGAGCGATCGCGAAGGCAATGAATAGGAACATATCAGACGCCGTGCTGGATACGGTTGACTTTGAAGCCACCGGTGCGTATGCCCCGCAGCAGGATGCTTATGCAGCAAAATCGATGCGCGCAACCGCGGCGGAAGCCGTCCAGGTTGAGGAGCCGAGTTTCGAGCCGGGTGAAACAACGCTCGGAATGCGGGTTGTGGGGCGCGTTCGATTCAAGTAGCCGTGACGATTCTTGTCTGCAAGCCACATGTCTGGTCTCGCAGATATAGAGCATGGGCGGACGTGAAAAGGATGGAGGTTGCCAACATTGAAATGTGTTGGAAGGAAAGCATGCCAAGAGGTTACATTTATTGGCCTCTCGTCTAGAATAGCCTCGCTCTTACTTTTCGTCACTGGCTGAAAACGACTCAGGACAACGATCGCTCCCTGATGTCACAAAGGATGTGCGGCATTTTCCTGTGCCTTCGGTAGCGGTGTCCGCCGCCCGACGCAGCATCCAGATTAACCACTGACGATTAAGTATTGGCGGTCGAAACGATTTGGGCCGCCTTGTAATCTTATTAGCATCATCAATGAAACGGAATCAGCATGGCAACCTTCAACCGCCGCAAAGCAAAAAGTAGCGCGGGATTATTGCCGCGGGTAGCGCGGCCAAACAAGCGGACCTTGCACCATGCGCAGCTTGAAGAAGATGCGCAGGCATCCGCGCCGACGCTTCGTCGTCGCGGCATTTATCTCCTACCAAATGCATTTACCACGGCAAACCTGTTTTGTGGTTTCTTCGCCATCGTGATGGCGATGAACCTGAAATTCGACTATGCGTCGGTGGCGATCTTCGCCGCAATGCTGCTCGACAGCGTCGACGGCCGCGTGGCGAGGTTGACTAACACGCAGAGTGAGTTTGGTGCGCAATACGATAGTCTCTCGGACATGCTGTCCTTTGGTGCTGCACCTGCTCTCGTTGTTTATGAATGGTCGCTGAGGGGGATGGGCAAGCTGGGCTGGCTCGCTGCGTTCGTCTACTGTGCAGGGGCGGCTCTTCGCCTTGCGCGTTTTAATACCAATATCGGTGTCGTCGATAAGCGGTACTTCCAAGGCTTGCCTAGTCCTGCCGCAGCGGCACTGGTCACGGGATTCGTCTGGTTGATGGATGACTTGGGCTGGACCGGGCCGGAGCTGAAATGGTTCGCATGGACGATCACCTTGTACGCCGGGCTGACGATGGTGACGAATGTGCCGTTTTACAGTTTCAAGGAGGTGAACTTCAAGAAGTCGGTGCCATTCATTGCGATATTCTTGATTGTCCTGGTCTTCGTGCTGATTTCGAGCGATCCGCCGAAGGTGCTATTCGGCATGTTCGTTCTCTACGGTCTTTCGGGTTATGCCGTTTATTTCTGGCGCTTATCAAAGGGCAAACCGGTCAGCATTGTCGATACCAATGATGGCGAAGTGCACGACGCGAAAGAGTAACGGTATTTGTTCTGCATCATGTCACCTGTGTGGTGACAGTTCTCCGCTCCTGCGATCATTGTTTTTTCGATGACTTCAACGGAGCGCACCATGGGATTGGTTTCCTTCTTCAAGGAAGCAGGCGAAAAGCTGCTTCACGCAGGTCCGGCGCGGCAAAACGCCGAGGCGCAACAACCGCAGCCGTCGCCTGCAGATAGCCGAGACAAGGAGCAGACGCTGGAGCGCGCGATTCTTGACTACATGGTGGTACAAAACCTGCCAGTCGAGAACCTTACTGTCGCTTACGATTCTGCATCAGCTACTGTAACGGTCAGCGGCTCCGCTCCCGACCAGGCAACACGCGAAAAAATAGTTCTGTGTTGCGGGAATGTGCAAGGGGTTGCACAAGTGAATGACCAGATCAATGTGGCGAGCGCTGCAGGCAATGAGTCGAAATGGTACGAGGTCAAACAGGGCGATACACTCTCGAAGATTGCGAAGGATTTTTACGGTGACCCGAATCGATATAGCGCGATTTTTGAGGCGAACAAGCCTATGCTAAGTGATCCCGGCAAGATTTATCCCGGCCAGATGTTGCGGATACCGATCCAGCATTAACGAAACGTGCATGGCCAATAGCGGGCGCGTAAAGGCGCCCGCGACTGAACTGGCGAAAAACCCTTTTCTGTCAAACAGTTGCACTTTTCCACAATTCCGCTTATAGTTTTTTGCATGTCCCGCGAAATTCACATTTCCGCATCCGCTTCTCTCAGCAGCTCCCTGCTAGGCCTGCTGCTGCCGCTGTTTCTACTAGTGCGTTAACGCGCGCTAAATCCCCTATCTCCACAATTCGTGCAGTTTCTGGCTCATGCTGATGAAAGCAAGGGCAGGCGAAAAACCATTTGAATAACGCATCGTTTTCTGAATTTTCCTAAGAGGAGTGCAGCATGGCCGACAAATTGATTATTTTCGATACCACCTTGCGAGATGGCGAGCAATCGCCCGGCGCGTCGATGACCAAGGATGAAAAGGTCCGCATCGCGAAACAACTCGAGCGCCTGCGCGTGGACGTAATCGAAGCCGGCTTTGCTGCAGCGTCTCCCGGTGACTTTGAATCAATCAAGGCCATTGCAGGGATTATCAAGGATTCGACGGTGTGCTCCCTGTCGCGCGCTAACGACCGTGATATTTCGCGTGCCGCAGAAGCGCTCGCTCCTGCGGCAAGGAAACGTATTCATACGTTTATTGCGACGTCGCCGCTGCACATGGAAAAAAAGCTGCGCATGACCCCGGACCAAGTGTATGAGCAGGCCAGGCAGGCAGTGCGGTTTGCGCGCCAGTTCACGGACGATGTCGAGTTCAGTCCTGAAGACGGCAGCCGATCGGAAATGGACTTTTTGTGCAGGGTTATCGAGGGCGTGATTGCTGAAGGGGCGACTACTATCAACTTTGCCGATACTGTCGGTTACGGTGTTCCTGAGCTTTACGGCAATATGATCAAAACCTTGCGTGAACGTATTCCGAATTCAGACAAGGCGGTCTGGTCGGTGCATTGCCATAACGATCTTGGTATGGCGGTCGCCAATTCATTGGCCGGGATCATGATTGGCGGGGCGCGTCAGGTCGAGTGCACGATTAATGGCTTGGGCGAGCGCGCCGGTAACACCGCGCTGGAAGAAGTTGTCATGGCAGTCAAGACGCGCAAGGATTACTTCAATCTCGATGTTTCCATCGATACGACACAAATCGTGCCGGCGTCAAAGCTTGTTTCGCAGATTACCGGATTCGCCGTGCAACCGAACAAGGCGGTTGTCGGCGCCAATGCGTTCGCCCATGCTTCCGGCATCCATCAGGATGGTGTGCTGAAAGCGCGTGATACCTACGAAATCATGCGTGCTGAAGATGTGGGTTGGACAGCCAACAAGATCGTTCTCGGTAAATTGTCCGGACGAAATGCATTCAAGCAGCGTCTGGAAGAACTCGGCATTGAGCTTGACTCGGAAATGGAAGTGAATGCCGCGTTCGCACGCTTCAAGGAACTGGCTGATCGCAAGTCGGAAATTTTCGACGAGGACATCATTGCATTGGTGTCTGACGAGCAGCACTCGCATGACAACGAGTTCTACCGTTTTGTCTCATTGTCACAGCACTCCGAAACCGGGGAGAAGCCTTCGGCGAAGGTTGTCTTCAGTATGGGCGGGAAGGAGCTTTCGTGCTCGGGGCAGGGTAACGGACCGGTCGACGCTACGGTCAATGCGATTGAGGCAGAAGCAAAGAGTGGCGCGGAACTGCTGCTCTTCTCCGTGAATGCGATTACCACTGGCACGCAGTCGCAGGGCGAAGTGACAATGCGTTTGTCGAAGGCTGGACGCATTGTTAACGGTGTAGGGGCGGATCCGGATATTGTGGTTGCCTCGGCAAAAGCTTATATCTCGGCGCTTAACAAGCTGTACTCCAAGGCAGAAAAGCTCAATCCGCAGCTGTGAGTCTTTTGCAATAAAAGGAGAAAGCGCCTGTAAAGCAGGCGCTTTTCTTTTTCGTTACCACGATTGGAGATCATGCACGCATTCCGGACGTCGCGTATTGTTAACGCATGAGGCTGAAGGGAAAACGCTCATCCGGATCAAAGCGTGGATCGGGGCCGTTCAGCATTTTCTGGACAATGCCTTTACGGTCGAAGTGTACGTGCATCATGGAATTCCATACGTTGTTTTCCTTGTATGGATAAGACCAGACCTCCAGATCGGTGAGCGAAAGATAGGATGTCTCGGTGGGGGCGCCGATTGTGCGGAGAACGTCTGCTTTGGTAGCTTCTCCAACCTTAATGGTTGCGAATGTCTCACTCGTCAGGACTTGTTCAAAGGATGCAACTTTGCCGGTCTCGTCGATTCGTGCCATATAGGTCTTCTGTCCCCAAGGGCCCAAAGCATATTCAAGCAACCGATATTTTCCATCCTGATAACGGTGTGTCGGTTGACCGCGTTTTGCAATTAATTCAGATTCGCTGTCGCCAATATTGACGGAGGCTGGAAAAATCGATGCGCAGGCGGCCAGAACGAGCAGCGATGCCGTAACAGATATGTTCCGCAAGAGCTTCATGCGCAATTTCCTCATGTTTAAGACTTTCGGGTCGGAAAAGAGGTGCCACTTTCGAGTGAAAGCGAATATTGCTATTTTGCAAGATGCGTCGACTTTCCTGATGCAGTCCCGCTTCTCCGAGTGCGGTGCAAACTCAATATATTTCCCGCCCTAAGTATTTGAATAATCAAGTCATTTCCTATATACTGCGCGTCTTGGTCAATTCGACCAAGAATTTTTATCAATTGTTCACGATGTATGGGGTTGCGACTCTGTGCATCGCTTGTGAAAGGTAATTCATGTCAGTCGAAAACATCAACAAGGCCGCAATCATTGCGGAAAACGCTCGCGGCAAGAACGACACCGGTTCTCCCGAAGTGCAGGTCGCATTGCTGACCGCACGCATCAACGAGCTCAACAACCATTTCAAGGCTCACGCAAAGGATCACCACTCCCGCCGCGGCCTGATCATGATGGTTAACCGTCGCAAGAGCCTGCTCTCCTACCTGAAGGGTAAAGACGCAACCCGTTACCGTGCCCTGATTGAGAAGCTCGGCCTGCGCAAGTAATTTAGTTGCGGCACTCGCTCGGTTTATCGAAAAAATGCCTGCGTCAGTCTGCTGATGCAGGCATTTTGTCATTTGATGGTTTGTAATTCAGCAGTAAAGGTGACGGTCATGCGTGACTTGTCATCCGTGGTGAGGTGAACGACAGCGCCTGAAAATCTGTCGGCAAAAAAGAAAGGAAACACTGTGTTCAATAAAGTTACCAAGACCTTCCAGTACGGCCAGCATACCGTCACGCTCGAGACTGGCGAAATCGCGCGCCAAGCATCTGGTGCCGTCGTTGTGTCGATTGACGATACCGTCGTGCTGGCGACCGTCGTGGCAAAGAAGGACGTTAAGGCCGGGCAGGACTTTTTCCCGCTGACTGTCGACTACGTCGAGAAGAGCTATGCAGCAGGCCGTATCCCAGGTGGCTTCTTCAAGCGCGAAGGCCGTCCGTCCGAAAAGGAAACACTGACGTCGCGCCTGATCGATCGTCCAATTCGTCCGCTATTCCCGGAAGGCTACTTGAATGAAGTGCAGGTCATCGTGCATGTCCTGTCCGTCAACCCGGAAATTGACCCGGATATCGCGTCGATGATTGGCGCATCGGCGGCGATTTGTGTTGCTGGCATCCCGTTTAGTGGTCCCTTGGGCGCGGCGCGTGTTGGCTACATCGATGGCCAGTATGTGCTCAATCCGACCGCCTCACAGATGACAAAGTCTCAGCTCGACCTCGTTGTGGCGGGTACCGAGCAGGCTGTGCTGATGGTCGAATCCGAAGCGAACCAGTTGTCCGAAGAAGTGATGCTGGGCGCCGTGGTGTACGGCCATGAGCAGATGAAGGCTGTGATCGATGCCATCCATGACCTGGTCCGCGACGGTGGCAAGCCGGAAGTCGAATGGGCTCCGGCACCCAAGAATGAAGTTCTGATCGCACGTGTGAAGGAGCTTGCCGAGGCAAAGCTGCGCGAGGCGTACCAGACGAAGGACAAGCAGGCTCGTACCGCCAAGCTGAACACCGTGTCGGCAGAAGTCAACGCTGCCCTGGCTGCGGAAGCTGCTGCGACAGGCGCATCGGCTCCTGATTCGGCAGAAGTCGGCAGCATCCTGTTCGACCTCGAAGCAAAGATCGTCCGTTCGCAGATCCTCGACGGCGAGCCGCGTATTGACGGTCGGGATACTCGCACCGTGCGTCCGATTTCGATTCGTTCGAGCGTGCTTCCGCGTACCCATGGCTCCGCGCTGTTTACACGTGGTGAAACCCAGGCGCTGGTGGTTGCGACTCTCGGCACTGCACGCGACGAACAAAAGATCGATGCGCTGATGGGTGAGTATTCAGACCGCTTCATGCTTCACTACAACATGCCGCCGTTTGCAACCGGTGAAACGGGCCGCGTTGGCACGCCAAAGCGTCGTGAAATCGGCCATGGCCGTCTGGCCAAGCGTGCATTGCAAGCAGCTCTGCCTGCACCGGAAGAGTTCAGCTATTCGGTGCGTCTGGTTTCCGAGATTACCGAGTCCAACGGTTCGTCTTCGATGGCGTCCGTATGCGGTGGTTGCCTGGCGTTGATGGATGCGGGTGTCCCGATGAAAGCGCATGTTGCGGGTATCGCGATGGGCCTGATCAAGGAGGGTAGCAAATTCGCCGTCCTGACCGACATCCTTGGTGACGAAGATCACCTTGGCGACATGGACTTCAAGGTGGCTGGCACCGCGAATGGCATTACCGCACTGCAGATGGATATCAAGATCCAGGGGATCACCAAGGAAATCATGCAGGTGGCGCTGGCGCAGGCGAAGGAAGGTCGTATGCACATTCTCGCAAAGATGCAGGAAGCGGTGCCGCATGGTAAAGCAGAGCTGTCGGATTTTGCTCCTCGCTTGATCACTATCCGAATCAACCCTGAAAAGATTCGTGACGTGATCGGCAAGGGCGGCGCCGTTATTCGTGCACTGACCGAGGAAACCGGTACGCAGATCGATATTACTGATGAAGGCGTGGTGACGATTGCATCCGTAGATGCAGCGGCTGGCCAGGAAGCGAAGCGTCGCATTGAAGAACTGACTGCATCTGTCGAAGTAGGCAAGAGCTACGACGGCACTGTGCTCAAGTTGCTGGACTTCGGTGCGATCGTTCAAGTCATGCCGGGCAAGGATGGCCTGCTGCACATTAGCCAGATTGCCAACGAGCGTGTTAATGCGGTCTCCGACTACCTGAAGGAGGGTCAGCAAGTGCGCGTCAAGGTTCTCGAAACCGATGACCGCGGTCGCCTCAAGCTGTCGATGAAGGCAGCTGCCGCTGAAGAAGGGGCAGCGGCTCAGCAGCAACAGTAATTGGGCAGCGGCGAATAGCCGTCCTATCTAACTGAAACCGCCCGTTGCGAAAGCACGGGCGGTTTTTGTTTGCAAGATGTGTCGCTGTTTCGGCGTGTTCTCTATTCTTTGTGCTGTGTCGCGTACCGCAGGGTCAATTCACCCTGAGGGCCTTTTCCGTACATCGAGGCAAGGGCGAACGTCTGTTGAATAGTTTCAGTACGGTTGCTTCTGCATCCTTTCGCGATGAGAAAAACTGAAACCCGTTCTTGCCTCGATTCTTGGCGCGGTACATCGCGCTGTCGGCGTTCTGCAGCAGGATCTGCGCATTGGCGCCGTCGTCCGGAAAGATGCCAATGCCGATACTGACGCTCAGATGCCAATCTTTCCCGTCAATACGCAGCGGCCGGGACACCTCATCGAGAAGCTTTTGAGCGACATCCGCAGCATGGCACCCGTCGTTCAGGTCCTCGATAAGGGCGTAAAACTCATCCCCACCCATGCGCGCGATCTTGTCCGTATGCCGAAGACAGTTACGCATTCGCTTTGCCACCTCGCGCAAGACATAATCGCCCGCGTCATGACCAAGCGTGTCATTGATTTCCTTGAACCGGTCAAGATCCAGGAAAAACACTGCAAATTTCTTCTTGTTGCGACGGGCATTGCGCAGCGCAAGTTCCAGGTACTCCTTGAACAAGAAACGGTTCGGCAACGAGGTCAAGCCATCATAGTGCGCCAGATAGCGCATCTTTTCCTCGGATGCCCGGCTCTCGATGGCAATTCCCGCTAGCCGAGTACAGATTTCGAAGAGTTGCAGCTCGTTGGCAGAAGGACCGACCGCATCGCGATAATAGAAGGCAAAGCTGCCAAGGATTTTGTGATTCTTCCCGAAGATCGGCCAGGACGTGCAGGCCTTCAGTCCATACGCCAAGGCTAGTTCGCACGATTGGCTCCATAGCAGGTCAGATGCAATATCTGTCACCGAAACGGGTTCGCCACGATAAACGGCCGTGCCACAGGAGTGGTTACACGGACCGACACATGCGTCGTCGATTTGTGCGATGTAGACTTGTGGAAGACTTGGTGCGACGCGGTCATACAACAATGTCCCATCTTGGCTAAGCTGGCGGATGGAGCACAAGCCGCGACCGGAAAGCTCTTCCGCGAATTGCGCAATCTCCGCCAGAATGTCCCGCAATGCTGCGCCGGTGGCCACCATATTGAGTATGGAGTTCTGCCCCAACTGGAGATTTTCGGCGCGTTTTTGCTCGGAGATGTCACGTATGAAAGCGGTAAATGCCTGCCTGCTATGGCCGCTTAACGGGACTACTGCAACTTCGGCAGGGAAGGTGGTGCCATTGGCGTGTATTGCCGTCAGCTCTATGCGGCGGTTCAGGACTGTGGATTTGCCGGTGTCAAAGAAGCATTCGATGTCTTGCTGGATCTGTTCGTGCCATTCGGCCGGAACGATGATCCCGGAAAAAGGTTTGCCGAGTACATCTGTGCTTCGATAGCCAAAGGCTGATTCGGCTGCCTGGTTGAAGCTGATGATTTCGCCCTTTCGGTTAACTGAAACAATGCAGTCGAGGGCTGCGGTCAAAATGGCAGTCTTGAACTTCTCGCTTTCTGACAATGCCGCTTCCATTGCCTTGCGCCTGGTTTCGCGCTCAAAGTTGTCCATGGCGAATGAAATATTCCGCGCCATTTCCTCAATCAGGTCGATCAACGTCGCGTCGAAAAAATTTTCATGCTCGGAATGTACCGTCAGCGCGCCGAAAGGTTTTCCGGATAGATGAAGGGGGAAACTTGCGATAGACCGGGTCCGCGTGGACTTGCCTGTATTCGAGGAGGACGCAAGACTTGCTTGTATATCACGCGCGCAGTTTCTCACTTGGACTTTGTTTTCCCGAAGTGCTGCTTCAGCAAATACATGCTCCTGCGCCGTTGCTGCGCAGAGCCTGGCAGAAGCCATCGGGATGAAATGCCCGGTATGATCGAATGCCCCGATCCATGCGTCGTGAAATTGACCATGCTCGACTGCGATGCGACAGATTTCGGCAAAGAGAGTAGTCCGGTCACGGCTACGCACGATGGCCTGATTTGCATGACTTAACGCAGCGTAGACATTGCGCATGCGCATGCCTTGGTACTCAGCCTCTTTTCTATCGTGAATATCGGAAAACGTGCCCACCATACGGAGTGCTCTCGCTTGTTCGTCGCGTTCAACGACTCTCCCTGCGATCTCCACCCAGTGCCATGCATGCATGGTGTCGCGCAGTCGAAGTTCGACGCGGAACATTGATCCTTCAGCATCGGAGCCTTTCAGGGCTGCATGTAGCTGCCGCCGAAAATGTGCTTGGTCGTCCTCATGAATAATTCTGGGGAGGTCTCGCGAGTGCCAAGTTCTTGACGTGTCTGACAACCTGCCTTGCAGGGCGACTGCGAGCGCGCCGCTAAATCGCAGGCAATCATCCGGGACATACCAGTCGAAGGCAATTTGACCTGCACTTTCAAGCGCAAGAGCCAGATTTTCATTGATCACTGATGAGTGCAATTTTGTATTCATGGAATTTCCTTCTGACGGCAAGGCGGAAAGGCAAGCAAGGCATTGCATAAACGTAATGACATTGCCGTTTGGAAATTGAATCGATTACTTAGTTCCCAGTTTTTTGTAACTATGGAAAGGCGATATGTAACAAACAAGTAGAGAGTGGGGTAGGTGCAAGGAATTGCGCAGGACAATAACCACCGTTTGTACATCGCGAGTATTGTTTTCCAGCTACGCGGCAGCAATGTTGCGAAATGTCAATTTTGTTGCCATCCGTCATTTTTTTGTGGCAACGAGGCAAGCCCTTCGTCTTTCATGGCGAAGAATTAGCTGACGTACAATGCCTTTTTTGACAAAAGACGAGGTTAGCGGTGAAAGCGATCGAGATTTCGCGATTCGGACCGCCACACGTGCTGCAACTGTGTGAGCGGCAAATTCCCCAGTTGCAACAGGGCGAAGTGCTCATCAAGGTGCATGCGGCTGGAGTGAATCGCCCGGATGTTTTGCAGCGTCTAGGCCATTACCCTGTGCCGGCAGGCGCGTCGGACCTTCCTGGTCTAGAAGTCGCCGGGGAGATTGAGGATGGCGATTTAACTGGAACAGGCTTTAAGAAGGGCGATCTCGTTTGCGCACTCGTCCAAGGCGGTGGATACGCAGAATACTGTACTGCTCCGGTGAGCCAATGTCTTCCAGTTCCGAAAGGTCTTACGTCGATTGAGGCGGCGTCACTACCGGAGACTTTCTTTACCGTGTGGAGCAATGTGTTCGACCGGGCGAAGCTTGCAAAGGGCGAGACACTGTTGGTGCAGGGAGGCACCTCCGGCATCGGGGTAACAGCGATTCAGCTCGCCTCGGCAATGGGGCATCGTGTGTTCGCAACTGCGGGCACAGACGAAAAATGCCGCGCGTGCGAAGCGCTCGGCGCAGCAAAGGGAATCAACTACCGCGCTGAGGATTTCGTTCAGGTGATTAGGTCGGAAACTGGGAAGAAGGGGGTTGATGTCATTCTCGATATGGTGGCAGGGGATTACGTGCCACGAGAACTCGACTGTCTTGCAGATGACGGACGCATTGCGATTATTGCGTTGCTCGGTGGAGCGAAGGCAGCGGTCGACCTCGGGCAAATACTGCGGCGGCGGCTTACGATTACTGGTTCGACATTGCGTCCTCGTTCTGTTGCCTTCAAGGCGGCGATCGCCGACAACCTGCGTAAGCACGTTTGGCCACTGATTGAAACTGGAAAGGTCAAGCCGGTTATTTACCAGGTATTCCCCTTGGAGAGCGCCGCGGCGGCTCATGCGATGATGGAGACGAGCACGCATATTGGAAAGATTGTGCTGAAGGTGGCTTGATATAAGCGCAATTCCCGTCGTGTCATTTCATCCCTCTGGGGAACATTGTCGAGGGACCTTAGTCAAATCCTCGCTTCGCAGTTTGACCGAGGCGGCTGCCACGGGCTAGAATTAAAAGTTATTTAAATTTTAGGTTCCTATGCGTCGCAAACTTATCGCCGGTAACTGGAAGATGAATGGCAGTCTGGTTGCCAACCAAGTCTTGCTGAATGGGTTAAAGGCTGAACTGGGGCACCCGGCATGCACCGTCGCAGTTTGCGTGCCCGCACCGTATTTCGCCCAGTGCCAGACGATGTTGAGCGGTAGTCCTGTCGCGTGGGGTGGACAGGATATATCCACACATGAATCAGGGGCTTATACCGGTGAGATTTCCGGTGCAATGCTGAAGGACTTCGGTTGCGCCTATGTCATCGTGGGCCATTCAGAACGTCGCTCCTATCATGGCGAGAGCAATGAGAGCGTTGCGCAGAAGGTCGTCAGCGCACTCAAGGCAGGGGTGACTCCTATTGTCTGTGTGGGCGAGTCGCTTGCAGAGCGCGAGGCGGGACAGACCGAGAGCGTTGTCAGCAAGCAGATCGATGTGGTTCTGGCTGCGATCGGCGAGTCTGATGTAGGCAAGTTGGTGGTGGCCTACGAACCGGTCTGGGCAATTGGTACTGGCAAGACAGCTACTCCGCAGATGGCGCAGGACGTGCACGCCATGCTGCGCTCCCGCCTAACAATTAAAAATGCCGCGGCTGCCAAAACAGTCCAGATCCTGTACGGTGGAAGCATGAAGCCGGAAAATGCCAAAGACCTGCTCGCAATGACCGACATTGATGGTGGTCTGATTGGCGGCGCGTCGCTCAAGGCGGCGGACTTCCTCGCGATCATCAAGGCCGCGTGAGTGCGGAACAAGAGAATTAACTTTAGATTGGAAATATATCAATGAACGCTTTGTCCACTTTCATCGTTGTGATTCAGGTGTTGTCTGCCCTTGCAATCATCGGGCTTGTCCTGCTTCAGCACGGTAAGGGTGCGGATATGGGGGCGGCATTTGGCTCTGGCGCTTCCGGCAGTCTGTTTGGCGCAACTGGTTCGTCGAACTTCCTGTCGAAGTCGACTGGCATCGCCGCGGCGATTTTTTTCAGTGCAACGCTTGCGCTCGCATTCGTTGGCAATAAGCGTACTGGAGTTGGCGGTGGTGTGATGGAGAATTTGCCTGCAGCTCCGACGACCGCTGCGCCTGCCCCTACGACTGCGGCGCCCGCTGCGAATGAGTCTGTGCCGGCGCAAAATGGTGCTCCTGCGGCCCCGGCATCTGGTCAGGCAAACCAAATACCAAAATAATTGATCTGCACTTTGATTTCCCGTAATTCTTCATTGAAAAATCGAGGTAAGGCAGGGTAAAATAGCAGTCTTTGAGCCGACGTGGTGAAATTGGTAGACACGCTATCTTGAGGGGGTAGTGGCGAAAGCTGTGCGAGTTCGAGTCTCGCCGTCGGCACCAATACGAATAAGGCCAGCAAGGGGTTCCCCGCGCTGGCTTTTTATCGAGGAATCTTGGTTTGATTTGCAAATCATTCAACTAACCAACGTCCGGCCCACATCGTGAACCTCGAAAATTATCTCCCCATCCTTCTTTTCATTCTCGTTGGTATCGGCGTTGGTGTCGTGCCGCAGGTTCTTGGGCGCGTAATGGCGCCGCATAAGCCGGATAGCGAGAAGTTGTCTCCCTATGAATGCGGCTTTGAGGCATTCGAGGACGCGCGCATGAAGTTCGACGTGCGCTATTACCTAGTCGCGATCCTGTTTATTTTGTTCGATCTGGAAACTGCATTTTTCTTCCCGTGGGGTGTCGCTATGCGTGACCTCGGCTGGCAGGGCTTTGTGACGATGATGGTGTTTATCGCCGAATTCCTCGTCGGGTTCTGGTACATATGGAAGAAGGGCGCTCTGGATTGGGAGTAAGTCATGTCAATTGAAGGTGTACTGAACGAAGGCTTTATCACAACGACAGCTGACAAGCTGATCAACTGGACGCGTACCGGTTCGTTGTGGCCAATGACTTTTGGTCTTGCCTGCTGTGCGGTCGAAATGATGCATGCGGGTGCCTCGCGCTATGACCTGGATCGTTTTGGTATCGTCTTTCGTCCCTCGCCGCGGCAATCGGACGTGATGATTGTTGCAGGCACGCTGTGCAACAAGATGGCTCCGGCGCTGCGCAAGGTATATGACCAGATGGCCGAGCCGCGTTGGGTGATCTCGATGGGGACGTGTGCTAACGGCGGTGGCTATTACCACTATTCCTACTCCGTCGTGCGCGGCTGCGATCGTATCGTCCCCGTCGATGTGTACGTTCCGGGGTGTCCTCCGACTGCTGAGGCGCTGTTGTACGGCATTCTGCAATTGCAGAATAAGATCAAGCGTACTAATACGATTGCGCGCTAAGGTTGCCGACTAAGTAAAGATATGACGACGAAAATTGAAACCCTCGAAGCCGCCTTGCGCAATGTGCTCGGCGATCGGATTCGGAGCTTGACCGTTGCCTTAGGTGAAGTAACGGTGGTTATCGGTGCTTCCGATTATCTGGCGGTGATGCGTGATCTTCACGGCCATGCTGATTTGCGTTTTGAAGAGTTGATCGACCTTTGCGGTGTCGACTACTCAACGTATGGCGATGGCGTGTGGGAGGGGGCTCGCTTTGCGGCGGTTTCGCATCTGTTGTCGGTAACGCATAACTGGCGTTTGCGTGTGCGGGTGTTTGCCCCTGATGATGAAATGCCTGTTGTTCCGTCGGTAGTTGAAATCTGGCCTTCCGCTAACTGGTATGAGCGCGAGGCCTTTGATTTCTTTGGCATCCTGTTCGACGGGCATAACGATCTCCGTCGCATCCTGACCGACTATGGTTTCATTGGTCACCCGTTCCGCAAGGACTTCCCGGTGTCCGGTTATGTCGAGATGCGCTACGACCCTGAGCAAAAGCGCGTGATTTATCAACCCGTGACGATTGAGCCGCGTGAAATCACTCCGCGTGTGATTCGTGAAGAAAAATACGGGATGAAATAATGGCTGAAATCAAAAACTACACCCTGAACTTTGGTCCACAGCATCCCGCTGCGCACGGCGTGTTGCGACTCGTGTTGGAGCTGGACGGTGAAGTCATCCAGCGTGCCGACCCGCACATTGGTCTGCTGCATCGTGCGACCGAGAAGCTGGCTGAGCAAAAGACCTTTCTGCAGTCCGTGCCGTACATGGATCGTCTCGACTACGTGTCGATGATGTGCAATGAGCATGGCTACGTGCTTGCGATCGAGAAGTTGCTGGGTATTGAAGTGCCTCTTCGCGCGCAGTACATCCGTGTGATGTTTGACGAAATCACGCGTATCCTGAATCACCTGTTGTGGATCGGCGCGCATGGCCTCGACGTCGGCGCGATGGCGGTGTTCCTGTATGCCTTCCGCGAGCGTGAAGATCTGATGGATATGTACGAGGCGGTATCGGGTGCGCGTATGCATGCTGCCTATTACCGTCCAGGCGGCGTTTACCGCGATCTGCCGGATTCCATGCCCCAATACAAGGCCTCGGCGATTCGCAACGAGAAGGCGATCAAGCAACTGAACGAGAACCGCCAAGGTTCCCTGCTCGACTTCATTGAAGATTTCACCAACCGTTTCCCAGGTTACGTCGACGAGTATGAGACGCTGCTGACCGATAACCGTATCTGGAAGCAGCGCCTGGTCGGTATCGGTGTCGTATCGCCGGAGCGCGCCATGGCAATGGGCTTCACCGGCCCGATGCTGCGCGGTTCCGGCATTGCCTGGGATTTGCGGAAGAAACAGCCGTACGAGGTGTACGACCTGCTTGACTTCGATATCCCGGTCGGCGTCAACGGCGACTGCTATGACCGCTACCTGTGCCGCGTCGAGGAGATGCGCCAGTCCAACCGCATCATCAAGCAATGCGTTGAGTGGCTGCGCAATAATCCGGGCCCCGTGATCACCGATAACCATAAGGTGGCGCCGCCGTCGCGCGTGAACATGAAGTCCAACATGGAAGAGCTGATCCATCACTTCAAGCTGTTCTCCGAGGGCTTCCATGTACCGGAAGGCGAGGCGTACGTGGGCATCGAGCATCCGAAGGGCGAGTTCGGCATCTACCTGATTTCTGATGGTGCCAACAAACCTTATCGAATGAAGATTCGCGCACCTGGCTTTGCACACCTGCAAGGACTGGATGAAATGGCGAAGGGCCACATGATCGCCGATGCTGTAACGATCATCGGCACGCAAGACATTGTGTTTGGTGAGATTGACCGATAACCCGCGCAGAGCACCGCGCACGGATGGCTGACAATATGCTGTTAAGTCAAGAAGCGTACAAAAAAATCGATCGCGAACTCGCGAAATTCCCCGCAGATCAAAGGCAGTCCGCCGTAATGGCCGCATTGGCCATTGCGCAGGATGAAAAGGGCTGGCTTTCGCCGGAGGTGATGCAGGACGTCGCCGACTACATCGGTATGGCAGCGATTGCCGTGCAAGAGGTGGCGACGTTCTACAACATGTACAACACCAAACCGGTTGGCAAACACAAGATCTCGGTCTGTACCAACCTGCCTTGTGCATTGTCCGGTGGTGAGCGCGCTGCGCACTATCTGAAGCAAAAGCTCGGCGTGGATTACAAGGAGACGAGCGCAGACGGCCAGTTCACCCTGATCGAGGGTGAGTGCATGGGTGCCTGTGGCGATGCTCCTGTCATGCTTGTGAATAACAAGCGTATGTGCAGCCACATGTCGAATGAAAAGATCGACGCGCTGGTGGAGGAGCTGAAGAAATGACCAGCCTGCATGATCGCCATATCAACCCCCTGATCCTTGCGGGCCTGGACGGCACGAACTGGCATCTGGCCGACTACGTCAAGCGTGGTGGTTACGAGGCACTGAAGCGCATCCTGAGCGAGAAGATTCCGCCGGAGCAGGTTATCGCCGAACTGAAAACGTCGTCGCTTCGCGGACGCGGTGGTG
>Ga0196971_1000806_pt1 | contig 18119 bp, 12 predicted proteins | sample S1v_1013CmetaG_FD_148660 | JGI IMG/M metagenome (GOLD analysis project Ga0196971, IMG submission 148660) | Soil microbial communities from Anza Borrego desert, Southern California, United States - S1+v_10-13C | ecosystem: Environmental > Terrestrial > Soil > Desert | place: USA: California... | reverse complement strand
TGCGGAAGAACTCCATGCTGCACCATTGCTTCCACAAGTCTGGCAGTCCGTTCCAGCGCGTAGACCTCAAGGCGGTTTACCGCGGCATTCACAGCCTCCTCGACCAGTTTGTCGGGAAAGCCGGCTTTTTCGAGCGTCTTCTGACAACACAGGCGGGCGAGTGCGAGTGTCTCCGCCGGATCCGTTCGAAGAAGAGCATCGCGTTCTGGCACATACGACTTATGCCTGTGCAGCGCCAGTTCCCACTTCTCCGAATCGAATACATGCCACGCGCCGAGAACCTGGATGCGGACAAGCTGCTCGAAGGCGGGCTCCAGCGTCTGCATGAGCCTCGAAAGATACTTCGGCGGATTCAGAATGCCGACGTGATCGGCCGCCAGTTTTCTGGCATCGATGATGATCAGATCCTGCTTCTCGAATGCGACAGCGAGGAAACGGTACAAGTGCTTCGCCGTAATTCCGTCGAGTTCCATGTACCGGCCGGCGTCGAGAACCCGAAAAAGCCGTTGTTCATCGACTGAATCAGCTTGTCCGTCCAGGTGACTGAGCCAACACACCGGCCTGAAGTGCGATCCAGCGTGAAGCTGGCTTCCTGAAACACGTTCAGCCATTTGATATCTTCCTGCCGGTCCGTTGCCGCCACACCTCGGAACCGCAGCGGAATGAAGCGGTCCATGGCCATCTTCAGCCGCTGGTAAAACTTCCCGTGAACCCCATGGATGCCGAGAATGGCCGCGATTTCCCGGCCCGTGAACGTAATCGTCTTCGCGAAATCGTTCCGGAAGGTCAGTACTCCCAGCGCGATGAAGATATCCAGGTCCTGCTCGGTAGGCAGTCCGAGTTCGCTGTTGCCCTGCACCTGCCATCGCACATCGATCTGCGCACCGTCTGGCAGCACTTTCGTTCCCGCGATATCGATTTTGCTGACGTGCTTCCCCACACGGCGCTCAAGAACCGCAAAGGGGATCGAGGCGAGGTTCTTCTGCTCGATAGACAGATGGAGAAGCGACGGCTTTGGCACTGGCTTGTGCATGGAACAAGATCCGGACTTCTTGTTTTTACACTGAAAACGACCGAGACACCAGACATTTACGATCAGGCACATGGGGGTGCGGGGGTTTTACGATCAGGCACATAAAACCACCCGCCGGGCCACCAATGGTTTGGACCAGTAGTTTTAAAACCAATAACCAACCATAGAGGCCGCCGTCGAATGGAAGCTAAGCGATAACTACTGTAGAGTCAACGACTTGGATGGGCCTCCCTGCTGTTTGAGCCATGTGCTTGAGCGTAAACGCCATGTGCTTGAGCGTAAGCGCTGTGTGCTTCATCGTAAACTGCCTTGTGCATCATCGTAAATCGCTGTAAGTCGTTGATTTGGAGCTGTGCGAGGTGCGTGCTTCATCGTAAAAACCCAAGTGCCTTGTTATCAGTTAGTTGCGCGTCTTCGGTACGCCGTGGGAGCGTCCGCCGGGGCGCTATTTACGCTGAAGCACACGAAAAGGCCCTGTTTTTTACGCTCAGGCACATGGGGAACTCGGTTTCTTACGCTAGAGCACACGATGGTCCGCGCCCGCTTCGCACAAAACGCTCATCCATGTGTCTGAGCGTAAAAGGATCCTCAGCCTACTGACCGTGCGAGGAGAACAGCATGACTTTGGCGGTGTGAAAGATGATGAAAGCGTCCAGCGAAGGGGACAGGTTCTTGATGTAGTACAGGTCGTACTCAAGCTTAACGATCGTGTCTTCGATGTTTTCGCCGTATTTGTAGTTGATCTGTGCCCAGCCCGTGACGCCGGGCTTGACGGCATGCCGCTGGCGGTAAAAAGGAATCTGTTCGGACAGCACGGACACAAACTCGGGGCGCTCGGGCCGCGGACCTACGATCGACATGTGTCCGGCCAGCACGTTGAACAACTGAGGCAGCTCATCGATCCTCGTTTTTCGGAGGAATCCGCCGATTCTGGTTACGCGGGGATCGTTGCGTTTCGCCCAAACCGCGCCCGTAGCAGCTTCGGCGTTCACCACCATCGAGCGAAACTTGTACAACGTGAATGTCTTCCCGTTCAGGCCGACGCGTGTTTGCCGGAACAGAACAGGACCAGCCGATGTGAGCCGGACCGCTATACCTGTCAGCAGCATGATGGGAGCAGCGATAATCACCGCTATCGCGGCGATAATGAAGGAATACAGAGACTGGACCTGCATTAGCCACTTTCGCGGGCCCAGTTGCTCCGTAAAAATAAGTTGGGAGGGCCGCAGCCGTTTCGTGTCGATGCGCCCGAAGGCGGCTTCGTACATAAAGCTGGCTTCTTCGATGTGGATACCGGAGAAACGCAGATCGAGCAGCACATCCACGGGAAGCGCCTGCCGCCGTTCGGTAAGGTTCACGATGATGCGGTTCGGGTGCGTACTGCGAACAATTTCAGCGAGGTTGGCAACTGGCCCGAGAAGAGGCAGACTCGCGGTGCCCGACTCGGACGCTCCTGCATCCGCTACAAAGCCGATCGTCACAAATCCGAGTTCCGGTCTGGCGGCAAGACACTCGGCGATTGCCACGCCCGTTACATCGTTGCCGAGGAACAGCACGCGATCAATGCCGAGTCCCTTGTAGAGAACTTGTGTGTAAAGCATCCGCCAGGGTGCGAACAACACCAGCAGGAGCACACACGCGACGATCATCAGCCACCGGGAGAGGATGAGTTCGCGCGACATGTACGCCAGCAGCGCCTGGCTCAGAAACAGCACGCCGACGACGAGGAACATCTGCTGGATCAACAGCGCACGGGACCGGATGCGGAAGTCCGTGTACATGTTCTGGAAGTACACGGCGAGAATCACGCTGGCAACCGCGAGACTGATCTTTACCAGGCCGTCGTCATAGAACAGAAACAAATCGGCCGATTCGCCGAAGAACCAGTATGAGGCCGTAATAAAGCACGCGTACACCAGAACAATGTCCAGCAGCACGAGCGCAAGAACGCTCTTCGGGATGAAAACTCGAAAGAGTTTAATCATTCTGGGCTGAGCCCGGACAGGAACGGCCCGAGGCGTAGTGTCGATCCAAACAGGCTTTCAACAGATCCGATATGTAAGTGTACCTTCCCGCAGGTGTGCCGCCGCGATGACTTCGCCAAAATGACAGCCTGCGGGAAGCCCACCGTTTAAAAATGTGGTCAGGAGGGCCAGCCACGTCAATCACGGGAAGCGTGCTTGTTCCGGCATGGCGCGGAAGGCTTTTGCGTCACGACGAGGTAATCGGCCCATGCGGTGAGTTCGGCCGCGCTCCCCGCCAGCAGCCGGCCGATGTGCGGAATGGCGTCAAGAACGAGCGAACTCCGCGGCTCGAGTTGGTGGAACCGTCGGACAGGACGATCATGTCCACGAGGTCGCGCGGGTAGTTCAGCGCGATTAGCGCATGTGACTTCAGCACAGGCGGAGACCGCCGCCGAGCGATTCGGACGTATAAGACGAATATGCCGGCGACGGCGACGTCAGAAAACGCAGCCATATCAGCAGGCACCCCTGCTCGAGCGCCACGCCGGCGCATGTGTTTCCCACGTGTCTGTACATCGTTGTTGACGGATAGCTCGGTCAACTAAGACGCTCGCAGCGCGGCCTCTCACGTCGTGAACCGATGCGGCGCAGCGGAGGCGGCAGGCAAGCCAGATCTCCGACACGCACTACATCAGGATACACCGGCCAATGCACGTGCCCTTCAGCCGGGCGGGTGCCCTCTTTTATGGCAGCGTTGCATCGGCGAAGCCAGAGCGTAAGGAAGCGCCGTTGGTCGGGCGATCACGGCGTGATTAGTCCGAGCAAGTGTCAACCGGAACACGTTATGTCCGCGATGTCGCTTTCGACAACCACCTCACCTGTCCCTTTTGGATCAAGTTCATCGTCTCGATTCCCTGACGCGTTCGGCGTTTGGCACGAGGCGCCGCCTTTGCGGCTCTAGATGTGATGCCGCTCGACGATGTTGTTCAGCTACCGCACTGGTCTACAGCGGCAGCCGAGTCGTTTGACTTCGGGAAATTGCCTTCGGGCTCGACGGTGATCCGAATCACGTTGATCACTCTCGGTCGTGGATCACCGGGCCGAACGTAACGCATTCTGCACAGAGCGTTTGCCGCATCCGTCCGCACCTCGCCTCACCGCGGCAATTGCAGTGGCGCACGAAGTGAGCAGATCGGCAGCCTCGGCCTTATACACCCCTCTAAGTTAGAGGTAGGGGGACACGTGGCCGTGGCACGCGTCTGTTCGCGTAGGAGTGATTGAGCCTCGATGATCATGAAAGTTCTGTCGATAAGTATCGCGTGCGCTGCCGCGTATTTCGGGCGAGACAACTCACCAGTACGTCAACGTCGCTGTAGATACGGCGCGAGAACACCTGCTTTGCGGGGGCGTCGAGAATCCAACAGAACTTCAGCGTGCACGACAGGCCGTGTATGAGATGATTCGGATTCGCGAGCAGGACGCGATCATTACTCAATCACCGATTCTCGAGATGCCGAGTGCATGCTGAGGGGCTATGTAGGAGGCCTGCTGGTGCGATCACCAGGCGAGTGTGGATCCGACCCGTTGGGGGCAGCTGACAGCGCGACATGCGCTGCGTAACGAGCGCTTGCGACCGCTGCTGAAGATCCTGCGCGAGGAGCTGGAAACGGCCGCCAGGTCGGCGCTGCGTCATCGGCCGTCGCATTCCATCCGCGTGTTTGCGCCCGCGTCTCCCAGGTAAGTTACCCCGACTCCGTAATGGTGATTACGCGCGTGGTCTGGTCCACATGGACGGCTTCGCCGCGGCCGCCATTGACGGATCGGATGCAGTCACCTTGATTCCATTCGGTCCGAAGCAGTTGTGAAGATCCGAATGACTGACCGCCTGCTTGTATCGATAACGAAGACTTGGTTGGCAGTCATTGAGACATAGAGTCGGTTACCATTCGCCGTGAGCTGGAGTAACGTCGGCGTCCTGTTCACTGCAAGTGACCGGAGTACTGCTTTTGCTGCCCCACTTACCCGTGCGGAGACGACGCGCGCTGGCTACTCCTGTGGGACCAGCTCTTCCATGACTGACAATGAGGCTCAAGTGGCAGAGAACAATGGATCAACCGACGGCTGCTGCGCTGCCGAGCTTCCTCGAAGCCGGGCATTGGCCGGGCATGCGGCTCGCTTGGCGCGCTGAAGCGGATACCGAAGACACTACCGCACAGCCCCGCAGGATCACGGAACCAGTAGTAGTGCCGATTTTCTGAGCATCGGAAGTTGGTTGCTTCTGGTTAGTGTGGACAGGAGCGCAAAACTCAGGAGGGGCGGTAACGCGCCGAGTAGCACAAACCGCAACGGAACCTCGCCTACCGTCCCGAGACCCACCGGTCCCTGCATTTGAGTCGTTCCATCCCCCTTTAGTATCAATAGTTACTGACCAATGAGGGCTATGCCAAAAGCGGCAGGATCTCGATACTTGAATTAAGCCAACTAATTCAAGTGTTCGGAGGATCCGTTGCTAACTCTACGTATAGCGTTGTCTGCGGTTGTGTGTATTCAGATAGGTACCGCTAGCGGTCCGCGCGGACACGAGAGCGGTGTCCTAGCAGAGGCGGCCATCATTCGGAGCGAAGTTCAGCCCGGTATGAGAACAGCAGCCGTCCCGGCGCTGACGCCCGACATGCTCGGTACGTTCGCTCCAGCCGGGAATGGCAAACAAGTGCTGCTGCTAAGAGTGCGGCATGACGCTGCCGACGCTGTTCAGATTGAAATCCGCAGCATGCATCTTCCTCCAGGCACGCGGCTGTTCGTCTATGGTGCCGGCAACGGTGCCGCAACCGATATTGCAGGTCCTTGGGAAGGAACAGGACCATCGGCCGATGGATCGTTCTGGACTCCTGCGGTTCGCGGCTCCGAGGCGATCCTCGAACTGCAGTGCGACGGCGAAACACCCGCCGATCTTCCTTTCGAAATAGTGCAAACCGCCGCCGCAGACTTGGCCGATCCGCTGCAGCAAGAATCAGTGGAAAGCCCTACCGAACTCCGCACGTCCATGTTCCGCGGCATTCCGCTGAAGCACGAGGTGCGCGAAGGGCTAGGGATCTTTGAAGGGGACATTCTTCTCGGACCCGAACACGAACTCCAACCCGCCGATGGAAAGAGCGGCACCCGCTCGGCCGTCGCAATCAAGGCGCTGAGTTACCGGTGGAAAGATGCCACGGTGCCCTACGTGATCGACCCGGCGGTGCCGAATGCGTGGCGGGTCGATTTGGCGGTCGCGCACTGGAACACAAAGATGTACGGCGTGCTGAAGCTGGTGCCCAGGACCACGGAAACTGCGCATGTACGCTTCATTCGGGCGTCGTCCGCGTCTCAATGCGCTTCGTACGTCGGGATGACAGGTTACCAGCAGCCTGTATACGTCGGCGATTCATGCAGCACGGGCAACGTGATCCACGAGATCGGACATGCCGTCGGGCTGTGGCACGAGCAGTCGCGTGCCGACCGTAACAAGTACGTCAAGATTCTCTGGGAGAACGTGAAGAAGGGTTATGAGTACAACTTCGAGCAGAATATCTACGACGGCATCGATATCAACAGCTACGATTACGGTTCGATCATGCACTACCCGGCAACGTCATTCAGTGCGAACGGGAAGCCAACGATCGAGACCGTCCCGGCGGGCATAGCCATCGGACAGCGGAGCGCCTTGTCGGCCGCGGACATAGCCGCCTTGACAAAGATGTATCCGCCCGCAGCCACGGCCGCGACCGCAACGGTGACCGTTACGATTTCCACCTACCCGTCAGCACTGCCGGTGATCGTGGATTCAGTCCAGTACAGCACGCCCGTTAAATTCCAGTGGGTACCCGGTTCCGTTCACGCGGTCGCGGCTCTCACACCGTACATCTTGAACAACACACGAAATACGTTCGTGCGGTGGAGCAACAACGTGGAGGCAACGCAGACGATCGTCACGCCGCTGAAGGCGACTACGTACCGGGCCGATTACAGTCAGGTGCATCAAGTTATCGCGACTGTCACGGGTACGGGCACCGCCGTCATCTCGCCGGCAACAGCCGATTCGTTCTACACGCCGAATTCGGTGCTTGCGGTGTCGGCAATTCCGAGCGCAACAACCTGCTTCGTCAGCTGGAGCGGGCTGACGGCCGGCACGCCACAAACCACGAGTGTGACAGTAACGAAGGCGTATGCCCTTGCAGCGAAGTTCCAGACGGGCAGTGTGACGCTGACCGCGGCTCAGCCTGTCATCCCTGCCGCGGGCGGAGTTGCCGCGATTGCCGTTACAGCCACATCGGGATGCCGGTGGGTTACGACATCGAACGTACCGTGGGCTCGCGTGACGGGAACGGTGACCGGCACTGCGTCGGCCTCCGTATCGGTTACGGTGGACCCGAACACGACCGGCGTAGCACGCAGCGCCGTTATCGCGGCTGCGGGGAAGACAATCGTGCTCGAGCAGGCCGGGTTGTAACCCGGCCCGGCTTTTAAACGGATCAGGCGGGCACGCGGAAAGGGACTCCCGACGGCAGATCACCTCGGCAGTGCTGGCGGAAATCGAGGCCGTTGATGCCGAGATCCGCCGCTGGCTTGGGCGCGCCGCCGTTCGGGGCATCCCGACCGGGTGCCCTGCAGTCGCGTGTTGACCAGTTCGGCGCCGCGCTGGCTGACGTTCGGCGGCACAGGAAGGGGGCCGGCAGCGGGCATATTGTGCAGTGACGACGGAGAGCGCCCCCTTCAAGAAAAGTATGCGGATGCGCACCGTCAGGAAAAGATCTCGAGCGGCAGGTGTGCGGATCTCGCGCAAGACGATGGGCGGCTGGCTGGCGGGTGCTCGATCCAAAGCTGGCGGTTTGCGCGGACGGGGCACATCTGGCCATATCTGGGCGATTCCAGCCATCCCACGCTGCACTTCGGCCCGTCGTTTATTGGCGCGGACGCTCGGGGACATGTCGGTCGACCGGGAGACCGGAAGACTGGTACACCGAGGGATCGCGCCTCGGGATGCTTCGCAGCCATAAGAAGAGCTTACTTGGCGATGCGGCCGCGTGCGACAATCGACCACTTATGAAGCGAATCGCGGTAATCGGCAGTGGTTATGTCGGGCTGGTCAGCGGTGCTATGTTCGCCGCCGTGGGTAACCGGGTTGTATGCGTGGACAAGGATCCTTCCGTCCTGAACGCTCTGCGCGAAGGCAAGTGTACAATTCACGAACCGGGGCTGGAAGAAGTTCTCCGCTCGGCGATCGCTGAAGAACACCTGAGGTTCACCGCCGATACGGCGGAGGCTGTCGCCGCCTCTGATGCGACGTTTATCGCGGTAGGCACACCTTCCATGGAGAGCGGCGCCTATGACTTCAGCTACGTCTATGCCGCAGCCCGCGATATCGGCCGGGCCCTTCGCACTAAGAGCGACTACCATCTCGTCGTCCTGAAAAGCACGGTCACGCCCGACATTTACACCGCAGTCACAGAGATACTGCGCCAGGAGACAGAAGGTTCGAACGTGGAGTTCGAGGTGGTTTCGAATCCCGAATTCCTCGCGGAGGGAACCGCGGTTCGCGACTTCAGCCAGCCGAGCCGCGTGATTGTGGGCGCTGTCTCGAAGGCTGCCCGCGATTTCATGGAAGGGCTCTATGCGCCCTACACCCGGCGCAAGCCCGGTCTTCTGCAGTTCACCGATCCGAAATCGGCGATTGTGACCAAGCTGGCCGCGAATACGTTCCTGGCGTGCCGTGTCGCGCTGGTAAACGAGATCGCACAGTACTGCGACGCCGTCGGAGCCGACATCGACCAGGTCCGCACAGGTCTCGCGACCGATGCGCGCATCGGTCACCTCTTCCTCTATGCGGGACCCGGTTACGGTGGAAGCTGCTTTGGCAAGGATCTTCGTGCGCTCCGTGAAAGCGCTCGCGACCACGGTACCGAGGTGAGCCTCATTCCTGCCGTGGAGGATTCAAACAACCGTCACAAGCTGTACCTTGTGCGTGCCATCGAACGTCGCCTCCATCCGATCGCGGGCAAGACGATTGCTGTCTGGGGGATCGCATTCAAGGCCCGGACCGACGATATCCGCGAGTCGCCCGCGCTCACCGTCATCGACGCGTTGCTCGAGCGCGGCGCGAAGGTCCAGGCGCACGATCCGGAAGCGCACAAGCGAGCCGCCGATCGATACGGCGACACCATTGCTCTGTGCCCGAACAAATACGACACGCTCAACGGTGCGCACGCACTCGTGATCATGACGGAGTGGGACACCTACAAGAGCCCCGATCTCCAGCAGCTCAAAGACTGCCTGCTCGAAGCCACGGTCTTCGATGCCCGCAATATTCTCGATCCGGATGAAGTGGAGGATGCCGGTCTTAGGTACGTCGGTATGGGGCGTCGCCACGCTGAAGGGAAAGCTGCCGCTGCAGGCGGACTGGTGCCGTGACACAGTTCGGCTGTGCGGCACCAGAGTCGCGCCCCGTACTTGTACGATGAGTTTCCCGGCGGTTCCGCTGCGAGGGCGGCAGGCTACAGGCGGACGATGTTTGGCGAGGTGAAGTTGCGGAGCGCGTGGCGGGTGTCTACGATCAGCTTTGCGTCTCTGACCAGCGAAGCGTAATCGACGTTCCGGTGGTCGGTGACGATCGCGACGCAGTCAGCGGAGTGTGCCAGGGTTGCCAGGTCTGACGACCGGAGCGTTATGCCGTCGATTCGGAGTTCGGGTACATACGGATCCGAATAGGTCACCCACGCGCCGCGTTCATTCAGCAGGTGGATGATATCCAGTGCGGGCGACTCGCGCACATCGTCGATGTCGCGTTTGTATGCGACACCGGAGACGTGAACATGCGAGCTCCGCAGCGGCTTGCATGCATTGTTCAATGCATTCTGAATCTTCTCGACAACGTAGTGCGGCATTTGTCCGTTCACATGACCGGCGAGCTCGATGAAGCGTGCTTCAATGCCCGCTTGTCTGCTCTTCCATGACAGGTAGAACGGATCGATGGGGATGCAGTGGCCGCCAAGGCCGGGACCCGGGTAGAACGGCATGAACCCGAACGGCTTCGTCGCGGCTGCGTCAATTACCTCCCATACGTCGATGCCCATCCGGCCGCACATCACCGCCAGCTCATTCACGAGCCCGATATTGATCATCCGGAAGGTGTTCTCGAGCAGCTTCACCATTTCGGCGACCTGTGTGGAACTCACCGGCACCACGGTATCCAGTGCTTGCGAATAGAACAGCCGTCCCATTTCCGTGCAGGCCGCCGTGACGCCGCCCACTACCTTCGGGATGTTCTTTGTCCGGAACGCTTCGTTGCCCGGGTCCACACGCTCGGGCGAGAAACACAGGAAAATTTCCTCACCCGCCCGATTCTCGACGGTTTCGAGCATCGGCCGGACCAGTTCGTCCGTGGTGCCGGGATAAGTTGTCGATTCCAGAATGACCAGCATCCCCGGATGTAGGTGCTTCGCGATCTGCTCGCACGCTGACACGATGTAGGTCATGTCAGGATCCTTCGTCTTGCGGAGCGGCGTAGGAACGCAGATGTTGATGGTGTCCAGATCGGCGATGACGCTGAAATCGCTTGTCGCTGTCAGCTTGCCCGCCGCGACAAGGGACGCGACTTCGCCGGAGGCAACATCCTGTATATAGGAAACTCCTCCGTTCAGAGCATCGACTTTGGAGTCCTGCACGTCAATCCCTGTGACGGCGTACCCGATCCGGGCATACTCCACGGCAAGCGGCAGACCGACATAGCCGAGCCCCACGACACCGACCCGCGCGGTCCGCGCCTTGAGTTTGGCAGTCAGCTTTTCGCGATGCGATTTCTCTGCTGTTGGAACAGGAACTGCGGCGGAGCTACTCATAGAGTGTGATGGTTATCCTTTTGAAGAACGATTGCGCGGACACACGTACGTGTCGTGAAAGAGGAAACGGCGAGCCCCGCGCACCGCGCTCCTGCCGATCCTCGGAGGTGGACGGCAGAAGGCGGAGGCGCGGGACTCGATGAATTATAAGACCTTCATCCTGAAAATGCGATAGCTCTCGGTCAGGTTCTTACGTAACAGCGCGTCAGTTCACGGTGTTCCCGTATACATTCACGAAAACGTTTGTGCCGAGCAGTGCTATGCCGTCGACAGTGAATCTGCCGATGGTGTTCCCCTCCACGTAAGAATTGCTCTCGTCGCGCATCAGGAACCCGTAAGAGGCGACATTCCTGCCGTCGAGAACGTTGGCATCGAACGCGTTCATGACTCCCTGCCTGCTCTCGACCAGGTAAACGCAGTCGGGAGTGCAGGTGATGTTATTTTTCCGCAGCCAGATCTCGCGCGACTTCTCGAACACCAGCCAGCCGACGGCGATCGTGTTCTCCCAGACGCGTACCCTCAGCATGTCCGACATGGAGATCTGTGTCCGTTCGCTGCTCCCCGGATCGCCGATCGTGTTGTTGACGATCTCGCCGTAGTGGCTGTCGATCAGCGTCAGAACGCTATGGATGCCGGAATGGCGAAGGTTACAGTTGCGGATCCGAAACACGCGTACACCGTTGAAGAGGACACCTCCGGATATTGTGTTGCCGCCGCAGTCGAGCGTGACATTCACATTGTTCGTGAAGCTGAGGCACGTCTGGGTGTTTGCGAGATTGCCGGGTAGAGTGAACACCCCGGACCCCGTGATGTTCGTGCTGCACTGGCTGAGCACGGTGGGCGGGCCGGCGGAAAATCCGTCGATCCGGTAGATCCCGCTGGTGCTGTTCATTCTTGTGCTGACGATGAGATCGGAGGTGAGCGGATCCACTGTCATGCCGCTGATTCCGCGGAGTCCGGTGAGGAAGACTCTTCTGGAGGCGGCTAGCGGATTGCCGTTGCCATCGATGTTGTAGGCGACAATGCGGTCGCCGCCGACCTCCGCGACAAGAAGAGCGTCAGTCGTGAAGCCGGCAGACCCGCGGTGAACGTACGCGAGGCCGGCCACGTTCGATACGGGCAGTGTTGCTACCAGCGAAGGAGTTCCCGGAGTGAAGGAGTTTGCATCGGCTGTGTACGGAATCTCGTAGAACCGGCCGCTTCTGGTCAGCAGCTTCAGTTGTCCCCCGGCGTCGGGGCCTATGAACGAGGGGACGAATTGCAGCGTGCTGGAGCTTTCGGGAACAAGGCTGAAGGTTTGCGAAGCGCCCGCGGCGCCCGCTTTTACATACCCGGCATCGATGCCGCCGCTGCCCGATTCGATCGAATACAGCAGTGCTCCCGGCTGTTGAGGCGGTCCATAGGCAAGGCCGCTGCCCAGCCTCGGAGCGGCAATCGCCTGTGTTCCCGGCGATACCAGCCCGGCTATATTGCCCGTGTAGTCGCGCCCGACGGGAACGGAGTAGAACGCGCCGCCGGCACCCGCCACATTGCCGCCCAGCAGAATGCTATTCGGATTGCCGCGGTCTACAAGAACGCCTCCAAACGAGAGAGGAACGTAGGGCGTCGGATGCGTTGCGTTCTCATACACGGGGGAGAACACATAGCCCTTGAACGGGGAGTTGAATGACTGGCCGGGCGCTGCGAGCGCCACGGCGACAACGACGCCTGCATATCTCAACATTGGACCCCTCGCTTTGCGGCGGGCTGAATTACGGTACGAAGCGAAAGCTGATGGTTACTTCCGCGGGAATTGGCCGGCCATCGACGGTGGCAGGCCGAAACCGCCACCGCTTTGCTGCCATCTCCGCGGCTTTTGCAAGGGGCGCGAGGGACGGCGGAGCTTCTTGCACTGCTGACGCAGACGTAACGCGTCCGTTCGCGCCCACGGCGACTCTCACAGCCACTACGTAGGGCTCCTTCAGCGCATCGCGAGCGCGTCCGAGAAATACCGGATGGGGAGTGCTGGTCGCCACGGCGGGCGTGAGCTTCGGCTGCTGAAACGCCAGCGATGTCGCCGGAAGAGGCTGCTGCTGCCAAGCGGGAATGATTTCGCGTTCCTTCGGCACGATAGCAACAGGGTTCCGGATGGAGCCGCTCAGGTCCGTTGCAATGTCAGGGGGATCCGGAACGGCAACAGGCCTTAGTTCGGCCGTGCGGCTTGGGGGAAGCTGCATACGCCGGCGGCTGACAGCAAGCCTCGGGGTATCGCTTTCTTCGTCTCTGGCGTCCTGCACTTCCGCCGGCACGGGCGGGCGCGGAGTTCTGGTCTCGATTTCGATTACGCTCTCGCGCGTGGGCGCTTCGGGCCGCCGCTCAGCTCTCAACATGGAGTCAAGCGACGCAGGCGGCTGCTGTCCTACCGAGGGGTAGAACGCACGCAGCGTGTCCGATACCTGCTGGTTGTCGGCTGTTGTTGCATGCAGCGTCACGTTGACGTCCGCCGTCACCGGCTGATAAACAAGCCGTCCGCTCCTCAGTTGCTGCCGGTCGAGGACGAACTCCTTTCGGAAATCTGAGTCCACAATCGTCAGCCTGCCGGCCTCCAACGGTGATGCGGAGGGATCCGGGCGGGTCCAGCTGATCAGCAGGTCGCCGCCGGCGCGGAGGATGCTGAGCCGCACATCCTGCGTGCGCTCCTGTTCAGCGGCAATCGCCTTGTCACGCGATTCCACGGCCGCATCCCACGCCAGCCATGTTACGGGGACAAGCAGCGCTCCGGCGACTGCCATCACCTGGCCGGCGCGTCGAACCCACTCGCGTGTTCGCCCGGCCGGCGCTCTGTATCCGAGCGAGTAGCTGCTGCCGGGACCCACGACCACTTCAACTGCCGTGGCAAGCGACGGGTCCTCGCGTCCGAGCCAGTAGACCGCGCCTGCGGTGGTGTCGAACGAGACTGGCCGGAGCAGCGCATAGACCGACAGGGGATCCTGAAAGTACTCGCGGAACAGGTCCAGATCTTGCGGACCCATCGCGAGATCGCCGCTCCGGCAGGTCCGGTAAATTCCTACTACCTTGATTGACGGGTGATTGCGGTACGTCTGGAACGTTTGTGCGAGCAGTCTCTCCTGCAACAGCGTCAGGTGCGGAGCGCCACCGCGCGCGCGGTCCCACGCGACGGCATGATACCCCTCAATCAGCAAAGCCCGCTTACTGCCGGGCAACATTCGCCCGAGGAGAAGTCCGCCCGCTTCGCCGCCCATTGCAAAGGCAGCAGGCGAAGTGATGGCCCGCTGAAACGGCCCGGTCATTCGCCGGTCGAATGTCAGCTCGGGCGGAGCACCGGACACCACTTCCAGCCGGTCAGGCAGAAAGACGGAGTCGGTGCCCGGCGGCGGATCGGATTGTCCAGCCGTACGTGCGGAAGCCCTCATGGCGAAAAACCTCGCAGCACCCTAGAACCCCGCAGCGCGCGCGACAACCGGGCGCGGTGCGAGCGAAAAGCCGGCCGCTACTGCATCGCGGCGGAACATGCGCACGGTGTCGAGCGAGAAGTCCTGCAGGTCGCGGCCGACATTTGTCAGCTTCCGCAGCAGCTCGTGAGTGACGGTGATTACGTGGCAGCCGGCCTCGTCAGCCTGGAAGACATTGAGCACTTCCCGCGGGCTGGCCCAGATGAGCTCCGCGTTGCGCGCGTCGTGCAGTAACGTGACCGCGCTGCGGATCATAGGCAGGGGATCGCGGCCGGTGTCGGCGACGCGTCCCGCGAAGACGGACACGTACGCAGCGGGGCCGCCGGCGACCGCGGCGATGGATTGCTCAATCTGCTGCTGCGTCAGGATGGCCGTTACGTTCACCTGTACGCCCTCATGAACAAGCGCCCGCACGAGCGGTATCGCGGTTTCGCCTTCCGTATTCGTGATGGGGATCTTCACAAAGACATTCGATCCCCATTCGGCGATGTACCGGGCCTGATCGTACATCTCCTCGAAGTCATCCGAGAAGACCTCGAAAGACACAGGCATCCCCTGCACTACCGAAAGCATTTCGCGGGCGAAGGCTTCGTAGTCGCTGACGCCAGCCTGGCGCATGAGCGTGGGATTGGTCGTAAATCCGCGAATGTAGGGCTGCCGCGCCAGGCTGCGGATACCGTCGATATCGGCGCCGTCGGCAAACAGCTTGACATTGAGCTGCTCTATCGAGTGCTGCATTGTGATTCTCCTGTCGTAATTGCGCCGCTGAGGATGCAGCTGGCGGCGTTCAGCAATGAGTCTGTAGTAAAGTCCGGCGCCTCGGGCCGGCGTTCGTTGTATCCGTGATCGATGAAAATAGTGCGGCAGCCGGCCCGCCGCCCGGCTTCGATGTCTCGCCACCTGTCGCCCACCATGTAGCTGGCGTGCAGATCGATGCCATAGTCGGCGGCCGCGGATGTCAGCAGGCCTGCCTGAGGCTTTCTGCAGTTGCAGGCATCCGCGTCGTCGTGCATGCAAACGCGAATCTCGTCCAGCCCTAAAACACAGGCGATGGCGCGGTTGAGTTCCTCCACGACAGCTTGCCTGGCGGTGCCGCGTGCGACGTCGGGCTGATTTGTGACGCCAATCAGCAGGAAGCCCGCGTCGCGGAGCCGCCGGCAGGCCACATCGACCCCTTGCAGGAATTCCAGTTCGGAGGGGTCTGCCGGCGGATACGGTCTGCCGTCCCGGACAATCGCACGGTTGAGTACGCCGTCACGGTCGAGAAACACGGCCTTGCGTGTCATAGCTCAAGCGGCGGACACCGCGCCTGCGGCAAGCGGCTCGCGGCCTGCCAGATACTGATCGCGCATTCGCATCACGGCTGCGCGCATCGCGTCGGCCGAGGTTCGTTTGCATCTCCATCCGAGAGAGCGGATGCGGTCGGTATTGAGTCGCACGACAGGGACGTCACCCTTCCACCCGCGGTCACCGCCTGTGTACTCGAACTCAACGTCCGTGTTGCCGGTGCATTCGGCGACAATGGCCGCAATTTCCTGGACGGTAATGTAATCGCCGGTTGCGACGTTGAACACATCGTACGGTTTCGTGGTGACGCGGTGGGCGAGCATTACGGCTTCCACCACGTCGCTCACATGGATATACGATTTGCTTTGCCTGCCGTCGCCAAGGATCCGGAGACGGCGCCCATCCTTGAGCATCTGCTGCAGGAAGTCCATGCCGACACCGTGCGTCTGCCTTGCTCCGACGACGTTCCCGAAACGGAAAGCGCAGCCCTGAATCCCGAACATGTGGGCATAGGAGCAAATCAATGCTTCACCGGCGAGCTTGCTGGCGCCATAAGTGGATACGGGCAGCAGCGGACCGAAGTCTTCGTGCGCTTCAGTCTTTCCAAGATCGCCGTATACTCCGCTTCCGGATGCATACAGGATGCGATTGACGCTCGCCGCGCGCATCGCCTCCAGAACGTTCTGTGTCAGTGCCGTGCCTTGCACGAAATCGATGCTCGGCTCCGTGGCGGCGCGGGCAATGTCGGGATTTGACGCCAGATGGATCACGCAATCGTGATAGACCATGGCAAGCGTGAGTTCGGCCAGATCCGAGACATCCCCGCGAACTACCCGCAGGCGGCTGTCGCCGGCGTGATGCGCGTAGTGCCAGGCTTGTCCCGAGGAGAAATTGTCGTACAGCGTTACACGGGCAGTGTCCGGATCGGACAACAGCCGGTCAGTGAAGTGGCTGCCGATGAACCCGGCACCGCCGATGATGATCCACGATCTGGTGCTCATTCGGGGAGTCTCCTCTTACGCCCTGCCGGCCATCGTCGCGGCGGTTTGTTCCCACTTCGTGGGTGCCGCCTTCAGCAGCGGATGTGACACAAGCAGATGCCACACCACGGCGCACACGCCTTCGGTGTGGGGCGTGACCCGATCCTCGTAGACAGGCGGAATGACGATACAGGCGTTCGCCACCTCGCGTGTAAACCCTCCGTCCCGCCCTACGATGCCGTAGATCGATGCTCCTGCCGCACGCGCGGTCTCCAGGGCGCGAACGATGTTCATCGAGACATTCCCCTTGCGGCTTCCTCCGCCTACCGAGAAGACGAGAACCGCATCGGTCGCATTGATTCTCGAGACCTTCAGCCACTCTGAGAAGCACGTCTCCCAGCCCTCGTCGTTCACGCGTGCGGTGAGTTCCGACACATTGTCGGTGGGTGCATATGTCTCAATGCAGCAAATCTTCCTGAAGTCGTTGACCGCGTGACTTGCGTGTCCGGCGGAGCCGCCTACGCCCAGGATGAAAAGCCGGCCGCCGCGGGTTCGAACATCGGAAAGACCGTTGGCCACGTGTTCCAGGTCTAGCGGCTCGAGACGGCGAAGGATCGAGACGCTTTCGTCTATAAATATTTGAGAAAAGCTGAGCATCAGTAGTGACTCCGGTTGGGGGTTTAAGCCGCTTGCACACGATCTCCGTTGTTGACGGAGAGAAAGGACTCCAGATCGGCGAGACCGGAAGGCGAACCGATCTCGTAAAAGCGCTCCTGCACCTCAAAGCCGGCAAGCAGCCGTTCGATGCTGAGCGAACGAAGCACATCCGCGAGGTCTGTCCGCATACCCGCTGGAACATAGCGGGCGATTGCATCCCGCGACCATACAAGCAGACCGTAATCGATGTAAGCCATGCGAGACCGATGCGGGCCCGGCGTCTTGTCGTAGCAGCGAATGGATCCGTCCGCGTACTCGACGTTGCTCGTGTCCCAGCGGCCTTCGTTCCGCAGCACGGTCATCAAGGCAGGCAGACGCGATTGCAGGAACGCATCGTCAACGTCCGGGAGACTGGCCGTGAGCCACGAGTCGCCATACAGCACGAACGTGCGGTCCTGCAGCAACCCGTTGTCACATGCCAGGCGCAGAGCGCCCGCCGTTCCGCGCAGCGACTCGCCTTCGTCCGAATACCGCACCTCGAGCCCCCAGGCCGATCCGTCGCCCACGTAGTCGCGGATCGTCGAGCCCAGATGGCCGATGCAATACACCACGTTCGTGACACCCTGCGAGCGCAGCCATTGAAGCTGGTAATCGGCAAACGGGCGTCCCAGGACAGGCAGCAAGGTCTTGGGAATACTCTCGGTCCGGGGCAGCATCCGAGTGCCCAGACCGCCGGCAAGAATTGTGCATTGCATAGCTGATCCTCAGTCGCGGCAAACGACCGTGGAGCCGTCGTGATCGAACTGGAAGCGCACCTCGGCCAGGCCCTGGCTCTGCATTGCTTTGCGCAGCCGCGGCGGGTCGTCGGCATAGAA
>Ga0196971_1000805_pt1 | contig 18130 bp, 16 predicted proteins | sample S1v_1013CmetaG_FD_148660 | JGI IMG/M metagenome (GOLD analysis project Ga0196971, IMG submission 148660) | Soil microbial communities from Anza Borrego desert, Southern California, United States - S1+v_10-13C | ecosystem: Environmental > Terrestrial > Soil > Desert | place: USA: California... | reverse complement strand
CGACGGCGTGAGCGTCATCGAAGGTATCGCAAAGCGTCGTGCCTTCCGCCTGAAGGGCGGCGACTTGGATTTCGAAAAAGCGGCGCATACGTTGCTGCTGGACTACCGCAGCGGCGCGCTCGGGCGCGTCAGCCTGGAGACGCCGGAAAGCCGCAAGACCCTGCTCGCGACCTACCAGCCGCCGGAGTCGCTAGGGCTGCCGAAGGATGCCGAGGAGGAGACCGACGATGGCAACTGACGCACCTTACGTCCTGAAAACCTGCAGCAACGGCGTCGCGACCCTGACGCTCAACCGGGGCGAGAAATTCAACCCGCTGTCCGAGGAAATGATGGCTGCGCTGCAGGCAGAACTCGATGCGCTGAAAGCTGATGCAAGCGTACGCGTGATCGTGCTGGCGGCAACGGGAAAAGCATTCTGCGCAGGGCACGACCTGAAGCAGATGCGGGCGCAGCCTTCCGCGGAGTATTACAAGAAGCTGTTCAATCAGTGCAGCAAGATGATGCTCACCATCCAGCAACTACCGCAGCCGGTGATCGCTCGGGTACAGGGCATTGCGACTGCCGCAGGTTGCCAGCTGGTGTCGATGTGCGATCTGGCCGTTGCGGCGACGGAGGCGAAATTTGCCGTGTCGGGCATCAATTACGGACTGTTCTGTTCGACGCCATCCGTCGGGCTTTCGCGCAATGTCTCACGCAAGCAGGCGATGGAGATGCTGCTGACCGGCGAATTTATCGACGCGCTGACGGCAAAGGAAAGGGGATTGGTCAACCGGGTCGTCTCTGCAGAGCAGCTGGATGACGAGGTTGGCAAGCTGGTCGCAAGCATATTGGCCAAGCCGGCAGTTGCTGTGGCGATGGGCAAGCAGCTTTTCTACAAGCAGATCGAACTCGGGATCGGCGCCGCTTACCAGCTGGCAGGGCAGACGATGGCATGCAACATGATGGATGAAGCTGCGCTGGAAGGTGTGCAGGCGTTCATTGAGAAGCGCGAGCCCAGCTGGAGAAAGTAAGCGTTCCGTTTGCCGCATACGAAAAAGAAAACCCGCCACAAGGCGGGTTTTCTTTTGGAGCGTTTAAGGTGCTCTTTGAAGCGAGGGGCGCGAAAGGGCGGATCGCCCTTTCACTGGCCGGCATTTATTACATCATGCCTTCCATGCCACCCATGCCGCCCATACCACCCATGCCGCCCATGCCGCCAGCAGCCGGCTTCTCTTCAACCAGCTCGGTCACGGTGCAGTCGGTGGTCAGCATCAGGCCAGCGATCGACGCTGCGTTTTGCAGTGCCGAACGAGTGACCTTGGCCGGATCCAGCACGCCCATTTCGACCATGTCGCCATAAGTGCCGTTTGCAGCGTTGTAGCCGAAGTTGCCCTTGCCTTCGATGACCTTGTTCACGACGACGGAGGCTTCTTCGCCAGCGTTGGTCACGATCATGCGCAGCGGCTCTTCCATTGCGCGCAGGACGATCTTGATGCCTGCTTCCTGGTCGGCGTTGTCACCCTTCAGGTTTTGCAGGTTTGCACGAGCGCGCAGCAGGGCAACGCCACCGCCAGGAACGATGCCTTCTTCAACGGCAGCACGGGTTGCGTGCAGCGCGTCTTCGACACGTGCCTTCTTCTCTTTCATTTCGACTTCGGTCGCCGCACCAACCTTGATCACTGCAACGCCGCCTGCCAGCTTGGCAACGCGCTCTTGCAGCTTCTCGCGGTCATAGTCGGAGGTTGCTTCTTCGATCTGGACGCGGATTTGCTTGACGCGTGCTTCGATCGCAGCAGCTTGGCCAGCGCCGTCGATGATGGTGGTGTTTTCCTTGCCGATTTCGACGCGCTTGGCTTGGCCGAGGTCGTTCAGCGTGGCTTTTTCCAGGGTCAGGCCGACTTCTTCAGCAATCACCTGGCCGCCGGTCAGGATAGCGATGTCTTCCAGCATGGCCTTGCGACGGTCGCCGAAGCCCGGAGCCTTGACTGCGCAGGTCTTCAGGATGCCGCGGATGTTGTTCACAACCAGGGTTGCCAGTGCTTCGCCTTCGATATCTTCAGCGATGATCAAGAGCGGACGGCCAGCCTTGGCGACTTGTTCCAGAACCGGCAGCAGGTCACGGATGTTGGAGATCTTCTTGTCGAACAGCAGGACAAACGGGTTCTCCAGAACGGCAACTTGCTTTTCCGGGTTGTTGATGAAGTACGGGGACAGGTAACCGCGGTCGAACTGCATGCCTTCGACGATGTCGAGTTCGTCGTTCAGGGACTTGCCGTCTTCAACGGTGATCACGCCTTCCTTGCCGACTTTTTCCATTGCTTCAGCGATACGGTCGCCGATAGAAGCGTCGGAGTTAGCGGAGATCGCGCCGACTTGAGCGATTTCCTTGGAGGTGGTGCAGGGCTTGGCGATCTTCTTCAGTTCTTCGACGGTAGCGAGAACAGCCTTGTCGATGCCGCGCTTCAGGTCCATCGGATTCATGCCAGCAGCAACGTACTTCATGCCTTCGCGAACGATCGCTTGGGCCAGCACGGTTGCGGTGGTGGTGCCGTCACCGGCGTTGTCGGAGGTCTTGGAAGCAACTTCCTTCACCATCTGCGCGCCCATGTTCATGAGCTTGTCTTTCAGTTCGATCTCTTTAGCGACCGAAACCCCGTCCTTGGTGACGGTCGGGGCGCCGAAGGAGCGCTCCAGAACGACATTGCGGCCTTTCGGGCCGAGGGTGACTTTAACGGCGTTGGCGAGAATGTTGACGCCTTCGACCATCTTGTGACGAGCGGAATCGCCAAATACGACTTCTTTAGCTGCCATGTTTGTTACTCCTAATATTTAATGGATATTCGTATTACTTCTGGACGATTGCCATGATGTCTTCTTCGCGCATCACGAGCACTTCTTCGCCTTCGACTTTCACGGTCTGGCCGGAGTACTTGCCGAACAGGACGACGTCGCCGACTTTGACGTCAAGCGCGCGCACTTTGCCGTCTTCCAGGATCTTGCCGTTACCAACGGCGAGGACTTTGCCCTGATCCGGCTTTTCAGCTGCTGCTTCCGGGAGAACGATGCCAGACGCAGTCTTGGTTTCCTGGTCGAGGCGCTTGACGATGACGCGATCGTGCAATGGACGAAGGTTCATACAAACTCCTTAAAATCAATAGGTTATGTTTATTTGCGGCAGAATTGCTGCAAAGCATACTTCACGGTGCATTACTGCCGCACTGGGAATGTGGTGAAGCCAGGAGGAGTTGTTAGCACTCTCCCCTAACGAGTGCTAAGTATATGGGCGGCCTTTTCATTTTTCAAGGCGCGGGTGTGCATTATTGTTATTGGCTTTAACTTTGTCAGAAATGAAAAAACCCCGGTTGGTTCCCGGGGCTTGGAGGAATAGGGAGGGACTTCAGGCCAGCGTGACCTGAACCTCAATATTGCCGCGCGTCGCATTGGAGTAGGGGCAAACTTCGTGCGCCTTGTTAACCAAGGCTTGGGCGGCAGCGCGCTCCATTCCCGGCAGCGCGACGCGCAGGTCTGCAGCCAAGCCGAAGCCGCCATGCCCATTTGGGCCAATGCCGACTTCCGCAGTGACCGCAGCATCGGATGGTAATGCCACTTTGGCATGCATCGCGACAAATTTCAGGGCTGACAGAAAGCAGGCGGAATATCCTGCAGCAAATAACTGCTCCGGATTCGTTCCCTCTCCGCCGGGGCCGCCGAGCTCCTTGGGGGTGCTCAACCTGGCATCGAGTTTATTGTCGCTGGAGACGGCGCGGCCGTCGCGGCCGCCTGTGGCGGTAGCCTGGGCTTTGTACAAGATCTGCATCATATTTTCCTTTGACAGTTGAGGAGCAATTAATATAGCACCCAATTAAATTGTGTGTAATTTAAACAGTTGCGCATCACCCTGGGAGTGCTTCCGAAAGGACTACGGAATTGTCTTGATAAGGTCGTCGCGAATAGTGGCGAGCTGGATGCGGAGATGCTGGAGCGCTTCATGCGGCTGGCCGCTGGCGCACAGCACCTGGCGCGGAATCGATTGCGCCTTTTTCTTGAGGGCCCGGCCTTCCTTGGTAAGGGTAATCCGCACTTGGCGCTCATCCGCTTCGTCCCTGGTTCGCGCAACCAGCCCCGAGGTTTCAAGTCGCTTGAGCAGGGGGGTCAGCGTGCCGGAATCCAGGAACAGCTTCTCACCTATACTTTTGACCAGCACGTCGTCCTGTTGCCATAAGACAAGCATGACGAGGTATTGCGGATAGGTCAGTCCGAGCGTGTCGAGAAAGGGTTTGTACACCTTCGTCATCGCCAGTGACGCGGAGTACAAGGCAAAGCAAAACTGGTTATCCAGCGCCAGCGGATCAAAATCCGTGGAGTCGGTTGGGTCGGGACAGGTGGACATAATTGGCAGTCATGGCGTGGGATAATGATTTTATATTGTGCGCGACATATTTTCCCATCCTATGCGAATTCTGAAGATGCTTTATGCCGCTGGCATGGCAATTGTGCTCGTCGGTTGTGCTACAGCGAAACAATTGCCGATCCCCGTTGCGGATGCCTTGCAGCGGGCAGAGATACCGCAGTCCGCGGTCGGTGTCTGGGTACAGCAGGCTGGTAGCAACTCGGTGCTCGTGGCGGCGAATGAGACGACGCCGTTCAATCCCGCGTCGACGATGAAACTCGTGACGAGTAATGCGGCGCTGGAGTTACTCGGGCCTACATTCGCATGGAAAACCCAAGCCTATGCAGAAGGGCCCATGGTTGGGGACGTCCTGCAAGGCGATCTGTACATCAAGGGCAGCGGCGACCCGAAGCTGGTGCTGGAGAATTTCTGGCTTTTCCTGCGGCGCATCCGCGCTCAGGGGATACGCGAGATCAGCGGAAACCTGGTCCTGGACCGCAGTGCTTTTGAAGACGTACCGTATGACCCGGCCCTGTTCGATGGTGACCCGCTCAAGCCCTACAACGTCGGGCCTGATGCGTTATTGCTGAACTATAAGGCGCTTACCTTCCGTTTTGTGCCGGATGCTGCGCAATCGGCGGTTGCCGTTTCAGTCGAACCGCCATTGGCTGCTTATCCCGTGTATCCGCCGCGACTGGCAACTGGCGACTGCGGCGAATGGCGTGCGAGCCTGGCGCCCGCCATCAATGGCAGGGATGCGCGCTTCGACGGCGTGTTTTCAGTGTCCTGCGGGGAGCGGTTCTGGCACGTCCACCCCTACCAGATGTCCCATGCGGAGTACTTTCACCTTGCCTTCCGGCGAATCTGGGCCGACCTTGGCGGCACCTTGAAAGGCGAGCTGCGAACCGCCGTTGTGCCGGCGACAGCCCGCTTGATTGCGGAATGGCAGTCGGTGCCCCTTGCGGAAATCATCCGGGACATCAATAAGCACAGCAACAATGTCATGGCGCGCCAACTATTGCTGACGCTCGCCAACACTGTGCTGAGACTTCCCGCCAACACCGAGCGCGGCGCAGCGGTGGTGGGAACCTGGATTAAGGGAAAAGGAATCGACGCACCGGAACTCAGCATCGAAAATGGTTCCGGGCTCTCGCGAACCGAACGGCTTTCACCACGGACCATGGGGCGGCTGCTGGATGCGGCATTCCTTGCGCCGACCATGCCGGAGTTCATCGCGTCACTGCCGCTAGCGGGATATGACGGGACGATGCGCCAGCGCCTCGTGACCCAGGCGGTTGCCGGGCGCGCCCATATCAAGACCGGTCTGCTCAAGGAGGTCAGAAACATTGCGGGCTATGTGCTCGCCGCGTCGGGCAAACGCTATGTTGTCGTCTTCATGATCAATCACCCCAATGCCCTGCGTGGACAGGAAGCGCAGGATGTCTTGCTGCAGTGGATATACGAAAACGGATGATTGAAGCCGCATAGGTACTCGTAGGTACCGCATGCCAGTCTTCGACTAGTGGTATTCTTGCCTGCAATCAGCGTGAAGCCGCGTGCATGGCTTGCGCGGCAACATAACAACGCAGGGGAGAGGACATGGCTGAGGCTACCATTGACGGCATCGCGGGCACGCAGCCACTCCGTCTGCTGGACACAGTCCCTCCACCGCGGCAAGTGGAGAAAACCATTCCTGCACTTGTGCCGCAAGCGCAGGAGCTTACCGAGTCTCAGCAATTCGAGTTCACCGGATCCGGCTCCGAATATTTCCGGATCTGGGTTGTCAACCTTCTGCTGACCATCCTCACGCTCGGCGTTTACTCGGCTTGGGCCAAGGTGCGGCGGCTTCAATATTTCTATCGCAATACGCGCGTGGCCGGCGCCGTTTTCGATTACCACGGCGAGCCGAAAGCCATCCTGAAAGGCCGCATCTTGGCATTCGTGCTGGTTGCCGCATACAAGGTCTCTTTCGACATCTCGGCTCCTGTTGCGGTGCTTGTCGCGTTGATACTGGCAGGCATTACTCCTTGGCTGCTGGCTCGTTCATTCCGTTTCAAGATGGCCAATTCCAGTTACCGTGGGCTGCGTTTTCATTTTCGCGGGACGGTCAGTGAAGCATACCGCATGCTGATCCTGTTCCCAGTCATGCTGGCTATCATCGGGTTCTTCGTTTGGACTTTAGTCGCATCATACTCACGCAATCCCGGCGTCGGTGTGATTCTCCTTGCGACACTGCTGCCGCTAGCCGCACTCGCCGTCACGGTGCCGCTCGCACATTATTTCCTGAAGCGCTACCAGCATGATCATGCCGACTTCGGTCAGACGCCTTTTTTCTTTCATGCGCGCGCCTCCCAGTTTTTCAAGATCTATGGCAAGGCCGTCGGCTTCTTCTTCCTCGGCTCGATCCCGGCAGGCATTTTCGGTTTTCTCACGGCAGATGTTTATGCCTATCTACTGGATACGATATTTGGCTGGTTGTTTGCGCTGCTGTATGGTCTGTTGAGTGCGTACGCGTTTTATCTTTTTGTGCGCCCTTACCTGGAAAGCCGAATCCAGAATCTGGTGTGGAACAACACCGAGCTGGGCATGCATAGATTCGAGAGCAAGGCCAGTGCCCGCTCGCTGCTGTGGATACACGCAACAAACCTTGCACTTATTACCCTGACCTTCGGCCTGTACAAACCGTTTGCCGCAGTACGGCTGGCCAAGTACCGGGTTGAAAGCATGACGCTGGTTCCCAATGGGGATCTTGAGGAATTCCTCGCCGACAATAGCGCGGACAATGCCGGTGCACTGGGACAGGAGGCCGGGGACTTGTTCGATATCGATATCGCCCTATGATTACTGCCACTTATTTTGACGGACAGACGGCACGGCGGCATGAGGTTACCGTGTTGATCCACAAACGCATCGTCGCCATCAGCGGCGAGGGCATCCGCCGCAGTGTCAGGTTGTCGAAGCTCGATATCTCGGAAAGGTTGGACAACGCACCGCGCATCCTGCGCCTGCCGGACGGCGGAGCGCTGCACAGCAATGATCCAGCCCTCGACAGGTTGCTGCAGAAGAACGGCTATCGTGAGCCGCGCGTGGTCCAGTGGCAGAACAACTGGCCGATGTCGCTCTTCGCGTTGATTTCACTGGTGATGCTGCTGATTGCCGGGTATCAGTGGGGATTGCCGTGGGCTGCCGATAACCTAGCGCAGCGGCTGCCGGCGTCGCTTGAGAAGCGGATCGGCGACGAGCAGTTGCAGTTGATCGATGACGGCTATATGGAGCCGTCCCGGCTTGGCCCTGCGGAGCAGGAGCGGCTGCGCCAGCTATTTGCCCAGATGCAGCAACCGCGCGGCGAGAAGACCGCCTACCGTCTTGAGTTCCGATCGAGCAAAATGGGGCCGAATGCCTTCGCGTTGCCCAACGGCGTGATCATCATGACCGACCAGCTGGTGACACTCGCGCGCAACGACCATGCGGTGCTTGGCGTGCTCAGCCATGAACTCGGCCATGTTCAGCGGCGGCATTCGCTGCGCCGCATGCTGCAGGCGCTAGGTGTGGGCGCTGTAATCAATCTCCTCGTTGGCGATGTGTCCAGCGTGCTGGCCGCCGCGCCCACCTTCCTGCTGGACCAGAAATACTCACGTGACTTCGAACGTGAAGCGGACCGGTACGCAATTGACATGATGCGTGCGAACAAGCTGCCGCTGTCGCCGATGGCTGACCTGTTCGAGAGAATGGGCGCAGCGCACGACCACGATCATGCCGATGATGGCGAAGATGTGGCGTCCGGGGACGATTGGGATACCGAGGAGGATGAAGACGTTGCGCCGCAGGAAGCTCCATCGAAAGGAAAGGCGCGCCGCAACCGCTCAATGGAATACCTCAGCTCGCATCCAAGCGACGAGGAACGTATTGCGCGCCTGCGGGGCAGCGATGCCGGGAGACAGTAGTCCCTACCGTGTGAGTTAATTCACTTTTGTGTTCCTTCCCCTGCAGTAAGGGGAGGATGCTGGATAGCGCAGCCGAACTAAAGCATGACCGGCTTGTTCGAAAGCTGGTTATGCACGGATCCGTCGTCGGGGTAGTGCTTCTGCAGCAACGCGTTCAACTCTTCAAGCGCTGCGATGATGCTATTGTGATAATCGCCGCGTGCGAATCCTTTGGTCATCGTACGGCAAATCGCTTCCCAGTCGCCGGCGCTGACGACACGGCCGACACCCCGGTCTGCAACGATTTCGACCTGATGATCGGCGAGATTGATGTAGACCAGCACGCCGCAGTTTTCTTCCGTATCCCACACATGGTATTGCGCAAACAGTTCCCGGGCACGTTCGCGCGGCGACATGCCATTTAAGACCGCTTGCATCGGCAGGGATGGCTCCAACACCATGCGGACTTCGGCGCGGTGCTTCTTTTCGCCGTGCGCGATCGTCTCTTCGATCGCTTTCAGCGTCTCCTCTGGAAATGCACGCCGGCCGGTTGCCGTCGTGGTGAGCAAATGCCTGAACAAACGAGTGAGTGTCTTCATTACCAGTTCCCCGATGCGCCGCCACCGTCGGCGCTACCGCCGCCGCCACCGAATCCGCCACCTCCAAAACCTCCGCCACCAAAGCCGCCATGGCCGAAACCGCCGCCGAGGATAACGCCCGGTGTCGCTCGTCCCCAGCTATGGCGGTGACGCGCAAACTGGCGGGAACGCATGCGTGACATCAGCAGGAACAGGATCACGAAGAAGACAAACAGACCGAATGAGAACGCATCGGATTCTTCATCATCCCCTACAGCTTGCTGCGCCTGTTTGGAATCGCGCGGGGCAGGAAACTGCTCCTTGTCCAGCAGGCTGGTGATGGCGGACACCCCGGCGGCCAGGCCGCCGTAGAAATCGTTCTGGCGGAAATGCGGCGCAATGACATCTTGCAGGATGCGCTTGGACTGCGCGTCCGTCAGTGAGCCCTGTACTCCTCGTCCGGCTTCGATGCGCATGCGGCGCAGTGAGGGCGGATTGTTTTTCGCGACGATGAGCAGCACGCCGTCATCCACGCCCTTGCGTCCGAGCTTCCAGGTGTCGAACACACGGATGCTGTATTGCTCGATTGCCTCCGGCTCTGTCTTGCTGACCAGAAGGATCGCAATCTGACTGCCTGTGCGCTCCTCATAATCCTTCAGCACATTCTCCAGCGTCGCTTCCTGGTTCTCGGTCAGCATGCCGGCCTTGTCCGTGACCCGCTTCTGCAACGGTGGAACAGGAACGAATTCCTGCGCGCCTGCGGTTGCCACCAGCAAGGCGAGCATGAAGCCGGCCAGCCATCGAAGAGTCGTCATGACCGTGTTCCAGGCTTACTTGCCGAAATTGACGGCAGGCGCATTGGAGATCGCCTTTTCATTCTCGACGGTAAACGACGGCTTGACCTCGTAGTCGAACATCATCGCCGTCAGGTTGGTCGGGAAGCTTCGTGCCAGCACGTTGTATTCCCGTACCGACTGGATGTAGCGCTGGCGGGCGACGGTGATGCGGTTTTCCGTGCCCTCCAGTTGCGACTGCAGGTCGCGGAAGCTCGTGTCCGCCTTCAGTTGCGGATAGTTCTCGGAGACGGCCATCAGGCGCGACAGTGCGCTCGACAATTCTCCCTGCACCTGCTGGAATTTGTTGAAGGCTTCTGGGTTGTTCAGCACTTCCGGGGTGATCTGGAAGCTGGTCGCAGCGGCACGGGCCTGCGTCACTGCCTCCAGTGTTTCCTTTTCATGCGCGGCATAACCCTTGACGGTATTGACCAGGTTCGGGATCAGGTCGGCGCGGCGCTGGTACTGGTTCACGACTTCGCCCCAGGCAGCCTTGACGTTCTCGTCCTTATCTTGGAATTCGTTATAGCCGCAAGCGCTCAGCATCGAAGTGAAGGCAGCGATCGCCAGCCATTTCATCCATGTTTTCATCGGATTTCCTTTATTGAATGCGTTGTTGGAAATGACGCGTCATTATTTAAGTTCTCGCACGCGCGGTTTCAATAGCACCGTACTCATCGCAGCGAGGATCAGGCCCATCGCAGCGTAATCCTGCCAGTGAGGCGTTTCGCCAAGCAACCATGTGCCGGAGAAAACACCCAGCACCGGGATCATCATCACCGACAGGCTGGATGCGACCGGCGGCAGCGTGCGCGCCAGCTTGAACCATACCACGTGGGCAAAGCCGAAAATGATAAGTGAGTTGTAGGCGATCGCCCCCAAGGCTGCGGCATCGGGCTGCCGCCATGCATGGCTTTCAGCGACCGTGGCAACGACCGGCATGATCAGCGTGGTCAATAGAAGCATCCAGAAGGTGAGGGAAATGGTCGGCATGTCGAGCGTCGCGCGCTTCATTGCCACGGTGCCATAGCCCCAGCTCGCTGCGGCGATCAGGATAAACAGTGTGCCGAAGGGATTGCCCGCGAGCGATGCGAACTCGCTGGAGAGCAGCAGAAGGGCGCCGCCCAGTGCGCAGGCAACACCAAACCACGCAGCGCGGACCGGACGTTCGCCGTAGAACAGCATGCCTGCCAGCACAGCCCAGACGGGCATGGTGTAGCCGAGAATCGCGGCGCGCCCGGAGGACAGCATTTTTACGCCGAGAATCATGAAAACGTTCCAGACGAGCATATTCGGAACGGCAAGCGCCATGATGCTCCGTACACCGCCACGTGGCAGGGCAAGCGACGCACCCTGTGCGCGTGCCGCGACCCAGAGCACCGGGATGCCGCCCAGCATGCCAAGTGTGCGGAAAGTAATCGGCGGGAAATCGCGCACGCCCATCTTCATGATCGGCCAGTTGATGCCCCAGCATAGTGTCAGCAGGACAAGCAGGATCCAGTCCTTGCGGGAAAGGGAAGTCATGCCGAAACGATAGCACGGCAAGTTACAATGTGCATTGTTTGAAACATTGAGATCCTGCCGTGACTTTCATCGATAAACTCTCTGCCGCGTGGACGGCAAACAACTCCTTGCTGTGCGTCGGCCTTGATCCCGATATCGCGAAGTTTCCCGCCCATTTGCAAGGGCAGCCGGACGCGATCTATACGTTTTGCAAGGCCATCATCGACGCAACCGCTGCAACGGCCTGCGCATTCAAGCCACAGATCGCCTACTTTGCGGCATTGCGTGCGGAAGACCAGTTGGAAGCGATCTGCGAGTACCTGCGCACCCACTACCCGCAGATTCCTATCGTGCTCGATGCCAAGCGTGGCGACATCGGCGCAACGGCAGAGCAATATGCGCGCGAAGCTTTCGAACGCTATGGTGCCGATGCGGTGACCGTCAATCCTTACATGGGCTTCGACTCGGTCGCGCCTTATCTGGAATGGAAGGACCGCGGCGTGATCATCCTGTGCCGCACGTCCAATCCCGGCGGCTCCGACCTGCAGTTCCTGAATGCGGACGGCAAGCCGGTCTATCAGCATGTCGCGCAACTGGTTGCGGAGAAGTGGAACACTAACGGCCAGTGCGGACTCGTCGTCGGCGCGACCTTCCCGGATGAGCTGGCCCAGGTAAGGCGGATTGTTGGCGACATGCCTTTGCTGGTCCCTGGCATCGGCGCACAGGGCGGCGATGTTCGGGCCACGGTGCAGGCAGGAAAAACCGCGGATGGAACCGGCATGATGATCAATTCATCGCGTGCCATCCTGTACGCGAAGGCGGACGAGCAGGCGGGTGAGGATTTCGCGAAGGCAGCGCGGCGCGTGGCAACGGAAACGCGCGACGCGATTAACTGTTTCCGCTGAAATGAACTGACAGGGCGAGGCCATATCGGCCGTGCCGCGCCCTCGCGTTGCCGTCACGACAGCGGCAAGGGACGCGAGGCGCGTATTTAATTCCGTTCCAAGAGGCGCAGCAAGCCTTGCAGGGCATAGGCAACCGTCTGCTCGCGAACCGTCTGGCGGTCACCCGAAAATACCAGCCGCTCGGTGAAAGTATTCGGACGTGCACGGTTACCCATGGACCATGCGAAGCACACCGTGCCTACCGGCTTTCCGGGGACCGCGCCGCCGGGGCCTGCGATGCCGGTGGTGGCGAGGCTGAGATGAGCATTGCTGTTGGACAGCGCGCCTTCCGCCATCGCACCGGCGACTTCTTCGCTCACAGTCCCGAACTGTGCAATCAATGCAGCCGGCACGTCGAGCATTTCTGTCTTCGATGCATTGGAATAGGCGATGAAACCGCAGTCGAACCATTCGGAAGAGCCCGCAATTTCAGTGATGGCCTGACCGACGCCGCCGCCAGTGCAGGATTCCGCAGTCGCGAGCAGCAATCCCTTCTGCTGCAGGGTGCGTCCAACGCGCGTCGCGAGATCGATAATGTCGCTCATGTCACTACACTCCTTGTAACTGGTTCATGTACTCCACGTCCGGCCTGCGGATGTAACGGCTTCGGCAGGACAGTCTTCAGATGATTGAATAGCGAGTCTGCAAAGTTCTGCATCAAACAGAGGAACTTTACCATTCTGCCCTTGCATTTACGCCGCGGAATACGGGTTCTTTGACCGCGATTAGTTTCTGTTCAGCCGCACGGTTCTGGTGGTCCATAACCGCCACCGCCGGGTGTCTCGATGATGAACAGGTCGCCCGGCTGCATTTCGGTACTCCCAATGAAACCCAGCTCTTCCTCGTGGCCGTCGCTGCGTATGACATGATTCCTGCCACAGGCTCCTGGCTCCCCGCCAGCAGCGCCCAAAGGCGGGACGATGCGGTTGTTCGACAGGATGGAAGCGCTCATCCGTTCGAGAAAGCGGATCTTGCGGACACCGCCATTGCCGCCGCACCATTGGCCACGCCCGCCGGAGCCATGCCTGATTTCATAACTCTCCACTCGCACCGGATAACGCCGTTCGAGCACTTCCGGATCGGTCAGGCGCGAGTTGGTCATGTGGGTCTGCACAACGTTGGTACCGTTGAAACCGGGGCCCGCGCCGGAACCGCCCGCAATCGTCTCGTAATACTGATACTTTTCGTTGCCGAAGGTGAAGTTGTTCATCGTGCCGGGCGCGGAGGCCATCACACCGAGCGCTCCGTACAGCGCGTTTGTCACGCAGCTGGAGGTTTCTACATTGCCCGACACGACGGCGGCCGGATAGCGCGGGTTCAGCATCGAGCCTTCGGGAATAATGACCTTAAGCGGTTTCAGGCAGCCGGCATTGAGCGGGATGTCATCGTCAACGAGGGTTCGGAAAACGTAGAGCACCGCTGCCATGCATACGGCGCTGGGTGCATTGAAGTTGTTCTCCAGTTGTGGGGAGATGCCGGTGAAGTCGATTTCCGCGGTGCGTTTGCGCTGATCGACGCGGATCGCAACCTTGATCACCGCGCCGTTGTCCAGCCGGACTTCGTAGCTGCCATCCTTCAAGGCGCTAATCACGCGGCGAACGGCCTCCTCGGCGTTGTCCTGCACATGCTGCATATAGGCCTGCACAACATCGAGGCCGAAGTGTTCCACCATTTTCAGCAGTTCGTCGGCGCCTTTCTGGTTCGCAGCGATCTGTGCCTGAAGATCCGCCAGGTTCTGCCTGATATTGCATGCTGGATATTTGCCGGAAGAGAGCAGGGCAACAGTTTCGTGTTCACGGAAGAGTCCGTGCTGTACCAGGAGGAAGTTACTGATCAGCACGCCTTCTTCTTCCACCGTTGTACTGTCGGCGGGCATGGAGCCTGGCGTCATTCCGCCAATATCGGCGTGGTGACCGCGGGAGCCGACATAGAACAGGACGCGTTCTCCCTCTGCGTTGAAGACGGGCGTAATGACAGTGATATCCGGCAGGTGCGTTCCACCCTGGTACGGGTCGTTCAGCATGTACACATCGCCCGGCCGCATGCTGCCGGCATTCTCCCTGATGACGGTCCTGATGCTGTCGCCCATCGAACCAAGATGCACCGGGATGTGCGGTGCGTTCGCAATCAGGTTGCCCTCTGCATCGAACAGCGCGCAGGAGAAATCGAGACGCTCCTTGATGTTGACGGAGAAGGCCGTATTCTGCAGGCGCAGACCCATCTGCTGAGCGATGTTCATGAACAGGTTGTTGAATACTTCCAGCATCACGGGATCGACCGACGTACCCGCCGTCCTGTGCGCTTGTCGCGCTTCGATACGCGTCAGTACGAGATGGTTGCGGACCGTGACCTCTGCCTGCCATCCGGGCTCGACGACATTGGTCGCGTTGCTCTCGGCGACGATCGCCGGGCCGTCGATAAGGTCGCCCGGACGCAGGTCCTCACGCTGGAATAGCGGTGCATCGTGCCATATTCCTTCTGAAAACAGGCACACCGTTTCGGCGGGCTGTAACGGGTTGGGGCGCGGCGGGATATCCGGCGTGTCGGTTACCAACTCCCCCGACGTGCCGGTAGCTTCCACCGAGATGGCTTCTGCCACCAGCTCTTTATCTGGCATCAGGAAGGCGTAGCGCTTTTGGTAAGCGGTTTCGAATTGCGACACCATCTGATCGAGCTCGCCGAAGGGCACTACGATGGCGCTGTCGGTACCCGCATAGCGCAGATGCACCCGCTCCATGACATGGATACGGGACGGAGCAATACCCTGCGCCTGCAGTTCCGCGCACGCTTCCTCCGCGAGTATTCGCAGTCCGTCTTTCAGCTTCGAAATTGCGGCAGCATTGAGCACGGTTTCTTCAGCCTTTTCGCGCATCGCCACCTGATCCGCAAGCCCCATTCCGTAAGCGGAAAGAACGCCGGCAAAAGGATGGGCGAATACCCGTCGCATTCCCAGCGCGTCTGCTACCCGGCAAGCGTGCTGACCACCTGCGCCCCCGAACGTGGCGAGCGTGTATTGTGTGATGTCATGGCCACGCTGCACCGAAATGAATTTGATCGCATTTGCCATGTTGCCGACAGCGACGTCGATGAAACCCTCGGCGACTTGTTCTGGTGTGCGGCGGTCGCCGGTCGCCAGGGCAATCTCCTCAGCGAGTTCTCGGAACTTGTCCATCACAACATCGCGGTCGAGCGGCTGGTCGGCATGCGGCCCGAACACGGCGGGGAAGTATTTCGGCTGGATCTTGCCCAGCAGGACGTTGCAGTCGGTAACCGTCAGCGGCCCGCCACGCCGGTAGCTGGCAGGGCCTGGATTGGCACCCGCACTATCCGGCCCAACGCGGTAGCGCGAGCCGTCGAAATGCAGGATCGAGCCGCCGCCGGCAGCCACCGTATGGATACTCATCATCGGCGCACGCAGTCTCACACCGGCGACCTGCGTGTCGAATTCGCGTTCGAATTCGCCTGCATAGTGCGATACATCGGTCGACGTCCCGCCCATGTCGAATCCGATCACCTTGTCGAACCCGGCAGTCTGTGCGGTGCGCGCCATGCCGACGATGCCGCCGGCGGGGCCGGAAAGAATCGAGTCCTTGCCCTGAAAACGGTGCGCATCGGCCAGCCCGCCATTGCTCTGCATGAACAGCAGGCGGACGCCGGGCATGTCATTGGCGACCTGCTCCACGTAACGTCCCAGCACTGGAGAAAGATAGGCATCTGCCACCGTGGTGTCGCCACGTGCCACCAGCTTCATGAGTGGACTTACCTTGTGCGACAGGGAAATCTGCGGAAAACCGGTTTCCATCGCCAGGCGGCCGATGGCTTCCTCGTGCTGTGTATAGCGATAACCATGCATCAGAACGACTGCCAGCGAACGGTAACCTTGCTCGTAAAGAGCGCGTAACTCCAGCCGCACCTGGCCTTCATTCAGCGCCCTGATGACTTCGCCGTGCGCACCTACACGCTCGTCAACTTCCACTACCTTTTCGTAAAGCATCTCAGGGAGGATGATGTGGCGGTCGAACAGGCGAGGGCGGTTTTGATAAGCAATGCGCAGGGCATCGTGAAAGCCGCGCGTGATGAGAAGGGCGGTGGGCTCACCCTTGCGCTCGAGCAGTGCGTTCGTGGCAACCGTGGTGCCCATTTTCACGGCATCGACCAAGCTCGGTGAAATCAGGGCGGACGGTCCCAGGCCGAGCAAATACCGGATTCCGGCTACCGCGGCATCCGCGTATTGCTCCGGATTCTTCGACAGCAGCTTGTGTGTCACCAGGTTGCCGTCGGGACGACGCGCGACGATATCGGTGAACGTACCGCCACGGTCGATCCAGAATTGCCAGCGCTTATCCTGATTCATCCGCGATTCGCTTTCCTTGAGGGAGGTGACCGGCGGCCACGCGTTTCGTATGACTTTTCTCAACAGATCTATGGCACCGCTGACGCAGAATGGTTTTCAGCAGGCGCCTGATCGAACGATCCGATGATCCAACGGTTCTACGGTTCGGCGGTGCGAGTTAGCAGCAGCGGCGTGAAGTTTCGAGCTTGGCGCGGTCATACCCCAATGGCCGCGTTTTTTTTATTGTTGACGCGGCGGCGGTTTGACCAAGCCTTAGATGGCGCGCCATACCGCGAACAGCAGCAACGTATAGAACGCCGCCACCAGGTCGTCCCACATCACACCAAAACCGCCTTTGAAGCGACGATCGAAGTAAGCAATCGGCGCCGGTTTTACCATGTCGAAAAAGCGGAACCACAGGAAGGCCCAGAACTGCGTCGAAAAGCTGGCCGGAGTCAGGAGCAGCAGTACCAGCCAGAAGGCAATGATTTCGTCCCACACCATGCTGCCGTGATCGGCAACGCCCATGTCGCGCCCGGTCCGGTGGCATGCCCAAATGCCGAGCACGAAGCCAACGGCGATGATGATCGTCCAGTTTAGCGGCGTAAATATTTCTGGCCAGCGTGCGGACAGCACACTGAAAGACAGCCAGGCAAACAGGGTGCCGGACGTACCCGGAACCACGGGCGACAGTCCGCTGCCGAAGCCCTGCGCGAGCACATGCGCCGGATGGGATAGCATGAAGCGTGCATCGGGCTTGGTGACGTAGGCGGTTTGGCCGGGTTCCAGTGTGGTCATGGGGAAGCGAAGTGATCGAAGGAATTCAGTTTGAGATCCAGGGGGGCACCGGCACCATCAACCAGCCGCAGGCCAGGTGCGGCATCAATACTGCCCACACGGGTCACCGGCACGCCAGCACGCTGTGCTGCCGTGAGTACCCCATCGCGCTGCGCTTGCGGCGCCGTAAAACACAGCTCGTAATCGTCGCCACCGGCGAGCGCGAAATGACGGCGCACTTCCAGTGCCTGCTGTGACAGTACAGGGCCGATGGGAAGATCATCCACTGCCAGCGTTGCCCCTAACCGAGAGCGTTCAAGGATATGTCCGATATCGCCGACCAGGCCGTCGGACAGGTCGATCGCCGCATTGGCGATGCCACGTAGCGCGATGCCGAGCGCCACTCTCGGTGTCGGCGCATGCAGGCGAATGGCAGCTTGTTCGAACAGTGCGACATCGAGCATGACTTCCTTGTTGCAGGCGGCGAGTGCAAGCCGTGCATCGCCCAGCGTTCCGGAAATCCAGATGTCGTCGCCGGCTTGCGCACTGTCGCGCCACAGCGCTTGTCGTGGCGGAACCTCGCCGAACACGGTGATGCAAATATTGAGCGGCCCCTTGGTCGTATCGCCACCGATCAGTTCGCAATTGTGCAGGTCGGCGAGCGCAAGCATTCCCTTAGAAAAGGGCGCGAGCCACTCGGCTCGTGCATCCGGCAGGGCTAACGCCAGCGTGAATCCGACTGGCTCCGCACCCATGGCGGCAAGGTCGGAAAGGTTGACGGCCAAGGATTTATGGCCCAACGAAAAGGGATCGGCTTCAGGAAAGAAATGACGCCCTTCGACCAGCATGTCCGTCGAGATCGCCAGCTGC
>Ga0196971_1000804_pt1 | contig 18144 bp, 15 predicted proteins | sample S1v_1013CmetaG_FD_148660 | JGI IMG/M metagenome (GOLD analysis project Ga0196971, IMG submission 148660) | Soil microbial communities from Anza Borrego desert, Southern California, United States - S1+v_10-13C | ecosystem: Environmental > Terrestrial > Soil > Desert | place: USA: California... | reverse complement strand
CATCACGCCCGGCACGCGCTATATCAATGCCGAGGGCGGCGAAGTCATCCGCTTCGTCGTCGGCGACCGCAGCTTTGCCTGGAGCTTCAACGTGGCGCGCACGGTCAAGGCCTTCGACCTCAACGAGGTCGCCCCGCCCGGACTGCTGCCGCACAGGGTGCGCGCCTATGTCTCGGAGGATCCGAAGTATTGGGAGGCGAATTGACTACTGTCATCCTGCCGTCACACTGAGGCCGTATCATTCCCCTATCTGCTGTACACGCAACCGATATGCGTGACGGCAGGCAGGTGTGCCGCCGATCCCGAACAGACACGGGGTGGCACACCGACCAGACGAATTCCAATCCCCCAAAAAAACGCCGCCGCCGGCGCGAGCCGGCGGCGGCGTCTTGCATGCACGCTCAGCCCAGCGCCGTGACGGTAAACACCGCGTTGGTATCCACGCTCAGCGTGGCTACGCCGGCCAGTTGCACCGACACCGCCGAGGCCGCATCGTTGTTCCAGTAGGTGAGGCTGTCGGTCGCCGAATTGAAGAACCATTCGCCGCGCGCATTCACGGCGGCGGCGCTGGTTTCTGCCACCGTCCGGTAGTCGCCGTTGGTGTCGTCCGGAAAGGCAACGCTGACCTGGTCGCCGACTGCAAGGCCGTTGATCACCTTGAAGTTGTTCGCATCAGCCTCGGTAAAGATGAACCGGTCGGTGGCCGCGGTTGCGGTGCCGGTCGGCTGCCCTGCGGTGGCGAGAATGGCGATCGGCGTGGCCCTGTCGATCGCGGCCAGGCCGGCGCTCAGGCTGGCCGGGGTTTCGCCGATTTCCTGCATCAGCGCGATCTGCCTGTGCTCGTCGACCTCAATGCCGCGCGTGAGCTGCAGGTCGGCGGAAGTGACGGCCGCCTGCATGCGGTTGGCGATGAAGGCCTTGCCGGGGGTGCCGTCCGGCGTGCCCATCCCGGCATCGATCATGGTGATGACGACACGGCCGCGTTCGGTGCCGGCGGTGAGCTGCGAATTCCAGTAGGCCAGTCCCTCGGCATCCGGCGCCTTGCCGAAGACGTTGGTGTAGACGGCAGTCAGGAATTCGGTGTTGGACATCGTATCGGGATAGATCGCCTTCACCACCGGCAAGCTGAAGATGGTGTCGATGACCTGGTTGAGCGTCTTGCCTGCGGTGATTTCCGAAGTCCAGTATTCGAGTCCGGACTTTTCGGGCGCGCGATTGAACGCGCCGAGGTAAACCTTGGTGATTGCGGTCTGGGTGGCGGTAAGTGCCATGGGGGATCTCCTCCGTGGAAAGGTTGATTTTCTTCACTGCAAGGCTGATGTTAGGCATCGGTCAATGGGGAAATTTGATCGGGGGCAAACGGATCGGGCACAGTCATGGAGCAACATCAAGCCTATGAGCAATTCGTTTTCCCGGCAGCAAAGGCGTAATGGGCGAGTTACAAGGCGCGACGGTGAACCTGCATGGAAAGAAGCCGTCTACTGGCAAAAGCGAGGTGCTTCTTAACGAAGCGCCATGCGCCCTTTTTACGTTGCCGATTGGAGCCGACCCTATGAACCTGATGATCACCGGACACCATGTCGATGTCAGTCAAGCCCTGCGCGAATATGTAGCCAACAAGCTCGATCGCGTTGTCCGCCACTTTGATCAGATCATCGATATCGCGGTGATACTTGGTGTCGAGAAACCGTCCGAGAAGGACAAGCGCCAGCGCGCCGAGGTCAACCTCCGGCTCAAGGGCAATGTCATCCACGTCGAGCACTTTGCCGAAGACCTGTATGCCGCCATCGACGGTCTGGTGGACAAGCTCGACCGCCAGGTCCTCAAGCACAAGGGCAAGGTGCAGGGCCACCAGAACGAGGCCTTGAAGCACATCAGCTCGGGCCTGTAGCGGCAATACCGTTCACTTGAGGCCGCAAAGAGAGGACGTCATTCCTGCGAAAGCAGGAATCCGTCAAGCAACGCTTGCATGACGCGGGATCCCGACTTTCGTCGGGATGACGGCGGTGCGATCAAACTGGAGTGGACGTTACTGTCCGGGGGGCGATTTCCTGCGTGAAGCCGGGAATGCGGGCGGCACGCCCGGGCGCGTGTAGGGCAGGAACAGGCTGAGCACCTGCGCGAATCCCCATTCCAGGTGATCGCGGGTCACCCTGCCGACGTTGTGCCGTGTATCGAGGTAGTCCAGCCAGTAGCTGGAGATGATCCACGCGTTGACCACCAGCCGCTCCAGTTCCTCGTCGCTGGCGACGAGCAGTCCGCGCTTTACCATCTGCTTCAATGCGCGCTTGATGTCGGCCTGCCCGCGATCGGCGAGCGTGACCGTGCGCGCCCGCAGTCCGGGCGCCATGCGTTTGATCGCCGCGCCGTCGCGATAGAAAAAGCGCCATGCCCACATCAGCCTGAACCAGCGCTGCAGGTAGGCCAGGGCCGCGTCGCTGCCGTCCCCGGCGTCTCCGGTATCCTGGGACGCATTGGCCACCTCGTTGAGCGCAGCCTCGAATGCCTCGAACAGCGCCAGCAGGATGTCTTCCTTCTTCTTGAAGTAGTAGTACAGGTTGCCTTCGTTGATGCCGGCGGTGCGCGCAATCTCGGCCGTCGTGACCGCGGCGGGGCCTGATTCATTGAACAGGCGCAAACAAACGTCAAGTATGCGTTCGCGCGTACTGGTAGAGACTTCGCTCATGATCATCAGTGTTGACAGGGTTAAGGTAGCTACCTTAATGTGGATCAGGCAACAATTCTATTTCTTTCTCTCAATTGTAAACTGGGACCCTGCCATATCCACGCGGAGGAGGCATGAGCTGGCAAGCACAGGTGTTGAGTTTCATCCTGCGACAGACCTTCAAACGCAGGCTGGCGGCGGCACGTAATGCCGGGGAGGCGCGCGCCGTACTCAACAGCGGGCGCTTCGGCACGCCGCGCGGGGTGCGCGTCTCGGCGGCGGTGCACGGTGGCGTCGCCGGCGAGTGGGTGGAATCCGCGCGCTCCAATGGCATCACGCTGCTCTACCTGCATGGGGGCGGTTACTTCGCCTGCTCGCCGCGCTCGCACCGCGGAGTGACCGGCTTTTACGCGCAGCAAGGCTTCCGTGTCTTCGCTCCCGATTACCGGCTTGCACCCGAACATCCCTTCCCCGCCGCCGTCGAGGACGCCGAAGCAGTCTACGCCGCCCTCCTCGCCGGCGGGGCCGCCCCGGACCGTCTCGTGCTCTCGGGCGACTCCGCCGGCGGCGGACTGTGCCTGGCCTTGCTGCTGCGCATCCGCGAGCGCGGGATGGCGATGCCGGCGGCAGCCGCACTGTTCTCTCCGCTCACAGACCTTGCCGCGACCGGCGCCTCGATCACGGGAAACGATGCCCGCTGCGCCATGTTCCGCGGCGCGCGCATCGGCATCGGCGCGGACTTCTATCTCAATGGCGCAGATCCGCGCACGCCGCTCGCGTCGCCGCTGTACGCCGACCTGCACGGCCTGCCGCCGCTGCTGGTGCACGTCGGCGCGGATGAAGTGCTGCTCGACGATTCGACGCGGCTGGCGGAACGGGCGCGGGCCGCAGGCGTGGAGGTGGATTTGTCCATCTGGCCGGCGGTGCCGCACGTCTGGCAAATGTTCCAGCGTTTCATTCCGGAGGGACGCGCTTCGCTGGCGCAGGCCGGCCGTTTTTTGCAACGCCACGCGGGCGGCACCGAAGCGCGTCCGCCGGATGTCGGCGTCGCCATCATCGGCAGCGGCTTCTCGGGCCTCGGCATGGCGATCAAGCTCAAGGAAGCCGGCAATCACGATTTCGTCATCCTCGAAAAGGCGCAGGAGATCGGCGGAACCTGGCGCGAAAACACTTATCCCGGCTGTGCCTGCGACGTGCCCTCGCACATGTATTCCTTCTCATGGGAACGCAATCCGCGCTGGAGCCGCATGTTCGCCGTCCAGCCGGAAATCCTCGCCTACCTGAGGCATTGCGTGGCGAAGTACCGCCTCGGGCCGCACATCCGTTTCGGGGTCGAGTTGCATGAAGCCGTGTTCGACGAAGCCGCGGACATGTGGCGGCTGCGCATGACCGACGGCCGGTCGCTCACCGCGCGGGTCGTGGTCTCGGCCACGGGCGCGCTGCACCGCCCGGCCGTCCCGGTGCTGCCCGGCATCGCGCGCTTCAAGGGGCATGCTTTCCATTCCGCGGAGTGGCGGCATGACCTCGACCTCACCGGCAAGCGCGTGGCAGTGATCGGCACGGGCGCCAGCGCGATCCAGTTCATTCCGCAGATCGCCCCCGCGGTCGCGCAGCTCACGGTGTTCCAGCGCACGCCGCCATGGGTGCTGCCCAAGGCGGACCGGGCGATCGGACGGCGAGAGCAGATGCTTTTGCGGCGCATCCCGGGGCTGACCCGCCTGTATCGCAATGCCCTCTACTGGCGCCAGGAATTGCTCGGACTCGGCTTCCTGCATCCGCGCCTCATGGAGCAGGCAAGGAAGATGGCGATGCGGCACCTGGAAAAGCAGGTGTCTGACCCCGCGCTGCGCGCCTTGCTTACGCCCTCCTATACCATCGGCTGCAAGCGCATCCTGCTCTCGAACGATTACTTCCCCGCGCTCGCCCGAGCCAACGTGCAAGTCGTCAATGGCAGCGTCGCCCAGGTCGGCGAGCACGCTGTCATCGGCAGCGACGGCATTGCCCGCCCGGTCGATGTGATCATCTACGGCACCGGCTTTAGCACCAGCGGTCTGCCGGCGCCGGTGCGCTTTATCGGGCGCGGCGGCATCGACATCAACGAAGCCTGGGACAAGGGCGCGCACGCCTACCTCGGCCTGATGAGCGCCGGTTTCCCCAACCTGTTCCTGCTGCTCGGCCCCAATACCGGGCTGGGCCATAATTCGGTCGTGTTCATGGCGGAGCAGCAGATCCGCTATGTGACGGACTGCCTGCGCCTGATGCGCGCGAACGGCAAGACCAGCATCGAAGTGCAGGCCGACGCGCAGCGCCGCTTCAACGACGAATTGCAGCGGCGCCTGAAGACGACGGTCTGGTCCACCGGCTGCAAGAGCTGGTACCTGGATGACAACGGGAAGAACGTGACGCTCTGGCCCGGATTCACCTTCGAATACTGGAGCCGGATGCGCAAGGTGAACCCGGCGCATTACCGTTTTGCAGGAAGCGTGTAACATCGAGCCAGGAAGAACCCCGAGGAGACGACATGCTGCATCCCCAGGCGCGCGCATTGCTGGAACTGATCGAACAACGCGGCGTGCCGCCCACGCATACGCTATCCGTGGACGACGCGCGGCGCTTCTATCGCGAACGTCGCTTTTTCACGCAACCGGATGCGCCCCATACCGGCGGCGTGGAAGACCTGAGGACCGGCGGCGGCATCCCGCTGCGCCTGTACAGGCCGCTCGTGCCGCTCAGGAGCGGCCCGTTGCCGGTGCTGGTGTATTTCCATGGCGGCGGATGGACCATCGGCGATCTCGATACGCACGATACCCTGTGCCGCGAGCTTGCCAACGGATCCGGCTGCGCGCTGGTGGCGGTCGATTACCGCCTTGGCCCCGAACACCGCTTTCCGGCCGCAGTGGACGACAGCATGGCCGCGCTGCTCTGGGTGCAAGCGAACGCCTCCTCGCTCGGCCTCGACGCAACGCGCATCGGGGTGGGTGGCGACAGCGCGGGCGGCAACCTGGCCGCCGTGACGGCCATCGCGGTGCGCGACCGGGGCGGCCCGCGCCTGGCGTTCCAGCTGCTGATCTATCCCGCCACCGATATGCGCTGCATCGCCGCCTCGCACGTCACCAACGGCCAGGGCTACCTGCTCACCAGCGACACGGTGCGCTACTTCCATGACCACTATATCGATGACCGCAAGCACGATCTCGACTGGCGCGCTTCCCCGCTGCTGCATCCCGACCTCTCCCGCCTGCCGCCGGCCCTGGTGCTCACCGCCGGATTCGATCCGCTGCGCGACGAAGGCCTGAATTACGCGCAGCGCCTCAGCGAAGCGGGCAACCGTGCCGCTTCGGTCTGCTTCGACCGCCAGATCCACGGCTTCATCACCATGGGCCGCGTGCTCGACGAAGCCAGGGTCGCGGTGAGCCTGTGCGCCGCGCAGATGCGGGCCGAGCTCGCGGTCTGACGGTATCGTTCTCCGAGACCCGCGGTGGCGCGGGTTTCACCGCGGGATTTCCTCCACCGGCCGCTTCCGACTGCGTGTATATTTGGTCGGCCTGAGCAACATGCCGTAGAGGAGACCATGGAACAACCCGCCACCGACGCGCACACCGCCGCAGCCCTTCCCGCGGCAGGCGCGCACACCGACCATCCCAACCAGTTCGCGCTGCTCGGCCAGCGCCGTTTCGCGCCTTTCTTCTGGACACAGTTCTCGGGCGCCGCCAACGACAACCTGTTCAAGTTCGCTTTCACCGTGATGGTCACCTACCAGCTGCAGGTCAGCTGGATGCCGCCGGCGATGGCGGGCCTCGTGATCGGCGCACTGTTCATCCTGCCCTACCTGCTGTTTTCCGCGACCAGCGGCCAGCTCACGGACAAGTTCGAAAAGACGCGCATCATCCGCTTCGTGAAGAACCTCGAGATCGCGATCATGGCCTTGGCCGCCTACGGCTTCCTGCGCGAGAACGTCGCGGTGCTGCTGGCCTGTACCTTTCTGATGGGCCTGCACTCGACGCTGTTCGGACCGGTGAAGTTCGCCTACCTGCCGCAGGTATTGAGCGAGCGCGAGCTGACCGGCGGCAACGGCATGGTGGAAATGGGCACCTTCGTCGCGATCCTGCTCGGCAACATCGTCGGCGGCCTGCTGATCGCCACGCCGGAAGTGGGCCGCCTGCACGTTGCCATCGGCTGCCTCGCCGCCGCCGCCGCCGGCCGCGTGGTGGCGCAGTTCATCCCGCCCGCGCCCGCCACCGATCCGGGCCTGAAGATCAACTGGAACCCGGTGAGCGAAACCTGGCGCAACCTGAAGATGGCGCACGGCAATCCGGTGGTGTTCCGCTCACTGCTCGGCATCAGCTGGATGTGGTTCTTCGGCGCGGTCTTCCTCAGCCAGTTCCCCAGCCTTTCGCGTGAAGTCCTGCACGGCAACGAACAGGTCGCCTCCTTCCTGCTGGTGGTGTTCTCCATCGGCATCGCCATCGGCTCGCTCCTGTGCGAAGTGATGAGCCGCCGCCATGTCGAGATCGGCCTGGTGCCGCTGGGCGCGATCGGCATGACCGTGTTCGCCATCGATTTCTATTTCGCCACCCGCAGCCTGCCGCCGGCGGAGACGCTGGCGCTCGGCGAGTTCCTCGCGCAGCCCGCGCACTGGCGCGTGCTGGCCGACCTCATGCTGCTCAGCCTGTTCGCCGGCCTGTACAGCGTGCCGATGTATGCGCTGATCCAGCTGCGCGCGCAGCCGACGCACCGCGCACGCATCATCGCCGCCAACAATATCCTGAACGCCCTGTTCATGATCGCCAGCTCCATCATCGCCGGCCTCCTGCTCGGGGCGGGCTTCTCGATCCCGGAGATCTTCCTGTTCACCGGCCTGGCCAATGCCGTGGTGGCGCTCTACATCTTCCTGCTGGTGCCGGAGTACCTGCTGCGCTTCATCGCCTGGGTGATGTCGCATCTCGTCTACCGCTTCAAGGTGCGCGGCGACGAGAGCATCCCGCTCGCGGGACCGGCGGTGCTGGTGTGCAATCACGTCAGCTTCGTCGATGCGGTGCTGCTGATGGCGGCCAGCCCGCGGCCCATCTATTTCGTGATGGACCACCGCATCTTCCGCATTCCGGTGCTGGGTGCGATATTCCGCCTGGCGAAGGCGATCCCGGTTGCGCCGCGCAGCCAGGACCCCGCAACCTACGAACAGGCTTTCGAGCGCGCCGCGCAGGTGCTCAGGGAAGGCGACCTGCTGGCGATCTTCCCCGAGGGCGCACTGACGCGCGACGGCACGCTGCAGGAGTTCAAGGGCGGCGTGATGAAGATCCTCGAGCGCGCGCAGCAGGACGGCATCGCGCCGCCGGTCGTGCCGATGGGCCTGACCAACCTGTGGGGCTCCTTCTTCAGCCGCATCGAAGTGGTCAACGGCGATCGCGTGGCGATGGTGCGCCCCTTCCGCCGCGGGCTGTGGTCGCGCGTGGGACTGAACGTCGGCCAGCCGGTCGCTGCCGCGCAGGCACAGCCCGCGATGCTGCGCGATCGCGTCGCTGCATTGCTGGTGGAGTGACCGCACACATTTGAGATTCGATAAAAATTGTTTGTCGACCGGCGCTTGCGGCCGCCGGCCGGCATTGCGCGATTGAGAACACTCAAGCGCCGCCGCGGGCTGGCCTCTAGCATGAAGACTGAAACTGTCGATCAGCGAGGAGGCCACCCCCATGATGAAAAAACGCGTTCCAAGCAGTCTTGTATTGGCAATGATCAGCGGGTTGAGCGCATGCGGTGGGGGTGGAGAAGATCGAACGGCGGAGGCGTCGCCGGGGACAAGGGCGGTGATGGCGCCGGAGGTATGGATCAAGTGCGCCGACGAATGGCAGGTGTGCAGTTTCTCCGGCACGACGCAGGTCCGCTACGGCTTGAACGGTACTTGGGTCACGCGCACCGCCACTGGCGCAATCGGCTGCAACAACGATGTCTTCGGCGATCCGCTGCCCGGCGCCGACAAGATCTGCGAATACGCGACGATGTCGCCCTCGCCGACGCCCACGCCGACACCGACGCCAACGCCTACTCCGACACCGACTCCGACTCCGACACCCACTCCTACTCCGACACCTACGCCGACGCCTACCCCAACGCCTGCTCCCACATGGTCCAAGTGTGCGGACGAGTGGCAGACCTGCTCGTTCTCCGGCACGCGGCAAGTGCGTTACGGGCTGGGCGGCACCTGGGTCACGCGGACAGCGACCGGCTCGATCGGCTGCAACAACGATGTGTTCGGCGACCCCTTGCCCGGCGCGGACAAGATCTGTGAAGTCGCGTCAACGACGCCATCGCCCACTCCTACGCCCACGCCGACTCCGACGCCGACGCCCACACCGGCGCCAACTCCTACCCCCACGCCCACACCGACTCCAACACCGACCCCCACCCCGGCCGATTGCAACGGCATCATCGACCGCTGCTTCGACCTGACGGCGCCGGCGGTCACGAAGTACAAGGGCGACAAGACGGCCGCGGCCTCGTACACTTTCGACGACGGCTATACGTCGAGCACGACCATCGCGAACATCTTCGAAAGCTATGGGTTGCGCGCAACCTTCTACATCATCCCCGGCACGATCGACGATGCCGGGTGGAATGTCTGGCGCAACCTTCACAGCCGCGGCCATGAAATCGGCAACCATTCGATGACGCATACGATCGACATGGGCGACTCGTCGCTATCGGATGCGACCCTGCAGACCGAGATCAATGCAGCGCAGGATCGCATCGCCGAGAAGCTCGGCGCCCGGCCGCTGAGCTTTGCCTTCCCGTGGCATTCGTATACGGCGCGCGCGCTCGCGATCGCCGAGTCGCGCCACTTCTCGGTGCGCAAGATGTCGACCGGCGAAAGCAATTACGCATTCGCCTTCTTCGACCAGGCGCACGACGCATCGCTGGCCGAAGCGCTGAACACGGTCAACAACCAGCTGCGCTTCGTCGTCGACAACGGCGGCTGGTTCGTGGCCGGCGGCCACGGCGTGGACGGCGACGGGTGGAGCCCGGTCACCTCGCAGTTCCTGCGCGACCACCTGAACTTCGCGGGCCAGTTTGCCTCGCGGCTGTGGATCGACACCTACCTGAACGTGGCGCGCTACCGCCTGTGCCGTGCGCAGGTGAGCGTGAATGCGACGGCGGCCTCGTCCAGCCAGGCGACGGTGAACGTGGGCGGCAACTTCAACAGCACGCTGTGCACGGCGCCGCTGACGGTCAGCCTGCCTGTCAAGGAAGCCTGGTCCGGCAATGTGACGGCGCGCTACGCCGACGGCAGCACGGTACCGCTCACCCGCACCGCCAGCCGGCTCTACCTCGATATCCGACCGGGCCGGACCGCCACAGTCGAGGTATCCAGGTAATCCCGCCTCCGGTATCACCTGGTGATACCGGAGGATTTTCAAATAAACACCGGAGTTAATTAACATTCCTTTTTCGCGGCAGTCGACGACACTCCTCTCACCAACAACAACCGAGAGGAAATGCAATGAACGTCATGATTCACCGCGATACGAATGCGTGGCAGGTACAAGTCTGGATATCGTTTGCGATCGCCGTCTTTCTGTGCGGCGTCGGCCTGGCCTACCTGCCGGGCAAGGACCTTGACCGTGCCTTCATGGTCATGGGCTACTTCTTTTGCCTGACCACCGCCTTTGTGCTCGCCAAGTTCGTGCGCGACGCCGAACAGGCCCGCCGCGAAGGAAAACCGGCCGACACGCCGATGTTCCGCTACGTCGTCTGGACCAGCTTCTTCCTTGCCATGAGCCTGACCGCCTGGGGCCTGCTGCGCATGGAAATCAATGAAACCTACAAGGCTTTCCTCGGCGTGAGCTGGCTCTACCTGATCACCTGCGCATTCACGTTGGCCAAGACGCTGCGCGACCGGCACGAAGCCGACCGGTCCGAAGCCCGCGCCTCTCGCGCATCCCCCGCATCCGAAGTCGCCTGATTCTTTTCTTTCATCCCCCAAGGAGTTTTTCATGAGCAAACGTTTTGCCCTGTCCCTGCTCGCGTCGTTGCTGATCGCATCGAGCGCCGAGGCCGCCCACGCACAAAGCGACGCCTCCACGCTGAGCGCCGTTTCCGCCCTGCCCATTGCATCGGTCGTCGTCGGCGCCGGCGCGGCCGCCGGTTCCGTCATCGCCGCCCCCGCCCTGCTGTCGGTCGCCGGTACCGTGCTGGTAGTGAAGGCGGTGGAGGCGAGCGCCTACGGCACCGTACTCATCCTCGAACGCGCTTCGGACGGCGCACGAGTCAGCCTGCGCGTGGCGCGCGACGGACTGACGGCATCGGGCGTTGCCGCAGGCACTACGCTGGTGGTCAGCGTGATCGGGGCCGGCGTCATCCTGTCCGCAGCGGGCGAGGCGATCGCCTTCATCCCCAATACGCTTGGGCAGGCCCTGCTGCACAACGAGCGACTGACTTACTGAGGCCGCCATGCAGATACTCACCAGAATCGCCGTCATTCTTGCCGCCGGCCTGCTCGCCACCGCCGCCCACGCCGGCCGCTCCTGCGAGCAGAAGCGCCCAACCGTGCAGACCATCGAGCGCGGACTGGCGCTCGCGGCACGCACCCAGAACATGCTCGATACGCTCGGGCAGGATGTGGTCGTGATCGCGCGCGTCGGGCAGGACCTGTCGAAATACGGCCTGCACTACTCGCACGTCGGCCTGGCCTACCGCCACCCCGACGGCAAGGGCGGTCACGTGTGGCGCGTGCTGCACAAGCTCAACCACTGCGGAACGGCCGATGCCGCGGTCTACCGCCAGGGCCTCGGCGAATTCTTCCTCGACGACCTGTGGCGTTACGAAGCGGCGTTCTCGATGCTTGCGCCGGAGGTGCAGGCAAAGCTGCTGGCCGTGCTGCGCGAAGACAGGCCGTCCGTGCGCATGCACCACAAGCCCTACAGCATGGTCAGTTATGCATGGGGCCAGACCTACCAGCAGTCCAACCAGTGGGCGATCGAGACGATGGCGGCGGCGGTGGAACCCTCGGTACAGTCGCGGGCCCAGGCACAGGCATGGCTGCAGTTCCGCGGCTACCAGCCGTCCACGCTAAAGCTGGGCGCGCTGACCCGGCTGGGCGGGCGCGTTACCGCGGCCAACATCGCCTTCGATGACCATCCGTTCGACAAGCGCTTTTCGGACCGCATCGAGACCGTGACCGCGGACTCCGTTTTCGGCTGGCTGGAACGCTCCCGGCTCGGCAGCGCGCCGGTCCAGGTCGGGCTTGAATAATTTCTGAACTGCGTTTATTATTGAACGGCGTTCAAAATTTTTTGAGGCCGTTCTCATGGATACCACGCCCGGCCGGCGCGAGCGAAAGCGCCGGCAGACTGCCGACCTGCTGGTCGATGCCGCCTTCGAACTGTTCGAGGCGCACGGCTACGAGGCGGTGACGATGGAACAGATCGCCGTCGCCGCCGACGTTGCCAAAGGCACGCTGTACAACCATTTTCCGGTGAAGGAAGCGCTGCTGCGGCACTACTTCCACCGGCAGTTCGCCGAACAGGGGCCCGAACTGCAGGAAAAACTGCGCCGCCAGCCGGACACGATCAAGCGCATCGCACTGCTGCTCACGCATGCGGCGGCGTGGGCGGAACAGCACCGGGCCTACATGCCGCATTACCTGCAGTACCGGCTCGGCAACACCATACGGGCCGGGGCGGAAGAAGAACGTAGCGGCACCGACATCGTCTTCGCGCGCCTGATCGCCGACGCCCAGCAGGCAGACCGCCTGCGCAAGGACGTGGATACCGCGCAGCTGGTGCACTACTTCCGCTACCTCTACCTGGCCGCCTTCACCCGCTGGCTGCAGGGTCCGGACATCAAGCTGGCGGACGAGCTGGCGGCGATGCTCGACCTGTTCGTGGCCGGGGCCGGCAAGGGAGAAGCAGCATGAACGCACCCGCCTCCATCATGCCCCTGCTCGACTGGGAAGCCGCCGCCGTGCAGCGCGAAGAAGCCGGCGGCAAAGGCTGGCAGCTCGGCAAACTCGCACGCTACGGCCTGCCGGTGCCGGACGGATTCGTGATCCCGGCCTCCGTCTGCCGCGCCATGCAGTCGCTTGACCACCTGCCGGACGGACTCGTCGCGCAGCTCGAAGGCGAGCTCGCACGGCGCGGATGGCATGACACTCCGCTCGCGGTGCGCTCATCGGCGACCATGGAAGATTCCGAGCAGGCCTCGTTCGCCGGTATCCACCTGTCCCGCCTGAACGTCACCGGCATCGATGCCCTCGCCGATGCGGTGCGCGAGGTCTGGGCCTCGCTGTGGACGCCGCAGGCGGCCGCCTACCGCGCGCGTTTCGGCATTGCCGACAGCGAGGCGGCGATGGCCGTCGTCGTCATGCCGCTGCTGCCGGCGAAGGCGGCGGGGATTGCCTTCAGCTGCGACCCGCGCAGCGGGCGCGACGATCATATCCTCATCCACGCGCACTGGGGACTGGGCGAGTCGCTGGTCGCCGGCGAGGCCGACGGCGACGAATACCGCCTGCAGGAAGACTTGCTCGATACCCGCCTGTCGCTGCTGGACAAGCGCATCGGCAGCAAGGCGCGCAAGACCGTGCTGCGCAGCGAGGGCGGCACGCTGACAGTCGAGACCCCCGGCACGGAGGCCGCGCGCCAGGTGCTGGACGACGCCCAGGCCCTGGCGCTCGGCGAACTCGTGCGCGACGCCGCTTCCGCGCTCGACTTCGGCCGCCCGTTCTACGATATCGAGTGGGTCTGGGATGGCGAACGCTTCTGGCTGGTACAGGCCCGCCCCGTCACCGCCATGGCGCGCAACACCTACCCGGCCCTCGCCAATCAGCCGACCATCTGGTCCACCGGCAACACGCGCGACGTGATGCCGCTGCCGATGTCGGCGCTTGACTGGTCCGGTGTGCGCCGACTGGTCAACGAATTGCTGGAAGCGGGTTACCGCCACGCGGGCTATCCGCTGCTTCCCGGCGGGCAGCGCGCCGGCATGCATCACGGTCGCCTCTACCTCAACCTGTCGCTGCTGATGTGGGAGGCATGGGACGGTTTCGGCGTCGCCCCGAAGATCATCAACGAAATGGCCGGCGGTTACCAGCCGGAGATCAGCGTGCCGCCGAACCGGCTGCGCGACCGCCTGCGCCGCCTGCCGTATTTCATCCGCTATGCAAAGTCGACCGGGCCGGTGCGCAAGCATGCAGTCGAAGCGGCAGCGAAGGCGCGCGCGCTCGCCGCGGAATGGAAGCGCGCTCCGGTTCCCGCCAATATCCCCGAGTTCATCGACACCCTGCTCACACGCACCCGGATCGTCCGTGCGCAGAAAGAGCTGGGACTGATGCAGGGTTCGGGCGGCGCCAGCCTGTCCATGCTGATCGAGGCGCTGGAAAAGCACCTGCCCGGCGAGGCCTACACCATGGCCGCCGCCCTGCTGGCGGGAGGCGAGCCGAGCGTGACCGCGCAGCAGGGCTACGACCTGATGGCGCTGGCGGAAACCGCCGCCCGTTTCCCGGAAGTGCGTGCATGGCTGACGCAGCCGCAGCGCGACGACAACTGGTGGCGCAAGCTCGACGGCAGCCATCCCTTCCGCCAGGCGTTTGCCGCCTTCCTCGACACCTACGGCCATCGCGGCGTGTATGAAAGCTATTGGCGGCATCCGCGCTGGCACGAGGCGCCCGGCTACCTGCTCGACAACATCGCCGGCCTGCTCGGTACGCGCGTGAGCGAGGTGCGCGCGCGGCAAGCGCAGGCGCGCGAGCAGGCCGGGCGCAAGGTGCGCGCGGCCATGCCCTGGCGTGCGCGGCTCGCGCTCAAGTTCTTCGTTGAGTCGGCCATTCGCGACAGCAACCAGCGCGAGCTGGCGCGCAGCACCTACTCCGCCATGTCGGATGCGATGCGGCCTTCGCTTCTGCACCTCGGACGCGACCTCGCGGCGCGCGGCGCGCTGGCACGCCCGGAGCACATCTTCGAGCTGACGCTGCCGGAAATCGTGCTGGCGGCGCAAGGCCGGATCCCGCCCGCCGGCGTGGCCCGCCGCACCGCCGACCGCCTGGCGCAACGCGCCTACTGGGAAAGCGCGCCCGGCCCCGACGTCATCCAGGTGGACGGGCCGGCGGTCGCCCTCGCTCCCGCGACGGCAACGAAATCGGGCAATGTCCGCATCGGCGTCGCTGTGGGCGCCGGTGTGGCGCGCGGAGTCGCCCGGGTCATCCGCCATCCGGACGAAGGCACGCGGCTCGGACAGGGCGAAATCCTGGTCGCGCCTTCCACCGACCCGGCCTGGACGCCGCTGTTCCTGAAGGCGGGCGGACTGGTGATGGAAACCGGCGGCTACCTGTCGCACGGCGCCATCGTGGCGCGCGAGTTCGCGATTCCGGCGGTGGTCAACATTCCGGGCATCCTGTCGGAGATCAGGGACGGGGACGTGATCGAAGTGGACGGCAGCAGCGGGCGGGTGACGCTTCCGGATCAGGGGCCATGACGCATTGACAAGCATCGTCAATGCGGGACCGAAGGGTTAGAATTGCCGCACCGCACAACGGTGCGGCAGCATCCCGAAAGACTGTCCCATGGCCCGCCTGAAGCTCGATTTCCCCGAAAACCAGTTCTACTACTCCACCACCCTGACCGTGCGCGTCACCGACATCAACGGTGCGAACCACCTCGGAAACGACTCGATGATCTCGATGATTTCCGAGGCGCGCGCCCGCTTCCTGTTCGATTTCGGCATTGAGGAAACCCAGGGCGACGGCGTCGGCATCATCGTCACCGACCTCGCCACCACCTACCGCACCGAGGCGCATGCGCGCGACCAGCTGCTGTTCGAGGTCGGCGTGATGGACTTCAACAAGTACGGCGGCGACATCACCTTCCGCATCACCCGTCCGCGCGACCAGGCGCTGGTGGCCATGGCCAAGTCCGGCTTCGTGTTTTTCGATTACATCAACAAGCGCGTGGTGCCCATGCCGGAAGCCTTTTACCGCAAGTTCGAGCGCGTCAACTGGGGCTGACACGCCCTGTGCCACGGTCATCCCGACGAAAGTCGGGATCCAGTGACTTGCGTGCGGCGCTAAACGCCGCTGGATTCCTGCTTTCGCAGGAATGACATTCTTTATTTGCCCCCTGGCCGGCTGTTGCAAAAACACAAATAACCCTACGCAGCTTCAGTGTAAATTGATTCATATCAAGGTTTCTACGCGGCACCCTTCTTAGCATAGGCTCGTTATGTCCAGTGTTGACGTCACGCAATGTTCGTGACGCCGGCAAGGCATGACGAGCGGTCCAACGGCGGGCCACGCAAGGACGGCCCCGGTCCGCCTTGCCCCCATCCGGCCATCTCGTCCATTCCTCGGCCGGCTCCTCCCGAATCTGCGTGACTTCCTCCTGACATGGACGGGCGCAGCACAGCGCCGCTCGATCAATCCTTACGCACGGGAGCTGCAATGGAAGCCAATAACAAGGCACCGACCAAAGCGCAGGAAATGCGCGCCTTCCTCTTCCTGACCGTCATCACCGCGCCGATCCTGGCCGTGGCGCTGGTCGGCGGATACGGCTTTTGCATCTGGATGATCCAGTTGCTTACCGGCTCGCTGCCCACGGGCTGAGGCCGGCTTGGAACAGGAAATCCACATCGCCGGCATCGTCGTCTACGCGCAAGCCGCCGAACTCGACTCGCTCCGCTCCTGCATCGAAGAGGTGCCGGGCGCGGAAATCCATGCCATCGAGTCCGGCAAGCTCGTCGTCACCCTCGAAACCGAAAGCACCAAACGCGCACTCGACATCATGGACGCCATCCGCGCTCTGCCCGGCGTGCTCGATGTCGTGCTCGTCTATCAACATGCCGAACCCGTATCGGCTCTCGACCAGGAGGTCTCACCATGAAGCTCACGCGACGCGACTTCATCAAGCAATCCGCTGCCGCCACGGCAGCGACGTCGGTCGGCATCCCGATCCAATCCCTCGCCTCCAATGTCGTCACGGATTCCTCCAAGACGCAGCTCCAGTGGAGCAAGGCGCCTTGCCGCTTCTGCGGCGTGGGCTGCGGCGTGAACGTGGGTGTCAAGGATGGCCGCGTGGTCGCGACCCACGGCGACATCAATGCCGAGGTCAACCGCGGCCTGAACTGCGTGAAGGGCTACTTCCTGTCGAAGATCATGTACGGCAAGGACCGCCTCACCAAGCCGCTGCTGCGCATGACGAACGGCAAGTACGACAAGAACGGCGAATTCACGCCGGTGTCCTGGGATGCCGCGTTCGACATCATGGCGCAGAAGTTCAAGCAGGCGCTGAAGGACAAGGGCCCGTCCGGCATCGGCATGTTCGGCTCCGGCCAGTGGACCATCTGGGAAGGCTATGCGGCTTCGAAACTGTTCAAGGCCGGCTTCCGTTCCAACAACATCGATCCGAACGCGCGCCACTGCATGGCATCGGCCGTGGCCGGCTTCATGCGTACCTTCGGCATCGACGAGCCGATGGGCTGCTATGAAGACATCGAAGCCGCCGACGCCTTCGTGCTGTGGGGCTCGAACATGGCCGAGATGCACCCGATCCTCTGGACCCGCATCACCGACCGCAAGCTGTCCGCGCCGCATGTGAAGGTATCCGTCCTGTCGACCTACGAGCACCGCAGCTTCGAACTGGCCGACCTGCCGATGATCTTCACGCCGCAGACCGACCTGGCGATCTTCAACTACATCGCCCACTACATCATCAAGAACAACAAGGTCAACAAGGACTTCGTCAACAAGCACACCCGCTTCGTACTGGGCAACACCGATATCGGCTACGGTCTGCGTCCCGATCATCCCCTACAGAAGGCCGCCAAGAACGCCGGCCCGGACGCGGGCGGCAGCAAGCCCATCACCTTCGAGGAATACGCGAAGTTCGTCAGCACCTACGACGCCGACTACGTCTCCAAGCTCTCCGGCGTGCCGAAGGACAAGCTGCAGCGCCTGGCCGAGATGTATGCAGACCCGAAGGTCAAGGTCATGTCCTTCTTCACGATGGGCCTGAACCAGCATACCCGCGGCGTGTGGGGCAGCAATATGCTGTACAACATCCACCTCCTCACGGGCAAGATCTCCACGCCGGGCAACAGCCCGTTCTCGCTCACCGGCCAGCCCTCCGCCTGCGGCACCGCGCGCGAAGTCGGCACCTTCTCGCACCGCCTGCCTGCAGACATGGTGGTGACCAATCCGAAGCACCGTGAGAAGGCCGAGCACATCTGGCAACTGCCCCCGGGCACCATCCCCGAGAAGCCGGGCTACCACGCCACGGTGCAGAGCCGCATGCTCAAGGATGGCAAGCTCAACGCCTACTGGGTCCAGTGCAACAACAACATGCAGGCCGGCCCGAACGTGATGCAGGAAATGCTGCCGGGCTACCGCAACCCGGCCAACTTCATCGTCGTCTCCGATGCCTACCCGACCGCCACCACGCTGGCCGCCGACCTGGTGCTGCCGACCGCGATGTGGGTGGAGAAGGAAGGCGCCTACGGCA
>Ga0196971_1000803_pt1 | contig 18159 bp, 19 predicted proteins | sample S1v_1013CmetaG_FD_148660 | JGI IMG/M metagenome (GOLD analysis project Ga0196971, IMG submission 148660) | Soil microbial communities from Anza Borrego desert, Southern California, United States - S1+v_10-13C | ecosystem: Environmental > Terrestrial > Soil > Desert | place: USA: California... | reverse complement strand
GGCAGATGCTCCAGGAGGCCCTCGACCGCTGGTGGGAGTCGCTGCTGCTCTTCTTCGGCCCGGCCGATACGAACAGCGCGTCGGCCACCATCCTCCTGAAATACCGCTTCCGCACGAGGACCAACGAAGAGCTGCGGCAGAAGTTCCTGTCGAAATACGTGCCCCGCATCTTCTCGCTGGGGCTGACGGTGCCCGACCCCGACTTCCGCTGGAACGAGGAGCAGCAGCGCTGGGAGTACACGGCGCCTGACTGGCAGAAGCTGAAGGCCATCGCCCGCAACCAGGGGCCGCTCTCGCAGTACCGGCTTGGCCTGCGCCGGATGAGCTACGAGCAGGCGGCGTGGGTGCGAGAAGCCCTTGTCGGAACGGCGACCGCGTCGTAAGGGAGGCGGGACTCTTGGAGTACGTGGTGTATGAGGTCTTTGTGCAGAAGGACCACGGCGGCCCCCACATCTGGGTGGGCAGTGTGGATGCCGGCTCGCCTGACGACGCCCTGCTGCTGGCCCGGGAGAACTTCCTGCGGCGTGAGCCCGGCGTCTCCATCTGGGTGGTGCGGCAGAGCGACGTCCACCGGACCGACTACGCCGACCGGGACTTCTTCGCCCGGGAGAGCGACAAGCAATACCGGACGCTCGCCGGGTACAGCAAGAGCAACGCCGAGCGGTGGCGCAAGTACAAGCGCAGCCTGCTGGACTTCGAGAAGGACTTCGTGAAGGATTGATGCGTATGGACCGGTCCGTTCTGACGGCGCTCCTCTACCAACTGGCCGATGATGAACTGGTGATCGGTCACCGGGATTCGGAGTGGCTGGGGCTGGCGCCCCACCTGGAGGAGGATATCGCCTTCGGCTCCATCGCGCAGGATGAGGTGGGCCACGCGACGCTCTTCTACCGGCTGCTGGAGGAGCTGGGCGAGGGCACAGCCGACGACCTGGCCTTCCTGCGGCCCGCCGCCGCCCGCCGGAACGCCGTACTGCTGGAGCGGCCCAACGGGGCGGGCACCTATCTGCAGGAGCCGCAGTTTGACTGGGGGTACACCATCGCGCGCCGGCTAGCCTATGACGTGTTCGATGACGCACGGTTGGCGGCCCTGACCCAGTCAAGCTACGTGCCCCTGGCGCAGGTCGCCGCCAAGATCCGGCGGGAGGAGAAGTACCATCTGCTCCACCACAAGATCTGGCTGAAGCGGCTGGCGGGCGGCACCACCGAGGCAAGGACCCGCCTGGAGGCCGGCATCGCCCGCACCTGGGCCGACGTGGGCGGCCTCTTTGCCCTGGGCGACGTCACTCCCGGCGACCTGTTCCCTGCGTCGGCGCAGGAGCTGGCTGACCGGTGGATGGCCCACATGCGGAGCCTGTTCGAGGGCGCCGGCGTGACCTGGCCCCCGGGCCCCGTCTCCCCCCCGCCGCCGGGGCTGGACGGCCGCCGCGGCGAGCACACGCCCGACCTGGAAGCCCTGCTGGAGACCATGGGCGAGGTCTACCGCACCGCCCCCGGCGCGGCATGGTGACCGAACCGGCCATCTGGGCGGCCCTGGCCGATGTGACCGACCCGGAAATCCCCGTCATCTCCATCGTCGATATGGGGATGGTGGCAGGGGTGACCGTCGCGCCACAGACCGTCATCGTCGAAATGACGCCGACGTTTGTGGGCTGCCCCGCCCTGGAGATCATCCGCCGCAACGTAATCGAACGCTTGCACGGAGTGGCCGGTATCGAGAATGTGGAGGTGCGCTTCGTCTTCGACCCGCCCTGGACGTCGGACCGGATCACCCCCGCCGGCCGGGAACGGCTGAAGGGCATGGGGATCGCCGGACCCATGATCACCCTGGAGGAGGTGCCGCCCTGCCCCTACTGTGGCTCGTCGGACACGCACATGGAGAACATCTTCGGCCCAACGGCCTGCCGGGCCATATACTATTGTGACACCTGCCGCCAGCCTTTCGAGGCGATAAAGACTGTATAGTGCCCCGTTTGACTCTCCTTCTCCCGGTCAATAATCAGGCGGAGGGAGGGGTTGTCGGTGCAGAACGCAGGGGTACGCGAACGGGTACAGCGGCAGTTGGAGCAGCACAGCGGCGACGAGCGCATGCTGGACGCATACTGGCAGTGGGCCATGAATCCGACCCCGCCTTCGGCCGGCTATGCGTTGGAGGAGAACAGTGGCTTCATTGCCACCAACCTGATGAACCGGTATGGTGCGCCGGCCATCGACGTGGTCTCGCAGCTCACGGCGGAGTGCGCCGACCTGCAGCGGGACGCCTCGGTCTATGACTTGCAGCAGGCCGTGATCGGTGTGCTGAACGGAACGGCAGGCGACCTGCTCCGCCAGGGCGTGGTGGACCGGCTGAATGACCCGGCCCCCGCGCGCCAACTGCTGGCCGCCTGGCTGGTGAGCCGGGCCCGCTGGGCCTACCGCCAGGGGAAAGATGCCTGGCTGGCTGGCGAGTTCGACTGGTCCCTGGGGGCCGACCTGGAGCTGGCGACTCGGGACGCGGCTTCGCCAACAGCCGCGCTGCTGTTCGGGCCGGATGCGGCGGAGGTGGACCTGCCCCGGGAAGGGCTGGCCGCGGGCGTGGTCAACCGACTGTTCTACCGGTCCACATCGGGGCGAATGGAGCCGAAGCTAAGGCCAGGCCCACGGATTCCTCTGTCGGGCGTTATCTACTAGAGGCAGAGGCTGCATCCCTGATCGGATGCAGCCTCTTTTGCGCTCACGGCGCGATGCTTTACACTGGAGAGAAAGGTGGTGCCTACATGATTGCCGCTCGATCGTGCCGACCGCTCAAGGTTGAGCCTTGCCCTGCCTGCGGTGCCCCTACTGGACAGAACTACGGGCGGTGCGCGATCTGCACGGCGGCCATCGACCGCGTCTGGCTGGCGGACTGGAACGCCCTGCTTGAGGCTGAGGGCATCTCCGCCGGGAGCGAAGACGAGATCCTGCTGGCGCAGCTGGTCTTTGCGGAGTACGACAAGCATCCCTGGACAACCGTCGACTGGGCCATGACGCTGCTGCGCTGCGGCACCTGCGGCAGTGAGCTGGGCGGCGGCCCGACCGACTGCACCGAGTGTCACCTTGCCTTCGGCAATGCCATCGCTTCCGAGCAGGCGGCCCTCCCGCCGGGCGCCGTCACGCCCAACGATCATGCCCTCCACATCGGCCGGTGGGTTCTGCGGCATCCCCACCGCATCAGCGAAAACGTGGGGAAGGGCTGGCGCTTCACCATGCCGGAGCTGTTGGCGGGTGCGGCGCTGCCGTCGCCCCAGCAGGCCACAGAGCTGCTTCACCTGGTGACCGAGGGGCGCCACGAGGAAGTGAGGCGTCTGTGGGAAGAGGTACAGCGCCATCCGCACTGGCCTAAGGGTTGGCCGAAACCACCTCAGCCATGAACGCCCGCCGGACACCGCACGTCGATGTCCGGCCTTTGGCTTATTCGACTACGGCTTCAGGGACGGTGGCGTCGCTTACCTTGCCGCTGCCGATGAAGAGGGCAACCACAGCGCCGGCGCAGACCAGACCGAGGCCCACCAGGAAGACGGTGTGCAGCGACTCGGCCAGGGACTCACGCAGCATCTGCACCACAGGCGCCCGCATGGCCTCGGGCACGTTGTTCAGCAGATCGGGACGGAGCAGCAGGCCGAAGAGGTCCTGCGGGTTCTTCTCCATCATGGCCTTGAAGGGGGCCAGCATGGGCGCTGCCTGCGCAGGCACCTTGCTGAAAAGGGGCAGCAGCTTGAGGCCCAGCAGGTCAGCCGCCCGGTTGTTCATGACCACGCCGAGAATGGTGATGCCCAGCGTGCCGCCAATGGAGCGGAAGAAGGTGGTGGCCGACGTGACCACGCCCCGCCGGCTGGCCGGGAAGGCGTTCTGCACGGCGATGGTGACGGTGGGCATCACCAGGCCGAGGCCCAGGCCTGTGACCATCATGTAGCTGGTGGCGACGGCCTGCGTGGTGCCCACGCCCATGGTGCTCATGAGGTAGAAACCCCCGGCCATGAAGCCCATGCCCGTGATCAGCTGTGCCCGGTAGCCGATCTTCAACAGAAGGCGACCGCCCAGAATGCTGCTGCCGATCATGCTCAGCATCATCGGTGTCATGACGGAGCCGGCCTTGCTGGCGCTGACGCCCACCACGCCCTGCATGAAGAGCGGAATGAAGATGATGGCGCCGAACATGCCCAGGCCCATGAGGAATGTGACCGCGTTGGCCACGGTGAAGATGCGGTTGCGGAACAGATCCAGGGGCAGAATGGGCTCCGCCGCCCGGGACTCCGCCCAAAGGAAGAGCAGCCAGCAGGAAATGCCGCCGCCGATGAGGCTGACGATCTGCCACGAGCCCCAGGCCCACTGGTCGCCGCCGTTGATCAGGCCAAGGAGCACCAGGCAGGTGCCCGCCGCCACGGAGAGGGAGCCCAGGTAGTCCACCGAGCGGCGCTCGCCGCCAATGGTCTCCTTCAGGGCGAAGAACATGACCACGGCTGCCATGATGCCCAGGGGCAGGTTCATGTAGAAGACCCAGCGCCAACTGGCCGCATCCACGATCCAGCCGCCCATCTTGGGACCGAGAATGGAAGCGAGGCCGAAGACTGCGCCGAAGACGCCCTGCATTTTGGCCCGCTGGGCGCCGGGGAACAGGTCGCCGACAATGGTCTGGGCTACGGGCATCAGCATGCCGCCGCCCAGGCCCTGAATGCCGCGGAAGATGATGAGCTGGGTCATGGACTGAGCGAGGCCGCAGAGGGCCGAACCCAGAATGAAGACCGCCATGCCAAGAAGGTACCAGCGCCGGCGTCCATAGAGGTCCGCCAGCTTGCCCACAATGGGGATGATGGCGGTGGAAGCCAGCATATAGGCCGTGGTCACCCAGGTCATATGGGACAGGCCGCCCAACTCACCGATGATGGTGGGCATGGCCGTGGAGGCGATGGTCTGGTCGAGGGCGCTCAGCAGCATCCCCATCATGAGGCCGAAGACGATTACATTACGTCGTTTACTTGTCACGGGGTGGACTCCTTTTCGCTTATTCGGGAACCCGCAGTTTTGCCACCAGGGCGGCGATGGTCTCCAGTTCGTCGTCGCTCAGGGGCGCGAACATGGCCTCCAGCCGCTTCCACCGGGCGGCCCGCATCTGCTCCATGGCGGCCAGGCCCTTCGGGGCGATGCTGACCCAGACCAGGCGGCGGTCCGCCTCGTCGCGGCGGCGGTCGACCAGTTCCTGCTCCAGAAGGCGGTCCACCAGCCCCGTAGTGCCGGCGTTGGATATCCCAAGGAACCGGGCCACGTCGGAGACCAGCCTGGGCTGTGCGGAGACGTGCCGCAGGCAGAGATACTGAACCGGCGACAGGCCGCACGCCTGGGCTGCGTCGACCCGCGCGCTGTGGCGAGAGAGTTGCAGTGTAGCCTGCTCAAGACGCTCCAGGCGTTCTTGCCGCGGGGCATGCGGCATGGAGTTCACCTCGCTAATATTTAATCTGGTTAAGGTTTAATCGGGCTAATCATATGCGCTGATGCTGGTGATGTCAAGAGGTGGGCCGTCACCCAGTTGCGGGTGACGGCCCCTTTCCCTTATGGTGTGTAGTCCACCAGCACGGGCGCTGTGGCCGAAGGCTCCTCCAGCAGGCGAAGCGCCGCCTCGATGACGCCGTGCTGGCGCTGGAGGTCGCCCGGCACATCGAGCGGGTACCCGTGCTTGAAGGGCACGTACAGCCCCCGTGGGGGACGGACTCGTTTGGCCACCTCCCGAAGCAGCTGCACAGCCACAGTGGCGATGCCGTGCCGTTCCAGTTCGGCGGCCACCAGACCCACGGCCTGGGTGCACATCGGTCAGACGGGCACCAGCAAGGCCACATCCACGCCGTCCGCCTTGAGTTGCTCCGCCGCCGCCGGGGCCGTCTCCTTGATCAGGCGGCCCGGCGCTGTGATGGCGCCCCGGAACGAGAGGTGCCGGTGGTTGACGGCGGTCGAAGTGGGTGGAGGGGTGGCGGTCGACCAACGTGCGAGGGTCGATGTCGCTGGGGATGAAGCGGAAGGTGGGGTCGACGCTTTTGGGCGTCTCGTCGAAGGGCTCCATGTCGGGCAGCAGCATGGCGGCGCTGGAGACCAGGGCCAGACGGCACTGGCTCAAAGGCCTGACCAGGGGCGTCCAGGGAACGGGGTCGACACGTCGCCCGGGATAGGCCATGAGGTACAAGCGGACGTCCAGCGAGAATTCGCTCATGCTGCCCATGGTGGTCAGAGCACCGCCTAGGCCAGCCGGGCCTCCAGGCCCAGCAGCAGGCCAACTGCGATGACGGCGTCAAAGGCGAGAACCCAGAACCACTGGTCCGACGGAATGGCCGCGAGCCAGGGGAGCACAGCGACGGCTGACAGAGCGGCGCCGGCCAGCAGGGTGGGCCGGTACCAGCCGGCGTGGCTGTAGAGGCCATAGGCGCCGGCCACGAGGGCGATCAGTGCGGCCGCCCAGAGCACGCCAAAGAGGCGGCCGACGGGGCTGCGGAGGGTGATGTCGGCGGTGAGGACCCAGGGGACGTCGAGGGCCCAGGTGGTCTTCAGGCTGGTGATGGTGGCGATGATGCCGTTGACATGGAGCAGGCCGTGGCCGGCGACGATGAGCGGAATCAGGCTCTTCAGTACGGTGGCGGTCATGGGGATTCCTCCTTCAATTTAGTGCAGTCGGTACAGTCGGCCGCCCTGCATGCGATAAATGGTGCTGCACCAGGCCGCGGTCTCCGGGTCTTCGGTGGCGAGGATGATGCTCTGGCCAGCTTCGTTGCGCTCGCGCAGCCAGGCCAGCAGGGCGGGGGTGGGGTCGTCGGCGAGGAGCAGGGCGGGCAGGGGCGTGGGGACGGGGTCTGCGTAGGCGACGGCGCTGCCGCGGAGCTCGGCCGCATCGGCGGGGGCGATCAGGCGTCCTTCCCACAAGAGGTCGCCCTCCACTGGGGGTTCGGCGAAGGAGAGCACCCGCAGGAGTGTGCTTTTCCCGGCGCCGAGAGGGCCGAGCAGGGCCGTCAGGTCGCCCCGGGCCACGGTCAGGCTTACGTCCCGCAGGGCGTAGACCGGGCCGGGGTAAGTCAGGCTGATCCCGCGGGCAGCCAGCAGGACTCGCTTCATGGACCGTGGCCTCCTTTCCGGGTTCAGTATCGCATGACCGTCTGAAGGGGTTCTGAACAACTGTTGAACAGAGACTGCATCTTCATGGCACGCCGCCTGAAGGTCCGGCACCAGGTGCGGTCCTGAGTCGACCTTCAGGATACGTAATTGCTGGTCGTAGAGCCGCTGCCGTGACGGCGCGCAGAAGACGCCCTCCTGATGCGGAGTGCGTCTTCTGCTACACTGGCATCGGCCGGCCCGCGTCTGGCCTTCTTGCGGACTGCTGTGCTTTGGATCGCGAAGCTGGGCGGGTTTCTTGGCCGGAAACGAGATGGCAACCCCGGCGTGAAGGTACTCTGGCAGGCCCTTCGGCGCATACCTAGCGGGGTACTAACCCGTGCGGGGTATCTACCTCCGACGGACAGTTTCTGCTTAAGGTGGGGCCAAATCGAGATAGCACCCTTCTAGATACTACAACTGGCGCAGAGATGTCTCTCACCTTTCAGGCTTTCTCTAACTGGACCAGCGGAGGCGAACTTCTCTTGATTGCACCGCAGTGATGTCAGCTGGGGGACGAATGCGGGGACCGGGTTATGTTACGCGGGACCGGGAGAGGCGGAGGCGGCGGGGCGGTACCCTGATGTTCACCAGGCAAAAGACCGCCTGTATGGTCCATACAGGCGGTTTCCCTTTGGTTCAGAACCCCGGCTCAAGGGGCGGGTTGTGAGACCGCGTCCAGGAACCTGAGCAGACGCTCGTTCACCAGCTCTGGCTTCTCCATGATCGCCAGGTGACCGGCGTCTGGAATCCACTCCGCCTGGACGTTGGGGATCAGCCGCCTACCGCGCTCCATGGCCTGCTTCGGGTCATAAATCCGCTCCTGCTCGCCAATCAGGAGCAGGCAGGGCGGAGCCAGGCGCCTCAGCTCATCATCAGAAAAGAGGCTGGGGAAGATGCCGCCCTTCGGGAACTGGAAGTGCTTGACCGCCAGGAACATTAGCTCCGGAAGGTGCTTATCAACCGCCTCCCCCTGGACCGAAAGCCAGCGAATGGTCCGGTAGACCCGGCTTCGGGTGGGAAAGAGCGCCGGGCCCAGGAAGTGGATGAAGAAGGCGAGGCGGAACTTGGCCAGAGACGCAGCCGGGGCCAGCAGTGTGAGGCTCTTTACCCGATTGGGCATCGCCAGGGCGAAGTTAAGGGCCAGCCAGCCCCCGCGGGAGAGGCCACCGAGATGCACCTGCTCCAGCTTCAAGCCATCCAGCACCTGAGCGATCCAGTCGGCCGAGTCGGATCGGGAGGTCATGGAGGACGCCCAGCGGCTCCTGTTGGCCTCATCGACGATATCGATCAGGAAGGTCCGGTACCTCTGGCTCAGTGCGGCCATGTTGCGGTGCCAGACGACGGAGCTGGTGCCGGCCGCGTGGAGCAGGAGCAGGGGCGGTGCGGCTTCCGGTCCGCAGACGATCACATGGGTGGTGCCGAAGCGGGTCGGAATATCCAATTCGGTATAGGGCACCGGCCATTCAGCCAGTGCGGCATCGTAGACGGCCATAAACGCGGCTTCAGCGGCCGGGCTCTTGAATCCCATGTTGGCTTCCTCCTTCAGACTCTGCGATCCGGCAAACCGTCGCGGGCGGGAAGTTCTGCCTTGATTATCTCGTTTGGCCCGGATTGATTCGTCTATCCAAAGATAGATTTATCGGTTTAGATGAGGCGAAGCAGGCGCCTCATCCTCTGTGGTGGTCGGTCGACATGCCAAGAATACTAAACGGCTAGAGGCAACTGCCTATAATGCTCCTTCGTCACATGAACAAGAGGTGTTCAAACATGAGATGTGGGTTCTTGGTCGGACTCATGATAGCCTCCATCTGTGTGATGGGTGGGTGTGCGGCTCCTTCTGGCCCGGCATCGGAAAGAGGTTGAGTACCGGAACAGGGAGTTGGCGGACCGGCTCTGCCGGAGCAGAAAGAGTTCGGGTGGGATGATGGACACCCGTGGCACGTCTATGTGGAGGAAACCGGCGGTGGCCGAACGTACTTGTTTTCGGAGTGGGTGCAGATGGGGCAATTGGAAGTGATCCTGGATCGGGAGGGTCCGGGGCTGTTTATTGTCTCCCTCCGCGGCGGGAGTCTCGGGGTCTTCCGGGCTACTTACGAGGGACCGGGGGAGGCGGAGGTGGCTCTTGTCTTCTACATCCCCCTCAGCCATTTTGCCACGTGGGCCGATCCACTGATGTTCACCAGGTAGCCACGAACCCCGGAGCGCACGACCCTGCCAATCGGAAGACGCCCTCCCCGAGTCGGAGGGCGTCTTCCCTATGGGCTAGTCCAGAAGCGTACGATAGAGCGCATCTGCTTTCGGGCTCGGCGACAGCCCCAGTTCCTCGTCCAGCAGGCGGGCCAGCGTGCGGTACTGCTGAATGGCGGCGCTGCGGCGCCCCTGGGCGGCGTAGCACTCCATGAGCGCCACGTGGCCGTCCTCCATGAGCGGGTCGACCTGGACCAGCAGTTGGAGCGCTTCGGCTGCCTCTGTCCAGCGCTCGGCCGCCGAGAGGTGGGCGGCCAGGCGCCGCAGACTCTCCAGGTAGAGGCTGCGGGCCCGCTCCCGGGGTCCTTCACACCACGGGTAGTCGAGGCCCTCCAGCAAATCGCCCCGGTAGAGGCTGACAGCCTCCCGCCAGGCGGCCTCGTTGGGGGAAGCGGCCAGGCGCTGAAAGCGGTCGAGGTCAAGCTCCAGCTCATCCCGGCTGAGGCGGTATGCGCCGCCGGCAAAGGTAATCAGCCCGTCCCCGGCCCGGCCCAGGCCCCGTCGCAGGTTGTAGAGCGAGGTGTGCATCAGGGTCTGGGCGTTCTCTGGCGTCGTCTCGGGCCAGAGGGCATCCGCCAGCTGATCCCGTGTGACGGGGCGCTCGTGGAGCACCAGATAGGCCAGGAGGTCCCGGGCCTTGGTGGTGCGCCAGGCCTGCACGGGCTGGCCGTCCACCTGGGCTTCCAGGGGGCCCAGGACTGCGACCCGCAGCCGTGCGGGAGCAGCCGGCGGCGTGGGCGTTGGTGCAGCCGTGGGCACAGGGGGCGCCGCAGCGGCAGGAGCCTTGCGGCGCAGGGAGCTCAGGGCCAGCAGCGCGCCGTCCCGCACGCCATCATCCGCATCGTGTAGAAGCCGCCGAATAACCTCCACCGACGCGTCCGTGCCGATGACGGTGAGAGGATAGAGCACCGCCTTCCGCGCCTCCGGCTCGGGCCGGCCTGCCACCTCGCTCAGGTACGGGACCGCGAACTCCCCGATGCGCACCAGCAGCCGCTGGCAGTGGGCCACCTCGATGCCCCGCGTCAGCGAATCGAGAATCATGGTCACGGTGGGCGCACTCCGCTGGGCGTAGAGCTGCACGTACCCCTCGGCAGCCGCCAGGGAGAGGCCCTTGTCGAAGTGGGCTCTGGCTTCGTCGATTCGGCCCGCGTCCCACAGCATGCGGGCCATGATGCCGTGCAGCATGTGCATCTGGTACTTCGCATCGATGCGGGTCAGGAACTCCAGGCCCTGGGCCATGAGGCGGCCGGCCAACTCCCGCTCGCCCCAGCCAAAAAGGGCTCGGGCATAGATGTAGCCGGTCAGCGCTTCGCCCCAGGGGGAGCGGCCCCGGGCCAGCGTGTAGGCCTTCTCGGCGAGGCGGCGGTAGGCAGCGATATCGCCCTGCATGGCGGCCACGCCGGCCCGGTGCATCAGCGCCACGATGCCGTAGAACGGCTCGGCGGCCAGGGTCAGCCCGATGCGCTCGGCCTCCTCCAACTGCTCCTCGGCTTCGGCGAAGCGCCCCATCTCCCCGCAGACCCAGCCGTACTGGGTGCGAGCCCAGGCCAGCGCCCGCAGGTCGCCCCGGGCGCTGCAGGCTTCCACACAGCGGCGGCCCAGGGCATCGGCCTCGTCGAGAAAGCCCAGGTCCCGCAGAATGAAGACCATGCTATGGGTGCCGCACAGCTCGAGGTCCGGGTCAAACTCGAAGGCCTGACGGTACCACTCCATGGCATGGCTGTGCTCCCCTAGGCCGAAGCAGACCTCTCCGTTGAGCAGCGCCGCGGCACCCATGAGCCCCCGGTCGCCGCGGCCGCGGGCGGCCTCCCAGAGGGGATTCAGGCGCTCCCGCACCTCCTGGTAAGCGCCCTGGAGGAAGTCGGCCCGGGCCTCCCGCACATCCCGCCAGAGGGCTTCCGCCCCCGGCTGTGCCTGCGAGACCTGGTGGGCGTAGGCTGACAGGGTCAGGCGCCCCGCCAGCCACTCATCGGTGAGCGCCCGGCCTTGCTCCAGCGCGACGTGCGGCGGCAGCCCGGCCACCATGCGGGCGGCGATTGCGTTGCGCCAGCCCCGGCCGGCGGACCGCCAGACGTCGAAGGCCAGGGGGAGGCCCCCCGAGGCCAGCCACTCGTTCTCCTGGTCCAGCGATGCCGCTTCGGCGGCGGTGAAGGCCAGGTCCGCCGCGGTGACCAGCCGCAGGCCCCGCCGCATCTGCGTGGGGTCCACGGGCAGTGGGGCGCGGCTGGACAGCGCCACCGTCACCTCCGGCGGGGCATAGCGAATCAGCACGGCCAGGAAGTCGGCGAGGTAGGCCTCGCCGAACGCGCACTCCAGTCGGTCCAGCACCACGTCCAGCGGGGGGCGCCCTGCCGCCTCGCTGACCAGCTCGGCTGCCAGGTCCGCCGGGTCATCGGTCACGCCGGAAGGTGGCGTCCAGTCCGGCCAGAGCCGAGCCAGCCCTGCCGCCACGTGTGCGGCGAAGACACGTCCATCCCGATCGTGCTCGTCCAGTTCGTAGTAGAGAGTGGTGCGGCGCCGGTGCTCCAGCCACTGGGCCAGAAAGACCGTCTTGCCCGCCCCGGTGGGCGCCTGCGCCACCACCACCTGGGCATCGGGCGCATCCAGCAGCCGGGGACGGGGCAGGTAGCCTTCGGCGCGGGGGGCGAGAAGTTTGCGGCGAAATATGCGTTCCACGGCTGACCTCCCGGGTGCATCTTGCTGTTGCGAATACGCCCTTCCTGCCCCCGGTTCCTGTTAGGAAATGCTAAGATGAAAGCTGACATTCTCCACGGGGGGTCCCTATGTCACCCACTGCTCGCCTGCTGCCCATCACCCTGCCCACGCTTGACCCGGCTGCCCTGCTGGAAGCCCTGCCGCCCGGGCCGGGGCGCATGCTGCTGGAGAGCGGCCCCGCCGGTCCCGCCGACGTCCGCCGCCGCTCTTTCGTGGCGGCCGAGCCGTTCCTGACCTTGCAGGCCAAGGGCCGCGAGACCTACATCTTCGAGGAAGGGCGCACCCGGGTGGTCGAGGGTGGCCCCCTGGTCACCTTGCAGTCGCTCCTGAACCGCTATCGGGTGGAGGCTCCGGCCGACCTGCCGGGCTTTCCCGGCGGGGCCATGGGCTACTTCAGTTACGACCTGGGGCGGCAGATCGAGCGCCTGCCCTCCACCACTGTGGATGACCTGGACCTGCCCGACATTTGCCTTGGCTTCTATGATGTGGTCCTGACCATCGATCATGTGGATGGCACGGCGGCCCTAGTGGTGGGCGCCCCCGACGGGCGGGAAGCGGAGGCGATGTCCAAGGCCCGGCGGTGGGCGCGGGCGCTGAAGGGGGCCGCCGTATCGGCCGAGTCGCCTCCTGCGATGCGCGCCGGCCCAGTCCGCTCCAGCTTCACGCGGGAGCAGTACCTTTCCGCCGTCGCCCAGGTCAAGGAGTACATCGCGGCGGGCGACATCTTCCAGGCCAACCTGTCCCAGCGCTTCGCCTGCCCCTACGGCGGCAACGGCTGGCAGCTTTACCGGCGCCTGCGGGCCGTCAACCCGGCTCCCTTCGCCGGCTTCATGGAGATGGGTTCCTGGCAGGTGGTCTCGGGCTCCCCCGAGCGCTTCATCACCGTGAAGGGCGACCGCATCGAGACGAGGCCCATCAAGGGAACGCGGCCCCGGGGCGCCACCCCGGGAGAAGACGAGGCCTACGCTGCCGAACTGCTGGCCAGCGAGAAGGATGGCGCCGAGCTGGTCATGATTGTGGACCTCCAGCGCAACGACCTGGGCCGGGTCTGCGAGTACGGCTCGGTCACGGTGCCCGACCTGCGCCGCCTGGAGCCCACGCCCAACGTCTGGCACACGGTAGCCACGGTGGAGGGCCGCCTGCGGCCGCGCACCACCACCGCGGATGTTCTCCGGGCCACCTTCCCCGGCGGGTCTATTACGGGCGCCCCTAAAGTGCGGGCCATGCAGATCATTGAGGAGCTGGAGCCCGTGCGGCGGGGCGTCTACACGGGCGCTGTGGGCTATATTGGCTTCGACGGGCAGATCGATCTGAACATTGCCATCCGCACGGCCCTCGTGCGGGAAGGCACGGCCTACTTCAGCGCCGGCGGCGGCATTGTGGCCGACTCCGACCCGGCGGCCGAGTACGACGAGACCCTGGCCAAAGCTTCGGGCATGGCCAGGGCCCTGGGGGTGACGCTACATGATCTACCTTGATGTGGGGGGCCGGGGGCCCGGGCTGGTGCCGCCGGAGCAGGCCATGATTCCGGTGGGCGACCGGGGCCTGCTGTACGGCGATGGGCTCTTCGAGACGCTGCTCTTCGCCGGGGGGACCGTCCGCAACTTGGATGCGCACCTGGAGCGGCTCTCCGGGTCGGCAGCCACGCTGGGCATCCCCTGCGACCTTGCCCATGTGGAGCGGGCCATCATTTTGGTCGCGGAGGGGAGCGTTTCGGATCTGGCTGTCCGAGTCACGCTCACCCGAGGGGGCGCTGGGCGGAGGGGCTACGAGCCCCCACCCTACGCATCCCCCACGCTGATGGTCACGGCCGCCGCTTACCAGCGCCCCACAGGCCCCCTGCGGGCCATCACCGCCACGCAGGTCCGGGTCAACCCGAATTCGCCCCTCAGCCGACACAAGAGCTTGAGTGCGCTGGAGAAGGTGCTTGCTCGAGCCGAGGCGTCCCAAGCGGGCTGCCACGAGGCAATTCTGCTGAACATCCACGGCCGGGTGGCCGAAGGGGCCGCCTCCAACCTGTTTCTGCGCCGGGGCGACCGGTGGCTGACGCCGCCCCTGACCGAAGGCTGCCTGCCGGGCATCATGCGCCGCCAGGTCATGCGGGAGAGGGGCGCCGCGGAAGCCCCCCTGCGCGTGACCGATCTGCTCAACGCCGACGGGGTCTACCTGACCAACGCGCTCATGGGCTGCATTCCGCTGGCTGAGTTGGATGGACAACCCCTTGACGGTTGATACGAACTCGTAGTATTCTGAGAGCGTCAAGATAGTACGAGTTCGTAGGAGTTGACCCGCATGAGCCTCACCGCCGTCATCTGGTTGTTCCCCGTCGCCTTTTTGCTGCACGACGTCGAAGAGATCGTCACATGGTCCTGGTGGATGCGCCGGGCCGGACAGCATGTCTTTGATATCCCCATCCTGCGCGGCCGCACAGCGAAGTCCACGCGGCAGATGACCGTGGCGGTGCTGGTGATGTTCGCCCTGGTGCTCAGTTCCACGCTTGCCGCCATTCTGAGCGACTGGGCGCGGCCGGCGCTCTGGTACCTGTCGGCCTGCCTGTGCGTGCTGTTGCTGCACGCGTTTGTCCACATCGGCACATCCATCAGGTATCGCATGTACTCGCCTGGTGTGGTGGGGGCCGTGCTGCTCTGCCTGCCCTACGGGGCGTGGGCCTTGTCCCGGCTGATGGGCGCCGGGCTGCTGAGCTGGTCGGATCTGGCCTCCACCGCCGCCATCGGGCTGCTGGGGGCGGGCCCCTCGCTCTTCCTGGCCCACACCGTGGGCACGGCCCTGGTCAAGGAATAGGCAAGCGCCCCCACTCGGCTCTGTCCGAGCAGGGGGCGTTTGCCTATTCCTGCGAAAGAGCGCCGCCTTATGTCCCGGAACCCCCGAGGAGACATAAGATGATGTAATGACGGACTCTAGGAGGGGATAGCGGTGCCCGATCCATCGGATGCCGGAAGGCGCCGCCGCAAGAAGGAAAGTTCCCCGGTCGTCTGGTACCCGCCAGGCGCGGCGCCCCTGGTCTCACCGGACGTCGAGGTCCGCTCCATGGGGCCGCTGGGGCAGCAGGCGCCGGTAACAGGGCGAAGACCCGCGGCTGAGCGGCCTCCTGCAGACAGGCCGGGCACGGGAGACGAGCGGGTGCCGCCTGCGTCGAAGGCCGGGTCGAAGGCAGGATCGAAGGCAGGGTCGAAGACGGGGTCGAAGGCGGGGTCGAAGGCGGGGTCGAAGGCGGGGTCGAAGGCGGGGTCACGGGCCGAGGAACGGACAGGGCTTTGGGCGGGCTCCTGGACCGGATCGCCCGCCCGCCGTTGGGAACCGCCAGAGTGGCCGTCGGTTCCCCCACCGGAAGGAGCCCGCAAGTGGGTGCCTCCGCCCGGCTGGGAGTTCGAGGTCCCCGACTTCGACGGCCCCGGCGGCCCCGATCCCGACATGTCGGTGCCGCCCGAGACCGACGTCCAGGCGGAACAGGTGATGGCCCGTTACCGTATGAAGGTCACCGCCCGCACGCTGATCACCACCAAGCCCGACAAGGGCGGTGCCATCTGGAAGATTGAGACGGACCAGGGGCCCCGGAGCCTCAAGCAGCTCCACCGGGACGTGCCGCGCAGCCTGTTCTCCGTCGGTGCGCAGGACTACCTGGTGAAGCGGGGGGCGAGAGTCCCCGCCCTGGTCCCCACCAAGGCCGGCGAGCTTTACGTCCCCGTGGAGGGGAAGCTCTGGATCGTCACCGACTGGCTGGAGGGGCTGACCCCGGCCTCGAAGGTGGACCTGTCGGGGGCGCAGGCCTTGTGCTTCGGCCTGGGCGAGTTCCACCGGCTGTCCCGGGGGTACGTGCCGCCGGTGGGAGCGAAGCGGGCCTCCCGCCTGTACCGCTGGCCCAAGACGTACCGGAAGGTGCTTACGAAGATTGGCTGGTTCCGGCAGATGGCGGAGATGTACGCTGAGATGCCCGCCAGCCCCACCCTGCTGTCGATGGTCGACCGGTTCGAGCAGCAGGCCCGGGCTGCGGTGAATCGGCTCGATGCGTCAGCCTATGCCTCGCTGGTGGCTCGGGGCGAGCCGGCCTGGGGCATCGTGCATCAGGACTACGGATGGTCCAACGGCCAGATGGGTCCCGGCGGGGTCTGCATCATCGACCTGGACGGCGTCGCCTACGACCTGGGCATTCGTGACCTCCGGAAGCTGATCGCCAGCACCATGGATGACTTCGGCATCTGGGACCTGACCTGGATCAAGGGCATGATCGACGCCTACAACGAGGCCAATCCCATGGAGCCCGAGCTCTACGAAGTCCTGCTCATCGACCTCTCCCTGCCCAACGAGTTCTACAAGCACGTCAAGGCGAATGTAACCAAATCCCCCCAAACGAGCGCATGACCACTTCTGGTCATACGCTCGTTCTGCCCATCTGCGCGACAATCAGGAGGGGGTGACTTCTCATGTGGATGATCCGGCACCTGCTGCAGTCCAACAACCCCGCGATTGTCTACAAGACCCGCACCCGAGTCCTCGGCGAGACCCCGCCGCCGGACCTCCGAGAGCAGATCCGACACTCGGAGATGGCCATCCGGCTCCTGTCGCATCGCTTGGCCGACGGGACCATTGCCACCAACCCATACAAGAAGTGGCAGGGCCCCCACTGGACGCTGGTCTCTCTGGCCGAGATCGGCTACCCGCCCGGCGACCGGTCGCTCCTGCCCATGCGTGACCAGTTCTACGGCTACCTCTTCGCCCCCCACCACCTGACCCCGCCCCAGTCCCTGCTGATCCCCGGCCAGGAAGACCGCTTCCGCCGCTGCGCCAGCCAGGAAGGCTACGCCATCTGGTACTCCCTGACCCTGGGCCTGGCCGATGACCGCACCGAAGAGCTGGTGCGCCGCCTGAAGCGGTGGCAGTGGCCCGACGGCGGCTGGAACTGCGACAAGCGGCCCCAGGCTGACACCTCATCCTTCTTCGAATCGCTCATGCCACTGCGGGCGCTGGCCCTGCACGCCCGGCTGACGGGCGATCCAACGTCCCGAAAAGCTGCCGAGCGGGCCGCCGAGCTCTTCCTCAAGCGCCGGCTCTTCCGCACCCTGCACGACGGCACGGTCATGGACCCGAACTTCCTGCAGATCCACTACCCGTACTTCTGGTACTACAGCATCCTCGCCGGACTGGTGGTCATGGCGGAGGCCGGCTACATACAGGACCCCCGCTGCAGCGATGCGCTGGATTGGCTGGAGTCCAAGCGACTCACGGACGGAGGCTTCCCCCTGGAGAAGCGGCACCACCAGATGGCCGGCACGATGATCGCCAACGGTACCTTCGCCGACTGGGGGCCCGGCGGGCAGACCCGCCACAACGAGTTCGTGACGGTGGAGGCTCTCGCTGTCCTCCGGGCCGCGAACCGTCTATAGCCAAAGGGAAGCGCATGGCACCAACCGGGGCCATGCGCTTCACCACGTCCTGACAGCTACCGGCGACGAGGAGCTTCCTCGGGCTCATCCTCCGGCTCTTCCGGTTCGGCCAGCCGCACGCCGGCCATCAATAGCAGGATCTCCGTCACGTTCACAATCTCGTCGATCACCTCACTGACCAGCTGCTCCTCAATCTCGCTCAGGGGGCGGCGCAACGTGTTGAACAGGCAGCGTTCCATGTTCTTCTCATACCAGTCGAGACAGTCGGTATGGGCATCCGTAGCGATGCAGTCAATCATGTGACCGTAGAGCTTCTCGGGGCAGGAGTCGTCCACCACATCCCGCAGGAGATGCAGATTCCGGGCCAGCCGCTTGGTGAAGACGGGCAGCAGTTCCGCCTCAATCGGGGACTGGGTCTTGATCTTCGCCACGAGCCGTTCCAGCTTCTTGGGCAGTGCCAAAGCTCATCCCCCCAGTCCACTGTACGCAGGACGGGCAGGTCGGCGTGTATGGATGCGCCTACACCCGCTTATGATGGCCTGAGGTGATCGGGCTGTGAGGGCCAGGCTCTACGCCAGGGTTTCGACCGAAGAGCAGGCGCTGACCGGGTTTTCGCTCAGCGCCCAGCGGGAACGGCTGGATGCCTT
>Ga0196971_1000800_pt1 | contig 18288 bp, 12 predicted proteins | sample S1v_1013CmetaG_FD_148660 | JGI IMG/M metagenome (GOLD analysis project Ga0196971, IMG submission 148660) | Soil microbial communities from Anza Borrego desert, Southern California, United States - S1+v_10-13C | ecosystem: Environmental > Terrestrial > Soil > Desert | place: USA: California... | reverse complement strand
GCGGCTTCTGGCTCATCTCTCGAATCGACCCTTGGGACGCGTTTTGCTTAAATGGCGCCAGGGGGACTAATATGACGGTCGAAGCGCCGGCCCAACCTTTCGTCCACTCGGGCAGATTCTTCAATGTACTCGGGCTGGCGTTGAAGAACGCCGGACTGACGATCCTTACGCTCACGCTCTATCGGTTTTGGGCCCGCACCTCGATGCGCCGCCGGCTCTGGTCGCGCGCCTCGGTGCTGGGCGACCCGCTCGAGTATACGGGCACGGCGGGCGAGCTCTTTCGCGGCTTTCTGATCGCGCTGCCGACCTTCTTTCTGCCGGCGATGTTCATCTTCTACATCGCGCCGCTGATGATGGACCCGGTGACGGCGTTCTGGCTCGGCGCCGGCTTCTACCTAATCGCCGTGCCACTGATGGCGGCGGCGCGCTATCTGATGCGCCGCTATCAGCTGGCGCGCACACGCTGGCGCGGCATCCGCCTGGCGCTTGCAGGCTCGGCGGCGAGCTTTGCCTGGGCCTCGTTCGGCTGGAGCATCCTGCAGATGCTTTCGCTCGGCTGGTACACGCCGGTCGCGCGGATGAACCGCGCCAAGCTGATGTGGGACAATGCGCGCTTCGGCGATCAGCCGTTCGAATTCGTCGATGATGGGCAATCGGCGCAGAAGGGATTGTGGTGGCCGTTCGCGTTCGGATGGGTGACGTACGCTATCGTCTTCGTCGGCGGCTTCATTGGCCTCTCTTATTATATTGGCGTCACCACGCAAAATGCAGTGGACGACACATCGACGATCATCGTTCTCGCCACACTGCTCTGGATGGCGGGCACGCTGCTTGGGTGGCTGGTCTGCTGGGCGCCTTACAACGCCGCTGCGATGAACCGGATCGCGTCGCTGATTTCCATCGACGGCGCGCGCTTCAAGCTGCGGGCGAAGACGATCACGCTATTCTTCATCACGCTGATTGGCTGGATCGTCACCATCCTCTCGCTCGGCTTGCTGGCGCCGATGGCTGGGTTTTTGCAGGTCCGCTACGTGATTTGCCGACTCGAAATCATCGGCGCGCCGAAGTTCGCCGAGATCGGCCAAAGCATCGTCGATGAAGGCAAGACGGGCGAGAGCCTGGGCGATGCGTTCGATCTCGACATGGGCGTGGGGGTGATCTGATGTCCGAGACCCGCTACGCCGACGGCCGCGCTGCGGTGACGCATGAAGCCAGCGTCGAATTCGGCGCCGATGCGCTGACGCTGCATGCGGCAGGCGCTGCTTTTGACTGGCGCTACGATGAATTGCGGCGCGCCGATGATGGCTCGGGACGAGTGATCCTGAAGCGCAAGCCGGACACGGGCGAGCGGCTCTATCTCAGCGAGCAAGACGGCGAGCGGCTGCGGCTGGCCGAGCCCGCTCTGTTCGCTAAGCCCGCGTTCGGCGTCGAGGGCCGCGCGACGCTGGCCGGCCTCACCGTTGCGGCCTGGTCGCTGGCCGCCGTGTTCTTGCTGGCGGTGCCGCTCGGCGCGGGGCCGATCGCCGATTACGTGCCGCCACGCTATCGCGATCAGATCGCGGAAATCTCCTGGTCGCAGATGAACGCGTTTACGTCCTATTGCGACGATAGCGATCAGGCGTCGCAGATTTTGAACGATCTCGCCTACCGGATGATGAGCGAGTCCGGCGTGGCGATGCGCGACGACGTCTGGATTACCATTGTCGATGCGCCGTTTCCCAATGCGTTCGCACTGCCGGACAATTCGATCATCGTCACCGACGATCTGATCGCGCTGGCGGAGCATCCCGATGAGCTGACGGGCGTAATCGCCCACGAGATCGCGCACATCGAACATAATCACATCATGAAGAACATCATCCGCTCGGTCGGCGCGGGGATATTCTTCGATGTGGTGTTTGGCGGCGCGGGCGCGGGACAGATGGTGGCGATCGCCTCGGTCAATCTCGCCAGCTTGCGCTATAGCCGCGGCGACGAAACGGACGCCGATTTGCGCGGGCTCGATTATCTGGATGCCGCCGGTATCGACGCGGGCGGGCTGGCGCGGTTCTTCGAGCGGATCGAAGCCGAATACGAAGAGGCCGAAGGCGCCGAGACGATCCCGACCATGCTGTCGAGCCATCCGGCGACAGCGGAGCGCGCGGCCGCCGCACGGGCGCGCTCGCGGCAAGGCTTGCAGCCGTCGATCAGCGAAGCCGACTGGCAGATCGTGCGCGCGGCGTGCGCCGGCGGGCTGGATATCGAGAACGAGGAAGAGCCGACGCCGTCTGCGCCGCCGGAGGAAACGCCGACGCCGGTCGCGCCAGAGCCTGCTGCAAAGCCGGAGGCGGAGGCGGAGGGCGAGGCTAAACCGGAGTGACACCCGAGGGCTTGCCTAGCCGAAGCTGCGCGCGGCGCCAAAGCGCCCGCCTTCGCCGGTTGGCATCGGCGAGACAGCTTCTCTGCGCTGCGCGCGCGAAGGCTGGTGCCACGGGAGAGGATTGAACTCTCGACCTCACCCTTACCAAGGGTGCGCTCTACCACTGAGCTACCGCGGCATTGCCTGAAGACCGGGGCTTCTAGCCCGCGTCGCCGGGCGTGGGAAGCCCGCCCAAACGCCGCGCCTCAGCCGCCGCCAAGCCGAGCTAAGGCGGCCTGATAATTGGCCAGGCGGGCGGTGTAATATTCCGGGGCCGCGCTCGCGTTCTGACGCCGCTCCTGGAGTTTTTTCTCCTCGTCCGTCAGCTCCTTGGCGTTGGGGTTGAGGAGGTTCTCGTAGGCTTGCCGGACAATCGAAACGGCGGCGGAGAGCTCAGCCTTAGTGCGGGCGACATTGGCTTTGCTGTCCAGCCGAAGGTCGGCGGCGATGAGCCCCAGACCGTAAGTCTTCAGGGCGCCGCGGGCTTGCACGTTGGAGGCGATGACGCCGGGGCTGAGCCCTAGCCCGCCGAGCGCGTCGCGGCCCTCGCGGCCCGCATCGACGCGGACCGCTTTACCACCCTGCGGCGTGATCTTGATGCGCTCGGCGCCGTTTTCACGGACGATCTCGGCCCGGCCGGCGCCGGCGATGGCGCGGTTGATCTGGGTGGCGAGGGTCGAGAGCGTGTCCTTCTCGCCGATGCGGATGGTGGTGAGCCGGCGCCCATCGACGCCGATTTTCAGTTCATCGCCGGCGCGCAGCGCGCTCCGGCTCACCAGGGCGCCCGAATCGTTCGCGGCGATAGCGCCGCGCGGCAGGCCGAGCACATCAAGCGCCGAATTGCCGCTCTGATCGACCGCGAGACTGGACAGCGTGACGGGGCCGCCGAGGGAATTGAATGTGCGCGTCCAGTCGGCTGCGCCGTCGTCGCCGAGGCGCGTCAAGAAACTCGCCTTCGCGCCGTTCGCGCCTTGGCCAGCCATCACGCCGCCGGTGACGCCAGCAGCGTACACATCGCCGTTGACGATCGCGAGGCTGCGCACGGTGTCGTCTTGTGAGGAGCCCAGATACGTGGCGCGATCGAGCGCGGTGGAAACGAGATCGGCGTCGAGCCGCGCGACGAAGCCTTCTTGGCCGGCCACCGCGCCCGTCGCCGTTGCGCCTAATGTCAAACGATCAGCGCCGATTTCGCCGCCGACATAAAGCGAGGCGCCGTCGGCAGCGATCGCGTTGATCGCGCCTTTGTAAAAGTACCCGATGTCGCGCGTTGCGCCGGCGCTGAATCCGACCGTGCTCGAATACTCGAAGCTGCGCAGTACGCCGCGATTGTTTTCAACGCCGCCGGTGACGATCTCGATGCCGCCGGCGCCATTGTCGCGCACCATCAACGCCGTGGCGGTGTTGGCGCCGCCGCCGCCAAACTGGCGCGTGAACAATTCGCCGCCGGCAGCGGAATAGCCGCGCACATAGCCGTCGGCGCCGCCGAGCCCAACTTGCCCCGCAAGCGCTGACTCGGTTCGGCCGGCGACGATGAGGGCGCCATTTGGCGCAAAGGCGATGGCGTTGACTTGATCGGCGCCAGTTGCGCCGCGGCGCGCGGTCCACAGCTCTTTGCCGTTGGCGTCGAACATGGCGACGAAACTGTCGGCGCCGCCTTTTGCATTCGTGTCCGAGAGCGCGCCTTCGACCGAACCGGCGACGGCCACTTTGCCATCGGCGGACACCGCCAGCGCAAAGCCGCTAGCCGATTGCGAGGCGCCGAGCATTTCGGAGAAAAGGAGCTTACCAGCGGAATCGTATTTCAGCAGCGCGACGTCGCGCACGCCCTTGATCGCGCTTGAGGCGCTGTCGCCGCCGAGATCCGCCAGCACATAGATTGCGCCGTCCGCGCCCGTGGCGACGGAGCGCGCGGTCGCCACTTGCAGATTGCCGCCGACGGCGACGTCGAAGGCGCGGCCCGGGAACCAGCCGGACGCATTGGCGCTCGGCGCGACGAAGGCGGAATCGGCCGGGACTGTCATCGTCACGGCTGCGCCGCGCGCCGCACGCTGGGCGACACTGAGCGCGCCGACGGGATCGTCGGCGCGGCTGATCGAGTCGATCGGATCGAGCGTCATCGCCTGGCCAACGCCGCCAAGATTGATTTCGCGGACGCCGCTGACCGTGTGCGAAGAGCCGGACACGGCGCGCAGGCCCGCGCCGCCGCCCGAGAGCGCGGTGGCGACGACGCCCACGTCGAAGCCCTGCGCGGCGAGCGCTTCGTTGAGGCGCAGCGCAGCGCTTCCCAGCGTACGCGGATCGCCGGGTTGCAAAATGGCGGAGACGGTGCGCGGGCCCCACACAGTGTCGAGTGTGATCGAAACCGATTGGTCGCTCTGCAGCGCTGCTACATCGTCGGCGAGGCCGGTGGCGGCTTGCGTGCTGGTGAAGCTGCGCTCGGCGGAGAACGCGCCGCCTAGCGCGAATGCGGGCGCATCGGCTGCCAGCACGAGCGCGTCGCCGTTGACGGTGATGGATTGAATGCGCTGGCCCGCGCCTTCGGCGACGGACCATTGGGTGAGATCGCCTCCGGTCGCGCCGACATAAACGCCGGCGGCGTTCAACGCCGCGTCGAGGCGATCCTGAAAGAGCGCGTTCCATTCGCCCGGCGCGGCGTCCGGATTGGACGCACGTTCGGCCGCACTGACGGCGACATTGATGGTCTTTGCGCCCGTCGGCGTGGCGACGATGATTTCGATGTCGAGCGCGCCTGCATGGGTGGAGAGCGGCGAGCCGGCGGCAGTATAGGTGCGGATGGCGTCGGCGAACGGCTCACCAGCATTAACATTGGGCAGGCCCCCATTCGTCCACGCGCCCGGCGCCTGCAGCACTGCGTCGTGTTCGGCTTCGTTCAATGTCGCGCTGACGTCGAGGACGTCGTGCAGAGCGTCGAAGCGCAGCGAGAGCGTGCCGCCGCTGTCCACGAGCGACGCTGCGGCTGAGATGCCCTTCTGGCGCAATTGGTCGTTCAACTTGGTGATCAAGGCGCCGCCAGTGATGCCGTCTTCGCCGCCATCCACGGTGATGCTGTGCGTGCTGTTCGATGTGGTGACGATGAAAGTCTGCTTGTCGATGAACAGATCGGCGGCGCCAGCCACTGCGCCCGTTTCGAAGCGGCGCGCGAAAACGCCATCGCGCAGGCCGCCCACCATGCCGGGTTGCGCAACTGTCTCGAGCAATGCGTTCTTGCCGCCGATAGTGAGGCCGGAAATGCGCAGCTGATCGCCGCTGAGAAGGGAAAGTCCGAGATTGCCGCTATCCTCCCAAACATCGACGCCGGCGCTGAGCCCTTGTTCGTGCAGCAGCTGCGTCAGCCGCTCGGCGAGATCGTCCATGATGGCGCGGTCGCTGCTTTCGCCGTCGCGTGTGCGCCAGGCTTCAAGATCGTCGCTGCGCCAGGCGGTGGTGACGGTGAACGTCCGCCCGTCCGGCGTCTCCAGTTTCAGCACCGCCTCGCCGGCGGCGCGCAAAGCGTCCTCGTATTTGCCGTCCGTTGACGACATCATCATGTTGGTGCGCTGTTCCCATGCCCCCGCCGGCGCTGCGCTATAGGGAAAACCTGCGCCGAGCCATCCAGTCGCGACGTTGGGACCGATCGGATCGCTCGTGGACGATGGACGATCGAGCCAAGTAGGCTGACCGCCCTGGCCGCCGACGTCTTCGATCTTGATGAGACGAGAACCATTCGTGGTGTCGCCGAGCGCATAAAAAGCAGGCGACGTGGCGTCTGCCGTGAACGCAATCTTCTCGCCGGCGCGCACGTCGACTTTCAACGCATACTGCTTCAGTCCCGTATAACGGGACGTGACCGGGCGGCCGGCAATCACGGTCGTCGTTTCCTTCGGCGTGATGTCGGATGCTTCAAAGCGCGTCGCGACGCCGGCATTGGCGAGCCGGCCATTGATGAAGCTAACGACGTTGCCGAACGAGCGCGTCACGGAGCCCATCTGCGCCAGATCGATGGAGACGTTGCTGACGGCGCCGCCTGCGGAAGTCACGCTCACGGTGAACTTGGCGTTGGCGTCAAGGCCCGCGAGCTTATCGTAAAGACCGCCGCGATGGATGTAACCGGTGAGGTAGTCTTCCGACTTCTGCAGCATCGCCAGCGTCGTCTGAGCGCTATCGACGCGGTCACCCTGCGCGAGGCGCATGTCTTCGAATTGCTGCTGCGTGAAGAATTGCTCGAGTTCGGTGAGGCCGCGCGTAAATTGCGCCAGCGTCTGCGCGCGGTCGGCGGCGGAGAGCTTTTCATTCTCGCTGTGCCCGGCAAGCGCTTGCAGCGTGGTCAGGCCGGAATAGAGCGCGAACAGCCGCTTGTAATCGCCCGTGGCGCCCAGATCGCTGTAGAGCTTGGCGTCCGTGTCGAAGAATGACTTTTTGTCGAAGGCGCGCTGCACTAAAGCTTCAGCGCTCGGCGATACGCCCGGGGTCCAGACCGGCGCGAGCGGCGCATTCGGATCTTGCTGCAACGCGCTTGTATCAACGCCGATGCCTGTCTTCGCCTTGGCCCAAGCGGTCAGCAATGTCGCGTCCAGCCCGAATGAGGCGGACGTTCCACCTCCTAGAAGCGCAGACGCAATATTGGCGTTGAGGACCACGAACCGCTCCAGCGAAGCCTGCTAGACTCGCTGAAGACTCGTAAACATGCGGTTCGTTCAGATGTGTTAACGCAAGAAGGTGAGGTCAGCGACTTCGTTGAAGATCGGGTACTCGAGCAGCCGCGGCCAAAGCTGGATGCCCTGCCAGATCGACAATCCCATCACCAGCACAGCCGCCGCGCCTAAAAGCAGCCGTGCGGGCGCAATCTTGGTGACGTAGCCCGCCAGAGGCGCTGCAGCGACGCCGCCTAGGATCAATCCGCCCAGGGCGGCGAGGCCCTGCGCTAAGCCGCCCTCCAGTTCGAAGCGGCCGGTCAACATGGTCCAGAGGAAGGTGATCGAGATCGCCAGCGTGACGACGAACTCGGCCGCGTTAACGCTGCCGATCACGTAACGCGGCGTGTGCCCGCGGCCGAGCAAGGTCGAGGACACAACCGGTCCCCAGCCGCCACCGCCGCTCGCGTCGAGGAAACCGCCGACAATGCCAAGCGGCACAACGTGTTTGAGGTGCGGCGGCTCCTCTTTCGGCTCGCGCAGCGCGCGGAACAGCATGAAGACCCCGAGCGCGCCCAGATATGCGATGACCACGGCTTTGATGAACGTGGCGTCGAAGCCCGTTAACAAATAGGCGCCGGCTACGCCGCCAATGACGCCGGCCGGCGCGAGGCGGAAGAAGAGCTGCCAATCTACATTGCGGTGCGCCAAGTGCGAGGCGCCGGAGGCGCTGGTGGTGAAGCACTCAGCCGCGTGGATGGTGGCCGAGGCTTGCGCCGGCGGCACGCCGAGCGCCAGCAGCACGCTCGACGATATTACTCCGTAGGCCATCCCCACGGCGCCATCGACCAATTGGGCGAAGAAGCCGACCACGAGGAAAAGGCCGAACGTGGACCACACGGTGGGCCAAAGGTCCGGTGCGATTTCCATTAACCCTCTTCGTAGCCCGCTCCGCGGCGCACACGCCGACTTGACTAAATGCCGACAACCGGCCGCAGTTCCACTTATGCCCCTACCGGCAAGGCGGTTTCTAGGCCAAGCCCCTGCTCAGTTCTGGCGACCCAGGCCTTAACCTTTGGGTAGGCGCCAAGATCGAAGCCGCCCCTATGCGCGTTTCGCGTGTAAGCGACCAGTGCGATATCCGCCAGGGTCATCACATCGCCGACGAGACAGGGCGTCTGCGCCAATTGCAGCTCCATGCGCGCGAGCGCGGCGTGGCCTTTCGTCAGCAACGCCGGATCGAGTTCGGCGTCGCTCTGGCCCAGAAAGAATTTGCGCGCGATGCGCACGGCGATGGCTGGCTCGTGGCTGTACTGCTCCCAGAACAGCCACTCGAACATCTTGGCGCGGTCATATGCGTCGGCCGGCACAAGATCGGAATTCTCCGCAAAGTGCAGCATGATCGCGTTCGATTGCGCCAGCATGCGGCCATCAGCGAGGGTCGCGACCGGCACTTGGCCGGCGGGATTGATGGCGAGGAATTCGGCCGTTCGTGTCGCGCCGGCGAGAGAGTTGATTTCAATCCATTCGAACGCAAGACCGAGCCGCTCGGCGACCCACTTGGCTTTCAGACAATTGCCACTGTCCGAATTGCCGTAAAGCTTGATGGCCGCCATGTCCCGCTCCTTAGCCGCAGATGCGCGCTCACGCGCGCCCAAACAAGAGCGCCCCGCTAAACTGGCTCTATAGCAGCAGCAGCGATGGGCGGCGGCGAGGGATCATTCGCCGCCGCCCAAGCTTTTATTGGCGCGAGGCTTCGCGCGCGGCGCGAAACTCGGCGTTTTCGCGCCATTCGGGCCACATCTCGCTATCGGCGAGGCGCCGGCCGACGGCGTAGAGCGCTTCAAGGTCCTGCGCGCCGCCGCTCATGTCCCAGTCGTCGGTCACTTCGTCCGAGGGCTTGTGATAGTTTTGCGCCACGTACACCTCGTTGAGGGCGCGACCGCGCTCCACACCGCCCTCGACCATGTCGATGCCGTTCGAAGTGTAGAGCACCGGGATGCCGAGCTGCGCGAAATGGAGATGGTCCGAGCGATAGAAGTAACCCGCCTCCGGCGATGAATCGGGCGCGACGCGCCGGCCTTGAGCTTGCACGGCCTCAGCGATCAGATCGTCCATCTGGCTCTTGCCGAAGCCGACGACTTCGATGTCATGCGTTGGGCCGGCGCTGTTGATGCCGTCCATGTTGATCGCAGCGACCGTGTTGCGCGGTTCGAACAGCGGGTGCTGCTGATAATAGAGCGCGCCGAGCAGGCCCTGTTCTTCGGCGGTGAGCGCGATGAACGCCACCGAGCGCTGCGGCTGGCCTTCAGCGCTGAAGCGGCGCGCCAGTTCGACTAGCGCCGCAGTGCCGGTCGCGTTGTCGAGCGCCCCGTTGCAGATGTCATCGCCTTCAATCGGCGGACAGCGGCCGAGGTGATCCCAATGCGCCGTGTAGATGATGGTTTCCTCTGGCCGCTGCGCGCCCGGCAAGACGCCAACGACGTTGCTGGTGGTGCGGGTCTCAGTGCTGGTCTGCAGTTCGAGCGAACCACGCAGGCTGCCCATCGGCACGGCGCGGAAGCCGCGCGTTTGCGCGCGCGCCTTCAAGCGATCGAAGTTGAGCCCGGCGCGGCGGAAAGTCTCTATCGCCACGTCGTTGTTGATCCAGCCTTCGAAGCCGGCGCGGTTGGCGCCGCGGTCCGCGCGGACAACGTCCCAGCGCGCACTGCCGGTGGCCGATTGAATGACCGCCCAAGGGTACGAGGCCGGCGCGGTTTCGTGGATAATGATTGCGCCTGCCGCGCCCTGCCGGCCAGCCTCTTCGAACTTGTAGGTCCAGCGCCCGTAATAGGTCATGGCGCGGCCGCCAAAGCCGCGGTCGTCGCCGGTTTCGAAGTCGGGGTCGTTGATCAGAATCACGGCGATCTTGCCGCGCATATCCACGCCTTCGTAGTCGTTCCAGCCGAGCTCGGGCGCGTTGACGCCGTAACCGACAAAGACGAGCGGCGCGTTCTCGATATTCACGGTCGGGTCGAGCCGGCGGGTCCAGGCGGAGAAATGCGTGGCGTAAGCGTACTGACGGGCGCCGTCGCGGCCGGTCAGCGTCAGAGTCGGCGTGTTGGTCAGCGTGGCGGCGGTGAGCTGCGTTTCCTGCACCCACGAACGCGTGCCGTCCTGCAGCACGACGCCCGGCTCGAGCCCCGCCGCCTCGTAAGCGCGTTGCAGATATTCGATCGTCAGCCGCTCGCCGTTCGTCCCGGGCGCGCGCCCCTCAAACTCGTCCGACGCCAGCACACGCACGTGCGACAGCAATGCGTCGGCCGAAAGCGGCGGCGCGCTGAACGCCTCGATGTCGGGCGCCGCAGGTGCGGAATGCTGATCGGTCGGCGTCGCGCAGGCGGCTAGTGCAATCACAGCCGCTGACACGATGTGGCGGAGTTTCATGAGCGTATCCCCAAAATGAGGGGCGCACATTATACAGCCTTGCCGAGGATGGAAGCCTAGCCGGCGACGGCGCGGCGCATGGCGGCGAACAATTCCTCGGACGTGTAGGGCTTGCGTAGCAACAGCCAATTCGGGCCGGCGTCCGGCAATTCATCTTCGACATAGCCGGTGCTGATGATCACACGCGTCCCGGGCCGGCTGGCGCGAAGGTGCTCGGCAAGCGCGAGCCCGGTCATGCCGCGCGGCATCACCATGTCCGTCAACAGCAAATCAAAGCTCAGCCCGGCTTCAATCATGGCCAGAGCAGTGGGACCGTCCTCCGCCGCCTCGGTTTGAAAACCGGCGGAGGATAGATGAAGGCAAAGCGCCTCGCGCACCATCGCGTCGTCATCGACCACCAGCACGCGCATCGGCTGGACCGGGGCTTCAGCGGAGCGTTGCGGTGCGGCGACGGACGCGGCCGGCGCCGCCGCTTTGGGAAGCACCAGAGTTATGCGGGCGCCAATGCCGACATCGCTTTCGATACGGAGATCGCCGCCGGATTGCTGTGCAAATCCGTAAACCATGCTGAGCCCGAGACCTGAACCTTTGCCCACTTCCTTGGTGGTGAAGAAGGGTTCGACCGCGCGCCGACGCACTTCGGGGGACATACCGCAGCCGGTGTCGCTGACGCTGACCTCGACGAGCCCGTTCGCTTCGCGCACTTCGATCGTCAAAACGCCTTGGCCTGACATCGCATCACGCGCATTGACGCAAAGATTGAGCAACGCGGAAGTCAGCTGAACGGGGTCGGCGAACGCGCAGACTTTGGGCTGGGCATCCACGCTGATATCGATCATCGCGCCGATTGCCGGCCGGATCAGCATCAGCGCATCGGCGAGCAGCAGATCGAGATCGATCGGCTTTGGCGACAGCGTTTGGCGGCGTGCGAACGCCAGCAAGTGGCGTGTGAGTTCGGCGCCGCGGAGCGCTGCCCTTTCGATAGTCGACGCCGCGCGTTCCAGCCTTTCATTGCCGGCGACGGCGCGCATCAGCACTTCGGACGAGTTCAGCACAGCGGCGAGCACATTGTTGAAGTCGTGGGCGATGCCGCCGGTCAGGTGGCCTATGGTCTCCAACTTTTGGCTATGGCGCAACTCTTCTTCGGTGCGGCGCATGGCGGTGATGTCGCGGCTGACAAAGATGGCGCCCTCGAGTTCGCCAGTGGCTTCATCGATCAACGGCCGGCTCGAAAGCAGGAAAATGGAGTCGGGACGCCCTGGGAAGCGCGCACGCAACTCGATGCTCTCGATGAAGTCGCCGCGCAACGCGCGGCTCAGCGGCCATTCCGAGAACTCAAGTTTGCGCGATCCATCCGCGGTGTAGATGGCGTAGCCTTCATTCCATTCTTGAGACGTGCGCGGCGACGACGCGCCTTCTAGGTGCCGGCGCTGGGATACGTTGCCGAATATGACCTCGCCGGTGCGATCCACGACGAGCACATGTTCAGACATGCTGTTGATGATCGTCTCGAACAGCGCGGCTTTGCGCACAGCAAGCTGTTCGCGCAAGTGCGCGGCGTCGGCCCCGGCCTCCTCCTTCAACGGCTTGAACATTCTCCGCCCCTCTAACGTGACGTTAGAGGGCGAATCGGTGGGCGACCATGCCCGACAGCGGATCAGCTGCAGTTCCGCCGCGAAGCGCTGTTTCAGGCGATCCAGGGCGGCGTCGGCAGATCCTTCGAACGCAGGAAATCGGCATCGAACAATTTGCCCATGTAACGATTGGCGTAGTCACACAATACCGTGACGATCGTCTTGCCCGGCCCCAATTTTTTCGCCAGCTCGATGGCGCCCAGCACGTTCAGAGCGGACGAGCCGCCGACCGAGAGCCCCTCCTCTTGGACCAGGCCGTAGAGCACGGGCAGCCAATCCTTATCGTCGATGCGAAACGCTTCGTCGACGTCGACGCCCTCCAGATTCGCGGTGATGCGGCCCTGGCCGATGCCTTCGGTGATGGAGCTGCCTTCGGCGCGCAGCTCGCCGTGTTTGTAATAATTGTAAAGCGCTGCGCCGCCCGGATCGGCGATGCCGATGACGACGCCGGGATTCTTCGCTTTGAGCCCCATCGACACCCCGCCCAATGTGCCGCCTGAGCCCACGGCGCAGATGAAGCCATCGACCTTGCCTTGGGTGTCGCGCCAGATCTCAGGCGCGGTGGTGTCGAGATGGCCTTGGCGATTGGCGATGTTGTCGAACTGATTGGCCCAGATGGCGCCGCGCGGATCGCTGCGTGCGCGCTCTTCGGCGATACGGCGTGCGACCTTGGGATAATGGTTGTCGCTTGCCGCCGGCGCCGCATCGACCTCGACGAGTTCGGCGCCGAGCGCACGCACCGCATCTTTCTTTTCCTGGCTCTGTGTCCGCGGCATCACCACGACGGTGCGATAGCCCTTCGCGGCGCCGACTAGCGCAAGGCCGATGCCGGTGTTGCCGGCGGTGCCCTCGACGATGAGGCCGCCAGGCTCGAGCGCACCGCGCTTTTCGGCGTCAAGGACGATGGCGAGCGCGGCGCGATCCTTCACCGACTGGCCAGGATTGAGGAATTCGGCTTTACCGAGAATGGTGCAGCCGGTCTCTTCCGACGCGCGCCGCAGCTTGATCAGCGGCGTGTTGCCGATGGCGTCGATGACGGAGGCGTAGGTGGTCATGGCTTAGGGTTAGGCATTGGCTCGCGCCCCTTCAACTACACGGTCGGTTTAGTTTCCGGCGCGGCGGTTTAGGCGACGCCGAGTTTTTTTTGCAGATCCGTCGAAGAGGTCGTGTAAAGGAAAACCAGCCGCTCGCCTGGCCGGGCGATCTTGAACGCGGCCTGCGCCATCAGCGCGCCTTCGTGAAAGCCGCAGAGGATCAGCTTCAGTTTGCCAGGATAGGTGTTGATGTCGCCGATGGCGAAGATGCCTGGCTCGCTGGTCTCGAATTTCTCGGAGTCTACCGGGATCAGGTTCTCGTGCAGATTGAGGCCGAACCCGGCGATCGGGCCCAGCTTCATCGTCAGACCGTAGAATGCGAGCAATTCATCGCACGGAATTTCGTATGCGCCCTTTTCCTTCGTCTGGCACGACACTGCAGTGAGCGCGCCGCCGGCGCCGACGACGCCTTTCAGGTCCGCGATCTCCAGCCGCACCTTACCTTCGGCGACGAGCTTGCGCATTTGCGCCACCGAATGAGGCGCAGCGCGGAAATCGTCACGGCGATGGATCAGCGTCGCCGATTTCGCGATCGGCTGCAGATTCAGCACCCAATCGAGCGCGCTATCGCCGCCACCGGCGATAACGATGTTGCGGCCGCGGAAGCGCTCCATCTGCCGCACGGCATAATGGATGCTTTGCCCTTCGAACGCTTCGATGCCGTCGATCTTGGGTTTGCGCGGCACAAACGAGCCGCCGCCGGCGGCGATGACGATCACCGGCGCCGTGATGGTCGTGCCGAGTTCGGTCCGCAGCTTGAATTTGCCATCCGGCAGCCGCTCCAGCGCTTCGGCCATCTGCGCCAAATGGAACGTCGGATGGAACGGCTCGATTTGCTTCAGCAGCGCGTCGGTCAGACCCTGCCCGGTTACGATCGGCAGGGCCGGAATGTCGTAGATCGGTTTCTCCGGATAGAGTTCGGCGCACTGGCCGCCGGGCCGATCGAGAACATCGACAATGTGCGCCTTGAGGTCGAGCAGGCCTAGCTCGAACACCGCAAACAGCCCGACGGGGCCCGCGCCGACGATGATGACGTCGGTATCGTACGCCTCTCCGGCCGGCGCCGAGTGAATTTTCGTGGGCGCGGCTTCGCCGTGCTGCATGTTCGTCTCCAAGCTCGCTTACCTATAACCGGGCTTACGTGAGCCGTCTCGCTCGCCCGAGGGAAACAAGGACTTACCGCGAGCGCCCAACTCACCTAGTCTCGGTAGGGATTTTGAGGCGGATCATGGCGGTGGAGACGGCGACGCAAAAAGACAGGGAAGTCTGGAACGGGCTGGCCAAGCTCGGAAAGCCCTACGCCTATCTCACGGCTTATTATCTCGCGGTAGGTGGGGCGGTCGTGCTGATGATCGTTCTGCAGCCGATGGTGGCGGAATTGTTGCCGGTCGGCGGCGCCGCCGATTTCGGCGCTGTCGGCCAAGCTGCATTCGAACCGGTGGACGCGGTGCAAGCGGCGCAACCGGCGCGCTCGACACTGGCTGAGAGCATTCGCCTGGCGCTGGCGATCATCGGCTCGTTCCTGTTGATGCTGCCGGTGACCTGGATCTGCATGGGCGCGCGGCGGCGCAAGGACGTCAGCCAGTCGTTCATCCAGACGATTCTGGTGCTGCCGATCATCATCACCGGCATCGTGCACGTCGTGCATAATTCGCTGGCGCTCGCCTTCTCGCTGGCCGGCATCGTCGCCGGGGTGCGCTTCCGTCACACGTTGAAGGACAGCGCCGAGACGACTTACTTGTTCACGGCGATCGCGGTTGGGGTCGCGTGCGGAATCAACGCCGTCGAAGTGGCGGCGATCATCTCGATCTTCTTTAATTATACGGTGCTTGGCCTGTGGGCGATGGAGTATGGCGGGGCCACGACCGGCAAGCAGATGTTCTCGCGCGAATGGATGGCCAAGGATGACGAGCCGAAGCGTCTCGAGGGCAAACCTGGCAAGGACGAGGACGATGACGATTAGAGGCGCGCTTGCAGCCGCTTTGTTGGCCTGCGCCTGCGCACAACCCGCGCCGCCGGCGGAGGCGCAAGCGCAAGGTGCGGACAGCGTCGAAGGTTCGTTGTTCGCGGCCGCGCCAGCGCAGCAATGGCGCCTCCCCGATCAGCTGCGTGAAGTGTCCGGCCTGGCGGTCGCGCCGGACGGTCGATTATTCGCCCATAACGACGAACGCGCGGTGATCTATCAGCTCGACGTCAACGAAGGCCGAATCGTGAAGACGTTCGCGCTCGGAGAAACGATCGCGGCCGGCGATTTCGAAGGGCTCGCCATCACGCCGTCCGGACAATTCTGGCTGACGACGAGCCAGGGTGAGTTGCGTCGTTTCACCGAGGGCGAAGACGGCGGCCACGTCGCGTTCGCGACGTTCGACACCGGACTCCGTAACGTTTGCGAGATCGAGGGGCTCGCCTATCTGGCGGCGGAAGATAGCCTCATTCTCGCCTGTAAGCGCAACGAGGCTCGCGACATGCGCGACACCATCTCCCTCTATGCTTGGCGCGACGGCGCAGGCGTGGCGCGGCCTTGGCGGCGGCTGGCGGAGACGGAGTTGGCGAGCGCGGCGGGCGTCGAGCGTTTTCGTCCCTCGTCGCTTGATATCGATCCGGCGACGGGACGGCTGCTTTTGCTTTCGGCGCGCGATGGTGCGCTTGCGGAGCTGGATGGCGGCCGCGTCGTCAGCGCGCGTGCGCTCGGACCGCAGCATGCGCAAGCCGAGGGCGCAGCCATTCTGGCCGACGGCGCGCTCGCGATCGCCGACGAAGGCGGCGACGGCCGTGCGCTGCTGTCGATCTATTCCAGGATCCCGCAATGAGATTCTTCTCGGCTCTGGCCGCGCTGCTCTTCGCGTTGACGTTCAGCACCGCCGCGCGCGCGCAGGCGCAATGGGACAATGTCGCGCGCGTGGTGGCGATAGGCGATCTTGAAGGCGATTACGAAAAATTCGCCGACATGCTGCGCACGGCAGGATTGATCGATGCGGGCGGCGATTGGAGCGGCGGACGCACGCACCTTGTTCAGCTCGGCGACATTCCGGATCGCGGCCCCAACAGTCGCATGATCATGGATCATCTGATGCGGCTCGAACCACAGGCGCGGCGGGCCGGCGGCTATGTGCATGCGCTGATCGGCAATCACGAGGCGATGAACGTCACCGGCGATCTGCGCTACGTGCATCCGGGCGAGTTCACCGCCTTCGCCGACAATCGCTCGGCGCGGCGGCGCAACCAGCTTTATAACCGCACGCTTACCGAACTGCGCCGGACCACCCCGCGCGGTCAGCTTCCTTTGTTCGACGAAGCTTACCGCGCGCGCTGGGACAGTGAGCATCCGCTTGGCTTTGCCGAGCATCGCGCCGGCTGGGCGGCGAACGGACGTTACGGGCGCTGGGTCGCAGGGCATGATGCAGTGATCCGCATCAATGACACGCTTTACCTGCACGGCGGTCTTGGTCCGGCCTTCGTCAATGCGCCGCGCGAAGCCATGAACGACGCCGTGCGCGGTGCGCTGCGCGGGCGGCCGACGGCGCAATACGCCGACATCCTCGATCATCAGCAGGGACCGCTCTGGTATCGCGGCCTCTCGCGCAATCCCGAGGATAGCGAGCGCGCGCACTTGGAAGCCTTGCTGGCGTTTCACGGCGTGCAACGCATCGTGGTGGGCCATAGCAAAGTGACATCCACCGTACTGCCCCGTTTTGGCGGACGCGTCCTGGTGGCTGATATCGGCGTGCCGCGCGGCCACAGCGATCCGCATGCCTTTCTGATCATCGAGAACGGCCAGCCGGTCACCGTGCATCGCCGGCAGCGTGTGCCGATCGAGGCCAGCACGGCGCCAGCCGCCTGCGCCTATCTCGCCCGCATCGCGGCGCTCGACAACAATTCGGGGCCGGTCGCAGAACTCAACGCGCAGCAATGTGCGGCCGATGCAGCCGCCGCACATTAACGCCGGCAGCGATCGATGATCTGGCGCTGGAAGCGTTGCGGATCGTCAAGCGTGGCGAAGAATTCTTCGAGATAGCGCCGCGCGTTGCGCCGGGTGTTGGCGTTTAGCCGCGTCTCGCCATCGACGATGGCATAAATTGCATCGCGACGGGCGCGGATGCGCTCTGCGGCGGCCGGCACTTGGTCGTTGTGTCGGCAGAGGCCGCGATAATAGCGCGTGCGCACGTTGGGGACGCTGAGGCCTTCGGGCGGGATCGCGTAGGGCGCGTTGACGAAGCCGGAATAGTCGAAATCGTACGGCACCGGGATCACGTTCTCGCGCGACTCTGCCGTCGCCGCCATCAGCTTGCTGTTGTGGCAGCATTCCTCGCCGGCATGACCGCTGACCATGTCCCAATCCAGATTGCCGATCATATATTGGAAGAGCCCGTATGCGGCGGCGGTGTCGGCGTGGAGTTGCGATGAGCGCACTTCGTTGGACAGCACATCGAGCGCCGCCATCTCGTTGTTGCGGCGGGCGACATCGTCCAGGTCTTCGATGACGAAGTTGAACTGCGTCTCCTCGCGGCGCCGGCCCTCGGTGTCGCGATAGGTGACGCGCACGGGACGCACGCGATAGCTCAACGGCGTGATCTCGTTGTAGAGGCGATAGGCCGTGTATTCGAGTACGGTGAGTTGTTCGTAGTTGGCGCCGTTGCGGCAGCGTGTGACGAGCTTTAGCCGGTTCTGGCCGCGCATATAAGTGCCACGCACAGTGTCGAAATCGAGCCGAAGCGGCGGGAAGCTGCAAATGCCGCCGGTGCGACGCGAAAAACCGCGCGGCGAAAGCTGGATGTCAAAGCGTTCAGCTTGGCCGCCGGGCGCCGTGATGGTGGCGACGGCGGGGACCGCGTCGGTATTGCGGCTAGCGTTGCGGACCAGCGAGTTGAGCGGCGCTTCGAGGACGATCTGCACTTCGGTGCTGTCCGAAAAGAGCGGGTGCTGGGCTGAGGCCGGAAATGCGACGATCGCTGTGAGGAAGAAGCCAGCGAGAAATGTGCGAAACCCGGTCATCATCATTGCCTCCCCACCCGCCGGGGCAGCTTAGGCCAGTTTAGAGGCTTTGGAAGCCGATCGCGGCCAGCGTCAGCGGCAGGGCCAGGGTGGCGGCGAGGCAAAGCGCGACC
>Ga0196971_1000799_pt1 | contig 18308 bp, 16 predicted proteins | sample S1v_1013CmetaG_FD_148660 | JGI IMG/M metagenome (GOLD analysis project Ga0196971, IMG submission 148660) | Soil microbial communities from Anza Borrego desert, Southern California, United States - S1+v_10-13C | ecosystem: Environmental > Terrestrial > Soil > Desert | place: USA: California... | reverse complement strand
CCAGGTTGATGGCGCTCTTTTCGGCGTCCCAGGTCACGGCGAACTGCTTCGGAGTGCCGCTGATACCGCTGGCGATGTCACGCACCTTAAAGTAGTGTTCGCCGTTGATGTTGTAGGCGCCAAACGTGACGTCCGCGCCGTTCACCGACAGCTTGGCAGCAGCCGGCTTCGCCGGAACGGTCCCGTCGCCCTTCCCGGCGACTACGTAGATGACGAGCTCCGTCGTATAGGAAAAGGTGCAGTGAGGGCCCGCCGTGACGAAGTAGAACCCGGGCTTGGTCAGGGTCGCGTTGTTACCCGTCAAATACTTGGGCGTGTCCACGGTGTTGTCGGTCACCTCGTCGAAGACCTGAGCGCTCCCATACGTGTACTTCTTCACGTTGAACGTGAAGGGCTCCTCGGAGGTATCGAGGTAGATGGTGCCGTCCTTGCGCTGTCCTTCGGCAAACATGATCTTCTCGCATCCCAGCCCCGTCCCGTCGAAGGTAACGGTCGCTGGGCGTTGGCGATGTAGAAGGGCTTCTCGTCGTCCTCATCGACCACATTGGTAATGGTGACAGACGCTCCGGCCACCTTCTTGACCTCAACTCGCACTTCCGGTGCGGCGAATGCGGGGACAACTTGAGCCACGACCATTAGCAGGGACAGAACCAGGCTGATCGAAAGGACTCTTGACATCTTGTGCAACATTCAGGACCTCCTGCATTCGTGTTCGGAACACGCAGCATCGCTGCCGGCCGGAAAGAACGGTTCGAACCGGAACTTTCCTGCCCGTCCCCCGTCTGACTCTCTGTATGCTTCATTCAGAGAGATTCACCGCACGGGGGGGCACCATGAACATCCCGCTGAAACAGTACTGGGACCTGTTGACCGACTACCTCACACCCCAGTGGCGACGCGTTGCCCTGCTCGTCCTATTGCTGCTGGGCAACATCGGCCTGCAGCTGTGGAGCCCGCAGATTCTGCGGACCTTCATCGACACGGCGACCTCCGGCTCCGATTCGAGGCGGCTGCCCCTGCTGGCCGTCTACTTCATTGCGGCCGCCCTGGTGACCCAGTTCTGTGCCGCCTCTGCCCGCTACGTGGGCGAAGATGTGGGCTGGACCGCCACCAACTGGCTGCGGGCTGACCTGGCCTCCCACTGCCTGCGCCTTGACCTGTCGTTTCACAAGAGCCGCACGCCCGGCGAGATCATCGAGCGCATTGATGGCGACGTCAATCTGCTGTCTGGCTTCTTCTCGCAGGCCTCCATCGATCTCGTGGGCAACATGCTGCTTATGAGCGGCGTGCTGGTGCTGCTCTTCCGCGAGGATTGGCGCATCGGCTTGGCCATGGCTGCCTTCGCCGCCGTCTCCCTCGTAATCCTCATGGCCATTCGCAACATCGCCGTGCCCTGGTGGAAGAAGGAACGGCAGCTGATGGGCGAGTACTACGGCTTTGTCGGCGAGCAGCTGAGCGGCACCGAAGATGTCCGCTCCAGCGGGGCCGTCCCCTATGTCCTCCGCCGGATGGCCGAATTCCACCGCACCCAGCTCCGCATTCGGATGCGGTCGGCTCTGGGCTGGTACACCCTGTGGTGGACCACGCTGCTGGTCTTTGCCCTGGGCAATGCCCTCGCCTTTGCCGTGGGTTTCCTGCTCTACCGGCGTGGCCTGATTACCATCGGCACGGTCTACTTGATCTTCCACTACACGGAACTGCTGCGGCGGCCCATGGAGCAGATTCGCACGCAGCTTCAGGAGCTTCAGCGAGCCACGGCCAGCATTGCACGAGTGCGGGAGCTGCTGGCCACGCAAAGCAGGATCCGTGACGGCGAAGGCGCCGCACTGCCGGCTGGCCCCCTGCACGTGGACTTCGACAACGTCTCCTTCGCCTATGAAGGCGACGAACTGGTGCTGCAGAACATCGACTTCCGGCTGCAGCCCGGCCGTGTGCTGGGCCTGCTGGGGCGCACGGGCAGCGGCAAGAGCAGCCTCGCCCGCCTGCTGCTCCGGCTCTATGACCCCACTGCCGGACAGATTCTGCTGGGCGGTGTGCCTGCCGCGGCGGCCCTCCTCAAGGACCTGCGCAGACACGTGGGCATCGTCACGCAAGATGTGCAGCTATTCGAGGCCACGGTGCGCAACAACCTGACCTTCTTTGACGGGAGCATTCCCGACGAGCGGATCACCACCGTGCTGGATGACCTGGGGCTGGGCCCCTGGCTGCGCTCCCTGCCGCACGGTCTGGACACCGAGCTGGAGTCCGGCGGCAGCGGCCTCTCCGCCGGCGAGGCGCAGCTGCTGGCCTTCGCCCGGCTCTTCCTGGCCGACCCCGGCCTGGTGATCCTCGACGAGGCATCCTCCCGGCTCGATCCCGCCACGGAGGCCCTCATCGAAAGGGCCGTTGAAAAGCTGCTGGCAGGCCGCACGGGCGTGATCATCGCTCACCGGCTCGGCACCGTACAGCGGGCCGACGAGATTCTCATTCTGGAAGACGGGCGCATTCTGGAGCACGGCGAGCGCGCCGCCCTCGCGGCCGACCCGTCCAGCCGCTTCCACCGCCTGCTCCAGACGGGCCTTGAGGAGGTGCTGGCGTGAGCACCTTCCGCTATCTCCTCCGCATGATGGCCTACCGGCCGTGGATGTACACCGCCAACGCCATCCTCTGGACCCTGATCCACCTGGCCCCCCTGGTGCCGGGACTCCTGGCCAAGGAGTTCTTTGATACCCTGGCCGGCACCGATCGCTACAACCTGGGCGTCTGGGGCGTTATCGCCCTGCTGCCCGCTTTTGCCCTGGTCCGCATCTTTGTGATCTTCCTGGGCGCCATCGTCGACAACAACCACCGCTTCCGCATGGGCTCCCTGCTCCGGCGGAACCTGCTGGAGCACATTCTGCGCCAGCCGGGCGCCCGGGCTCTGCCGGAGGCGCCGGGGGAGGCCCTCAGCCGTTTCCGGGATGATGCCGTACAGGTGGAGGACATTATCTCCTGGACGGTGGACCTGATCGGCACCTTCTGCTTCGCCATTACGGCGGTGCTGGTGCTGGCCCGGATCAACCTGCGCATTACCGTGCTGGTCTTCCTGCCCCTGGTGGGCGTGGTGGCCATCGCCCGGATTTTCGGCAACCGCATCGAGCGCTACCGCCGGGCCTCCCGCCAAGCTACCGGCAAGGTGACGGGCGCCATTGGCGAGATGTTCGGCGCCGTCCAGGCCATTGCTGTGGCGGGTGCCGAAGAGCGGGTGATCCAGCATTTCAAAGGCCTGAATGAAACCCGGCGCCGGGCCATGCTGACGGACCGGCTGCTGGGCGAAGTGCTGAACTCGGTTTACTCCAACACAGTCAGCCTGGGCACGGGCCTGATTCTGCTGCTGGCGGCAGGGGCCATGGGCGACGGCAGCTTCTCCGTAGGCGACTTTGCCCTCTTCATTTACTACCTGGCCTTTGTCACCGACTTCACCGTCTTCTTCGGGCGGATGATGTCCATGTACCGCCAGACCACCGTCTCGTTCCAACGGATGGACGTGCTGATGCAGGGCGCTCCGGAAGGGGCCGTGGTGGCGCACAACCCTCTGCACGTACGGGGCCCCCTGCCCGAAGTGCCGCCGCCGCAGAACGATGATCCACTCAGGGTACTGACGGCCGACAGCCTCACCTACCGCTTCCCGGAGACGGGGCGGGGGATGGAGGGGATCGACCTGCACATCCGGCGCGGCAGCTTCACGGTGATTACGGGACGGGTCGGCTCGGGCAAGACCACCCTGGTGCGAACGCTGCTGGGCCTGCTGCCGGCACAGTCCGGCGAGCTCCGCTGGAACGGCCGGCCGGTGGCCGATGCCGCATCGTTCATGACGCCGCCCCGCTGCGCCTACACGGCCCAGATGCCGGTGCTGTTCAGCCAGAGCCTGCGGGAGAACATTCTCCTGGGGTGGCCCGTCGCGGACCACGTGGACGAAGCCATCCGCTCCGCTGTTCTCGAACGGGATGTGGCAGGCATGGAGCACGGCCTGGACACCCCGGTGGGCAGCAAGGGCGTCAAGCTCTCGGGCGGTCAGGTCCAGCGCACGGCTGCCGCCCGTATGTTCGTGCGGGAGCCGGACCTGTACGTCTGCGACGACCTCTCCAGCGCGCTGGATGTGGAGACCGAAAGGCAGCTCTGGGAGCGCATGTTTGAGCGGGAGGGGGCCACCTGCCTGGTGGTCTCCCACCGGCGTCCGGCCCTGCGCCGGGCCGACCATATCGTCGTGCTGAAAGACGGCCGCATTGAAGATGAAGGCACCCTCGACGATCTGCTGGCCCGCTGCCCGGAGATGCAGCAGCTCTGGCAGGCCGATCCGGGAACGGAAGCTTGAGTGCACGAAGCGAGAAGGCGACACCACAGTGGGTGTCGCCTTCACTTACAATGTACAACATTTCCGACCGAATGTTAAGACTTGAGATGTTAAGTACTCGGAGGTACAGTGGCTGTGGCCTTTCACCCCAAGTCCTATTGCAAGCCGGAGGTAGACCACATGAGATCGATGACTGTATCCGCCGTAGCGATGGCCAACTGGGTTGCTGAGCCGGAGAAGAGCTTTGAGCGCATGGCCTACTGGGTACGGAAAGCCAAGGCTGCCCACAGTGACCTGGTGCTCTTTCCCGAGCTGACCGTTCAGGGATACATGACGGCCCCCATCGCACGGGAGACGGCGGAGCCCGTGCCGGGTCCCACAACGCAGCGTTTGGCGAGCCTAGCTGCGGAGCTCGACCTGGTGATATCGGCCGGCCTGGTGGAGAGGGACGGCGACGCCCACTTCAATGCCCACGTGTTGGTAGGCAAGGACGGGCTCACTGGCAAGCAGCGGAAGGTCCACGTGCCGACGCACGAGCGCCCGTACTGGGACGGCGGCAGCGAGATCAGCGTGTTTGATGTCGGTGGTACGAAGGTCGGGATCACTGTCTGCCGGGACTCGTTCTTCGCCGAGATGCTCAGCACCCTGTATCACAAGGGCGCCGAGGTGATCCTCATGCCCTTCGGCTACCCTACTGTGCCCCGCAGCCGCTATCTCCAGGACACGATCCACGGCATGTCGATCATTACCCACTGCTGGGCCTACGGCCTCTATGCGGTCATGTGCAACAGTGCCGAGGACCGGGCCCCCAACGCCTGGCAGCCCGAGGGCATGAGTTTCCCCGGATGGGCCGGGGTGATCAGCCCCTGGGGCCGAGTGGCCCAGTTCACGTGCGATGACGGCAACGGCGAGGCGATGGTGACGGAGACCCTGAATCCGGCCGAACTGCTCGATCGCAGGGGACACACGAACTTCATCGCCGGAGATCTGCGGCCCGAACTGTACCGGTGAACCCTGTATAGGAGTGCGCCACGAGCCCCCGCGGTTCGCGCGAGGGAATCGCCCTGGACTGGGCCAGCTGCGGGGGCAAGTTCGCTCGCAGCAAGGTTGCGCAGAGCCATCACTCGCGGCTGCGATGGTGACTCCTGTACACGCCCTCGCATCGGAATCCACAGATCGAGGGGAAGCTGACATAGCTGGCAGGGTTTCGCCATCTGCATGGGGTAATGTCTAGCGTCAGGAGGTTATGCCCTATGCTGAACAAGGAACGGATCTGGCAGCTGGCCCACGAGGCCCACGGCTTTGCCGTGGAGGCCCGGCGCCACCTGCATCAGCACCCGGAGCTCGGCTTTCAGGAGAGAGAGACCCACGCGTACCTCGCCGCCCAACTGTCGGCCATGGGGTACGCCCCGCAGACCGGCCTTGGCGGGGGCACGGGCATCAAGGCCGTGCTCGAAGGCGGCAAGCCCGGCCCCACCGTGGCCCTGCGGGCTGACATCGATGCCCTGCCCATCACCGAAGAGACCGGGCTGCCTTTCGCCTCGCAGAACCCCGGCATCATGCACGCCTGCGGCCATGACGTACATACGGCCACCCTGCTGGCTACCGCGAGAGCCCTGAAGTCCATTCAGGCCGAAATCCCCGGGCGGGTCGTCTTCCTGTTCCAGCCCGGCGAGGAGGTCAACCCCGGCGGCGCCAGCCTGATGATCAAGGACGGCGCACTGGAGAACCCTACGGTGGACGCCATTTTCGGCCTGCACGTGATGCCGCTGATGGAAGCGGGCACCATGGGCTTCGGCGCGGGCGCCATGCTGGCCGCCCCCGATGAGTTCGACGTCACCATCGTCGGCAAGGGCGGGCACGGCGCTGCGCCCCATCTCTGCGTGGATACGGTGCTGGTGGCCTGCCAGTGCATCACCCTGCTCCAGCAAATCGTCGCCCGGAACGTCTCGCCCTTTGCCAACGCCGTGGTCACGGTGGGCGCCATACACGGCGGCGTCGCCCGGAACGTGATCCCCGACACGGTCACGTTCAAAGGTACCGTCCGGACCATGGACCCCGCCGTCCAGCAGATGATGCCTGTCCGCATCGAGTCGGTGATCAAGGGCGTCTGCGACGCGGCCGGCGCCACCTACAACCTGAAGTACGACCCCGGCTATCCGCCTCTCATTAACGATGAGGCCATGACCGACCTGGCCCGGTCGGCGGCCCTGAAGGTAATCGAGGAGGAGAAGGTTCACCCCATGGCCCAGTCCATGGGCGGTGAGGACTTCGCCTTCTACCTGCAAAAAGTGCCCGGCAGCTTCTGCCGCCTGGGCTCCATGATCCCCGGCACCACCGAACCCAAGGCCCTGCACACCACCAAGCTGATGATCGATGAGTCCTGCATGGCTACGGGGGTGGCCTATTTCCTCAGCGTAGTTCAGGAGTATCTCTCCAGGAGTGAGAAGTAGATGAGCAAGCACTACGTGGCCACGGTCGCCGAGCGGGCGGCCAGGGAGCGGGCCTACTGCGAGCAGAGCGCTATCCGGACCTTCATCAACAGCCTGTCCGGCGGCATCGACTCCACCGCCGCGGCCTTGATTGCCAGGGAGGCTCTCCCCGAAGGGGCCATCGGCCTCCTGCTGCCCTGCAGCACGGAGGAAGAGCTAAAGGGCGAGCGGCTGAAGGACATCGTCGATGGACAGCGGGTGGCCGACCACCTGGGCATCCCTGCGGTGACCATCAACCTCAGCGGCCTCTGGCAGCAGGCGGTGGCGCTCTACACGGAAGCCGCCCGAGACATGGCCGCCAAGCGGGGCGTGCCGCTCGACGAGAAGAAGCTGGCCTGGGCCATCAACAACCTCAAACCCACCCTGCGGATGATGACGGCGGGCTTCTTTGCCGACGCCTTCCAGGGCCTGATGATGGGCACGGACAACGCCATCGAGAACTTTTTGGGCTACTTCTCCATCCGCGGCGACGGCGTGGCCGACCGGCAGCCCATTCGGGACTGCACCAAGGCCGAGGTGCGGGAACTGGCTGCCAGCGCCGGCTTCGCTGAGGACCTGGTCAAGCGGGTCCCCACGGCGGGCCTCTGGCCCGGCCAGACCGACGAGGGCGAGTTGGGCTTCACCTATGACGAGGCTGACCGCTTCCTGGTCTGGCTGCTGGAGTATCATCTGAAGCATCCCGTCATGGACGGCTTCATGACGGTCCGGCCCGAGGCCGTCGAGCAGATTCTGGCGGCGCCCGACCTGCCCGTGGCCCGGGAGTCGGTGGCCAAAATCATCGCTCAGAACCGGCGCACCGCCTTCAAGCGGAAGTCCGACGACCTGCAGAATCTCCTGATCCGCCGAAAGCTCGTCGACGCGTAAACAGCAAGGCCCTTCCTCCCGGTTGCGCAGGGGTGGAGGGGCCTTCCTTTCGCGATGCGCTTCAGCCTTCCATCACCCGCCAGCCCCGCTGCTCCGCCGTCTGCCGCAGGCGCAGTTCCGGCGCCACAGCCACGGCCGTCCCCACCGCTTCCAGCACCGGCAGATCGGGCAACGTGTCGGCATAGGCGCAGCTTCGGGCCCAATCCACCTGCTCGCCCAGCCGGTCCGCCCAGGCCCGCAGCGCCAGAGCCTTTCCGGCGCCCGAGCAGTACGGCCCCTTCAGCCTTCCCGTCAGCCTGCCGTCAGGCCGGATCTCCACCTGGCTCCCCACGGCCTCGCAGCCCAGGGGCGCTGCCAGATGCTCCAGAAAGGGCTGCACCACAGCTGAAACAATGACCGTCCGGCACCCTTCGGCCTTGCGGGCCTGCACTTCTGCCACCACATCGGGTCGGGCCGTCACCAGCAGCCGCTTCGCCGTGGCTGTCAGCACAGCCTCCAGCTCTGACCGCGACAGCCGGGCCATCCAGCGAACAATCAGCCTGGTGCCGATCAGCGTATAGTACTCCCGGCTGATCAGCCGGAGCTTGCGCGCCACGCCCGCCAGCCCCGCCAGCGTGAACAGCCAGGCCCCGAACCCCCGCCGATGCCCCGCCTTCCAGAGGGCCGCAGCCAGCGCGGGCATCACCGTCTTGGTGCCGCTCAGAAGCGTTCCATCCAGGTCAAACACAGCCAACCGAATCAATGACGAGCCGCCCCCACTTGAAACAAAGTGAGAATAATCATACTTGAAGAGACCGCCGCAGTCAAGCCAGCCCACCGACCCCGAATTGACACAATGGAACTCTCAAGCTACCATGATAAAATAAGGATGCAGTATTCCGACGGAGGGGTGGCACCTTGTCGTTCTCCAACCGTCTGACCGATGAAGAGATCGAACGATATTCCCGGCACATTCTCCTGCCTGACGTGGGCGGGCGGGGCCAGGTCAAGCTGAAGGAATCATCCGTCCTCGTGGTGGGAGCGGGCGGCCTGGGCTCCCCCGCAGCCCTGTACCTGGCAGCCGCCGGTGTGGGCCGCATCGGACTGATCGACCATGATGTGGTGGACCGGTCCAACCTTCAGCGCCAGGTGCTCCACGACACGGCAGACGTGGGCCGCCCCAAGGTGGAGTCCGCCCGGGACCGTCTTAGCGCCATCAACCCAAACGTCACCGTGGAGCCCTACCATCAGCGGCTGGATGCGTCCAACGTGATGCAGCTCATCAGCCAATACGACGTGGTGGTGAACGGCGTGGACAACTTCCCCGCCCGTTACCTGCTCAACGATGCCTGCGTCATGGCCCGCAAGCCCCTGGTGGAAGCCGGCATTCTCCGCTTCGACGGCATGCTCACCACCATCAAACCGGGCGAAGGCCCCTGCTATCGCTGCATCTTCCCGGCGCCGCCCCCTGCCGGCTCTGTGCCTTCCTGCTCCGAGGCCGGGGTGCTGGGCGCTCTGGCCGGCGTCATGGGCTCCCTGCAGGCCATGGAAGTGCTGAAAGTCCTGCTGTGCGTCGGCGAGCCGCTCGTCGGGCGCCTGCTGATGTTCGACGGGGCCCGTGCCCAGTTCCGGGAGATCGAATGGGTGCGGAATCCCAAGTGCCCCGTCTGCGGCGACAACCCCACCATTACGGACCTGCAGGAGTACAGCCAGGTGTGTGACATTCACCAGTAGGGGGCGGATGCGTGTTCTCGCTTTTTGGCAAGAAGAAACGACCGGAGGGACCCTCGCTTGACGGGCGCCGCCGGCTCTGCGTCCCCGAAATGCTGTACAAGCGGATCATCAACCACTGCGGGGAAGAGAAGCCCCTGGAAGCCTGCGGGCTGCTGGTGGGGGTGGGAAGCCATGTGGTGGGCGCCTACGCCACCGACAACCAGCATCGCAGCCCAGTGGTCTATCAGGCGGATGAACGGCAGGTCCTGCAAGTACTGCGGGAGTGCCAGTCCAACCGGCAGGACCTGATCGGCATCTACCACTCGCACGTGCGGACCCCCGCCGAGCCGTCCCAGACGGACATCGACCAGGCCACGTGGCCTGAAGCTTACTACGTGATCGTCTCGCTGGCCGGGCGCCGACCTGTGATGCGCGCCTGGCGCATCATAGACCGGCACGTCACCGAGCATCCGGTCCTGGTGATGAAGGAGACCGCCGGTCAGTGGCATGACCTGCGGGCCGCCGTGCGCGCCGCCCGCGGAGATGCACCGCCGGGAGATACGACCCGGCGCAGCGACATAGACTGAACCGTCCAGAAGACCCCCCGTTCTGCCCAGTTGGGGAGGTGACGGTCCGTGGATCCCTGTGAACTAATCATCGGTCAGACCCTGCTCCGCCAGATCATTGAGCACTGCCTGGAGGAGAAGCCGTTTGAGGCGTGCGGCGTCCTGACGGGGCGGCAAGGGCGCGTGCTGCACGCCTATGCCACGGAGAACGCCAAGCGAAGCCCTATCTTTTATGAAGTGGACCCCAGGCAGCAGGAGGAGATTCTGGCCCAGATGGCGGCCAGGGGGGAGGAGTTGGTGGCCATCTACCACTCGCACCCTTCGGCTTCGGCCATGCCGTCCCAGAATGACATTCGCCTGGCCGTCCACTATCCGGAGGCCATGCGGGTGATCGTCTCTCTGGTGGGGCCGTCAGACGTGCGGGCCTTCCGCATTCGGGAGGGGCAGGTGGAGACCGTCTCCCTTTGTTCCCCCACCGATGTGGTCGGCGAATGGCACGACCTCCGGTCTCTCGAGGGGTCATAGCGGACGATAGGAAGAGGCCACCCCGCAACGTTCTGCGGGGTGGCCCTTATCGCTTACTTCTTGTCGGCCGGCTTCGGGTTCTTGATCAGAGCATCAACCATCGCCTGGGTCTTCGGCTTGTCGACCTCCCAGACCCAGGGGCCGTTCTTCAGGATGACGGGCGTCCCCGGCACCATGGCCATCTGCAGATTGGACTCATCCAACTTGGGGGCCATGCGGGCCACAGCCACCAGTGCGGCGCTGTCAATGTCGGTTTTGACGTACGGCGCCATGGCCGTCACCAGCCCCGGCAGTTTGGAAGCCGTGCCGTTCTTCTGCATGGTCTGCAGTACGGCCATGAAGAACTTGCGCTGCCGCTCGGTGCGGCCCACGTCGCCCTGACCGTCGTTGCGGTACCGCACGAACTCCAGCGCCTGCTTGCCGTTCAGGTGCTGCGGCTCCTTGGAGGCCTTGAAGTGAATCTCCAGCTTGGCCCCGGGGGTGGGGTCGACGTAGTCCATGTCCTTGTCGATGACGATGTCGACGCCGCCCAGCTTGTCGATCACTTCCTTGAAGCCATCAAAGTCGACCCGCACGTAGCCGTCCACCTTGATGCCAAGGAACCGTTCCACGGTTTTGGCCACCAGTTCGGGGCCGTCGTCGCCGCCGTAGACGTGGGCGTGGTTCAGCTTGTCGGGGGACTGGCAGAACTTGATCCCTTCGCAGGGAATCTCCACCCAGGTGTCCCGGGGAATGGAGATCAGGTTGGCCAGCCCCTGCCGGGGGTCCACGTGGGCCAGAAGGACCACGTCGGAGCGGGTCTTGTCCTGGTCAACGCCCAGCAGCAGAATATTCTTGGGTGTGCCGCCCCTCACCCACGACAGGGCGAAGAAAGCCGCCACGACCAGGAGAGCCGCAACGACAAGGGGAATGAGCCACGACTTGGAGTCACCCGGTAGCCGCACAGCGGCGCGATTGGAACGGCTGGACATAAGGCGTCTCGCCTCCGTGTATGCAATAAGAAGTACTGCGACTATTGCTGTCTAAATTGCCACCCCCTGAGAATATCACTTCTGCCGCCCAGCCACAATTGGCAAATCATCCATTGCCGCAAGCTCCTGGCCCCGTAAGCCTTGGCATTCGATGGTTCGGCCCGTGGGCAGGAGACAGATGGCTTTTTCCCGAACGTATTATCGATAGGTATCTGAGTTAGCCAGGGGGCATTTTGGCGTGAGAACCCTCGGAATCGATCCCGGTACCGCCACCATGGGCTATGGCATTGTCGAGTTCGCCGGCAGCCGTGAGAAGGCCGTGACATTCGGGGCCCTGACCACTCCGGCGGACATGCTGCCCGAAAAGCGGCTGCAGCATCTGTACCGGGGCGTCGTGGAGCTTATGCTCACCTATAAGCCGGAAGTGCTTGCTGTAGAAGAGCTGTTCTTCGGCCGCAACGTGACCACCGCCATCCATGTGGGACAGGCCCGCGGCGTGGTATTGCTGGCCGCTGCCGACAACGGCATTCCGGTGCGCGAGTTCACACCCATGCAGGTGAAGATGGCCGTTACGGGCTATGGCCGGGCGGACAAGCCCCAGGTTCAGGCCATGGTCAAGACCCTGCTGGGCCTGCCCCAGGTGCCCAAGCCCGACGATGTGGCTGACGCTCTGGCGGTGGCCATTGCCGCCCTGCACGGCTCCAATCTCTCGACCCGTCTGGGAGGTCTGCGCTGATGATTGCCCACGTACGCGGCACCCTTGTGGCCTCTTCCCAGGATTCTGTGGTGGTCGATGTGGGCGGCGTCGGTTACCGCTGTCTGGTCTCCACCAGCACCCGCTCCCGCCTGCCGGCCTCGGGGCAGGAGGTCACCCTGCAGACGTCGCTCCAGGTCCGGGAAGACAGTATGACCCTCTACGGCTTTCTGACCGGCGAGGAGTATGACCTGTTCGAACTGCTCCTGCGGGTCGATGGCATTGGCCCCAAGGTGGCGCTGGCCGTTCTCTCCAGCACCACGCCCGACAGTCTCCGCCGGGCCATCGCCTTTGAAGACGTCACCGCGCTCTGCCGGATCCCCGGCATTGGCAAGAAGACCGCCCAGCGCATGGTGCTGGAGCTGAAAGAGAAAGTCGGCAGCATTGGTCCTGCCGTGGCGGCCTCTGGGACTCCGGAAACTGCTGCCGGCCCGCTGCCGCCCCAGCCCCTGGATACCATAGCTGACGCGGTGGACGCCCTCATGGCCCTGGGCTACACCCGCACCGACGCCGCCCAGGCCGTGGACAAGGCCCGCCGGGAGGCCGGCGAGCAGCCCAAGGCCGAGACGTTGGTCCGCCTGAGCCTGAAGCATCTCTATCGGGGGTAGCGAGCCATGAGCCAGGACGAACGGTTTCTCTCCGGCGCGCAGAAGGTCGAAGACGTGCGGTGGGATGAGACGCTCCGCCCCAAGCGGCTGGGCGACTACCCCGGACAGGAGCGCGCCAAAGAGCAGCTTTCCATCTATATTGAAGCGGCCAAGCAGCGGGGCGATGCCCTCGACCATGTCCTGCTGTATGGCCCGCCCGGCCTCGGCAAGACCACGTTGGCCCAGATCATCGCCCACGAGCTGGGCGTGAACTTCCGGGTGACGTCGGGTCCCGCCATCTCTCACCAGGGCGACCTGGCCGCCATTCTCACCTCGCTGGGCGAGCGTGATGTTCTTTTCGTAGACGAAATACACCGTTTGAACCGAATAGTAGAAGAGACGCTCTATCCAGCCATGGAGGACTTCGCCCTCGATATCATCCTCGGCAAGGGGCCCAGTGCCCGTACGCTGCGGCTGGACCTGCCGAAGTTCACCCTGATTGGCGCCACCACCCGCTACGGGGCCCTCACGTCCCCGCTGCGCGACCGGTTCGGCGTCGTCTCGCAGCTCCAGTTCTACACCGTGGAGGAGCTGACGCAGATTCTCCTCCGGGCCGCCCGCATTCTCAAGGTGGATCTTGACCTCAGCGGTGCCACCGAAGTGGCCCGACGGTCCCGTGGGACCCCCCGTATTGCCAACCGCCTGCTCAAGCGCCTGCGGGACTTTGCACAGGTGAAGGCGGGTGGCCACATCACGCAGGAAGTGGCCGACGCCGGCCTCCGGCTGATGGAGGTGGACCCCCTTGGCCTGGATAAGGTGGACCACAAGATCCTGCTGACCATCATCCAGATGTACGGCGGCGGGCCTGTGGGCCTGGATACACTGGCGGCCGCCACCAGCGAAGAGTCCGAGACCATTGAAGATGTCTACGAGCCGTACCTGATGCAGATTGGCTTCATGCAGCGGACGCCCCGGGGTCGTGTGGCCATGCGGGCCGCGTACGAATACTTAGATCTTCCTTACAATGAACACCCAGATGGAAACCAACCGCCTGGGCAAATACGTCTATTTTAGGACGTTAGTCCTACCCCCACAAACGTGGGGAGGGGGTCCGTATATCTTAGCAGACGAGAGGTGAACGCCGTGCTGGGGTTTCTCCTGAGCCTCTCGGGTAACACGCCGCCACCCGAAGGGTCCTCCGTTGACCGGCTCCTCGAACCGGCCCGGCGGGGGGACGCTCAAGCCCGGGAAGACTTACTCCGCCAATACACCCCGCTGGTGCTCCGAGTGGGGAGCCAGGTCTCTGGTCGTTACCTCCAGGTGGGGCGTGACGAAGAGGTCTCCGTTGGCCTGCTTGCCTTGAACGAAGCCGTCGACCGGTTCGATTCCAGCCGGGGCGCATCGTTCATCTCGTTCGCCGAAATGGTGATCAAGCGCCGTCTCATTGACTACTACCGCCGGCAGAAGGGCAAGTCGGAGATTCCGCTGAGCGACCTGGAAGCCGAAGATGACGAGGGCAACCCGCTTCAGACGGTGGAGCAGCGAGAGGCGATCTCTCGCTTCGTCGAAGAGCAGGAAGCCGACGACCGCAAGCACGAGATCGTACGCTACGCCAGGCGCCTGGCGGAGTATGGCATCAAGTTCAGCGAGTTGGCCCTGATCAGCCCCAAGCACGAAGACGCCCGGGATCGGGCCATCGAAGCGGCCCGGCTCGTGGCGAGGAACCCGCTTTTCTCACAGCACTTGCAGACAAAGAAGGAGCTTCCCCTCAAACAGCTCGAGGAGCGGGTGGGGGTAAGCCGCAAGACCCTGGAACGGCAGCGGAAGTACATTATTGCTGTGGCTCTCATCATGCTCGAAGACTTCCACCATCTACGACAATACATCGCCGGATAGGGTCGCTTAACTACAGGAGGAGATCACGGTGGGCAAGGGAGTGCTGCTGGAGTTGGAGGGCGGTTCCGCCGTCGTTCTGACCCCGCAGGGGGAGTTCAAGCGGGTACGGGTCCCCAGCGGGACTTGTGAGATCGGTGATGAGATCTCGTACGCCGAACCCCGGCAGGCACCCGTTTGGATGCGCTGGGGCATGGCTGCCGCCGCCGCTGCCGTGATGCTGGTCGCTGCGCCCTTCGGCTATCAGGCCTGGTCGCTGGCCCAGCCAGTGGCGGTCGTGACGGTGGATATTAACCCTAGTCTTGAACTAACCCTGAACAAGCGAGACGAAGTACTGAAAGCGCACGCACTGAACGCCGACGGCGCGGCCCTGCTCAAGGGGCTAGACGTGAAGCGTCAGGCTGTAGATGAAGTGGTCGCAGTGGTCACGGCCAAGGCAGTGGAGATGCAGAAGCTGTCCGTGGCCGACGCGTCCAGCACCGTGGTCGTGGCTGTCGCCCCCGCCAAGCAGGATCTGCCCAAGGAGCAGGCTGACCGCATTCGGGACAAGGCCCGTGATGCTGCCACCACCGAGGTGAGGCAGCAGGCCAAGGCCCAATCTGTGGAGCCGAAGACCAGCGTGGTCGGTCTGGAAGCCACTGCTGAAGAGCGGAAAGCTGCGGAGCAGAAGGGGCTCTCCATCGGCCGGTGGCTGATAATTGAAGAGATCGTTCAGGCTCAGCCTGACTTGAAGGTGGAAGAGCTTCAGAGCAAGGGGCCGGGCAAGATCCTGCATGACCTGAACATTAACCCCGGTACCTTCTTCAAGCAGGCCGAGGAAGAGCACGGCGGCAAGCCGGACGACAAGAACAAGGACAAGGTCGACGACAAGAACAAGGACAAGGTCGACGACAAGGACAAGAACAAGGGCAAGAGCGGCTCGGAGGATCAGCCGGTCCCACCCGCTACCACTACGCCGGACGACATGAACAAGGGCAAGGGCGGGGAGAACAACCCGCCCGCGCCTAAGGATGACAAGGGCACCCAGCCGGACGACAAGTCCAAGTCCGGCTCCGACGACAAGAAGCCGTCGGGCCAGGGGGACAAGCCCAAGTCCACGGATGACAAGGAGAAGGGCCAGAACGACAAGGGCAAGGGGCAGCACGACCAGGACAGCCCCGGCCAGGAAAAGAAAAACGGCAACTCGTCTGAGGGAAGGAAAGAGACCTGGACTATTCCGCTGCTGGGCATTGAGGTGCCTAAACCTAGCTTCCTACAGAGCAAAGATCACAGCATGACCGAGGCCACTGGCGCCACGGCCACTACCTCACCCCGGGCGAACACGCCCGGGGCTGAGGCGACGGGCGAGGCGAAGGCCGAAGATCTGAAGAAGCTGGATGAGCAGAAGGCCGAGGACACGAAGAAGACGGTGGAGGCGGCCAGGAAGGCTGCGGAAGAGAAGGCGGAAGCAGAGAAGAAGGCGGAAGCAGAGAAGAAGGCGGAAGAGCGCCGCGCCGAAGAGCGGAAGGATGAGCAGCGAAAGAGCGAACGCTCAGAGGAGAAGCGGGAAGAGGAGAAGAAACGGTAAGAGCGACCAGTTGTGGCTGGCCTGGTGGCAAACCGGGCCAGCCTTTGCCGGGTATAGGCACATCAATCCGCAGCGTTTGCGGGAAACTAATCCAGGCGGTGAATGACGTTGCCCAGAGCAGCATCGCGCCTCGTTCCCGCCCTCATCGGCACGGCATTCGGAACGGCATACCTGATGGCGGCGCTGGCGGCGCCGCTTCCGGCGTTTGCCGAAACGAACCCGCCCGCCCCTGCCACGCCGCCCGCTGCCACCACGCCGCCCGCCCCTGCGGTACCGGCGCCCCCGGCCGGCACCGTGGTGCGCATCGGGCTGGGGCGGTCTCAGCTTGCCGCGACGGTCACAGCTCCGGGCGGGCTTTATGTGGTATCCGATGGGGCCATCGTCCTGCAAACGCAGCCAGGTCAAGCCGTTCACGCGACCCTGGAAGCCGGGCAGGTCAAGGTGACCGGGCTGACGAAGGGCTACGCGGGCATCCGACTGCTCCCCATTCCGCCCACGCCGCCTCCGGCACCTGCACCGACGCCCGCTCCCCCGCCGGTGCCGGCCAACCCGGTCACGTACGGCGGGAAGACATATCGGGGCGAGATGGCGATCCTGATCAGCCCCAAGGACAAGAAGCTCTCGGTGGTCAACGTGGTCAACCTGGAGGAGTACTTGTTGGGCGTGGTTGCCCGTGAGATGCCGTCTGACTGGCATGTGGAGGCGCTAAAAGCCCAGGCCGTCGCCGCTCGCAACTACTCCTTGACCCACCTCGGTCGCTGGGCCGACGAAGGCTTCGACATGGTCAGCACCACCACCGACCAGGATTACGGCGGCATTGCGGCCGAACGCGCATCCACCAACATGGCGGTGGCCGCCACAGCCGGGAAGGTGCTCTCCCACAACGGGAGACTGGCCAGCACCATGTACCACTCATCGTCCGGCGGGCATACGGAGAACAACCAGATCGTCTACGCGGGCGGTGTGAAGGTAGACTACCTGCAGGGCGTACCCGACTTCGACAACCTGCCCGGCAACAGCCGCTATGCCTGGCGCTTCACCTTCAGCACCGACAAGCTGGTCCAGCTCCTGCAGCAGAGCGGCTACGACGTAGGTTCGGTCGCCGCCGTTTCGCCTTCCGGGCAAGAGGGCAGCAGCGGCCGCTGGAGCCATTGGTCCATCATGGGCTCCCGCGGCGACCGCCAGCTGACGGGCGGCCAGGTGCGCAACGCCCTGGACCTCCCCAGCATGCCCAAGGCCTTTGCCGTAAGCGCGGGGGGAAATGTGGCGGTAACCCGAACCTTTTCCACGGTAGAAACCATCTACGTGGTGGGGGCTAATGGCGTAACCACCCAGCGGAAGATCACCGGCACCGTCATGACGGGGGTCGGTGGCAAGGCCGTACAGGCGGCCACCGCCGTGGTTGCAGCCAGCGGCGTGGTGGACCGGCCAGGGGGCGTGGAAATCGTCGGTGGCGGCTACGGGCACGCCGTGGGCATGTCCCAGTGGGGGGCATACGGAATGGCCCTCCAGGGCAAGACTTACGAGCAGATTCTGACGCATTACTATCAGGGCACCAAGGTGGAGAGCCGTTAACGTGAGACTGTCAGACTTCGACTTCGACCTACCTGAAGATCTGATCGCCCAGCACCCCGTGGAGCCGAGAGATGCCTCACGACTCCTGGTGGTGCCTCGCTCAGGCGGTGCGCCCACGCACCGCCATTTCCGCGACCTGCCCCAGTATCTCCGGCCCGGCGATGCCCTGGTGGTCAACGAGACCCGGGTCATGCCCGCCCGCCTGATCGGTCACCGGGAAGGGACCGGCGGGGCGATCGAGGTGCTCTTGCTTAAGCGGCTGGAGAAGGATCGCTGGGAGACGCTGGTCAAGCCCGGCAAGAAGGCGCGCCCCGGTCAGCGCATCATCTTCGGCGACGGACTCCTGGTCGCCATCGTGCAAGAGAGCACGGAGGTGGGGGGCCGGATCGTCCGGTTCGAGTACCAGGGGGTCTTTGAGGCCATTCTGGACCAACTGGGCCAGATGCCCCTGCCGCCCTACATCCACGAGCGGTTGGCGGATCCCGAACGGTACCAGACGGTCTTCGCCCG
>Ga0196971_1000798_pt1 | contig 18360 bp, 22 predicted proteins | sample S1v_1013CmetaG_FD_148660 | JGI IMG/M metagenome (GOLD analysis project Ga0196971, IMG submission 148660) | Soil microbial communities from Anza Borrego desert, Southern California, United States - S1+v_10-13C | ecosystem: Environmental > Terrestrial > Soil > Desert | place: USA: California... | reverse complement strand
GGTGAGCGTGACGCGGTTGTTCATGGGGTGTCTCCTTTGTTTGTCCGCTTGAGAGCGGAGCCGCGGGAGCTCGCCCGCGACGGCGCTTTTCGCGCCCGGCCATGAGGCGGCGTCTGCAAGGAGAAAACGATCGCCGCCCGGAGGGTCGAGACGCGCTAATCTTTCATCACCACGCGGCTCGATGCGAAGCACAAGAGCGCGGCCCGCGCGTCAGCGCGGGCGACGCCCAAACAATTTTTCACCCTCACTGCTCAATCCAGCTTCCCCAAACCTCTCTCTCCAGAGACCCATGCCTTCCCATTCCTTCACCAGAACAGAGCTCCACCAGCTCATCTGGTCGAAACCTTTGAACCAGGCGCATATCTCGACTCTCAGGTCTCACGCGACATCAACAAGCCGAACACATGGGCGCACCGACCGCCGAGCATGATCAGAGATTTTCCTTGCCAGCAGGGCGCCGTCCACACATGGGATTTATCGGCAGGAAGCGGGTTCAAACGACCAATTCGCAACCCTGCGGCCGACCGGTCAAGATTGGCCCAAAGCAGTCTTTTCACGGACGAGTGCCGGCGGATCAGAATTGTGCCTCGGACGTTGGCACGCCGGAGGCTTCACTGGTGTCTCAATTCAAGCGCGACCTCATTAGGCTCGAAGATCGCCGCCGCGCATTAATGCTGCTCGGCGGCGCCTGCGTTATCGGCCTAAGCGGCTGTTCCCGCGAGCTTGCGACAACTCAGAACGGCCAGCGGCGGGGTCCGCCCCCCGGCGAAATGGCGCCGATGCGCTCCTACCCGGACGTGACGGCGATCGCTGCCGATGGAACTACGTGTGTGGCGTTTCCGGGCGAAACAGAAGGACCTTATCCCGCCGACGGCAGAGGGCGCGGCACGGTGACGAGCGTGCTCGGCGGCGCCGCGCTTCAGCGCACCGACATCCGCACGAGCTTCGGCAATTTTTCCGGCGCGGCCCAAGGCCTGCCGCTTCAACTCACACTGACTGTCGTCGATGTCGACAATGGCTGCGCACCGCTTGAGGGGCGGGCGGTCTATCTCTGGCACTGCAACGCGGCGGGCCAGTACTCGCTTTATGATTTGCCGCAGCAGAATTATCTACGCGGTCTGCAGGTTTCTGACGCGCAAGGCCGTGTCACATTCACAACCATTTATCCTGGCTGTTACGACGGTCGCTTCCCGCACATCCATTTCGAAGTTTTCGAGAGCGCCGCGCGCGCCACTCACGGTCGCGAAGCAACGCTGACGTCTCAACTGGCGCTACCTGCCGAGACCGACGCGCAAGTTTATGCATTGGCCCAATACCAGGGCAGCAGCGCAAATCTCGCTCGTGTTAGTCTCGAACGTGACAACGTGTTCGGCGACAACACTGCCGCTCAAGTGGCCGCGCAGATGCTGAGAATGAGTGGTTCGCCGAACGCTGGTTATCGCGCCTTGGCGACGGTCGGCCTAACGGCCACTTATTGATGCGGCGCGCGCAGGCCAATACCTGCAATCGGCGGCGATTTGCGGACATTCGAAACGTTCGCGGTCACAAAATCAGACCGAGGTCGCCTTTTGGCCAACTGGTCAGTCGCGCTTTGGGCTGCCAGCAGGGAGCAGAACCTAGCCGTGAAAGAGCTGGCCGCTACTTCGCCTGACATCTCACTTCGGCACCTGCTGTAGATCGTTGAGCAGAGAGCGAGCTGCGGCGCCTAGCTGTCGGTTGCGCTGGTGAACGGCGTATATCGGGATCGAACCAGGCAAGATGGTGAGATCGACAAGCGCGAGCTTCTTTAATTCGCCGTTGCGCAAGTGAGGCTCGACGAGATGCAACGGCATCGTTGCCCAGCCGAAGCCCGCCAGCAGGAAATCTAGCCGCCACCCCAGATCGACGAACCGCCAAACACGCGGGCTAACCACGCTGTAGCTAGGCCCTCCCTGGTTCACGGGATCGGTCAGCACCAGCTGGACGTGTTCGGCGAGCACCTCCCTTTCCAGCGGGCGTGTCTCTTGCGCCAGAGGGTGCGTGGGCGCGGCGACCGGCGCCAATTCGATGGAGGCCACTGGGTAGGCCTGCAGGTCTTGTGCTCCCGCCGGAAATAACATGCACAGACCTAAATCGACCGACCCGGAACGCACCCGCCGCTCGGCCCCGCCCAGCGCTTCGGTGAACAGCGTCACAGCAAGGTCTGGAAAGCGCTCGCGCAGGCCCGCCAGTGTTTTGATGACGGGCTGGATCGGCACCATGCTGTCGACCGAGAAGGTCAACTCAGGTTCGAGCCCGCCAGCGATCGCGCTTGCTGTTCGCTCAAACAGTTCGGCTTGCGCCAGCACCTGTCGCGCTTGCGCCGCCAGAACACGACCCGCCTCGGTAAGAACAGGTGCGCGGCCGCTCCGATCGAACAGCTGGACCCGCTGCAGATTTTCCAGGGTCAACACGGCGTGGCTGATCGCAGATTGGGCGCGCTTCAGCTTCCTGCCAGCCGCAGAGAAACTGCCGGTCTCTTCGATGGTGACCAGCACAATCAGCTGATCAAGGGTCAGTGTCCCAAGCACGACCTATCTCCCGGCCAGATGGGTGGGATCAATCTTTTATCTCTCCCGTTGGGGGTCTGGCCAGCCTATCTCTCGGTCACAAGAAAGGCGGAGCACGTCCGATGACCTCATATTCTGCAGCAGCGATCGTCCCGACCGCGAGCGCAAGCCGCTATCTCCAGCAGCTCTGCAAGCACTGGTCACACAAGCTCGCAGTGGAGTTCACCGCCAGCGAAGGCCGGATCGTCATGCCAAAGGAGGGGCGCGGTGAAACCTTTCCGCTCGACGCCATCGTCAGCCTAAAGGCCGGCGAAGCCGCCTTAGAGGTGCATGTCGACGCTTCGGACATTCGGCAACTGGAACTCGTCAAGGACGCGATCGCCAACCACCTCAACCGGTTTGCGTTTCGAGAAGGACCGCTGGCGTTCGACTGGCGCTGAGTGCACTCACCGTCTGGAGGTTCAAGATGACCCGTCTACCCACCTATTTTATTAGCCACGGCGGAGGGCCTTGGCCGTATCTGGAAGGCGCCTTTCGTCGCGTGTTCGATCAACTCGAGCAGTCTCTTCTCAACATCCGCCGTGAGCTTGGAGACGCACCGCGCGCTGTGCTCATGATCTCGGGCCACTGGGAAGAGAAGGGCTTTGCCATCTCGTCGGGCGAGCAGCCCGGAATGGTCTACGATTATTCAGGCTTCCCCGAACACACCTACCGAATCCGCTACCGGGCTCCCGGCTCCCCAGCTCTCGCGCGCCGCGTACAATCGCTGCTGACGGCTGGCGGCGTCGAGACGCGGCTCGATCCCGAGCGCGGCTATGACCACGGCACCTTCAGCGTGATGAAGCCGCTCTATCCTGGCGAAGATATCCCGCTCGTCCAAGTTTCGATCGACCGCAGCTATGATCCGGAGCTGCATTTGCGACTTGGGCGTTTGCTGGCGCCACTGCGCGACGAAGGCGTGCTGATCATAGGTAGCGGGCTTAGCTACCATAATCTGAGTGAGGCTCGCGGCAGTGAGGGAATTGAGCCTTCGCGTGTATTCGACGCCTGGCTTCAAGACACGCTGACCGTTGCAGCGCCGCGGGAGCGAACATCACGCCTGATCGAGTGGGAGCGCGCGCCGCTAGCGCGGGCGGCGCACCCACAAGAGGATCATCTGATCCCGCTCATGGCCGTGGTTGGAGCGGCCGAGGACGAGCCGGGCGCCGCTGTCTACCATCAGAAAGACCTCTTCGGCGGAATCACCGCCTCAAGCTTCCGGTTTGGCCAAGCGCCAGCTGTCCGGCAAGCGCATCAGTAAGGAGAATGACGATGTCCAAACTTGCCGAATGGTCTCCGCGCGTTCTGTCGATCCTGCGGATCGTGACAGCGCTCTTGTTCATCGAGCACGCAACCATGAAGTTCTTCGCCTTCCCGGCGGCCATGCCAGGTCCGGGCGGCCCTCTTCCCCCGATCATTGTTGCGGCGGGCGTTATCGAACTTGTGGGCGGCACTCTAATCGCTCTTGGCCTCTTCACCCGGCCGGCCGCCTTCATCGCGTCGGGCGCGATGGCTGCGGCGTACTTCATGGCCCACGCCTCGCAAAGCTTCTGGCCTGTCCTGAATCAGGGCGAAGCTGCAATCATGTTCTGCTTCATCTTCTTCTATCTTGTCTTCGCAGGCGGCGGCTCCTGGAGCCTGGACTCACTGCTCCACCGCCGCGCCAAAGACCCTTCCGCTCCGACACGCAATTGATGCGCGGCTTTGAAAACAACTAGGAGCACGAAAATGAAGATTGCTATCATCGGAAAAGGCAACGTGGGATCCGCGCTACAGGCGGGCCTTTCCCGCAACGGGCATGACGTTCGGCCCGTCGGGCGGGGTGATGACCTCAGCGCAGCCGCCGAGTTCGCCGACCTCGTCATCCTCGCCGTGCCGTTTAGTGAAGTGGACAACGTGACCCGCAAGGTCACGGACAAGATCGCAGGCAAAGTCGTCATCGATGCGACCAATGCCCTGAACCCGGACTATACGCTGGCGGTTGCCTCAAACACGAGCGGCGCTGAGGAGCTGCAGAAGAAACTACCAGGCGTCAAAGTGGCGAAGGCATTCAACACGTCGTTCGCCAGCGCCATGGCCACTGGGCAGGTGAAAGGCGAGCAGCTTGCCGGACTTGTCGCTGCGGACGATGCCGATGCGAAGGCGCAAACATTATCCCTCGTCGAGCAGCTCGGTTTTGATCCGATTGACGCGGGGCCTTTGGCCAATGCTCGACTTCTGGAGTCGCTCGCTCTTCTCAACATCAAGCTTGGCTTTGTCCAAGGCTATGGGCCGAACAGCGGATTCCGCCTCGTTCACTAACCAAGCTCGTACGTTGCAGAGAAAGATTCAGCCATGAATGTCGAAGGAATTACCTGGCACGCCGTGGTGCTCGAAGAGGCCGCGTTTGCGGCAGCCAAGAAGCTCTATATCGAGACTTTTGGGCTGAAGCCTATGATGGAAATGGAAGGCGTGGCCGTATTCCAAATGCAGAACGGCACGCTGCTGGAGCTCTATCAGCCCCATACGGTCCCGCCCTATGGTTACAACGACAGCCTCGCTTTCGGATTCAGGGTGGACGATGTCGAGCAAGCCTCCGCGGAGATAAAAGCCGCAGGCGGCGAGCTTTTGGGAGAAATCACGCGGGTGCCAGACATGGGATACGCATATCGACACTTCCGAGGTCCCGACGGACGCGTGTATGGGCTTAATGAGCAGAAGTAGCTGGACAGCGGCGCGGCGTCCGAGTCCCTGAGAGTGGTGTGGCTCATTCTTATCGCTGACTAGGACTTGCTCACGGCAGTCGAATGTCGCCTTCGGTACCGGCGCCGGCGCCGCGCAACCGTCGGCCGCAGATCATGTCCGACTGGTCAGAGGGCTTGCTGATGGACAGAAAGATAAAGCTAGTTATTGCCACAGCCGTTGGTCCGGCGGTGCTGACTATCGCGTTTGTTACGGTCGCCTTCGGTTTGCTCTACGTGCTGGGTTTCCGCTACTCGTCAGAGCAAATCGCCCGGGGAGCGATCATCTTCTTTCTGTGCTGCCAACTTCCAGCACTGTGGTTGTTATGGAAGAGTTGGACGAGATAAGTCGCAAATGCGCTGCGGCAGTTCCGCTGATCCATGACCGACTCGCTGAACCGCGCCGGGAAGAGTTACATGAATCATTTTCCAGCTCTGCGCTGCCGTCCATGACGGCGCTCGCATACCCTATGATACCGATGAAGGCTTGGCGTGTATGCCTACGACGCGGCGGAGCGCAAAAATTCGCCTACTGCTGCGCGACGCGAAAATGCTGAGTGTTGTGAAACTCAATCGGAGTAAGGCCTTTTTCCGACACCTCAAGCAGTGATGCGGAGGGATATGCCATGATCATCGGCGAGTGCGTCGCGATGATCACCTGAGTTTCACCGCCTCGTACGACCTTCCGTAGCAGTTTCAAAAACTCGACCTGCCACTGCGGTGACAACGCGGCCTCGGGTTCGTCCATCAGATATAAGCCCTGCGACCCGAACCGATTTTCGAACACAGCCATAAACGACTGACCATGGCTGCGCAGTCGCATGGAGACGCCGCCGTATGAATCGTAAGTCGCTCCGCCGTACGGTTCGCGCGCCAATTGATCGAGCACATCAACGAAACTGAAGAACGTCTCCGCCCGAAAGAAGAAGCCCTCTGTTATTTTGGGCATCCAGCTAAGCCGAAGTGGAGCGCGTATGTCACGGACACATCAATCTCAGCGACCTTTTCTAACGGAAGCAATGTCCGAGTTCGGCGATCGTGAGCCGTTCAGCGGAGTAGGGATCTGCCGGCGGCGTCGGAGCTAGTTTGCAGCAGCGCATCTACCATGTATACATAATACATGAGCCGAACCATCGCGCCCCAACGCATGCGGGACGAAGCCCGCGCTTTGCTCCGCTCGATGATCGTTGAGGACGGACTAGCGCCGGCGACGCACATCGAGGAAGTGAAACTGTCGCAGCAGATCAAGCGCAGTTTGGATGAGGTGTTGTACGGCATGTTCAGCCTCGACATCGTCGAACCTGAGACGCGCGTTGCGCAAACACACTCCGTTGCCCATGAGCGCCTCGGCTGGGCGTGTCATCTGCAGGACGCGCCCCAGCGATCCACGCATGCCGCAGGTTCGCCCAGCGCCCCTAGCGCGTCCATCGCTCCTCGGCGGCGACTCTCCGCCATGACGGTGGCGACACGCACGATTCGCCGCAGATGCGGCTGCGTTCGTTCAAGAAGCGCGCGATCGTGGTCCGCGCGCCGCTCAGCGACCAGGTTTGATCGCCAATTTTGAACCCGATGCCAGCGAGTACTGCCGTTCCCGCTGCTCCAAGAACTCTCTGTAGAAAGGGAGTCTACGACGCTCCTCCTCCGTAGAGACCAGTCCTCTACGATGGCGGCCGCGCCCGCCGCGGCCATTGGCCAGCCGCGGCGGGCCCGCAGATCATGTTCACTCCAGCCGCCGCCGACAAAGTCGACGAGCATCTCACGATAATTGGAGGTGGCCGGCAATGCCAAGCGTGAGGCGGCGCCATTGGTGTTCAAGGAGCACCCGATCATGTTGAGCGCGCTCGCCAATTGACCAAGAGCTTGGTCCCATGGACCCGAAAGCGCCGCCTCCACACAGGTCTCGAGCGCCGCGTCAAGCTCGTTCGGCACGTTCATCGTCTCACCAGCGCAGATTGCGACCCCGCGCTCTGACGCCTGCCAACAGGCCGTTTCCGCGCCTTCTTCATCAGCGGCCAGTCTAACTGAAGACCACTACCGATTGGTAGTGGCGCGCTCTCGCCAACGCGGCTGAAATCTTCCAAGCGCATGAGCGAGGCGCGCATCTGGAGGACGCGAAGGGATGCAAGAAGCGACGCTCGAGCGCCCTGCACATTGCAATTTGATAAAGGAGATACGCGTGCTGAGAGCTAGTTTGATGGCTGTTTTGCTCGCCGTCGCGAGCGTGTCCGCTCCGGTCGCGGTCGCGCAGGTCGATACCTATTACGATGCGCAGGGCTTGGACTGCGTACGTTCGGGCGAGCAATATACCGAGCCCACATATGGGGGAGGCACCCGCTATTACTGGGTCCTGCATAACCGGTGCTCGCAGAGAATTTCGGTGATCGCCGACTTGAGTGTGGTTGATCAGTCCAACACTACGCACAACCAGACGCAAAGATTGATCGAAGGCCACGGACAGGTAGCGCTGTCATGCTCCTACGATCCCAATGCGGTTCGAATATCCTGCAACGGCTTCACCGGCCGACTTCAAGTCAATTAACCCGGCGCAGCCATGTGATGCGGGCATTGGGCTCAAACTTCACTAACGCCGCGGTCCAATGGCAGATCAGCCTCATATCGGAGCGATCGGTCGTTCGGGCGAGGTCAATGCCGATCTGTGGCCGAGCAGGACGACCCGCAGGTTCACTGGTGCCTTGGTGCGAAACGGCTGCGAACACCGTTGCCAGTCAGTGGTGTTATAGGGCGGAATGTCCGTTTACAGCGCGCCTTCGCTGGAGAAGCGCTTAGCGACTGCTTCCGGACTTGAAGCGGTCTGGCAGGGCGCGGCCGGCCGCAGCGACCTTGGGCTTGATTTGGCGGTTTGGACGACGCTCGCTGAAATCGTCGCTACGGCTTGGGGTGGTCCAGAACGGACATCGGCGTCGCTCGTGTACGCAGTACGTCGCGACCCTTGTAGGCAATTTCGCTCTGTCACAAGGTAGGCCGGGGAGGCGGTGTGATGGCGGGAAAATTTCTTCTGCTTGCGGTGATGGCACTTGCGTGGGCCTTCTCAGGAGCCGCGTTCGCGCAGCGCCCGCCCAGTCTCGTGCTGCCGGGAGACATCGAGGAATATCAGCGCGAGTGTCTGCAATTGCGGCAGACAGTCGGAGCGATGGTCGCGGCAGATTGGGCTCGCGCGGGCTATCAGCTTGGTTGGGAAGAGGCGGCAGATCATCGAAACGATGACCCCAATGGCAACCAGGGGCCGGTAGAAAGATATTGGACGCACAACAGACTTTCTGCGGCAGAACTCAGCACCACGAACGCGGACGGCAGGTACAATCACGTGCCCTTCAGGTTTATGATGGGACACGAGAAGTATCAGTTATTCGCATGCGCCATTCGCGTGCGCGTCGAACAACTTCGACGCCCGCTGCCACAATCTGCACCGCGTCCTTCTCCATCCGCTACAGTGGACCAAAATGAGGCCGAGATTAGAGCCACGCCGCCCGATCAGCAGCGCCGCCGGCCTCGCGGCGATCCGCCGACTATTATAGCTCGAGTGGTTCGCCATGCCGGCGAGACGCGGTGCATAAACGTCAACGCGCTCGGCACCGAGTGGACGAACCCCGTGGACGAGGAAGACCGCGGCATGACGACCACAATCGAGTTCAACTTTGAAGGATGCGAACGCGAACAGGTCTTCGAAGCTTTGGTGGACCCCTGGCCCTTCGGCCCCGGGTCAGGGCAGAGTCGTCCAAACCTTACAGGCGTTCAGGGTTGGCATTATTGGTGTGGGCGCGGACACAACAGCCAAAGCGCAACCATGCTGGGCTGCGTCGCCGACATCCCGGTTGAGTGGCGGCCCTTCTATCCTTCGCAACAGGGTCTGCGTCGCAGCCCCGGCATGCCGGTGACGACCGAGGTCTGGCAGCGCGCTGGCAACCACAGTCCGGTCATCGAAGTTCAGATCGCCTCCTGTAACGCTACCCAAGACGGTCCGAATGGGACCCAGGTCAAGGTGATGATCGTGGAGTTGCACCTGCCTCCGGACGGGTTCAACCGCATCGCATGCCCTGTTTTGCCCGATACTGCCTTCACCGATGAAGACCGCGGGACTTTGTCCCGAGCCTTCAACATTCCGCCGCCGCCGCCCAATGAGCATCCGCAAATGACGCGCTGTATGAATCGCGATGGCGCATTGAGCTTATCGACCGCGGAGGCTTCGTGCCGAAACCTTGCGGAGGACCACGGCGCATCGCGAACCCTCCGCAGCTATGCGCTGTACAACTGGGCGCGCGCGAGGCTCATCGCCGGAAACTTATCCGAAGCTGTCGAAGTTGGAAATCGAGCGCTGGCTCTGCAACCCACCGCCAGCACGCACCATAATCTCGGACTAGCCCACATGCGGCGTCGGGACTACGCCGCCGCCGCCGGCCACCTACAGGCAGCGCTGCGAATAGATTCACAGCGCAGCAATACGCAACGTTTCCTCAACCGCGTAAATCTGCTGTTGGACAATCCGACACTACAACACACTTGGGAAGCGCACGAGACTCGCCGCCGTATGATCAGCGCCGGCATCACGCGCATCGAGTCTTACCGATCAAGGTGCACGGCGGAGGCTGAAGCCCTTCCGGCGAGCGCGGCAAACGGCAAGAGCCTCAACCTGAGCGCGGCCAAGCTCGAGCGGCTCATAGCTGTCTACGCGGTAGACTCTACCGAGACCCGGCGAGAACGCGCAGATCAACTGAGGGAAGCTGAAACTGGACTTACACAAGCGGCGCGAAATTATATGGCGTGCCTTATCGATGAACCTGCGTCTCGACCCGGGGCGCAGCGCGCTGCTAGCGACCCAGCCTCTCAACCGAGATCTAGCGCCGCCCCTCGGGTGGAACGAATTCGTGCAGCGCACAGGGGCGACACTTTCACTGTATTTGAGCTCACTTGCGTACGTAGCATGAGGGAGTGTCACGCAAGAGCCAGCGAGTTTGCGAGCAGTTTGTCATCGTGTGTAGATCCCGAGGTCAGGGACAGGGAGGGTTTGCTCCTTCAGCCTTACGATGCGGCAATTCCGTCTGTATGGATCGTGTGTCATCACCCTCTGGCTGAACCTTGAGGCCCAAACTGCGGATCCGTTCGAATGGCTGCTTCCGGCGAGATCAGGCCGTTCAAGGGGACAGGGGCGCCGCGGCAGCCTTGGATCGGTTAGGTCCAGTCACGCAATTCTGTGCGAGGGCCTACGTTGACTCTTTGCGGACTCTAAAAAGCGTCCTTGATGTCATTGAGGGCAGGCGACTTCCGAAAAAGTCGAAGCTCCTTGTGACAGTACGTTTCGTTACCTTCTCCAAGCACTTCTTGAGGGACGGGCAGATTGGCTCTTTGGTGGCCGATGCGAGCGGCGGCGCTGGTGGGTGGGAGCTTAACGTCCGCCGCTCGTTCGGCCGATATGTCAGTCCGGGTTACGGGTGACGGAGCCGTCGGCTGAAGCATTGCCGCTCGCGCTGACGCCATCGCGACTGGCCGATGCTGAACCGTTAGCCTCGGCGCTGCCATCAACGGAAACATCCGGCGAGGCACTGCGCGCGCGCTCGACTGTGCTTTGGGCGGCGCCGCGTGCACGGTTGGCGGTGTTGCGCATGGTAGTGGTGGCGCGAGTCACCGCCGGGGCCGGATCGACAGCGACATTGCCGGCGCCTTCAGCTGAGCCGCTGCCTTCGGCAGAGAGCGGGCCGGCGGCCAGTGCGCCGCCGAGCGAACCATTGCCGCCAGCGTCGATGTCGCGAGGTTGGCTGGCCTGATTTTCCGCAGCGTGCGCGGCGCGGCGCGCTTCACGTTCAGCACGGCGGGCTTCACGTTCCGCGCGCATTGTGGTGCGCTCAGCAAGACCTGTGTCGGCATTTAACTCACCCGCGGCGCTGGCTGAACCGGTGATCGAGCCAGTGGTGTTGTTAATGGCGCCACCGATCGAACCGCCGCCGAGAATTTGCGCGGAGGCGGGCGCCGCACAGAGAAGCGCGGCGATGGCGGTGGCGGCGATGAGAGTCTTGGTGTTCACTTGGGTGTCTCCTTCGGGTGGGGCGCCGGGCAAGCGCCGGCTTCGAAGAGACCAACGAACGGCAGCCCACACTTCTTCCAAACCTTCGCGAAGAATTTCTTAGCGCGCTGCGATTAGACCGTAGCCGTAGACCTCATCGCGTCCGCGCGCGCCTAAATCGTGCGCTTGGGCGCGTAAAGCGGTAATGGCGCTTTGCGCGTTGACCGTGCTTGGGGCGGTCAGCGCGCCGGCGAGACACGCAGCAATGATCGGCGCAGCGTAAGAGGTTCCGCGAACGCGGCCATGCATGCCCAGCGCGGCGAAGTCGACATGCGCGCCGCGCCCCGCTTCGATCAAGACGCGATCGCGCGCGTCAACGCCAGTGACGCCAACCACGCCGTTATAGGCTGCGGGAAAGAGCGGCGCTGCGGCCGGGCCGTCATTGCCGACAGCGGCGACGATAATGAAACCGCGCCCCGCCATCCGCGTGACCATGGCTTCCACAACCCGATTGCGCGGGCCGACGAGGCTGACATTGATGACGGCCACGCCCTCATCAGCCAACCAAGCCAGCGCTCGCGCCAGTGCCGAAGAGGCGCCGCCAGTCGGCGCGCCTCCGTAAATGTCAGCTGCGAAGATTTGCGCGCCCGGCGCTGCGGTACTTATCAGCCCCGCTATTGCCGTGCCGTGCGCGCCCACAACGGGCGCATTGCCAGCGAAAGCCCGTTGTGCGGCCACGTTTGCGCCGACGCCGCTGTCGATGAGGCCGATGCGCGGACCCCTCGCGGCGCCGCTCTGCGCGAATGCGGGGATGGAAGGCGCGGCGCCGCTTTCGAGGTGAATGTGGTCAAAATCGTAGGTTCCTGCTGGATCGAGCTCCTGCAGGCGGCGGAGCGCGCGCCGGGTCGAAAGCCCCTGCGGCGCGCGCAAGGTGACCATGCTGGTAGTTTCATCAAGCGCATCGGTGCGGACGACCGTAAAGCCTTGAACGCGCGCGTGCTCGAGCGCGGCGGCGCTCATGCCGAGCGCGATGATCTGGCTACGGACGATGGGTTGGCCATCGGGGTCGGCTTCGAGTTCGCGCCGGTGCGTGCGGAGGAGGTCGCGGACTTGAAGGCGCCTAGCGTCCTGCAGCGGGTGCTCCAGGCTGTCGCCGATCCGGTCTCGGGCTTGGCCGAGCACATCGCCCACGGCCGGGACGTTCGGTGTTGGCACACCCAATTGCGCCCGCGCCGCGGGGGTGGCGGCGATGGCGCAGATCAGGAACAAAAGGGTGAAAACGCGCGTCATGCCGGGAGAACGTTTGACCCTGCCAATTTCATCCCCTCCATTATGAAGTGATTTTCCGCGGAAGAAACCGCCCGTCCCAGTCGTTGACCCAGTGAAGATGACGAGCGCCACCGACCAGACCCGCTCAGACATCGCTGCGATGTTGCCGCGCCTCCGGCGCTTCGCACGCGCCCTAACGGGTCAAATGACGGACGCGGACGACATCGTGCAGATTGCAGTGGAGCGTGCTTTGACGCGGATAGATCAGTATCAAGCGGGCACGCAGTTGGACTCGTGGATGTTCAGCATCGTGCGCAACGCGTGGATCGATGAAGCGCGCTCGCGCACACGGCGCGGCAAGGTGTTCGCACCGGCGGAGCTGGGCGAACAGGTCGGCAATGACGGCGAAGCGGAAATGCACACCAAGCTGGAAGCTGACGATGTCTGGGTCGCGATGCGAAAACTGCCAGACGAACAGCGCGAAGCGGTGGCGCTCGTGTGTGTGGAAGGCCTCGCCTATCGCAAGGCGGCGGAAACGCTGGGCGTGCCGATCGGCACGCTGACCAGTCGTTTGGCGCGCGGCCGCGACGCGTTGCAGGTTATGCTGGGAGGCGCCCAATGAGCGTCGATGAAAACATGTTGATGGCGTTCGCCGATGGCGAACTGAGCGGCGCAGAGAGAGACGAAGTGGAAGCCGCGCTCGAGCAGGACGCAAGCTTGCGCGGGAAGTTGGCGGCTCATCAGCGGCTGCGCGCACGCCTCTCGGCGGCGTTCGACGGCGCACTGGATGAGCCTGTGCCCGCGCGTTTGGCTGAAGCGGCCGAGCCGCGCGCCGCGGACGTCGTGAATCTGGCTGAGAGGCGGGCGGCGCGCTGGTCGGCCCTTAAGTGGGGCGCAATGGCGGCATGCGTCATTTTCGGCGTGTTTGTTGGCATTGGCGTGATGAACAATGACCCGCCGCTGATGGAGTCTGAGAGCAATGGCCTAGTCGCGCGCGGCGCATTGGCGACGGCGCTCGATACGCAGCTCGCATCAGAGCAAGCGGGCGCCGTGCGGATTGGATTGAGCTTCCGCGCGCAGGACGGCCGCTATTGCCGCACCTTCGATCTGACCGAAGGCGCAACCGCAGGGTTGGCGTGCCGCGATGCCGACAGGTGGAATGTGATGATGACGATGGCTAACGCAGTTGGCGGCGAGGTGCGGATGGCGGGCGCTCCGCCCGAGGTCTTGGCGGCGGTTGAAGCGATTATAGTCGGAGAGCCTTTGGATGCGAGGGGCGAGGCCGCCGCGCGGGAGGCCAACTGGCGGCGCTGAGCGCAAGATCCTGCGTAGTATTAAAAGTATCGTGGTCGCCGCGGATTAAATCTCCGACGGCGCTCGTTCTTGAATTGTGATGGACAACGGCGATCGGGGCCACGGGCCGATTTGGATGCTGGTCACCGCAGCTTGGGTGATCGGAACTGCCGTATTGCTAACTCAGTGCACGATAGCCTGAAGCTCGACAGTTGCCGCTTGGGCCATCTGCTCGCGAAGACGTTAAGTCGCAAAGGGCGGCGAGGGGCTAAGCCGGTCGTGATTTTGTAGGGTATGGCGTGGGATGGCCCTTAGCTGACGAAGAGCGACAAACGGGGCAACGTCGGCCATGGACTTCACGTACTTCATCGCAGGCATCATCGCCATCGTCGTAGGATTCGTAGTCGGGGTGATGTTCGTTGCATTCAAAGGCAAATCGAGCCTGCGATTGATCGCGGTTGCATTCGCCATAGCCTTCGCCCTGGACTGGATATTGCTCATCAATTGGGCGCATAACGCCGATGCGCCCGCCACAATCCTTCTTTCTGATTTCCTATTTTTCGCGGTCTACAGCTTCATTGGCTGCATGATAGGTGCGTTTCCGCTGCTGCTCGGGCGCGCTCTTTGGAGCGCGCGATATGGAAAATGATGCAGATTCTCTGTGACCGCTGACGGCGACGTCGCGCCGATCGGGCGATCGATGCGACCGTCTGGCTTGGAGAGAATAGGCCTGCTCGCGGAAATTGGCGACGCGAGGAACGTTGGCGTAGTTTTGACCCAGCGGGCGTTATGAGGCTTGCGCGACGAGATCCCAGAACTCGCTGCGATTGTTTGTGCGGGGAAAGGGCTCGCTTGGTGTCGAAACCCCAAGAAACGCACAGAGCGGTCCCCAGCCTTCTTGGACCTGATAGACGAGGAGTTGACTGGGCGGTATCGTCGCCTTCGCGGCTTCGTTGTGCGCAACAAACGCCTGCTTGAGGCCTTCAACGTCGAGTCCAGCCGGAAATCCAGTCTGCGCAATCACTGTCGAAGCCCACTCGAGCCAATCATGCATTGCTGCGGGAGCCTCGCTGCGCTCAGCCAGCAGCTTGTAGATCGTGGCCGCGAAGCTCTCGGCCCAACTCTCCGCGCTGCGGTCGGTAAGAATGAACTTGGCGGACGGATACGCCGCCAGAAGTTCACGGAAATATCTGGCTGTCGGCCAGTCCACGGCGCTTCGATAGCCGGCGAAGATTTCTCTCCAATCCGGTTTGCCATTCACGACGTCCACCCAAAGTGGCAATTGCTGAGGCATGTTCAGCACGACTTCTTCCATGTGGTGGCATGGGCCAAAGCCGAGCGTGTTGAGCGCGAGCTTCAACGAGTAAGTGCCCGTTCGCCCAACGCCGGCGCCGATGACCTGAAGTCCCATGTCGCGTTTCCCCATATCAGCGTAAGGAACGTCGCGCCATTCATAGGCAGCAAACACATCCGAGGGCAATCCGACCAAGGACAGGCCCGTGCGACCGAGCGGCTGTGTTCGGCGATCCTGAGCCGTTCTGAAGGGAAGCGCGCCGCTGGCAGGATCGGAGCGGGCAGGCCGGTCGCGGAAATCTTCGCTACGGCCTACGCTGGCACAAAGCGACGGTCCGACTGACGCTGTGGGATATTGCGGCGCTGGCCGGCTGAGTCGACGCAATTCTAGTCGGGGCGTCGCGGCCAGCGTAGGGCGAAGACGACGACAAGTAATGTGAGCAGCACTTCGAAGCCCACGACAAGCTGGAAGAATGGGCGCGAGCCGCTGAAGGTCCATACTTCGATCGCCGTGTAGAGAACCCCGAAGAACACGTTCAGCCAGCGGCTCGCAAACGGCTGCAGCACGACGGAGAGGAAGACCATTAGCGCCGGAATCGCCATCATGATGGAAAGACCAACCATCACGCCGTCATTGGCGGCGCTGAATGGACCAAGCTCGCCGGCCATCATCCCTTCGATAGCTCCGGGCAAGTACATGTTGAAATAGTCGTTGTAGATGTAGAGGAACATCACCGCGATCCAGAGCAGCGAGAGCTTCAGCTGCGGCGGAGCGTCGAAACATTGCAATGGAGGCTTGCTCACGTCGTTACTCCTTTGGCGGCGGCCCGTTGCGGCCGCAAGGTTCGTCGCGCTCCAAACGCAAGCAGCCAAACGCAGATAAGAATCTCGGACATACCCAGGACGCGGGAGATTTGTCCAAGCGGTCCGTTCGGATCGTAAGTTTCGATCAGCAGACGCATCAGAAATTGTGTGACGTATCCTGCGCCGGCGAGCACGAGCAGAATGCCGATGAGGCGCGGCAGGAAGCCGGATCGGAAGACGAGATAGCCGAACGGCACGAGCCAAAGACCCCAGGGGATGCTCTGGAGGAAGAGTCCGCTTTGGTAGCTGCGATAGGCGGAAACGATGGTTTCGGTTGATTGTTGCGTGGCGCCGGCGTTAATCGCGCGCAAGATTTCCAGCAGGTGTGTGATGTTTGCAAAGCCGAACGGCACGCTTGAGATGGCGAGGCCGGCCATCAGCATGGCGCAGAACTGATTGATGCTGGCGAACAGGCGGTAGAGCGCTATGGGCAGCGCGAGGAACGCGACATAGCACGCAAGCTCGGCCGCAATGCAAGCACGGAGGAGCGTTTCGTTGGCGATGATGCTTTGCACCAGCGCTGGCCCGGGCTCGCCGGCGAAAACTCTGTCCGGCGCGTAGCTCAGGCTGAAGATGCCTGCGACGACCACGATTGCGTAGAAGAAGCCCGCAAGCCGCGCTTCGCCGTGTCGTGTCTCAGGCATTTTCGCTCCTGACGTTATTGCAGCATCATTATTGCTGCATCATTGCCGATAATCGATAAGTTGGACATGACCTATGGTCTCACGAGCATGACAGGAGGTCGCGTGGAAGGCGCGACAGTTTCGGCTGGCTTTGCACAGGCGCTCGCTGACTTCGCTGTATCCAAGGGCGCGGATGAAACGCGCTTGCTGGGCGCTGCCGATTTGCGCGCTGAGGACTTCGCCGATCGAGACGCGCGCCTTCCGTTCTCGAAGTACGTTGTACTAATGCGCGCGGCGAAGATGCAATGCGAGAACCCTGCATTGGCGCTCGAGTTCGGCGCTACGGGTGATTACCGGCGCATGTCAATCGTGGGGCTCATCGCGTACGCGTCGGCGACTATGGCGGAAGCGCTGACGCAGATAAACCGCTACGGCCGGCTCGTGATAGATGTGGCCGGCCTTGCGGATGGACCGCGCTATGAGATCGTGCTTGAGAACGGCGAGCGCTGGATGATCGACCGGCGCCTCAATCCCAACGCATTTCCGGAGCTGACGGAATCAACGTGGTCGCGCTTCATCTGCACCACGCGGCGCGACTTTCCGCAGGCGACCTACGCGCTGGCCGCCGAGGTGTCGCACGCGGCGCCGTCCTATCGCCATGTTTACAATGAGCTCTGGCAAGTGCCGGTGAAGTTCGAGGCTGACCGCAACGCGATCCAGACCACGGTGGATTGGGGCGAGGTCGCGGTTCAGGCGGACAATCGCTATGTCTTCGGCATCTTCACGCAGCGCGGCGATGCGTTGTTGGAGGAGTTGCAGCAGCAGACCACGTTGCGCGGGCGCGTGGAAAGCTTGTTGCTGCCGTTGCTGCACACGGGCGATGTCGGCATCAACATGATAGCGGAAAAGTTGGAGACGAGTCGTCAGACGCTGCATCGCAACTTGAAAACAGAGGGTGTCACGTTTGAGCAGGTACTCGACGAATTGCGCCACACGATGGCGCTAGACTATCTCAGCGCGCGCAAAGTTTCAGTCAATGAGACAGCGTATCTTGTAGGCTTCTCGGACCCCACGGCATTTTCGCGCGCCTTCAAGCGCTGGACCGGAATAAGCCCGCGCGAAGCGCGACTGAAGGGTTAGTGTTAGGCCGGTTCGAGATTCGTAGGGAGTGGATGGCGCTGCCCCGAGCCCGAATGTCCAGTTTCGGCGAGTTCGTGACGGTAGACCTGAGGTCTTGAACGTCTGTTATCGGGCGCTTCCAAGCCAATGGCCGCTTTTGGGATTCTTGCAACGCTCGCACGGCGTTCGGCTATATCCGAACTGAGCTCGACAGCGGACACAGCCCGCGTCAGCGATCGCCGCCTGGAGGACGAGACGCGTTTCTCTTTCAGCGGTGCGCGGCTCGATCGCGCAGCGACAAGAGCGCGGCCCGCGCGCGGAGCGCGGGCGACGCTCAAATAATTCTCCTTGCCACTGCTCATCCATCTCCCCCAAGCATCTCTCTCCAGAGACCCATGCCGTCCCATTCCTTCACCAGGACAGAGCTCCACCAGCTGATCTGGCCGAAGCCCTTGAGAGACTCTCAGCCCAACTCGGCCTTGCCGATCTTAGCTTAAAGAGCTCTGCAAGCGCCACGACACACCCCAAGCCGGCAAAGCGGCGTACGCTCTCCTGGGCGGTTCTCGACGGCTGTCGCAATAGCAACGGCGCGAAGC